>Ga0307373_10003616_pt1 | contig 26741 bp, 23 predicted proteins | sample OX2MG_FD_202534 | JGI IMG/M metagenome (GOLD analysis project Ga0307373, IMG submission 202534) | Soil microbial communities from Risofladan, Vaasa, Finland - OX-2 | ecosystem: Environmental > Terrestrial > Soil > Coastal area > Acid sulfate soil | place: Finland: Risofladan, Vaasa | collected...
TGGCCCAGCGGACCACGCTGTACGGGCGGGTCCCGGACCCGACCGGTCCGGCCGACGTACTCGCCGCGGCCCGTTGACCGTCCCGACGCCCGGCGGCAGTTCATCACCACCGGCGGGCGGCATTCCCACCGCCGTCGCCCGGCTGGTCGGGGCCCTGGTGCCGGACGGTGCCTCGGCGACGTATCGCCGCCTGTTCGATTCGATGCTCACCACGGTGGTCGGCCTGGCCGAAGGCGGGACCGAGATCATCGATCTCAAGGTGGCCGATTCGGCGCTGGCGGAGATGGCCGAGGCGTTCCGGGTCTTCCAGCCGTTCCGGCGGCGGAAGAAGGTCACCATCTTCGGTTCGGCCCGCACCCTTCCCGACCACCCTGCGTACCGGAGCACTCGAAGTCTGGCCGCTTCGATGGCCGAGGCCGATTGGATGGTGGTCACCGGAGCGGGGCCCGGAATAATGGCCGCCGGCATGGAGGGGGCGGGGCGGGCCCAATCGATCGGTGTCAACATCCGGCTCCCGTTCGAACAGGGCGTCAACTCCTTCATCGCCCAAGATCCGAAGCTGGTCGAGATGCGGTTCTTCTTCACCCGCAAGCTCATGTTGATCAAGGAGTCGGACGGGTACGTGGTGCTGCCGGGTGGATTCGGAACCCTCGACGAAGGATTCGAGCTCCTGACCCTGTTGCAGACCGGAAAGGCGGAACCGGCACCCGTGGTCCTGTTGGACGTCCCCGGCGATACGTACTGGAGTGGCTGGGACCATTTCATGCACACCGACGTCGAGAGCCGGGGCCTGGTCTCCCCCGATGACCGGGCCCTGTTCATGATCACCGACGACGTGGCCGAGGCCGCCGAGGAGATCCTCGGCTTCTACCGCAACTACCAGTCGTGCCGCTGGGTCGGCGACCTGCTGGTCATGCGGATGCTGGTGGAACCGGACAAGGCGCAGTTGGCCGAGCTCAATCGGCAGTTCGGCGACATCGTGGCGTCGGGGGTGATGCGGCTGTCGAAGCCCTTACCCCCTGAACGGACCGACCACGACCACCTGGACCATGCCCGGCTGGTCTTTCGCTTCGACAAGGTTCATTTCGGGCGGCTGCGGCAGCTGATCGACACGCTCAACCAGATCTCCTGATCGGAACCGACCGCGCGCCCCTGGGATGACGGGCGTGTGGCGCTCACCCGGGCGATCATCGACCAGAACGGGGTCTTGCAGCCTATGGCCCGTCGTCGAACGCCCGACTGGTCGAATTCGGTCCGTCCAGCAGCAGCGCCGCCTTCTCGACGGCGCGCCGAGCCCTGGTGATGCGCTTCTCCTCGGCCGTCGACTCCGGGTCGGGCACACCGCCGGCCCGAACCGCGTCCGAGGCCTCCCGAAGCCGGTCGAGCGCCAAGTCGGCCAACTCCTCGCCGATGGCCGTCAGGCGTTCGGCGATGTCCGAGGGATCCGAGCCCACGTCCTCAGCGGCCGGACTGAATCTCGACTTCGATCACCTCGAAGTCGCCGGCGGCGAACTGCGATCGAAGGACCTTCTTGTCGAACTTGCCGACGCTGGTCTTCGGCACTTCCTCGACGAACACCCACCGCTCGGGAAGCCACCAACGGCTCACCCGGTCGGTAAGGAAGAGCAGCAGTTCATCGGCGGTGGCCTGGGACTCTGATTCGAGTACCACGGCGACCAGAGGCCGTTCACTCCACCGCTCATCGGGCACCGCGATCACGGCCGCTTCGACAACCCCGGGGTGGGCCATGACCTCGTTCTCCAATTCGACCGACGAGATCCACTCCCCCCCGGATTTGATCACGTCCTTGGTCCGATCGCTGATCTGCATGTAGCCCAGATGGTCGAGGGAGCCGATGTCACCGGTGCGGAGCCATCCGTCGTGGAACCGTTCGGGCGTCGGCTCGCCGTAGTAGGAACCGGTGATCCACGGGCCGCGCACCTCGAACTCCCCGACCGACTCGCCATCGTTGGGCAGGGTGGTCCCGTCCTCGCCCACGACACGCACCTCGACCCCGGCGACGATCCGCCCCGTCTTCGACCGCCATTCGATCTCCTCCTCGACGGGAATGCCCTTGGGCGGCAGTGCCAGGGAGCAGATCGGACTGGTCTCGGTCATGCCCCAGCCCTGGACCAGCTCGACGCCGAGCTCGTCGCGAAAGCTCTCGATCAGCTGCCGGGGCACGGCGGCACCGCCGGCGGTGATCATCCGCAGTGATGACATGTCGACGTCGACCGTCCGGGAGTACCGCAGCAGGTCGTTCCAGATGGTGGGAACCCCGGCCGAGAGCGTCGGCCGATGGCGGGCGATGGTGGCGGCCAACGGAGCGGCCTGCAGGAACTGCTGGGGCATGATCAGGTCGGCCCCGGTCATGAAGGCGGCGTACGGCGTCCCCCAGGCATTGGCGTGGAACATGGGGACGATGGAGAGCACCCGGTCGCGATCGCTGATGCCCAGTGCGGATCCCGAGGTGACCGCGAAGGCATGGAGGTAGGTGGACCGGTGGCTGTAGACGATGCCCTTCGGATTGCCGGTCGTGCCCGACGTGTAGCACATGGCCGCGGCCTGGCGCTCGTCCAGGTTGGGCCACGAGTACCCGGGCTCCTCGGCCGACAGCAGCTCCTCGTAGTCGAGGGTCTCTCCGAGCGCACTGGTGTCGCCCGGCCCGACCACCACGATGTGCTTCACCGTGGTGAGCTGGTCGCGGACCCGGGCCAGCAAGGGGACGAGCGACCCGTCCACGATGAGCACCTGGTCCTCGGCATGGTTGATCACATAGGACAGCTGCTCGGGGAACAGTCGGAGGTTCAGGGTGTGGAGTACCGCTCCCATGGCTGGAACGGCCAGATAGGCCTCCTGATGGGTCTGGTTGTTCCACAGGAACGTGCCGACCCGCACGCTGTCGCCGACCCCGAGGCGCTCGAGGGCCCGGGCCAACCGCTCCCCCCGCTCCGCCACGTCGGAGAACGACGCCTCGGTGGACTCGCCGTCAGGCCCGATGATGGTGATCACCTGGCTGTCCCCGTAGACCTGCTGGCCGTGACGGAGCATGCCACTCACCAATAGCGGAGCGTCTTGCATGGTGCTGAGCACGATCGGTCCTCCCCTGTCCCGCTCCGGAATACCGGATGTCCGAGCATATCGACCTGCGGCCGGTTCGGTCGTGTGCGCCAGGTGGTTGCGCTCGTCCGATGCCGGTGATGGACTGAGGAAGGCTCCGGCGCCCTTGCCGACTGTCTGAGTGACGCCGCTCACACTGATCAACCGGTCCGTGTGGAGGTCGGCAATGGGCAAGAAGGTCACGCTGGTGACGGCGGGTTTGGTGGCGGTGGTGATGGGACTGGTCCTGGTCATCGTGGCGGTGGTGGGCTCGGGCGCAGCCGGATCGAAGACCGGCGGGACCGACGCCGGTCACCCCGGTGGGGATGCCCCCGGTTCAGGAGGCGTGCAGCCCGGAGTAGCGATTCCGGCCGCATGGCTGTCCCTCTACCAACAGGCCGCGCTCACCTGCACGGGCCTGTCGTGGTCGGTGCTGGCCGCCATCGGCACCGTCGAGACCCACAGTGGTCAATCGACGGCGCCCGGGGTCTGGTCTGGCGCCAACGCCGCCGGCGCGGTCGGTCCCATGCAGTTCGAACCGCCGACATTCGCCGCCTATGCCACCGTCGGGCCCAATGGCGCACAACCCCCCTCTCCCTATGACCCGGTGGACGCGGTCTACACCGCGGCAGCATTGCTCTGCGCCAACGGGGGCGGCACACCGTCCTCCCTCGCCAACGCCATCGGCGAGTACAACCACTCCTCGACCTACGTCGACACCGTCCTGACCCTGGCCTTGGCCTTCGGCCAGGATCCGGGCATTTCCGGCACCGTGGTCGGGGCGCTCTCCTTCGCCGCCCAACAGCTCAACACGCCGTATGTGTGGGGTGGCACCGGCAACGGAGGGTTCGACTGCTCCGGGCTGGCCCAGGCCGCCTATGGTCACGCGGGGATCAGCCTGCCCCGGGTGGCCCAGGACCAGTACGACGCCGGGCCCTACGTGACGGCCGGGACGACGGTGGAGCCGGGCGACCTCATCTTCTTCGGCACCGGGGTCTCAGGTGTGGACCACGTGGGCCTGTACGTGGGTGCGGGCGAGATGATCGATGCTCCCCACACCGGGGCCCTGGTCCGGTTCGACAGCGCCGGTTGGTCGGGGCTCGTCGGCGCCACCCGACCGGCGTGAGCAGGTCGGCTCTGGTCCGATTCGATGACGGCGGTGTGTGGGATTCAAAGTCCGAGGGGGTGGCCCAACTGGACCGGGAGAGTGCAGTGGTCAATCGGTGATCAGCGGTGGGGCTTGGCCGGGCCAGTGCGCACGGCCCAAAACGGCGCTGAGAACTGAAATATCCGCCTCACCCCGGGGGTGCCGAGATACACGTCCACGTGACCGGGAGCCGCCTGGGTGGCGATACCCGTTGCTGTCTTCGGTCCGATCGTTCGTGTGGAGAATTCACATCCGGGCGGCAGCCCGACCTGAGTGCAAATCGGGAGCGGTGCCGGAGTCGAGCTGTCGATCTCCACCGTGTGATTGGGCATCCGCACAGACCACGACGCACTGACTCCAGAGATCACCGCGGAATGGTCGGCGAACAGCACGATCGGAAACATCGGCGGGGTGCCCGTGCCGGGAGCGGTCGCTTGATACGTACCAGCAATCCAGTGGTCGATTCCCGTCGCACCGGCCGTCGAGATTGGTGCGAACACCAGGGCTCCTGCGCCCAGAACGATCGCGAATCCGGAGGCGGCCCGCCGGTACACCTGGCGGTTACGGATGAGACCCACCATCGTGCTGACTCCTCCCCTGAATACTGCTCCGAACTCTACTGAGCTGCTCGGGCCGGTGCCTCGGGCCGGCTACCAGGCCCTCCACGGTCCCGCTCCATGTCATGTTCGCCGGGATACGGCCAATTACACCCGACCGGGCCTGTCCAACTGAACGCCTCACCCGGCGGCCGGCTCAGTAGGGCAGATCCTCCGGCGAGCAGTCCCTGTAGTCGGGCTCGGGCTCGGTGACGAACTGCACTGCCCTGATGGCCGGACGACCTTCCAATATCGCTCGAGCCACACGGTGCATACCGTCCATGACCCTCCCGTCCGCTCCCAGGATGATCGGAAAGGAGGCGTCAACCTCCTGGATGAGCCGAACGTGCTCGATGATCCGTCGAACCGTTGGGGCCGGCCCGAACTTGAACCAGAAATCAGTGTCAACATCGGTGATCGAATCCAGGGGAACGTCGTTGACCGGTAGACGAGCGCTTGCCTCAATGAGGTTGTCAACGTCCCACGCGTCGAGGCCGTTCCTACCCGGTTGGAAGTTGTACTGCTTGCGCACCGGGCCAGTCTCCCCCAGAATCCGGACGCCGGCCGGTGTCGTCGGTTCGTTGACCCGGGGCTGTCAGGTACTGGTCGCGATCCGGTCGAGGTTGTCGACCGACTTCTGCAGCATCTCCACAGGGACCACCGGCCACGTCACGCCCGTGCGCATTTCCTCCGATGCATTTGACCAGTCGCAGTAGTTGGTCACCTCGGTCTCGACATCGCTCACCGGTTCGAGCAACCAGCCGTAGACGTGACCGAATGGTGGATGGTCTCCCAGGCCAATCGTCCACTCGACCAGGTGGTCGGGAATGATCTGGGTCACGGTATTGCGAACTTGGTACTTCTTCAGGTTTGGGATGTCACCGAGCGGTTCGCGGTCCATGTCCATGTCGAAGGTTTCCCCGACCTTCGTCAATCGCCTGTCGTCGGCAGAGCCGTCGAGCATCCCCGACCCGTCGATGGCCACGTGGCCGGACGGATGCGACACGATCAGGAACAGTTTGTGTGCCGGCGCGGCGATACGCCGAGAGGCAGACACGCGGTCAAGGGTCACAGGTCCTCCGGAGGAGCGTGTGTGTTCACCCCGCCGACACTAGCGGTGTCTCCCAACCGTGGCGCCTCAGCGCAGCGCGAGTTGGCCCGGTGTGATCGGGGCCTGCAGGGCAGTCGTTCCCATCAGGAACCGGTCCACCGATGCGGCCGCCGACCGGCCCTCGGCGATGGCCCAGACGATCAGGCTCTGGCCCCGGGTCATGTCGCCGCACACGAACACACCTTCGACGTTGGTCGACCACGACGGGTCGGCCGCGACGCTTCCCCGCTCGTTGACCTCGAGGCCCAGGTCGGCGACGACGCCGTTGCGTTCGGTCCCAAGGAAGCCCATGGCCAACAGCACCAGCTCGCAGGGCAGCTCGAAATCCGATCCCTCTACCGGTCGGAAGTCCGGTCGGCCATCCTCGCCGTGGACCACCTCGACCTGCTCGCCACGGAGGGAGCGGACATGGCCATCGTCATTGCCGAGGAACTGCGCCGTGGTCACCGAGAAGACCCGGTCGCCACCCTCCTCGAGGGCCGGGGAGGTCCGGAGGACAAGGGGCCACGTCGGCCACGGATTGTCGCCCGTCCGGTCGTCGGGAGGTTGCGGCATGATCTCCAACTGGTGCACGCTCAGCGCCCGCTGGCGATGGACCGTGCCCAGGCAGTCGGCGCCGGTGTCCCCCCCACCGATGATCACCACGTGCTTCCCCTCGGCCGAGATCGGCGACACGTCGAGCGATCCCTCCTGCACCATGTTCGACGGCTTCAGGTAGTCCATGGCCCGTTCGATCCCGGACAACTCCCGTCCGGGCACGGGCAGGTCGCGTGGCAACGTGGCCCCCCCGGCCAAGAGCACGGCATCGAACTCGTCAACCAGGGCCTGGGCGCTCACGACCGTGGCATCGACGGCGCTGGCCCGGACCACCTCGGGTGCGCTCTCCCCCACCGAGACCCTGCACCGGAATTCGACGCCTTCCGCGACCATCTGATCGAGCCGTCGATCGAGCACGGCCTTCTCCATCTTGAACTCCGGAATGCCGTAGCGCAGGAGTCCTCCGGGCCTCTCTGCCCGCTCGAACACCACCACCCCGTGGCCGGCCCGAACCAACTGCTGGGCCGCGGCAAGGCCCGCCGGGCCCGATCCGACCACCGCCACTCGCTTGCCCGTCAGGACAGAGGGCGGCACCGGCTCCACCCATCCTTCCGCCCACGCCCGCTCGATGATCTCGTACTCGATACGCTCGATGGCCACCGGGTCGTCGTTGATGCCCAGCACGCAGGACCCCTCACAGGGGGCTGGGCAGAGCCGACCGGTGAACTCGGGAAAGCTGTTGGTGGCATGGAGCCGATCAGCCGCCTCCGACCAGTCGTCCCGGTACACCAGGTCGTTCCATTCGGGGATCAGGTTGCCCAGGGGACACCCTTCATGGCAGAACGGGATCCCGCAGTCCATGCACCTGGCCCCCTGGTGCTGGGCCGCCTCGACCGGAAAGGGCTCGTAGACCTCCTTCCAATCACGGAGTCGCACGGGGACCGGTCGGCGGGCCGGCAGCTCCCGCTGGTACTTGAGGAACCCGGTGATGTCACCCATGGGACGCCTCCATGACCGCCTCGTCCACCGAGCGCCCCTCGGCCACGGCCCGCTCGGTGGCTTCGAGCACCCGGCGGTAGTCCCGCGGCATCACGGCGACGAACAGATCGGATGTGCTGACCCAGTCGGCCAGGATCTGCCGGGCCACCTCGGACCCGGTCTCGTCGCGATGCAGGGCCACCCGGTCCTTCAGCCAGACCCGGTCCTCGTCCGACACCGGCTCGAGATCGACCATCTCGTGATTGAAGACGCCGGCCAACAGTCCGTGCGGATCGTAAACATAGGCCACGCCACCCGACATTCCGGCCCCGAAGTTGCGCCCGGTGGGTCCGAGGACCACCACCCGGCCCCCGGTCATGTACTCACAGGCGTGGTCCCCCACGCCTTCCACCACGGCGATCGCCCCCGAATTGCGGACGCAGAACCGCTCGCCGACCTGGCCCCGTAGGAACACCTCGCCGGCGGTGGCACCGTACAGGATCACGTTGCCGGCCACGATGTTGTCCTCGGCGGCGAACGTCGAGTCGTCCGGCGGCCGCACGATAATCCGGCCACCGGACAGGCCCTTGCCGAGGTAGTCGTTGGCGTCGCCGAGCAGGCGCATGGTGACACCTCTCGGCACGAAGGCGCCGAAGCTCTGTCCGGCCGACCCTCGGAACGTCAGGTCGATGGTCCCCTCGGGAAGCCCCGCTCCCCCGTACCGGCGGGTGATCTCATAGCCCAGCAACGTGCCCACCGTGCGGTTGACGTTGGTGATGACGACCTCGGCTCGCACCGGGGTCCCGTTCTCGATGGCCGGCCGGCACTGCTCGAGGAAGGCGTGGTCGAGGGCCCGGTCGAGCCCGTGATCCTGCTTGTTGACGCAGAACCGCACCGCACCGTCGGGCAGGTCCGGCTCAACCAGGATCGGCGTCAGGTCGAGCCCGGCGGCCTTCCAGTGGTCGATGGCCTCGGCGGCATCGATCAGATCCACCCGTCCGATGGCCTCCTCCAGCGATCGGAGGCCCAGGGCCGCCAGATACTCACGGACCTCCTCGGCGATGTACTCGAAGAAGGTCTCGACGAATTCCGGGGTCCCCGTATAGCGCTCACGGAGTACCGGGTTCTGGGTGGCAATACCCACCGGGCAGGTGTCGAGGTGACACACCCGCATCATGATGCAGCCCGACACCACCAGTGGTGCGGTGGCAAATCCGAACTCCTCCGCACCGAGCAGCGCGCCGATGACCACGTCACGCCCGGTCTTCATCTGACCGTCGACCTGTACCACGATCCGGTCGCGCAGATCGTTGGCCAGCAGGGTCTGCTGGGTCTCGGCCAGTCCCAGCTCCCAGGGAATGCCGGCATGCTTCTGGGAGGTGAGCGGCGTGGCACCGGTCCCCCCGTCGTGCCCGGAGATAAGCACCACGTCGGAGTGGGCCTTGGCCACCCCCGCAGCCACCGTCCCGACACCGACCTCGGCCACCAGCTTGACGTGGACTCGGGCCTCGGGGTTGGCCGACTTGAGGTCGTGGATCAGCTGGGCGATGTCCTCGATGGAGTAGATGTCGTGGTGGGGCGGTGGCGAGATGAGCCCGACGCCCGGAGTCGAGAACCGGGTCTTGGCGATCCACGGATAGACCTTGTAACCGGCGAGCTGACCACCCTCGCCGGGCTTGGCGCCCTGAGCGATCTTGATCTGGATGTCGTCAGCATTCACCAGGTACTCGGAGGTCACCCCGAAGCGTCCTGATGCCACCTGCTTGATGGCACTCCTCCGCTCGTCACCGTTGGCGTCGGGCGTGAACCGTTCGACGTCCTCGCCGCCCTCCCCCGTGTTGGAGCGACCGCCGAGGCTGTTCATGGCGATGGCCAGGGTCTCGTGGGCCTCGGCGGAGATCGACCCGTAGGACATGGCCCCGGTGGAGAATCGAGCCAGGATGGGCCCGATCGGCTCCACCTCGTCGATGGGCACGGCCGGCTGCTCGCCGGTCTTCAACCGCATCAGGCCCCTCAGGGTGGCCAAGTGGGTCGACTGGTCGTCGACGGCCCGGGTGTACTCCTTGAACACCTCGTACCGCTTGGAGCGGGTGGCGTGTTGCAGTTTGAACACGGTCTTCGGGTTGAAGAGGTGGACCTCTCCCTCACGCCGCCACTGGTACTCCCCCCCCACCTCGCGCTCCCGGTGGGCCAGCTCGACGGGCCGGTCGAGATGGGACAGCCGGTGACGGCGGACCACCTCCTCGGCCAGCACGTCGAGGCCGACCCCGCCGATGCGGGACACCGTGCCCGTGAAGTACTCCTCGATGACCTCGGACGCCAAACCCAATGCCTCGAAGGCCTGGGCGCCGGTGTACGACGCCACGGTCGAAATGCCCATCTTCGACATCACTTTGATGATGCCCTTGGAGGTCCCCTTGATGTAGTTCTTCCGCGCCTGACGCGAAGTGACCCCGGTGAGCAGGCCCGAGGCGATCATGTCGTCGATGGTCTCGAAGGCCAGGTAGGGATTGATGGCCGCGGCCCCGAAACCCTTCAGGAGGGCCATGTGGTGCACCTCGCGGGCATCGCCGGACTCCACCACCAGGCCTACCCGGGTGCGTGACTTCTCCCGCACCAGATGGTGATGCACTGCCGACACCAGGAGCAACGACGGGATCGGGGCCAGCTGGGCGGTGGAGTTCCGGTCGGAGAGGACGATGATGTCCGCACCCTCCTCGATGGCCCCGCTCACCCTCCGGCGCACATCGTCGATGGCCGATCGCAGGGCGTCGCCCCCACCGGCCACATCGAAGAGACCGTCAATGGCGAAGGCGCTGAATCCGGGGGTGCTCCCGTCCTCGTTGACGTACAGCAGCTTGGCCAGGTCGTCGTTGTCGATGACCGGCATGGGCAGCACGATCTGGCGGCACGATTCCGACGTGGGCTCGAGCAGGTTGGCTTCCGGACCCAGCGTGGACAGCAGCGAGGTGACCAATTCCTCGCGGATGGCATCGAGCGGCGGGTTGGTGACCTGGGCGAACAGCTGCGTGAAGTAGTCGTAGAGCAACCGCGACCGCTCAGAGAGGACGGCGACGGGCGTGTCGGTCCCCATCGACCCGACCGGGTCGATGCCGGTGCTGGCCAAGGGCCCGAGGATCAGCCGCAGCTCCTCGTTGGTGTAGCCGAAGAGGCGTTGGCGACCGACCACCGACGCATGCTGAGGGGTGAGCATGGTCCGCGGCGGAAGATCCTCGAGGTCGATCTGGCCGGCGTCGAGCCACTCGGCATAGGGCTGTTCCGAGGCCAACGAGTCCTTGATCTCGTCATCGTCGACGATCCGGCCCACCGCCGTGTCCACCAGGAACATCCGACCCGGCTGAAGCCGGCCCTTCCGCACCACCTTGTGAGGTGGAACGTCGATGACGCCGACCTCGCTGGCCAGCACGACCAAGCCGTCATCGGTCACCCAGTACCGGGCCGGGCGGAGGCCGTTCCGATCGAGGACGGCCCCGATCACCGTCCCGTCGGTGAACGCCACGGCGGCCGGCCCGTCCCAAGGCTCCATCAATGAGGCGTGGTAGCGGTAGAAGGCCCGGCGGGCCGGGTCCATGGTCCGGTGGTTCTCCCAGGCCTCGGGGATCATCATCAGCACGGCGTGGTGCAGGGGCCGGCCTCCGAGATGCAGCAGTTCCAGCACCTCATCGAACGAGGCCGAGTCGCTGGCTCCTGGCGTCACGATCGGGAAGGCCCGTTCGAGCCCGGGTACCAGGTCCGACCGGCAGAGCGCCTCGCGGGCACGCATCCAGTTGCGGTTGCCCGCCAGGGTGTTGATCTCGCCGTTGTGCGCCAGGTACCGGTACGGGTGGGCCAGGGGCCACGAGGGGAACGTGTTGGTCGAGAACCGCGAGTGCACGAGGGCCAGGCCGCTGATCACCCGTTCGTCCGACAGATCGGGGAAGAACTCGGCCAGCTGGTGCGAGGTGAGCATCCCCTTGTACGTGATGGTCCGGGCCGACAGTGACGCGAAGTAGCACCCGTCGATCTCGTGCTCTGCCCGCTTGCGGAGGACGAAGGCCAGACGATCCGTGGCCAGCGCGGGATCGTCCACGCCCGGGGACAGGCGCGGCGAGGGGGCCACGAAGAGCTGATGCATCGACGGCATGGCCGCTTCGGAGATGGATCCCAGTGAGGCGGTGCGGATGGGGACATCACGCCACCCGATGATCTCGAGGCCCTCTCGGCCGGCCAACTTCCCGATGGCGGCCCGCGCCCCGTCCGCCTCGTCGTCGTCCCTCGGGAGGAAGACGATGCCGGTGGCGTAGTGACCCCGTGCCGGCAGGTCGAACCCGACCACCTCGGCGTAGAACTCGTGGGGAACCTGGAGCAGGATACCGGCGCCGTCCCCGCTGTCCTCCTCGCTGCCGGTGGCACCCCGATGGGCCAGGTGCTCGAGCGCGGCGAGCGCTTGGCGGACCAGGGTATGGGTGGGACGGCCTTGCAGGTCCGCGACCAGCGCCACCCCGCAGGCGTCGTGCTCGAATCGGGCGTCGTACAGTCCGTTACCGGGCGGCCGGGTCGGCTCGCCAGGCTGCCGCGGCGATGCCAGCCCCGTGGGAACACCGGGCACGGCGCCGTAGGCCTCGTCTCCGTATCGAGTCGTCATCAGGTCGCTCCAACGAGGGAAGTGGATCTTTCGCCCGGGACGACGTTGGCCCATGCGTGGTCCGTCGATTGTACACGCCGGACTGCGAAGTCCACCATGGTCCGGCAGGCAGGAGCGACCCGCCGGTGACCACCTCGGGACCGGTGCGCACGCCCCTAGCATGGAGCGATGGTCACCGGGGCTCCCGTCGATGTGGTGATGATCGGGGGCGGGGTCATCGGACTCACTGCGGCCTGGGCGGCAGCCTCGGCGGGCATGACGGTGACCGTGGTGGATCGCGACCCCGGCCACGGCGCCAGCTGGGCCGCGGCCGGCATGCTCGCTCCGGTGGGGGAAGCCCAGTTCGGCGAGGAGCAATTGACGGCGCTCAATGTCCAGGCCGCACGAGCCTGGCCGATCTTCGCCCACGAGCTCGAGGCCGACACGGGTCAGTCGGTCGGCTACCGGACCGACGGGACCCTGCTGGTTGCGGTGGATGGTTCGGACCGGGCGGCGACCGACGACGTCCTGTCCTTCCAGCACGAGCTGGGACTGCCCGCAAGCCGCCTGTCATCGCGGGAGTGCCGAGCCTCGGAGCCGCTGCTGGCGCCGGGGATCAGAGGAGGCGTCGAGCTGGTCGATGACCATCAGGTGGACAACCGCCGGCTGGTCGACGCGTTGATGGCCGCCTGCACCGCTCAGGGTGTCCACTTCAGCGCCGATGAGGTGTCCGAGGTGTCTCTTGAGCGGGAGCGGGTGGCCGGCGTCGTCCTCCGCCTCGGCGACCGGATCACGGCCGGGTCGGTGGTCCTTGCCGCCGGCAGCCGGTCGGGACAGGTCGGGGGGTTGCTCGAGGCACAGCGCCCTCCGGTCCGCCCGGTCAAGGGACTGACCATGCGGTTGCGGGCCACCGACGGTGCGCCCGCGCTGCGTCGGACCGTCCGCGGACTCGTCCACGGGAGGAGCTGCTATCTGGTGCCGCGTCAGGACCGGACGCTGGTGATCGGAGCAACGGTCGAGGAGAAGGGCTTCGACACGTCCATCCAGATCGGCCCGGTGAGCGACCTCCTCAACGATGCCCGCACCCTGGTCCCGTCCATCGAGGAATACGAGCTGATCGACACGACCGTCGGATTGCGACCCGGATCACCTGACAATGCGCCCATCGTGGGCTCGACGGAGGTGGGAGGACTGATCGTGGCCACCGGCCACTTTCGGCATGGCATCCTGCTGGCTCCGATCACCGCCCTCGAGGTGGTCCGGCTCCTCCAGGGTGGCGCCGGCGACACCGGCCTGTTCGGTCCGTTCGGTCCGGGACGGTTCCGACCGGGCCGCGTGCCGGCGGGACCGGCACCCGTGGCCATCCAACGCACGGCGGTTCGGTGATGAGCGACATCTGGGTCAACGGCTCCCCGTGGGACGGCCCCTCCGGCGCCACCGTGGCCGATCTGGTCTCGCTCTGGTGCCCGTCCCCCAACGGTATCGCCGTGGCCCGCAACGGTGAGGTGGTCCCGAAGAGCGGTTGGACGACCAGCATCCTTACCGCCGGCGATCGGGTCGAGATCGTCACCGCCGCCGCCGGCGGATAGTCGTCCCGCCGTCCCGGCGGATACTCGTTCCAGCGGATGTCGGTGGCAGCAGTACCGTGGGTTGTGATGAGTGCACGACCATCACCGACGGCATCGGCGCCGACCTCGGCATCGGCGCCGACATCGACCTCGACGACATCCGAATCGAATGGCGCCACCGTCAAGGCTGGCGCCACCTGCGCCGACCTGACGATCGCCGGGCGGCTGTTCTCCTCGCGTCTCATCCTCGGCACCGGGGGCATGTCCAGTCCCGAGTCCCTTCGGGAGGCACTGGTGGAGTCGCGCACCGCCATGGCCACGGTGGCTGTACGCCGAGTCGACCCCACCACGCCTCACTCCCTGGTCGACCTCCTGCAGGAGTTGGGCGTACAGGTCCTCCCGAACACGGCGGGCTGCCGCACCGCGTCGGAGGCCGTCATGATCGCCAAACTCTCCCGCGAGGCCTTCGAGACCGATTGGATCAAGCTCGAGGTGATCGGCGATGACCGAACACTGCTGCCCGACACCGTGGAGCTGGTGGCCGCGGCCGAGGAGCTCGTCGACGACGGGTTCGTCGTGCTCCCCTACTGCGGTGACGATCCCGTCGGGGCCCGGCGTCTCGAGCAGGCCGGGTGCGCGGCCGTCATGCCTCTCGGCGCACCGATCGGGAGCGGCCTCGGCATCCGCAATCCCCACAACATCGCCCTGATCGTCGAGCAGTCCCAGGTTCCCGTGGTGCTCGATGCCGGTATCGGCACCGCGTCGGATGCCTGCCTGGCCATGGAGCTCGGTTGCGACGCCGTGCTGGTGGCCTCGGCGGTCACCAGGGCCCACCAGCCCGGTCTGATGGCCCGCGCCATGCGGGAGGCGGTGACCGCCGGACGGGCCGCAGCCGTTGCCGGCCGGATCCCCCGCCGCTTCCACGCCGAGCCTTCGAGTGCCATGGACGGGATGATCGACCGGTGACCACGGGCGCTCAACCGCCGGTGGCGTTGACCATTGCCGGGTCAGACTCCGGAGCCGGGGCTGGCATCCAGGCGGACATCAAGACGATGGGCGCGTTGGGCGTATTCGGCACCACTGCCATCACCGCGGTGACGGCGCAGAACACGGCGGCCGTCCGCGAGATCCACCACGTGCCCACCGCCATGGTGGAAGCCCAGATCGAGGCCGTCCTCGACGACCTGCCGGTCGCCGCGGTCAAGACGGGGATGCTCGGTAGTGCGGCCGTCGTCGAGGCGGTGGGGCGACGTGCCGCCGCGGGCGACCTCCCCCGGCTGGTGGTGGATCCCGTCATGGTGGCGTCGAGCGGCCGGATCTTCCTCGCCGAGGAGGGCATCGAGGCCTACCGGCGCTACCTCCTGCCCCGGGCGCTGATCACGACTCCCAATCTGTGGGAGGCGACCCTCTTGGCCGGCATGGAGCCGACCGGCGTGGAAGATGTCGAGGCGATGACCGACATGGCGCGACGGATCCACCAACTCGGGCCTTCGTGGGTGCTGGTCAAGGGCGGCCATCTGCCCGGCGTCGAGCCCCGCTCGGGAGGACCCCCTCCGGACCAGGTCGCCGACGTGCTGTTCGACGGGTCAGAGGTGACGGTGCTGACCGGCAGTCACGTCGACACGGCCAACACGCACGGGACGGGTTGCTCCCTGTCGGCCGCGATCGCCGCCTCCTTGGCCCGCGGGACCGATGTGCCCACGGCGGTGTCGGTGGGCAAGGAATTCGTCCACACGGCCCTACGCGGTGGGGCGCGGTGGCACCTCGGTCAGGGGCACGGGCCGCTCGATCACCTCGGATGGACGGGACGCCCGCCCGACGTTACCGCCCGGCGTTGAGCGGTCTGCGCCGATCCACTGCGGCCCGCACGTGCACGCAGATGAAAGTGGCGTTTCGGCCCGGCCACTCCCCCCCCATCTCACAGGATCCCTCCGCCAGTGCTGGATCAGGCACCCCTCCTCGTAACGAACCACTTCGGCTCGTCCGTGCTCATGGCATTGTGAAGGATCGCCGATCAAAAGTAAACATGGGGTAAACGCAAGGAATACTCTGCGTGACACCACTCTCACTACCAGTGGCATAACGGGCAAATTCACACTGCTCGGGGCATAGATTCGGCACCGTCAACGTTTGCGAGTCGGTTCGTCTGGTGGCATGGCACGGGCCGGAATCGGCATCAAACGACCGAGCGACGCCGAGTTGAAAGATCGGTCGTCTTCGAAAAAGGGGGCTTCGCGGGGGACCGATAGCATGGCTGCGCCATGGCCATCGCCACGCCAGACCCGCCCGCAGACAGTGTGGCAGCGTTCGATCCGGACAACCGGGTGTACCAGCCCATGTCCTTGCGGGGGCCGGCCTTCGTCGTGCTCGGCATCGCCGTCCTCATCGTGGTGACCGGAGTCGTGGCCTCGGCCTTCGGCTCGGGGAGTACCCCCACGCTGTCCATCCACTCCATCACCATCCCCGATGGCACGGTGATCCACCTGACTCCCGCCTCGAGCGCCATGCAACCGATCGTGAGTGCCGGCGAGCCGCCGGCCGACATCCTGGGCAACCTGGCCACACCCACCGGAAGCCCGGTGGTCCGCACGCTCAACACCGACCACAGTGCAGCCCAGTTCGACCGGACAGTGGTCTTTCGGACCGGGCTGTCCTCCGATCAGGTGATCGACCTGTATCGCACGCTCCTCCCCCGGTTGGGTTGGAAGGTGATCTATGCGGGCACCGGCGCCGCTCGGGGGAACCAGGCAACCGAGGTCCTGGCCAAGAAGGGCAGTGGTGACAGCTTCTACTGGGAAGTGGGTGCCGTGGTGTCACCGACCACCGGCACGGGAACCACGTCGTTCTCGCTGGAGCTCTTCGAACTGCCCGACGACAGTTGATCACCTCCCGGGTCAGGGCTGACGACCGCTGGATCGTCGGCTCTCCTGAGCATCCAGGCCCACACGAACAGATTGATCGGGTAGAGCAGGTAGCCGACCCGGGTAGCCGGGGCCAGCAGAATGCCGGTCAACATGACCCAGCCGGTCAAGCTGGCCACCTGGGCGGCGTTACGGGGCGGTCGCCTCATCACGTACCAGGCCAACACCGCCATTCCGAGCACAGCAGCCACCACCACGTAGACGCGGTGGATCCCCGGCAGTGCCGACACCAGGATGTGCCCGGGTAGGGCGCTCGCCGCCGGGGACGACACACCGGCCAGTCCCAGGGGGAATCGGATCACATTGTCGATGAAGGCTGACGGGTTCCGGAGCGCCACCGGGAGGACGACCGGGCCGGCGATGGCCACCACGCCCAGGGCGTAGCGCCCGATCGCGCGCCGACCACCCAGGTCGTAGGCCGCCCACAGCGCCAGCACCACCAGGGGCCAGGCGGTGAACTTGAGCGAGGAGGCCGCTCCGAGGGCCAGGCCGGCGAGCACCGGCCTCCGGCGCTGGAGGGCCACCAGCCCCATGAGCATCATCGCCACCACCGGCATGTCGTCCCCCCCGGTGGCCAGGGGAAGGGCCGCCGTCGGCAGGACGGTCAGCACCTGGAGGGCACGGAATCGAGCGTCGGTACGCGGCCTCAGTCTGCTGAGCGCCAGCAGGGTCACCAGCCCGGTGAACACCAGGAACTGGATCCGAGCGTCGGTCAACCGAGCCTCGACCTTGCTGCCGGTGGAGAAGCCGAACACCACCATCCCGGGAAGGTACGGGTAGTAGAGCTCATAGATCGGCTCGGTGTTCTGGTGGATGAGGATGTGCCCGTCGCGATCGATGACCTGGTAGGGATCCTTGCCATGGGCGGCCCGATCCCCGGCCTGTTCGACCACCAGCACCTCCGGTTGGACGTGGAGGGCGGCGTTCCCCTCGGACCGCCAGATCACCTCCATGGTCAACGGGACCACGGTGGCCCCGAAGAGGACGATGAGAAAGGCCAGGAGGCGCGCCACCTTCCATCGGCGCCGACCGGCCGGCCGGTCCTGCCCCCCCGAGCGGCGGCCGAGCCGCCAGGCCACGACAGCCATCAGGACGGTGGCAGCGGCATAGGGACCGAACGCCATCTGTCCCCACTGGCGGTAGAGCGGAATCCCCACCACCAGGGCCGTGGTTCCGGCAAAGAGGGCCGAACAGCCGTAGAGCAATGCATCCCGCCACTGGGGCGACAGACGCTTCAGGAGGTCGAAGGTCCACTGGGCCGGGCCCGCGCCGCTGAACCCGGGCGTTCCTCCTTGGGGTGCTGATTCATTCCGGTGCATCCGCCACCGATCGGTCAGCACGGTCGAGGGTACCACCGGGTTCGTGACTCGAAGGGTCCGCTGAACGCGTTCACCAGACCATCAGCCGGTCGGATCGGACAGGGGTTCCACCATCGGAACGTCGAAGACCGAACGGTAGAACCCGAGTTCCGCCTCGAGGCTTGCCTCGATGGTGGATGCGCTTCTGAAGCCATGCGACTCGCCCTCGAAGACGATCAGTCGGCACGAGATGTCGTGGTCCGAGAGCATGGTGGCAAAGCGATCTGACTGGTCGGCCGGCACCACCGGATCGTCGGCCCCCTGCAGAAGGAGCACGGCCCCGGAGACCTGATCTGCGTGGTGGATCGGGGAACGCCGGCGGTACGTCTCAGCGGCCTCGGGCCACGGCCCGATCAGTGAGTCCACATACCTCGACTCGAAGTCGTGGGTGTCGGCCGCCAGGGCCTCGAGATCGGTGACGCCGTACCAGGATGCAGCTCCGACGAACCGACGACCCCGGATCAATGCTCCGAGCGCAGTGAGTCCACCAGCGCTGGTGCCGCGGATGGCCATCCGAGTCCCGTCGACCAGCCCGGCCCGTTCGAGGGCTTCGGCGTAGCCCAGACTGTCGTCGACATCGGCTTCTCCCCACAGGCCGTCGAGCTGTCGCCGGTATGCACGCCCGTAACCGCTGCTGCCCCGATAGTTGACGGCTGCCACCGCCAGCCCCCGGCTGGTGAAGAACTGGACCACCGGGTCGAATCCCCCGTCGGCGGCCGAGGTGGGCCCTCCATGACAGAACACCACCAGGGGCGGACGACCGCCCGTGGCGCGGTTACGACGACCCCTCGTCGGATCGAAGAACAGGCCGGGAATCGGACCGGCGGATGTCGACGCGGTGAACGGCTCGGCCACCGCCACCTGGGCCAGAGGGACGGATGGATGCGGGGCGGCGGAGACTCGTCGGCTGGCCGAACCGACCGCGGTCGACACCTCGAACACACCGTGGGCCTCGGTCGGCGTGGAGCCCAGGACGTAGACATGGTGGTGAGGCGATGTTGTGGCCTCTGGCTCAGGCGGCCCGGTGGAGTCGGTGGGGTCGGTGGGGTCGGCGACGAGCCCAATGATGCTGACGCAGGGTTGGTCGACCGCCTCTACCGTCCAACGGTGGTCATGCGGATGCTCGGAGGGGACGAGACGGACCACGACGTCCCGACCATCCCGGCGCATCCGACAGGCGATCGAGCGGTCGGGCAGCTCGGCCATCGTCGACTGGCCCAGCACCCAGTCGGGGGCATGGAACTCGGCTTCGATGTCCACGAGCGGCTCGGCGCTCCCGCCCCCTGACCCGGACCCCGGCCCCGGGCCAGACCCCGGCCCAGCGACGAATCGATCAGGAGCCAGACGGTAGGGAAGCCACCAGCCACTTCGATCGTCGACGAACAGCAGGCTCCCGTCATGGCACCAACGCGGTTGGCCGACCGATACCCCATCCCCGCCGCCGATCCGTCGCCCCTCGAGGAGTTGGACCCGCAGGTCGGTCTCCTCGATCCGGGCCACCCAGAGCTCCGAGCTGTCCCAGGGCATCGACGGATGGTCCCAGGTCACCCAGGCCAGCCATGTCCCGTCCGGCGAGGGCCGGGGAGCCGCGACGAAGTGGCCGCGATCCGTAAGGGGGACAACCGAGCCCTCCCCGTCGGTCGACACCGCCGCCAGCCGGTGCCCGACCCGACCGTCGACGAACCGCTCCTCCACCGATACCAGCCACGCCCCCGAGCCGGTGAGTCGACCGTCGGCATAGCGGGCGGTTCCTACCTCCGGGGGGAGGCCATCGGTCCGACGTCCTTCGACCCCGGATCCACCGGTCAATGCCAGCGGTGCCGATCCGCCTTCGACATCGATCCGGTGCCACTGTTGGTCGGCCTGGTCGACATAGAACAACGTGCCGCGATCCACCCATGCGGCGGCACCTCCGTACTCGTGGACCCGGGAGCGAACGCTGACGCCGGGTGGGGACACCACCTCGGGAGGCTTGCCCAACTGCGCCCGGACCACCACCTGGCGACCCCCCTCGTCGGGTCGGCTCTCGGACCAGTAGATGGCCTCACCGTCAGCCTGGAGCCCGCTTCGGCTCACCTTTCCGGCTGCCACCATCGCCGCTGACCACGGCGACGGCCATCGTCCGAACGGAGCGCTTGTCGGCCCCCCCGGGGACCTTCCGACATCCGTGGGGCGCTGACCGCTCATGGAATCAGTACGGTACCCCCCAATGACCGCGCCTCCGCCACCATCGGCTTCGCCCGACCCGGGCGCCACCGACCGCAGCGGACTACCCGACAGGTTCGACGGCTTCGTGGTGACCAACCACGGGGAGTCGGTCGAGACCGGGGTCAGGACGCTCATGCTCGACGACCTGGCTCCGAACGGCGTCGTGATCGCGGTCGACTGGTCTGCCGTCAACTACAAGGACGGCATGGTGACCCGGCCCGGCAACCGGGTGGCTCGCATCGATCCACTGATCCCGGGCGTGGACCTGGTCGGGACGGTTCTCGACTCCGACGACCCAACCGTCGCCACCGGCCAATCGGTGATCGTCCACGGGTACGACCTCGGGGTGGCGCACCACGGCGGATTCTCCCAGCTGGCCCGGGTTCCGGCCGAGTGGGTGGTCCCGCTTCCCGGCGGTCTGGATGGGCGCCAGGCCGCCACCATCGGGACCGCCGGGTTCACCGCCGCGCTCTCGCTGCATCGGCTGGAACATCACGGATTGCGACCCGGGCAGGGCCCGGTGGTGGTGACCGGGGCCTCCGGTGGAGTGGGGAGCATGGCCGTGGCCCTCCTGGCCTCACGGGGCTACGAGGTGGTGGCCAGCACCGGCAAAGCCTCAGAGGCCCCCTACCTGCTCGGATTGGGTGCCACCGAGATCATCGGTCGCGACGACCTGGTGTCGATGCCCGAGCGAACCCTGGGTTCGGAGCGGTGGGCGGGGGCGGTGGATTGCGTGGGGGGATCCACCCTGACCGCCGTGCTCCGGTCGCTGCGCTATGGGGCCGCGGTGGCCGCCAGCGGCCTGACCGGGGGCAGCACGTTCGAGTCGTCCGTGTACCCGTTCATCGTCCGAAGTGCCTCCCTGATCGGGATCGACACGGTGCTGACCCCGATCGCCGAGCGACGGCGGGTCTGGGAGGGGATGGCCGCGGCCTTCCCACCGGAGCTGCTCGCCGACATGGTCCGGTGCGAGCTGGCACTCGACGAGTTGGGACCGGCCCTCGACGCCATTGTGGCCGGACGGGCGAAGGGACGGATGTTGGTGCGGCCGACACTGTGACCCCGGCACAGGTCCAGAGGAACCGGATCAACCGGAGGAAGGTGCGATCGCCTGGGTGTTGGCCCCGGTCGCCGCGAACACCGGCGAGACCACCAGGGTCCCTCCCGCACACGGAGCCAAGGTGGCCGTGACCGACAGGTGGTCGTAGGCGTTGGGCGGGGTGATCTCGAGCGCAGCCGAGCTCGGGCAGGTCGTTTCGTTGCCCACCGGAACATCGGAGTACCCGACGTTGAAGTCGGCCGACTGGCCACTTGCCAGGGTCACCGTCGTCGGAGGCATGGCGGTGAAGCTGTAGCTCCCTTTGCGGACCACCACCGTCGGCAGGTTGGCCCCCGTCGACGAGAGCATCTGCAGCCCGGGGTAGCCGGCCAGGACGCAGGTGCTCCTCGAAGTGCTGGTGAGGGCGAAGGTGGTCTCGATGGTGCCGGCGGCGCCACTGCTCCCCACCACCGAGCCCGACAGTGCCGACGTGGCGCAGCGGGTCGTGCCGGCCGCCGTGGTGGACGTGGGGGGCCTCGACGTGCTGGTACTCGGGGTCGATGGTCTGGAGGTGGTCACCGATGCGCGGGTCGTCGAGGGAGCAGCCGTGGTGTTCGAAGTGGACGGGCTGGAGGAGCACGCACCCAGCAGCGCCCCGCCGAACACGGTCGCGGCCGCCACACCGGCCATCCTGATGCTCATCGTCACGGTACGCATGTCATCGGCCATCCCAACGTCGTTCCAGCCTCGGACCTCAACGGCCAGTACCGGCTGCGGTGACCACAGACCCGACACCGGTTCGAAGGGCAACCAGTATGGCTGCCAGGGCCCGTGGTGACGGGGACCCTCGACCGGCGGTTCACCGCACCGGTATGCGTCGGTAGGTCCCGGTTCAATGCGACCGAAGACCGCGACTCAGGAGGAGAAGTCCTCCGGGCGGATGGAGTCGAGGAAGGTTCGGAACTCACCCACCAGCTCGTCGGGGTTCGATCCGTCCTCCTCGTCGTCATCGTCCTCGTCTTCCTCGTCCACAGCCAGCATGATGCCCTCGCTGTCCATCAGGTCGTCGGCGACGAAGAGCGGGGCCCCGGTGCGGACGGCCACGGCCACGGCATCGGACGGTCGGGACGAGACCGGGGTCTCCTCGTCACCGTGCCGTAGAACGATCTCGGCGAAGTACGTGGCGGTTTTCAGTTCGGTGATCACCACTCGGACCACGCTCGTTCCCAGTGCGTCGAGGAGATCGCGGATCAGATCGTGGGTCATCGGTCGCGGCGTGTCCATCCCCTGGAGCGCGAAGGCGATCGCGGTGGCCTCTGGAGCACCGATGAAAATGGGCAGGGTCCGGCCCAGCCCATCTGACTCTTGCAGCAGCAGCACGGGCGTGTTCGATTGGAGGTCCACACGCACCGCCCGGAGCCGGACTTCGACCATGGGGTCAAACTTACTCGGCAGCGATGAATTGTGCGATCAGGGATGCGGCGGGTCACCCCGCGTCCGACTCCGCGATCAGCCGTTGAGCAGTCCGCCGAGAGCACTGCGGAGCAGTGATCCACGGAGCTGTTGGCCCAGCTGGGAGAGCTCCTCGGCCGTCTCGTGGGCCCGAGCCCTGGCGTCGGGGTTCCGCTGCCTCACCAGTGGCAAGACGACCTGTTCTACGAACCCGGCCTCGCGGTCGGCCGCGTTCTTGTACAGGCGAAGGTGGCGCGGCTCGATGCCGAACCGAGTGAACTGAGCGGCCACGGTGGCCACCACCAGCGCCTCTTCGTCGAAGTTCTCGACTCCGGCCACGGTGTTCGACGCCAGGAGGCCGTACTCCTGCAGCTCCCGGACGACAGTCACATCGAGGCCGGAGGAGGTGGCCAGCTCCTCGGCGGACATGCTCACACCGGTGAGCTGGGCTCGTGCCCGACCCGAGCCACTCCCCGAGGGTGGGGGGGTCGAACCGCCCTCGGCGCTGCGGGCAGTTGATGCCGTGGATCGAACGGGAGCCGGAGTCGATGCGGGCACCGGACCTTTGCTACCGCTCGCAGATGGGTGGTCCGGAGTAGGAGATGACGAGCGCGTCCGCCGTGGGGTCGGGTCGGGAGGCGACTGGCCGGTCGGGGCGGAATCCGTTGGGGCCGGGCCGACCGATGCCGAGTCGGCGGGTGTCGACCCTGTCGACGCCGAGCCGTTCGGGGTGGTCCCGCGCGAGGTCGAACCGGTGGCACGCGCCGGATCCGACTTGGTCGTTCGCTTTCCTGAAGCCGACCCATCGTCGACCAGTCCGAGCACCGGTGGTCGATCCGAGGACAGTCGATGATGGCCCGGTGATGCACCGGTGGAGACCGGAGGGCTGTCCGATGAGACCGGAGCACCCGGACCCACCGCCGCTCGAGGATCGTCGGGCGATGCGGCAGAACGATCGGAGGGCTCGATACCGGGCAGCGTCGAGCCTTCACCAACCAGGCTCAGCGGCGATTCCTTGCCATGTCGACCGCCAGTCGACGCCGTCTTCACCTCGGTCGACGTCCGCTGGCCGACCAACACCGGCTCCTCGTCGTGATCCCCATCGTCAGAGTTGGACCATTGCCGTGGGCTCTCATTCGATGGTGTGGGACGCTTGGATGACGCCTTGGTGACGGGGGATCCCGACTCCGGTGGCCCGTCGTCGAGCCGGTCCTTGATGACCTTGAGCGGAAGGAAGTGCTCTCGCTGCTGCCGCAGTACCCAGCGGAGGCGCTCGACGTCATGTTCGTAGAACTTCCGGTACCCGGACGGCGTCCGCTCCGGATTGACCAGGCCCTGGCTCTCGAGGAACCGGATCTTGGAGATGGTGACATCGGGAAACTCCTGCCGGAGGAGGGTCAGGACGTCGCCGATGGAGAGGTACGAGCGAGCGCTCATCGGCAGTCACCACCGCCATTCGATCGATCCATCGCCGCGTTCATCCGCCGGAAGCCATGAGGTACAGGAGCTTGAACTTCCCGATCTGCACCTCGTCGCCGCTCGAGAGCCGGGCCTCCTCGATGCGAGCCCGGTTCACATACGTGCCGTTGAGCGATCCGACATCCCGCACGGTGGTGATCTGATCCCTGGTCACGAATTCCGCGTGACGACGGGACACCGTGATGTCGTCCAAGAAGATGTCGCTCTCGGGATGGCGGCCGGCCTGGACGATGGAAGGCTCAAGAGGAAAGCGAACCCCCTCATCCGACCCTCGTTTGACCACCAGCATGCCCACACCTCGCGGGAGCTCGAGCAGTCCGACGGTGGTGGCATCATCGGTCCCGTCACCAATGTCCTCGACTGGACCGACCGACACCGACGTGTCCGGTGCGGCGGTCACCAAGGCCGTGCCACACGACGAACAGAAGTTGACACCGGTCGGATTCCGATGGCCGCAACTGGGACAGAACACGCTCTCCACGGTAGCCGCTTCCACCCCTCTGCTCCCAAGGCCCGGTCGACTCCCGACGGCAATCAACCGTCGGTCAGTTGCCGGTAACCGGTGGCATCCAGCAAGGACTCCACCGTGGACTGATCCGACGGCACGATTTCACAGATCCATCCCTCGCCGTACGGGTCGGAATTGAGGGTTTCGGGGGCCTCGGCCAGGGCTCCGTTGACGGCGACCACCTCACCCGCCACCGGGGCATAGATCTCCGACACCGACTTGGTCGATTCGACCTCGCCGAGCAGTCCGCCCGCGTCCACGGTGGCACCCTGTGTCGGCAGTTCGACGAAGACCACGTCGCCCAACGCGTCCTGCGCGTAGTCGGTGATCCCAACACGGATCCGATCACCGTCGGTTCGGGCCCACTCGTGGTCGCTGGAGTAGCGCAGTTCCTCGGGCACGTTCATAGGTGCGGACGATACCTGACATGGCCGGTCGCCGCCCATGGGCCTGCCGCTCAACGCAACAGCTGTTCCAATCGAACGGCGTACTCGTTGGCCCGGGCGTCGGCTTGGGAGTCGCTTGCGGCCTCAGCCCACACATGGGTCAGCGGCTCCTCGGGATCCGGGAGCACCAGGGCCCACCCGTCGTCCTCGATGACCTTCACACCGTCGACCAAGATCAGGTCACGTCCTTGCGATCGCTCCACCAATGTCCGCATGACCATGCCTTTCTGGTCCCACGGTGTGTGGACCTCCTGATGTGCGATGTGCACCGCGGGGAGCTCGGCAACCAATTCGGACAGCTTTCGACCGGTGGAGGTCAGGAGGGCCAGGAGGTTGACCAGTGTGGCGGCGGCATCGTAGGCGGGCAGGAACGCCGGGAAGATGAATCCCCCTGACTGGCTGGCCGCCAGCATGACGTTCTCGGATCGGGCCACCTCCATCAGGTGCGACGCCGACAGCTTTGTCCAGACGATCTCGACACCGGCCTTCTGGCAGATCTCCTCGGCGACCCGGCTGGCCGCCACGGGAAGCGCCACCCGGGCGAAGGGATGGGCCTCCGTCACAAGCGTCAGCAGTACCAACAGCGCTTGGTCGTCGCTGAGCGCATTCCCCAGGTCATCGACGATGGCCACATGCTCTCCCCCGGGGTCGAGGACCGCACCGAGGTGGGCGCCCGAGGCGCGGACCAGTTCGGAGACCCGGGCCGCGCTGGCATGGCGGTCGAAGGTGAGCACGCTGGCCGTGTTGGCATAGGGATTGACCACCAAGACCTCAGCTTCGAGCTTTGCCAGCAGATTGGGCATGACGAAACTGGTGGTGCCGAAGGAGTAGTCGAGTACCAGTTTGAGATCGGCCTTCCGGGCGTTCGAGAGATCCACCGATTCGATGAGGGCCGCGGTGTAGTACTCGAGCGAACGGGGTGGGAATCCGATGTCTCCGATCTCGCGGGCCAAGACCCGACGGAAGTCCTCGCGGTGGTAGAGCCGCTCGATCTTCCGCTGGGTGACCTCGTCGACGTCGATTCCGTCCTTGTCGAAGAACCGCAGCACCACCGACTGCGGGTCGTCGGGGGCCAGACGGACGGTAATGCCGGCCAGGCTGGAGGAGGAGGTGATCTGGAACCGGGTGGCCGGTACGGTGGCAGCCTCGAGGTCGTCGACGTTGATGCCGGCCGCGTTGCAACCGACCATGATCGCCCGCTTGAGGACCCGGGCGGCGCGACTGGTGTCCCGAGAAGTGGTGACGGTGGCCCCCTTCTCGAAGGTCGAGGCCCAGGCCATGGACAGGCGGACGGCCAGCTCCGGGCTGATGTCCACGTTGGCCAGGCCCCGCACACCGTCCCGCCCGAACAGCGACCGGGCGCCCATCGACTCCCAGACGATCGAGGAGTTGACGATGGCCCCGGCCTCCACCGTCTTGAACGGGTAGATCTTCACGCCGGTCTTGATCTCGGCGTGGGCGCCCACGAAGCACTGGTCCCCGAGCACCACCCCCTCCTCGCACCGGACCCCCTGGCGCAGGTCCGAACCGCGCCCGAGCACGCTGCCATCGACGCGGACACCGGAGCCGAGGTAGGTGTTGTCATGGACCACCGAACGCTGCAGCACGGCGGTGTCGCCGATCCGGACGTTGCGGCCCAGCGTGCAGTACCCACCGAGACGAGCCCCGGG
>Ga0307373_10003617_pt1 | contig 26739 bp, 16 predicted proteins | sample OX2MG_FD_202534 | JGI IMG/M metagenome (GOLD analysis project Ga0307373, IMG submission 202534) | Soil microbial communities from Risofladan, Vaasa, Finland - OX-2 | ecosystem: Environmental > Terrestrial > Soil > Coastal area > Acid sulfate soil | place: Finland: Risofladan, Vaasa | collected...
TGTTCCATTTCAGAGACCGCCGCACCACATAACGCCACCGCGACCAGTACGCCGCCAGACTGTGACCTAACCCCAGGAAACCGGACACCAAGCCTCAGAACTCCGGAAAGTTAAGGGCAGTGGGGTTACGGGTCAGCAGGCCCCTGCACAGTAGTCGCAGCCGTGGGTCGGCGACCTTGAGGCAATCAATCGCACGCGAGGCCAGCGTCAGCATGACGACCTCGGTGCTCAGACCCCTGAATGGAGGCTCGCCCGTGGCCATCTCCCGCACGATCATTCCCAGCGACCACCAATCGCGGGCCGGTGAAACGTGGCCCGCGAATGTCTCTGGCGCGGTGTAAGCGATGGTGTGGCCGGCCGCGGAAAACACCGTGGCGTTCTCCAGGTAGCGGCTCAGGCCGAAATCGGCCAGCGCGAGTTCCAGCGGAGACCATGATCGCACCAGAATGTTGGTCGGCTTGAGATCGCGGTGGATAACCCGCGCACCATGCAATGCGTTCAGCCCGGCAGCGATCTGGCGCACGATCTCGGCGATCGTGTCGAAGCCCAGATTATCCCGGGATGTGTCTTCTATCAGATCACATAGCGTGTCGATCCCCACGTATTCCATGACCTCGAAGGCCCGGCCGCCCGCGTCTCCCCAGTCCACGAGGCGCGTAACGTGCGGGGAATCGATGGTATGGAGCACGGCCCACGTATCCGGGCTGGGGAGAATGCCGGCACGATAGAGCTTGAGGACAAGCTCGGTGCCCGTGGCGTCGGTTACTACCAGCATGTCGGACTCGCCGCCCGCGGGAAGTTCGCGGACAAGGCGGAAGCGGTCGGCCAGTTCCGGCGGGATCGTGGCGGGCGAGGTTGACGCGGCCGCGCCGACATCGGGCTGCTCAGGACGTTCGCGGAGCAGTTTGGCGCCCTCCGCCCCGAGCGACGACTGCTCGATGAGGCGGTTGAACTCCAGCGCGGCCTTGCGCTCGGCAGTGTCAGGGCGGGGGTTACCCAAATTCATTCCTTGGGCGACGCTGCATGCGCTTTCGGTGCCGGTACACTATTGCTTCAATGGCGCGAACGCTAATGCCACGGTGTGGCTGATGCGTGGTTGCGGGCTGCGTGTTGAGGAGGCCCTGGCAGTGCAGAAGTCGTGTTTCCGCGACGGCGGGACGGTGCTGCGGGTGTGTGAGCAGGCGAGCCGGGACGGCACGAAAACCAGGCCGCTGAAGCACCGCAAGGCCGGGGAATACCGGGACGCGCCGGTTCCCGCCTATGTGTGGCAGATGGTCAGGGACCTGCCTGACGGGTACTTCTTCCAGGCGGACGGCAAGTTCCCCACCTATAGCAGTTACCGGCATGGGTTCAATCTTCATGCCGGGAAGGCGGGAATCCCCAGGGCGTTCACGCCGCATAGCCTGCGGCATGTTGTTTCTGCTTAGTTGTCGTGTCGCATTCGAGCGAGGCGATGAGCGGACCTACGGAGCGGTCCATCGGCCTGCCTTCTCCTTGTTGCCGCTGTTCAGGGCTCCCCAGACGGGCCCTCAGATCGTTCGAACGTCCGTAACCTACTGCGGCCATCAGAACGACACACGGCCGCCACGGGTGCGGCTGCGGATTCCGTCGCTCGCCGCGAAACGCGACACGAAAGGCACCGAACACGGTGAGTGCGGACACAAGCCATACGTTCGTCTCGGCCATGCTCGCCCGTAACGTGCCTATCAGTGACGTGGCGACGTGGCTTGGACACCGGAATATCAACGTCACGTATGCGATCTACGGTCATCTGGTGCCGTCCTCGCTGGGCCGGGCACTGGAAGTGCTCAACGCAGAGTACGCGGAATGGAAAAAGATGTCTTAGGGCCGCCTTGCAAGGGTGAGCGTTCCTATGCCATTCCGAGAATTCTCAGTACTTCACGCACAAGAGGGAACGCGTATGTTGCCATCTGCAGTACGCCGTTTATCAGGCTAATTCCCTGGCCGATCTTATTGGAATCGCGCTCCCTTGCGGCATCCTGTATCTGATTGGCCAGCGCTTTCGCTTGCTCCGTGCTACCCGATGGCGCGGAGCGGGCATCTATGCGAAGAGCTGCTGCAATTACGGCAGCAGCTTCCACTCTCCCTCGTTCGTCACCGATCCCTTCAACGCGAAGGATCTCGACGGCTTCTTCAACGGTTAAGCGAAGATGGTCAGCCGTCTTCAACTCCTGCATCCCAGGCTGGCTTACTGCGTATTCTTCTATTCCTGTGCCATCAATCTTGTAGAGCCAGTTCACCTTCATCATGTACCTGAGAACATCATCGCGTTCGCGCCGATTTAGGCAGCGACGCTCCATGTACTTTTCGATGTCCGGGTATCTTCGGATAATGCGCGTTTCGAGATCCTCGCCATGAAGTTTTGTCACCTGCCAACATATGTTCTCCAGGGTCTCGTATGCATAGTCAGCTATCTGCATTTCCGACATGTCCGAGGGACGGTGATACCAGTAGCGAGCAATCGCTATCCCGCCACCGCTTATGCCCAGTAATATTAGCCACTCTTGCCCATTCACGCGCATTCTTCCTAACTTAACTAGTCAATCGATGACAGGCCACCGTCCGTAGTTGACCATACTCCGAATGTCGGGGCGGTCAAGAGCCATCGATGCGCACATGTCAACGCAGACATGAGGCCCCGCCCGGAGTGACCGGGCGGGGCCTCCCTATGTCAGGCGGTTTGGCGGTCGATCCAGGCGAGCAGGTCGCGTTCTTTCCAGCGCAGGTGCTTGCCGATGCGGTAGGCGGGCAGGCCCCAGGTGCGCCATTTGTCGCGGACGGTGCGTTCCGGCACGCCCAGTATTGCGGCTACCTCTCGTGCGGACAGCAGGCGGTTGGACCCGCCGAGGGTGCCTTTATGCGGTGGCTGTGTTCTCCGCCGCCAGGCGGTCACCTCCTTTGCCCGGTTATTGCTGGCTGGCGTATGCGTCGGGCATCACCTCCTTTTCCCCTCGCGAATGTCTCTGCTGTTTCGTTTCTCCTTTCTGGTTCGTGGCAGCCGACAGCTGCCGGGTGGTGGCGGTTACGGAGTGTGGTTGTCCACGTCCACGTCCACGGCGCGTGTGTGGCCCTATGCGCGCGGGCGCATGCGAGCTTGTGGACGAGATAACCGGTCACTGTCCGTCACGCCACGGGGGGCGGCGGCGCGGGCGTGGCCCGCGCGGTGGCCGGCCCGGGGCGGGCCGGGCCGGCGGGCGGCCGTCCCCCGGCCCGGCCGCCCGCCAGTGGCCACGTGTGACCTGGAATGACCGCAGCCTGAGCAGGCCGGCAGCTACACCGTTGAACGGGCGTATCCTCTGATCCGGGGAGGACAAGGTAAGACGGGCGCTGACGTGCGGAGATTACCCACCGTAGCCAGTTGGCCAAGTCTGGGCCTCGATGGCCGTTCTCGCAGGTGGCGGACACATCAGGGTCATGGAAAAGTCAGGGTACGTAGCAGCCTCAGCCGCCGAAAACGGGACAAAACACGTGTGGTTCGTACTACGTATCTTCGTTCGAGTTTTGTCTTTGAGATGCATATATGCAGGTTGCTAGAGGTAATCGAAGTGATCTTGGCCAGATACTGTACATATCGGCGGATATAGTCACCTGCTCCGCTGCGGAGCAGGTGACGGTGCGTGACGATGACCACTGGTGGTCTGTCTGAGCGCCAGCCAGCAAGCAGCGGTGCTCAGACGGTTTGCTGCCGGGGCGCGGGCTGCTCGGTGGGCGCACCGGTGGTGGCGTTGCCGGTTTGTGGCTGCCCGGGTGAGACGGCTGGAGTCCGTGGCGACAAAGGCAACTCGACGAACCGGTTCTGGGCAGGCACCCAGGACGCCTGCCCATCGGCGTAGACGGCGGCGTGGGCGAGCATCGGCAGCGGCTGTGCTTGCCACGGTGACTGGGCGGGGGCTGCGGCCGGGATGAAGCTCAGCGCAAGGCTGCCGGTGAGCCGCCCGCCCAGCAACTCGAACATCTCCTTGGGGACCGCCCACACGACTCCTTGCATCACGCCGTGGTGGGCGGCTGCCGGGACGGTCACCTTCTCGACGTACCAGCCGAACCCCTTGACATCCTGCGGCACGGTCCCCACCTGCAGCTTGGACATCGCTGACAAGATCGGGGCCGCGCCGGCCGCGACCGCCCCAACACCCGGCACGGCGCCCAGCGCAGAGGCGGCTTGGCCGACGCCGGCCAGGATCGGCTGCATCCGCTGCCAGTCCGCGGCGGCTTTCTGCGTCCAGTCCGACTGGTGCTCGACCGGGCTGAGGTACTTCACGCTCGCCGCCAGTTCCTGCATCCGCCAGCCGCCTGCGATCGGGAAGTACAGGTACACCCGGGCCGCGATGTCTTCCAGCCGGTGCCACAGATCAAGCTTCTTGCGGTTGCCGAGCAGGTGCCGATGCTGCGGTTTGCTGCCGCCGTGACCGATCGTCCACCAGTACTCATAGACCGGCGTCGGGCTCACACTCGCCGCCGCGGCGCCGCCGGCCGGTATCACCTCTGCGTGCGTCACATCGAGCAACGGCGCAGCCTCGCCGAACACCTCAAGATAGAAGGGATGCTGGTCCTGGTCCCAGGCGCCAAGGTCGGCCGGGAATGACGCCACCGTGATCACCAGCACATCATGCTGCGGCTCCACCCCAACCGCCAGCCACTCGCGGCTGTCAGGCTCATCACGGTGAGCCCGCACCGCCGCCGGCGGCAGTCCCGCAACTTCGGCCCCCACCGTGTGTGCCTGATGACCGAGAACCCGGCCCGGGCGGGCACGGACCCGCCGGGCGCCCGGCTTACCGCCAGAGCCGGGCAGCAGTGGCGCCAGAACCACGTCTTACCTCACGCGCCGTCCCTGGCGAGCCTGCCAGCGCGAGAGGATCAGCATGCCGGCGTGGCTGACCGAGGCCGCCCAGACCGCGCCCATCGAACGTGGGCGCCGTCGGCGGGAAGCCGACCACGGCACCGGCCGCCAGGCGCAGCCCACCCGGCGAGAAGGTACCCGGCGCCAGCCCGGCCCGACTGGACGCCATTACCCCGTTCCCGGCACCGGCTCACCGACCGGGTGAACCCCGTCGCCCGAAAAGCAGCGCGCATCAGTCGCCGGACGCGTCCGTGACCTGATCGGCCCGTACGCGCGGTCCCGCCGTAGGCCGGCGGGCGCCGGCGCCCAGCCGGCCCCCGGGCGTCACGTGCGGGGCAGCCGCCGACCGGCCGTCCGCCCGCGCAGCGCCCCCAGCGCCCGGCAAGGACCGTCGCTTTGCCTACGGTGCTTCAAATCCCATTTCCCCTGCTCACTGACCCCCATCCTGCCCTCACCTCGTGCCCTCCTGCTCCTAGCTTCCCGATCTTGCTCACCTGCCTTGCCACCATGGCCCATAGCCCCGCAGACCGTTGCATTACTAAATGATCATGGTCAGGCGAGTGGCCGGGTGATCTTGGAGGGAGGCGCCCGATGGCCGTGGTTGTCACCGTCGCGAAAGGCTACGACCTCGGCTACGTGTGGAAGAACCAGGCCCAGGGCGGGGCTGAGCGGGCCACCGGCGGCTACTACATCAACGCGGCCCAGGCCGGGGAGCCGCCCGGCCGCTGGTGGGGCCCGGGCGCGAAGGCGCTGGGCTTCGCGCCCTGCCAGGTGGTCGAGCGGAAGCCGTACGAGGCGGTGTATAAGCAGCTTGATCCGAGGACCGGGGAAAGTCTCGGCAGGCCGCGTGGGACCTATGCCAAGTTCGCTGATCACCTAGCGCGGCTGCGGGCCGCGGAGCCGCATGCGACGGCCGAGCGGCTGGTCGAGCTGGAGCGGGAAGCGGCGCAGGCGACCCGCCAGCCCGCCGCCTACACCGACGTGACGGTCTCGTTCTCCAAGTCGATCTCGGTTCTGCACGCCTCCATCAGGGAAAACACCCGGCGAGCGCGGCTGGCCGGCGACCAGCGGGCTGCAGCCTACTGGGCCGGGCAGGAGGAGAAGTTCCAGGCCGTCCTGCACCGGGCCAACCGGGCCGCGCTGGAGTACATGCAGAAGTGGGCCGGGGTGACCCGCACCGGATGCCACGGGACCCGGGTAGATGGCCAGGAGCCGGGCCGGTTCGAGGCAGCTGGACTGATCGTGACGTCGTGGCTGCAGGGCACCAGCCGCGACGGAGATCCCCAGGATCACATCCACAACCAGATCGCCCGGATCACCCGCACGTTCAGCGACGGGAAGTGGCGCGCCCACGACACCGCGAGCCTGCGCGCGGTCATCGGCGCCTTGCAGGCGGTCGCTGCCACGGCGGTGGAGTGTGAGCTGACACGCGAGTTCGGCGTGGACTGGGTGCCGCGCGCAGACGGGTGCGGCAACGAGATCAAAGGGGTCACACAGGCGCAGATGGACGCCTACTCCACACGCACCGTCCAGGTCCATGAGAAGGAACGCGAACTCGCGCAGGCGTGGGAACGGCGCAATGGGCGCGCGCCGAACTCACGCCAGCTGTTCTACATCGCCCGGGACGCGACGCTGCAGTCACGCAAAGGCAAGGACGCGGGCGAGATCGACTGGGACGCATTCGCGCAGCGATGGGACGTCACCCTGGGCGGCGAGCTAGCGAACATCGCGCCCGCTGTGTCGAACACGCGCGGACCAGACACCAGCGCACCCCCAGCCGACAACAGCCGTGAGCCCAGCGGCGCGGAGCCCGGCGGGCCGCCGTCACGGCAGGCGCAGGCGCGGGCGGTACAGAAGGCGCTGACGCTGGTGGCCCGGAAGCACTCGACCTGGACCTGGCACGACCTGGTCAAACAGCTCGCCCTGGTAATGCCCGCAGACACCCGGCACATGAGCCCCCAAGCCGCGCAGGAGCTGCTGTTAGGTCTTGCCGAGGAGGCCCTGTCCGGGCGGACCGGGGATGTGGTGTCGCTGGAGGCGCCGGAGTGGCCGCCGCTGCCCGGCGCGCTGCGCCGCGAGCTGGATGGGCGCAGCGTCTACACCCGGCCCGGCACCACGCGGTACGCGACCGCCGCGCAGCTTTCCACCGAGGAGCGGCTGGTCGCCCACGCGCAAGCACAGGGCGCGCCGCGCCTGCCACGCGAGCTGGCCGCACGGCGGCTCGGCGCTGACCCCGCGTTGCTGGACGCGCAGATGCGCGAACGAGCGCAGGATGCGCGCAAACAAGTCACGCAACGCGGCCTGCGGCTGGACCAGGCCGCCGCGACCTGGCACGTGCTCACCTCGAACCGCACCGCCGAAGTGATCACCGGCCCGGCCGGCACCGGCAAGACCCGGGTCCTGGCCGCCGCCGCCCGGGCATGGGCCGGGCCGGGCCGGACGGCGCCGGGCGGGTGTTTGGCACCGCAACGTCACAGAACGCCACCAACGAGCTGCGCAAGGCCGGCGTGGCGGTGGCGGCCAACACCACCCAGCTGATCACCGGCATCAGGGCAGGCCGCATCCCGTCAGGGTCGCTGATCCTTGTGGACGAGGGCTCGATGGTGTCCATGGCGCACCTCGCCCAGCTCGTAGAGTACGCGGCCCGGCACAACTGCAAGCTGGTGCTCGCCGGCGACCAGGAGCAGCTCGCCGCCGTCGAGGGCGGCGGCGCGATGATGCTGCTCGCCGGCCGGCTCGGCTACGTGCAACTCGCCGAACCGGTCCGGTTCACCGCCGCCTGGGAGCGGGACGCCTCACTGCGGCTACGCCGGGGCGATGCGTCCGCGCTGGATGACTACGACCAGCACGGCCGGATCTGTGGCGCCCCGCCAGATGAGGCCATGGACCGGGCCGCGAAAGCGTATGTGGCCAGCTACCTCGCCGGACGGGACGTGATCCTGGCCGCCGCTGACTGGGCCCGCTGCCGGGAACTATCCGCCCGGATCCGCGACGACCTCATCCACCTCGGCCTGGTCGACGCCAGCCAGACGATACAGATCGCCGAAGGCGCCGAAGCGTCCGTGGGTGACTTGATCATCTGCCGCAACAACGACCACACAGTTGAGGCGGGCGAGCCTGGCCAGGGCCTGGCGAACGGGGACATCCTGCGGATCGAGGCCATCACCAGCCACGGCATCGAAGTCCGCCGCCTGCTCGAACCCGACCCCGCCACAGGAGGCAGGCGGTTCACCGCCCAGGCCTTCACCTACCACGCATACGCCACCAGTGACCTGGCGTATGCGGTCACCGGGCACTCCGCCCAGGGCGGCACGGTGCACAGCGGCATCGCACTGGTCACCGGCAGCGAGGACCGCCAATGGCTGTACCCGGCGATGACCCGCGGCACCGACACCAACATGGCGTTCGTGTTCACCACCCCGCCGAAGGTGGCCGACCCGCTGCCCGGCACCCGGCCCGCGCCCGAGCTGGAGCGTTACGAGCGCATCCGGCGCGAACGTGAAGGCCACCTTCCCAGCCAGCCACCCACCCCGCCGGGCGGGCCGGACCCGCGAGAGCCAATCGCCGTGCTCGCCGACATCCTCGGCCGCGACGGCTCCGAGCTGTCAGCATCCGAGACCAGGCAGCGTAACCTGGCCAACGCCGACCACCTGGGCATCCTGGGCGCGATCTGGGCCGCCGAAACCCGCGATACCCACAACCAGCGCTACCGGGACCTGGTCATGGCCGCGCTCCCACCCGAGCACCGCCACGAACTATCCCACCAGGCCCGGTGGCTGTTCCGCACCCTGCGCTCGGCGGAGCTGGCCGGCCTGGACCCTGCGGAAGTGGCACGCTCGGCGATCGCATCCCGTGACCTGGCCGGTGCCCGGGATATCGCCAGCGTCGTGGACGCCCGGATCCGCCAGCGCGTCTACCCACTGCTGCCCCAGCCGCAAGGCCCCTGGGCCGGCCGCGTACCCCAGCTGGATGACGCCGGGCGCCAGGCCTACCTGGCCGAGATCGCGGCCATGATGGACGGCCGCAAGCAGCGGCTCGGCCAGCACGCCACCGAGCACGCCCCCGCATGGGCGGTCAAAGCCCTCGGCCCAGTCCCCGACAGCCCCGCTGCCCGGCAGCAATGGCTGCAGAAGGCATCATCGATCGGCGCCTACCGGGAGATGTACGGCTACGACCACCCCACCGAGCCGATCGGCCCCGAACCCACCCACGACGCCCCGGACCAGCGCGCCGCTTGGCATGAGGCGTTCCTCGCCCTCGGCCCCGCCGACGGGCCCGATGTCCGCGGCATGCCCGACGGCCGGCTGTGGCTGATCCGCGACACCTACACCGCCGAAACCCAATGGGCACCCCGTCATGTCGGCAGGGAACTGCGGCTGGTCCGCCTCGGCGCCCACAACGCAGGACTGGACGCCATCCGCGCCGACGCCGAGGCCGAAGCCGCCCGCAAGGTCGGCGATCAGCAGCGAGCCGGGCGGCACCAGATCTGGGCGGCGAGCTACCGGGCGATGCGCGACCGGTACCAGGTGCAGGAAGAAACCTTCGCCAAGACCATGGACTACCGGACCGAGTGGGAACGCGCCACCGGGCCCTCCCGTCACCTGGCCGTTGCTGCCGACGCCGAACTGCGCCGCCGCCACCCCGGCCGACCCATCGAGCCCCTGCGCTCCGCCGAACCGGTCCCTGCCGGCGAGGCCGAGCGCGATGAGCTGACCCTGGCCCCGGACAAGAGAATCGGCAGGGAGATGGCCCAGTGGATCAGTGAGCTGGCCAGCCAGCGCCAGGCGTTCCGCGACAGGCTCGAACAACGCCAAGGGCTCAAGGTCCCCAGCGAAGACCCCGACTGGGAAGACCTCGGCGAAGCGTTCCCCGCCTGGAGCCCGCCGCAGCGGGATGCGATCCTCCAGCCGCCCAAACCACAGATCACCCCATCCGCGAAACTCCTCCAGCTCGCCCGCGAGTACGACACCTCACCCGAGGCTGCTGACTGACCACCCGGTCATGGCGCATCATGGGTGAAGCGAGGAGGTGACCGGCGATGCCCGCGATCGACATCCCCGACCCGCTGCCGCCCACGATCACCCCGCCCCGTGAGGTCATCGAGTTCCTCATCGACCAGCACCTGGCAGAATTCGGCGACAGCGGCCTGGTGGCACGGACCTGGCACTGGATCCTGCACGGCGGCGGCCCCGGGCCAATCAGCCACATGGACTGGTCACAGTTCGACGGCGACGGGCCACCATCTGCCGCCACCCTCACCGCGGAAAGCACCGCCAGCGAGCCGCCCCTCCACCCGCCTACCCCGTGGGATGAGCTCAACCGGGCCCGGTTCATCTGCTGGCTGTGCACCGCCGAACCCGGAGACGAACTACCGCTACGCTTCCACCCCTGGGACGGCACCCCCACACCTACCGTCACCGAGGAAGGCTCGGTCACCGTCACCATGCGCGAGTTCCACGACAGCTAACGGCCCAGCGGCACCAGCGGCGAAGGCTCTCGGTAGGGGTACGGCCCACCTCCGGCAGCGGGGCTTTGCTCCGCGGTCCTCCGCATCCAGGATCACTGCTTGCCGGCCACCTCGGAGACCGTCGCGGAGCCCGCCATGATCATCAGATGGTGCGAGCGTATGAACCTGAATGGATCATGGTTCAAGGGTGGCAGAACGGCAGGTCAAGATCAGGAATCAAGATCAGCTACTGGCATGGACTGAGGCCTTGAGAGTGAGGGGCCGCGAGGTGACCGGCCAAGGCAGCGGGGTTTCGGTCATCCGCGCCGCCGCGCCATGACGGCCTCTTTGTATGTATTCGGTGCCCGTGAACGCGTGCAAGCCGCCAGGCCCTGGGTTTACTATTTGCCCGGTACCTGCCATTAGCCATCGGTGTGGTGACTACGCGGGTTGTGTCAGCGTTGTGACCCGGCGGCAAGGAGCGGGCGGCGGGCTGTGGACGCTTTTGAGGTACACCGACGCCTGATCCATGACTATCAGGCGTTCACTGACGGTTTCGTGGACATCCACGATCGGCGCGTCCGTGCGCGTGTGGAGGAGGAGAGCGAACGCGGGGCCCAGTGGCCCGCGCCCTGGCTCTCGGTGAACCCGTCGTTCGAGCCGGGCGGACGGGTCGATGAATTAGTCCGGGAGGGTCTGCTTCACGAGGAGTGCTCGCGGATTTTCCGGGTGAAGCGGGACCAGGACGATCACGGCACGACCCCAATTACGTTGCACCGCCACCAGTCGGACGCTGTCCGTGCGGCCAGCACAGGCGCCTCATACGTGCTGACCACTGGCACTGGGTCCGGCAAGTCGCTCGCCTACATCGTCCCCATTGTGAACAGGGTCCTGCGGGAGGGCAGCGGCCGGGGCGTCCGGGCGATCGTCGTCTACCCGATGAACGCGCTCGCCAACAGCCAGCAGGAGGAGCTGCGCAAGTTTCTGGAGTTCGGATACGGCGGCGCTCCCCCTGTGACGTTCGCGCGCTACACCGGCCAGGAAAAACACGAGGAACGGCAGCTGATCCTGGCGAACCCGCCGGACATCCTGCTCACCAACTACGTGATGCTGGAACTGGTCCTGACCCGCCCGGACGAACGTCGTTCGCTCATCCGGGCGGCAGAAGGCCTGCGCTTCCTCGTCCTCGACGAGCTCCACACCTACCGCGGCCGCCAGGGCGCTGATGTGGCGATGCTGGTCCGCCGGGTCCGGGATGCGTGCCGGGCACGCGAGACGCTCCAGTGCATCGGTACCTCGGCGACCATGGCCAGCGGCGGCACCATCGCCCAGCAGCAGGCCGACGTGGCCGATGCGGCAACCCGTATTTTCGGTGTCACTGTCCGGCCGGAGCACGTCATCACCGAGACTTTGGTGCGCGCCACCACGGACCGTGACTCGGACGTCAACGCACTGACAGCGGCGGTGCGCGCCCGCGGCTACGCCGAATCAGACGACCCCGCCCTGCACGCCGGCTACCAGGCCCTGCGTCACGACCCGCTCGGGTCGTGGATCGAGGACAACTTCGGGGTCCGCCTCGAGCCCGGGAGCAAGCGTCTCATCCGCTGCGCTCCTACCACCGTGGAAAAGGCCGCCGATCAGCTCGCCGACTTCACCGGTCAGCCAGCCACTGCATGCGCGAACGCCATTCGCGCCACTTTGCTTGCCGGCTCACGTGCGCGCAGCACTGACACCGGCCAGCCGCTGTTTGCTTTCCGGCTCCACCAGTTCCTGTCCAAGGGCGGGACGGTCTACACAACCCTGGAGCCCGAGGACACCCGGCCGATCGAAACCGAGTTCCAGGTGGTGCTGCCGGGCGAGCCGGAACGGCGGTTGTTCCCGCTGGTGTTCTGCCGCGAGTGCGGCCAGGAGTACCTGTCGGCACGCCGCGGTGACGGCGACGACAGTGCCAGCGTGCTGTTCAAGGCTCGGCACGGGCTCCGGATCACCGATAGCGACGACGGCTACCTGTTCGTGTCCGCCGATCGGGAGTGGCCGGCCGACCCCGTCGCGGATGGCCGTCTGCCCGCGTCGTGGCTGATCTCCGACGCTGGTGGCCAGCAGATCGTGACCGCGCGGCGCAAGGACGTGCCGGTCCGATACTGGGCATGGCCAGATGGCCAGGCGAAACCATACCCCTCAAGTGAGCCTCCGCTGGAGGACGCGACTGCTGCCGCCTGGATCCCAGGCACTTTCCGGTTCTGCCTGCGGTGCGGGGTGTCGTATGAGAGCCGGAGCAGGAGCGAGTTCGGGAAGCTGGTCACGCTGGACCGTGAGGGCCGCAGCAGCGCGGTGACCGTGGTCGCCTCCAGCGTCGTGCGCGCTCTGCGGGGCGTGCCCGAGAACGAATTGCCAGCCTCCGCGCGCAAGTTGCTCACCTTCGTCGACAACCGCCAGGACGCGAGCCTTCAGGCGGGCCATTTCAATGATTTCGCCCTAGTCGTGCAGCTACGTTCGGCCATACACAGAGCGGCCGAGGAGGCCCAGAATGCGGGACAGGACGGGCTCGACCTCCTCGATCTGGGCGTAGCAGTACCGAAGCATCTAGGCCTGGAACCCAGGGACTACGCGCAGGCCCCCGAGGCGTGGAACCTGCGGGCGCCCAACCGTGCCCTGAGCAAAGTGATCGAATACCGGGTCCTGCGGGATCTGCAGCGCGGCTGGCGGGTGACCCTGCCCAACCTGGAGCAGTGCGGCCTGATCCAGGTCGATTACCCGGATCTGGCGCCCCTTTCAGAGCGGGACGACCTATGGCAGGGCAGCCATCCGCTGCTCGCGCACGCTGAACCAGGGCAGCGCCAGGAGGCCGCGACTGTCCTGCTGAACGAGATGCGGCGAGTACTCGCCATCGACGCGGAGGCGCTGACTCCCGAATTCGGCGACCGGTTGCGCCGGGAGAGCCGCGAGCACCTGGCCGGGCTGTGGGCAGTGCCGGAGAACGAGCCTGACCCGCTCGTTGGCATTGCGATCCCTGGGCGGGGCGGCCAGAACCAGCCGCGCAACGTCCTGCCCTTGTCAGGGCTCGGGATGTATGGCCGCTGGCTCCGTCAGCCCGGCCGTTTCGGCCGCCCGCTGAGCACGGTGGAAGCCGACGATGTCATCCACGCCCTGATGGCTGTGCTGCACCAGCACGGACTCCTCGCCAAGGCCGCCGAACGCGGCCAGACCGGCTACCGGGTGAAGTCTTCCGCGATGCTCCTGCGTCCCGGCGATGGGAAGGCCGGCGCTCCCGACCCGGTGCGCCGCCGGTTCGAGGCGGAACAGCGGCCGAGAGTGGTGCCATTCTTCAGGGACCTGTACCTGGACGTGGGCAACGAGCTGGCCGGGTTGCGCGCGGCCGAACACACCGCCCAGGTACGCCCCGAAGTGAGAGAGGAACGCGAGCAGCTGTTCCGCGAGGGTCCGCCCCTGCCACTGCTGTTCTGCTCCCCGACCCTGGAACTCGGGGTCGACATCTCAACTCTCAACGCGGTGGCAATGCGCAACGTGCCGCCCACCCCTGCCAACTACGCTCAGCGCAGCGGCCGGGCAGGGCGGTCCGGGCAGCCGGCCCTGGTCGTGACCTACTGCGCCAGCGGTAACAGCCACGACTCCTACTACTTCCAGCGCTCGCAGCTGATGGTGTCCGGCGAGGTCCAGCCACCCCGGCTCGACCTCGCTAACGAAGACCTGGTCAAGTCACACGTGCATGCCGTCTGGCTGGCCGAGACCGAGGCGGATCTGGGCAGATCCATGGCCGACGTACTCGCTCTCGGCACGGCGGGCTATCCGGTGCAGGCCGAGATCGCAGGCAAGCTGCGTGACCCGCAGGCCGCCCAGCGGGCGGAAGCCGCTGCCACCGAACTCCTCGCCCCGCTCCGCGAGACTTTGCGCCAGGCACCATGGTGGGACGAGCAGTGGGTCGCCCAGGCCATTAGCGGCGCCTTCTACTCGTTCGGGCAGGCCTGCGTGCGGTGGCGGGAACTATATGCGGCGGCTGACGGCGAACGGCAGGAAGCAGCCCGGCTCGCCGCCGACGCCACCGCGCAGCGACGGGACCGGGAGGAAGCCGACCAGCGTTACCGCGAGGCGCGCCAGCGCATCGAGCTCTTGCTCAATGCCTCTGACGAGGCTGGCCAGTCCGACTTCTACACCTACCGTTACCTGGCGTCCGAGGGCTTTCTCCCTGGCTACTCGTTCCCGCGCCTGCCGCTCGCCGCTTATGTGCCGGGCAGCCGGGGCCGGGGGAATGCCTGGCTGCAGCGTCCTCGCTTCCTGGCGATCTCCGAGTTCGGCCCCCGAGCGCTCATCTACCACGAAGGTGCCCGCTACCAGGTCAAGCGGATCAGCCTTCCGCGAGGCGGCGGCAACGGCCAGGGCGAGGTTATCCGCACCGAGGCACGGGTCTGCGAGGCATGCGGATACCATCACCCCCGCCAGCCTGGCCTGGAGGTCTGCGAAGGGTGCGGCGAACGGCTGGACGCCACCTGGCGGGACCTGCTCCAGATCCAGACGGTTATCACGCGCCGCCGCGAGCGCATCAGCGCCGACGAGGAGGAGCGCAACCGGGTCGGATTTGAGCTGCGGACGACTTACCGGTTTGTCCCACGCGGCAACCAGCCCGGCATGCTCGACGCCACGGCTACTGCCGGGGATGATGCGCCGCTGGCCACGGTGTCATACGGGGACGCGGCCGAGGTCCGAATAACGAACCTGGGCCGCTCCTACCGGAAGAACAAGGAGATCCATGGGTTCTGGCTCGACCTGATCAAAGGCGAATGGCTGACGGACAAGGACGGCCAAGCCGACGACGACGGCGAGGACGACGACCTTGAGTCTGGCCTGAAAGACGTCCAGCGCAAGGCGCTGGTCGTCCCCTACGTCCAGGACCGCCGGAACATCCTCGTACTGCGGTGGGCGCGGGAACTAACGGTGGAGGAACCCATTACCCTCCAATTCGCCCTCGAACGCGGCATCGAAGCCACCTACCAGCTTGAAGACTCCGAACTGAACAGTGAACTGCTGCCCGACAAGCAGAAGCAAGGGCGGGTGCTGTTCGTTGAGGCTGCTGAGGGAGGCGCCGGGGTCCTGCGCCGGCTGCAATCCGAAGAGAGCGCCTTCGCCCAGGTGGCGGCGGAAGCCCTCCGGATTATTCACGTCGATCCGGAAACCGGCGAGGAGCAGGAAGGCGCCTGCGTGCGGGGCTGCTACCGGTGCCTGCTGTCCTACGGCAACCAGCCCGTCCACGAGGCAATCGACCGGCGGCTTGCAGTCGCGCCGCTCCTGGCATTGACCGCAGCGACCACCCGTCCAGCCCAGCCGGCTCAGCCAGCGGACAACGTGGGCGCCGGGTTCTCCGCCGCCGGGGAGGGCACGGCAAGCGCCGATGCCTCAGCCACACCCCGTGCCGGGGAGCCTGAAGCGGACCTGCCCGATGTGGCGGTTCCAGGAGAAGAAGCGCCCGGCGCCCTGGCCGCTCTGCTGGCACTGGTCGACCAGCAAGGCCTGCGCCCGCCAGACCGGGTGGGTGCCGAGATCAGCGGCGTGCGGGTGGACCTCGTCTATGAAACCGGCTCCGTCAAATCCGTCGTCCTGGTCGATTACTCGCACGGCGACCCGCGTGATACCACGCCATTGATTTTCGGAGGCTGGAACGTGATCCATATCGGGCCCGGTGAGGACCTGGCCAGCACTGTCGCGGAGAATCCCGGCGTGTTCGGTCAGGCCACGAGGTGACCGCCCAAATCGGTGAGACCGTTGGCTTCCCGGTCGGCTCGCTGGTCCGGGCCCGTGGCCGCGAGTGGGTTGTCCTGCCCGGCAGTGATGACGAGTTCCTCGTCCTGCGCCCGCTCGGCGGCGGTGCGGACGACGTCGCCGGCGTCTTCGCCGACGAGGGGGTTGCCCCCGCCACCTTCGACCTGCCCAGCCCCGACGACCTGGGCGACGACCGGAGCGCCCGGCTGCTACGAGACGCCCTGCGCATCGGCTTCCGCTCCAGCGGTGGCCCGTTCCGCAGCCTCGCGGGCATCGCCGTTGACCCGCGTCCCTACCAACTTGTGCCGCTCCTGCTGGCCCTGCGCCAGGAAACCGTGCGGCTGCTAATCGCCGACGACGTCGGCATCGGCAAGACGATCGAGGCTGGCCTGATCGCCTCCGAACTGCTCGCCCAGGGCAGTGTCGGACGTCTCGCCGTACTCTGCCCACCCAGTCTCGCTAACCAGTGGCAGGAGGAACTCCAGCTCAAGTTTGGCCTGGAACCGGAGCTGGTGCTGCCCGGCACGGTCCGCAGGCTGGAGCGCGGCCTGGAATACGGGCAGTCGATCTTTGAGCGCTACCTGGTCACGATCGTCTCGACCGACTTCATCAAGTCGGACATGCGCCGCGACGACTTCCTTCGTGCCGCCCCCGAGCTGATCATTGTGGACGAGGCGCACGCCTGCGTCTCCGACGACGCCGGCTCCGGGGGCCGCGGCCGCACCCAGCGCTACCGGCTGGTCAAGGATCTGGCCGGCGACAGCCGACGGCACCTCCTCCTGGTCACAGCCACTCCGCATAGCGGCAACGAGGGCACGTTCCGGAACCTCATTGCGCTGCTGAACCCCGCTCTCAACGGTGCCGACCTGTCCGCGGAGAGTGGCCGGCGGCTGCTCGCCACCCATATGGTGCAGCGGCGCCGCGCCGACATCCGTGACTACCTCGGCGTCGGAACGAAGTTCCCGGCTGACCGGCAGACCGACGAACGCACCTATCAGCTCTCCCCGGTCTACCGGGCCCTTTTCGACGACATCTTCGCCTACGCCCGGGGTCAGGTCACTGATAGTTCGGGTACGCGCCTCCAGCAGCGGATCCGCTGGTGGTCTACGCTGTCGCTGCTGCGGGCGCTGGCCTCATCCCCCGCCTCGGCCGCGGCGACCCTCGACACCCGGGCCACCGCGATCGGCGCGGACACTGCGGCCAAGGCGGACGCGATCGGCGCGGCGAGCGTGCTCGACCAGGCAGAGGATGAGGCGCTCGACGTCGCCGACGAGGTACCCGGCGCCGTGCCTGGCGACGAGGGGACGCCCCTCGGCCGGGAACGTAATCTGCTCCGCGAATTCCGTGATCGCGCCCGTGCCATCACTGCCGAGCAGGACACCAAGCTCCATCTGGTGACCACCACGGTCCGGGCGCTGCTTGCCGACGGCTTCCAGCCCATCGTCTTCTGCCGGTTCATCCCCACCGCCCACTATGTCGCCGCCCACCTGCGCGACCACCTCACGAAGACTCAGGTGCAGGTCGTCACCGGTGAGCTGGCACCGGAGGAACGGGCCGAGCGGGTGCGGACCCTCGCCCGGGAGGCTGGCGAGGCTGCGAAGGTCCTGGTCGCCACCGACTGCCTGTCCGAGGGTGTCAACCTGCAGCAGGACTTCCAGGCGGTCGTCCATTACGACCTGGCCTGGAACCCCACCCGGCATGAGCAGCGTGAAGGCCGGGTGGACCGGTTCGGCCAGCCAAAGGAGATCGTCCGGGCCGTCACCCTTTACGGCTCCGACAACGGCATCGACGGCATCATCATGGACGTCCTCATCCGCAAGCACGAATCCATCCGCCGCGACCTCGGCATCAGCGTCCCCGTGCCGGCCAGCAGCGACGCGGTGCTGACCGCCCTCATGGAGGGTGTCATGCTGCGGGGCCGGGGCGTCCAGGAGGCGCTCTTCGAACTTCCCGGGGACGTCAGGCAGCTTGAGTTCGCCTGGGAGAGCAGCGCGGAAGCGGAGAAGCGCAGCCGGACCCGCTACGCCCACCACACCATCCACCCCGAAGAGGTGCAGCGGGAAGTTGATGCCTACCGGAACGCTCTGGGCAGCCCAGACGATGTCGTGGGCTTCGTGCGGACCGCGCTTGAGGAGTGCGGCGCGGTCATCACCTCGCGGCCGTTCGGCTTCACTGCCGGGCCGGATGTGCTCCCAGTCGGCCTCAGCGAAGCCCTGGGCAACCCCGGTAAGGACAAGGCATTCTACCGGGACCTGCCGGTCCCGCACGGTGCCGCCACGCTGATCCGTTCCGACCCTGCCACCGTCGGGATCGCCCGTTACGTGCTCGACGCCGCGCTCGATTCCGCTCTCGCTCAGGTGAGGCCGGCCAGGAGGTGCGGCGTGATCACGACCAGCGCCGTGGACGTCCTCACGGTCGCCTTGCTCACCCGCGTCCGCATCCACCTCACTCTCCCCGGCCGGGCGGGACCCCGCACCCAGGTAGCCGAGGAGGCGCGGGTCCTGGCGTTCACCGGCACCCCCGCTGTGCCGGACTGGCTCAGCCCGGATGCCGTGGAGGCCCTGCTTGCGGCCCAGCCCGACGCCAACGTGGCCCCTGATATCGCGCGGAACATCATGCGCACCGTGCTCGACGCACTGCCTGCTGCCATCACCCCGCATCTGGAACGGTTCGCCGGCGAACTCGCCGAGTCGCTACGGGACGCCCACGTCCGGGTGCGCACCGCCGCCCGGGGCGAACGAGCCGGCGACCTCGGCATTCGCGGCCTCACTGTCCGCCCGCAGCTTCCGGTGGACGTGCTCGGTGTCTACCTCTACCGGCCAGGAGGGAACAAGTGAGCGACCAGGGGCTGCAGGCGGTACGGGCTGTCGGCGGGGTGATCCCCCCGAGCCTGCTGGCGCGCATCCAGGCCGGAGAAATGACCGACGCCGCCAGCCTGTCCCCGGCCTCCTATCACCTGGCCGGGCGGGAAACGGTCCGCGACGCCGCGAGCCGGGCCTGGTCCTACCTCCGCGGAGCGTGGACCGCCTGGCGGGAGCACGTCGCAGCCCAGCCGCCCGGCAGCATCGGCACCGGTGCGGCCCGGGAACGCTGGCTGCTGGTGCTGCTGCGCGAACTCGGCTACGGCCACGTCCCCGCCGTACCCGGCGGCTACACAATCGAGGACCGCGAGTACCCTATCTCCCACGCCTGGCAGTACGTCCCGATCCACTTGCTCGGGCCTGGCGTCCAGCTCGACCACCGCAACCCTGGGGTGTCCGGCGCGGCCCGCGCCCCGCAGGCCATGGTGCAGGAACTGCTCAACCGCGACGATGCCGGCCTCTGGGCGATCCTCTCCAACGGCGTCCGGCTGCGCCTGCTCCGCGACTCCACCGCGCTGGCCGGCTCGGCCTACCTGGAGTTCGACCTCGAAGCCATCTTCGACGGCGAGCTGTACCCGGAGTTCCTGCTGATGTGGCAGCTCTGCCACGTCTCCCGCCTGGAGAAGCGCCGCGGGCCTGACGCGTCCCCGGCCGACTGCTGGCTGGAAGCCTGGCGTAACGAGGCTGTTGAGGCGGGCGCCCGGGCGCTGGACCGGCTCCGGGACGGGGTCGAGAAAGCGCTGACCGCGCTAGGGACGGGATTCCTGCGCCACCCGGCGAACGAGCCGCTGCGTGGCGCGCTGCGGGACGGCGATCTGGCGACACAGCAGTACCACCGTGCCCTGTTGCGGCTGGTCTACCGGCTGCTGTTCTGCTTCGTCGCCGAGGATCGTGACGCGTTGCTGTCCCCGGACGCTGACCCGGCGGAACGGGAGCGGTACGCGCGATACTTCTCCACCGCCCGGCTGCGCCGCCTCTCCCGGGTGCGGGCCGGCGGCCCGCACGGTGACCTGTGGCAGGCCCAGCGCCTGGTCCTGCGGGCCTTGGGCAACCACGGCCGCCCGGAACTCGGGTTGCCGGGCCTCGCCGGGCTGTTCGACCCCGACCCGCACGTGCCGGTTATCGAGGGCACCGCTCATCCCGACCTGCTCATCGGCTGTGCGCTCGCTAACACCGACCTGCTGACCGCTGTACGTCACCTGACCTGGCTGGCCGTGCCTAACCGGCCCATCCAGCCGGTCGACTACCGCCACCTTGGCGCCGACGAACTCGGGAGCGTCTACGAGTCGCTGCTTGAGCTTCGGCCGCTGGTGGACTTGAGCCAGCGGTCGTTCCGGATCGAGGCGGTGGCCGGCAACGAACGCAAGACCACGGGCTCGTACTACACCCCGCCCGGCCTGGTGTCCGCCCTGCTCGACACCGCCTTGGACCCCCTGCTCGACGACGCGGTCAAGAACGCCTCCGACCAGGCGGACGCCGAGCGGAGGCTGCTCGCGCTGACGGTCTGCGACCCTGCCTGTGGTTCCGGGCACTTCCTCGTCGCCGCTGCCCGGCGCATTGCGCAACGACTGGCGCAGGTGCGCTCAGACGAGGACGAGCCCACGCCCGCAGACGTGCAGCACGCCCTGCGCGACGTGGTCGGCCGCTGCATCTACGGCGTGGACGTCAACGACCTCGCCGCCGAACTCGCCAAGGTGTCGCTGTGGCTGGAAGCTTTGGAGCCGGGCAAGCCGCTCGGCTTCCTCGACGCCCGCATCCGGGTCGGCAACTCGCTCCTCGGCACCACCCCGGCGCTGCTGCGGGCCGGGGTCCCCGATGCCGCCTTCAAGGAACTGGAGGGCGACGACAAGCCATACGCCGCGAAAGTCCGCAAGCGCAGCAGGGCCGAAGCCGGTGGGCAAGGCGCGTTCGTCTACCACCAGACGTCCAACGCCCGGCTGGCAGCAGAACGCGGGCAGGTGCTGGCCCTCGTTGACGACGTCGACGAAGTCCGCGGCCAGGCGCGGCGGTGGGAGGCGTTTGAGGAGTCCGCAGCCTACCGGGCACGGAAGGTCCACGCCGACGCGTGGTGCGCCGCCTTCGTGTGGCCGCTCCAGAGCGGCGCCCCGGAACCCCCGACCAACGCGGTGCTGCAGGCCATCGCCGACAATCCCGCCGGCCCACTCCTCGCGCAGACCACTGAAGAGACCGAACGGCTGGCGGCCAGTTACCGTTTCTTCCATTGGCATCTGGAGTTCCCTGAGGTCTTCCAGGTGGACGGGGAGCGGAGCAGGACGGCTGAGGGGCCAGACGGCTGGACCGGAGGCTTCGCCTGCCTGCTCGGCAACCCACCGTGGGAACGGGTCAAGCTGCAGGAGCAGGAGTTCTTCGCCGCACGCGATCCTGAGATCGCGAAAGCGCCGAATGCCGCCGCCCGCCGCCGCCTCATCAAAGCCCTCGCCGACAGCAGCAACGCTGGAGACCGCAGCCTGCACGCCGACTTCCTGGCAGCGCGGCGGCAGGCAGAGGGCGAAAGCGCCCTCCTGCGCACCTCCGGGCGTTACCCACTGGCGGGACGGGGGGACGTCAACACCTACGCCGTCTTCGCCGAGGCGTTCCGCACGCTCACAGGCCCACACGGCAGGTCCGGAGTGATCGTCCCTACCGGTATCGCGACAGATGCGACCACGCAGTACTTCTTCAAGGACCTGGTCGTGAAGGGCTCGCTGGCCGCCCTCTACGACTTCGAGAATCGCTCGGGACTCTTCCCTGCGGTGGACAGCCGGATGAAGTTCTGCCTGCTCACGATGGCGGGACGGGCGGAGCGGGAGACGGCAGCATCGTTCGCGTTCTTCCTGCACGATCCGGCGCTGATAGGCGTATCGGAGTTCTCGCTCACCCCGGAAGAGATCACCCTGCTCAACCCGAACACCGGGACCTGCCCGGTGTTCCGCACCCGCCGCGACGCCGAGATCACCCTCGGCATCTACCGCCGGATCCCCGTCCTCATCCGCGAAGGCGACCCCAACGGCAACCCGTGGGGCATCGCGTTCACGAGGATGTTCGATATGTCGAACGACTCGGGGCTGTTCCGCACCCGCGAGCAACTGGAATCCAAAGGCTGGACCCTCCGCGGCAACATCTTCGAACGCGGCACCGATCGCATGGTCCCTCTCTATGAAGCCAAGATGATCCACCATTACGACCACCGCTGGGCCACCTTCGAAGGTACGGTCATCCGTGATGTCACGGCAGACGAGAAAGAGATTTCCGCCTTCGTTGTCCGACCCAGGTATTGGGTTCCCGAGGAAGATGTGACAGCTGCAGACGGGGCCGGTCATTCATGTCGCCTCGGCTTTCGCCGAGTAGCAAGGTCCACCGACGAACGAACCATGATTGCGGCATGCATGCCTGCCTACGGTGCCGGCGACAGCATCTTCCTGATCCGCGCAGCGGACAATCCTCACCACGCGCTACTGGAAGCTGTCTTCTCCTCGTTCGCGTTCGATTTCGTAACATGCCAGAAGCTCGGCGGGGTCAACATGAACTTCTTCATCGTCGAGCAGCTTCCTGTCCCGCCGCCGTCCTCGTTTGAGGCCGGCACACAGTGGGACCTTGCGGTACCCCTGGCTGCTTGGGCCCGATCCCGTGTCTTTGAACTTTCCTATACGGCCTGGGACATGGAGGGGTTCGCGCGTGAACAAGGAGATGGCGGGCCGCCCTTCCGCTGGGATTCGGAGCGGCGGGCGTTGCTAAGGGCAGAACTTGATGCAGCATTCTTCCACCTGTATGGGGCATCACGCGCTGATACAGATTACATTCTGAACACGTTCCCGATCGTGCGCCGTAAAGATGAGGCACAGTACGGGGAGTACCGCACCAAACGCCTGATCCTGGAGATCTACGACGCCATGCAGCGCGCCATAGACACCGGTGTGCCGTACAAGACGATCCTCGACCCGCCGCCGGGCCACGGCCCACGGCATCCCGGCCGCTCCGAGGCTGCCGCATGACTGAGAAGACATTGCCAGACGCTGGGGAACCACTGCTGCCTCTCCGCCAGGACCCGCTTGTCCGGGAGGTTGCTCGTTCCCTGATCGAGCATGGGTTCGGTATGGGGGTCTCGTTTTTCGACCCGGTCCGCCAGACGTGGTCACCGAGGGTGATTGCTGAGCTATACAGCCGATATGTCGAACATCCCGACCTGGGCAAGGGCCGCTTCCTCGAGAAGCTGCGCGGTCAGATCGGCGACGCCTCCGACGACGCCATCCTGCTCGCTGCCGAACTCCTGACACTGCAGGCACTGCCACTGGTCAATCTCACGAAGACCACCAAGAAAGCCCGCATCGAAGCAGTGCTGAGCTGGATGCGAACCCCGGTGACCCTGCCCACCAAGGTCGAGACCGCTTTCTCACAGGGGGCGTGGAACGGCGGAACGGGTGCCAACACCCTGCTCTGGAAGTGGCTGTCCGATGCGGTCTGCGTTGTCCAGGCGTGGTGGAACATCCCCGAGGACGAGCGTTCCCGTGTGCTGGCCGACCCATGGGCCTGGCAGGAGTGGATTCACCAGGTGCCCGCAATGAATTCGCTTCGGGAGTGTTTGCTGTATCTGGCGTTCCCCGAGTACTTCCTGCCGATCGTCGGCCTCACGCACAAGACCGCGCTCCGCAAGGCGTTCGGCTACCGACTGGACCAGCCAACCGGAGATCTGGACCGGGACTTGTACCAGATCACGCTCAGTCTGCAGCGTGAGTCAGGTGGACAAGTCGATTACTACTTGCCGCCATTCGTCCATGAGTGGCGGATGAAGGCTGACCCGGCAGGCGAGCAGCGAGCCTGGCTGGTTCGCCCCCGTCCTGGAGGCCAAAGCCTGGTGGATGAGTGGCGCCAGGACGGGTTCATCTCGCTCGCAGGCGCGCATCTCGGTGCCGTTCAGCCCGGCTCGGAACTAACTGAGGTGCGAGCGGCGGTCGAGGATGGCTACCAGCACCTCGACTACGCCCAGCGGGTGGCTCTCGCGAACGAGTACTACGCGTTCCTGTCCCGGATGGCAGAGGGGCACATCGTCGCCACTGTCGTGGGCAACCAGTTGTCCCTCGGCGTTCTGACCGGAGAACCTACCTACGACCCCACCGCCGAGGGAGCACGGCTGCGACGCGCAGTCGCCTGGCAGGCTACGTCTGCGCTGGGGATCGATACACTCCCCGCACCACTGCCCGCCGAACTCGACCACCAGGGCACCGTCGTCGACCTGACCGGGTCCCTAGACGTCCTGACCCAGTTGCTCGGCACTGCACCTGAGGTCAGCGAGCCGCTGGATTTCGCCGAACCGAAGGCCATCATCGTGCCCCGGCTGCCGTCGGCCACGCCAGAGTTGGCGTCCCATCTGAACATGGACCGGGATTGGCTGCAGGAACTGATCGACCTCCTCCAGGAGCGGCAGCAGGTGGTGCTCTATGGGCCGCCGGGCACGGGGAAGACCTACATCGCTCAGGAGATGGCCCGGCACGTCGCCGAGCGCGGAGCGTTCCAGCTTGTGCAGTTCCACCCGTCCTACGCCTACGAGGACTTCTTCGAGGGATTCCGGCCGCTCGGTGCCAGGGATGGCGGCGTAGGGTTCACGCTCACCCCGGGCCCCTTGCGCCGGATGGCTGCGCAAGCACAGGCGAACCCCGGTGAGCCGTATGTGCTCATCGTTGACGAACTCAACCGGGCCAACCTGGCTAAGGTCTTTGGCGAGCTGTACTTCCTGCTGGAGTACCGCGGCAAGAGCATCCCGCTGCAGTATTCGCCGGACGAGTCGTTCTCTCTCCCACCGAACCTGTTCTTCATCGGCACTATGAACACAGCCGACCGGTCGATCGCTCTCCTGGACTCTGCCATCCGGCGCCGGTTCGCCTTTATCGAACTGCACCCCGACGATCCGCCGGTCCGCGACGTGCTTACCAAGTGGCTGGAGGCCAGCCACAAGGAGGGCGACGAGCGGGCTGCTTTGCTGGGAGCACTCAACGGCGCGATCGGCGAGGAAGATCGCGACTTCAAGATCGGGCCGTCCTACCTGATGCGCCCGGAGGCCGGCAGCCCTGCGGGCCTGGAGCGGGTCTGGCGTCATGACCTGCTGCCGCTGCTGGAAGAGCACTATTACGGTCGGCTCACCCGCTCACAGGTACATGACCAGTTCGGCCTGGACGCCATCCGGCCGCGTCTCGCCGAGGCCCCACCCGCCGGTGAACCGGAATCGCCCCGTCCATCTGGGACGCCGGGGTCATGACGCAGCCGGAGCCGGTCCTTCTGGGTGAACTGGACCGGACGGGCACGATCCGCCGGCTCGACGACGATCACGCTGTCGCACTGGCCGCGACCAAGCTCGTGGAGGTGGGGCCGGAGGGCGGTGGCAAATGGCGGCTGCTACCTGCGGGCCAGGTGGGCGCAGTCAGCATCGGCGACCTCCACGTGCAGGTACAGCCAAAGACAGGCATCTCCAGCCTGCTTTTCCTGCTCGGCTACGCCAAGGATCCCGGATTCCGGCCCGAAGACGTCTCCGGAGTCCCGGACACCGACCTGTGGCCCGCGCTAGCCGAATCGCTGGTACGCCAGGCTGAGCGGGCGCTTGGTCCAGGGGTTCTCCAGGGATACAGGACTGTCGAGGAATCTCTGCCCCTGGTGCGCGGCCGGATCCGGATCGCCGATCAGGTAGCCCGGCACGCAGGGCTGCCCCTTCCCTTGGAGGTCCGTTACGACGAGTACGCACCCGATATCCCGGAGAACCAGCTCCTCCGGACCGCCCTGCGGCGCATGCTGGTGGTACCGAGACTGCGGCCGGACCTACGAGCCAGGCTCGCCCACCTGGACGGCCGACTGGACGGCATCCAGGTGCTGACGCCCGGGGCTCCGCTGCCGACCTGGCGACTGACCCGGATCAACGCCCGCTACGCGGCGGCGCTCCGTCTCGCACAGATCGTGTTGCGCAACCAGTCCGCCGAGCCCGGTCCCGGCGAGGTCACCGTTGCCGCCTTCGTAGTGTCCATGGCGAAAGTCTTCGAAGACTTCGTAACTACCGCTCTTCGTGAGGCCCTGTACGGGCAGCCAGGCCGCACCGATGGCCAGTACCGCAGCCGGCTGGACGTGCAGCGAACAATCCCAATCCGCCCCGATGTCGTGCACCTGATCGGTCGCCGACCCGTCGCCGTCTTCGACGCGAAGTACAAGCTGGAGGACGCATCCTCCGGCTACCCGAACGCCGATGTCTACCAGATGCTCGCCTATTGCACCGCGCTGGAACTCGATCGTGGCTGGCTGGTCTACGCGCAGGGCACCGCCCCCCGTGAACCGCTCCGGGTACGGAACACCTCTATCGACGTCATCCGGTACTGGCTCGACCTCACAACCGGTCCCGCCGATCTCCTGCGCCAGGTCAGCAAGCTCGCGGCGCGAGCTATCAGCCAAGCTCCCGAGCACCTACTACAACCCGCATGACAGGGCTCATAGCCGTAGGCACGTGACATGAGTTCGCTCGGCAAAGCTCCGCCAAGTACGGTCGCGGTTCGAGAAGTTGTGGGTTCGAGGCGAAGACCTACCCCTGAGATCCTTGGCCAGAGCCTAGGCGGCACTGTCCTTGCTCTGGCAGGCCTGGATCACATCCGGATCACTGTCCGGCCTCCAGATCACTTGGCCCCCGGAATGGCCCCCAGCGCCTGTTCGAACGTTCGAATTCTGCTTCCGATCAGAGCCCCCTTACGGAATCGAACCGTAGACCTTCTCCTTACCATGGATCACCGTAAGCTTCCGTCGTTCCTGGTCACGCCGCACGACCAGGCAGAACA
>Ga0307373_10003618_pt1 | contig 26735 bp, 17 predicted proteins | sample OX2MG_FD_202534 | JGI IMG/M metagenome (GOLD analysis project Ga0307373, IMG submission 202534) | Soil microbial communities from Risofladan, Vaasa, Finland - OX-2 | ecosystem: Environmental > Terrestrial > Soil > Coastal area > Acid sulfate soil | place: Finland: Risofladan, Vaasa | collected...
CGCCCCGTATCTCGGCGTCGATCTCGCCGAGGCGGTGACGGTCGAAACTCAGCGTGGCCCGATACCAGGGCTCCACGACCGACTCGGTGGCTTGCGCCCATGCCGCGCTGAAGGCGGCGGGATCGTCGACTCCGTTGGTGCGCAAGAGGTCACGCAGCGCCAGACAGTGCATCATGCCGATCGATGCGCCGCGTCCGAGCGACGGGTTCGTGCACGCCCACGAGTCCGCCACCGCCACCACTCCCGTGGCCACCGGAGCGCCGTCCACCGTGAAGTCGCGGTGGCGGTCCTCGATCTTGGACATGGTCACGACCCGGTCCTCGATGGGCTCGCCGTCGAGCCAATGCGCGGCCAACGGCAAGTTGCGCACCACCGCCGTCCACGTGTCGACGTCGCGCAAGCCCCGGAGGGTCTTGTCGGCCGCACTGGCGATGACCCCGATTCCCCAGGTGCCGTTGTCGGCCCGCAGCGTCAAGGTCGAGACACTGCCGTAAGCCTGCAGGGCCGGTCCCAGAGCCGCGGGTGTGGTGCCATCGGGGGACCGGAAGTGCCGTCCGTAGTACACGAACCCGGAGTCCTCGAGCTCTTCGACGGGACGGCGCGCGCCCGCCGCTTCGAGCCAGTCGGGCAACGCGGAGCGTCGGCCGGTGGCGTCGACGACGAGGTCGGCGGAGATCTCCTCCCCCGCCGCGGTGCGCACGCCGGTGATATGGGGTACGCCCCGGATCGCCTGGGCGCCGGCGACGAGACCGGCCACGGCGACGCCGCGACGCACGGTGACTCCGGGAGTCGTAGCCGCCGCGACCGCCATGACCGCCTCGACCACGGGCCGGCGCGCCGTCAGGCTCTCGAACGCACCGTCCCCAGGGCGCTCGCCGCCGGAGAGCGACACCGGCACCTCGCCGATCAGGCTGAGGCGCAGGGCGCCGGCCGCCTCGAGCGCCTTGGCCACGTGGGGCAATTCCTCTTCGAGCGCAAGGCGGAACCGGGGCATGAAGAAATGCAGCAGTCGGAACTGGTTGACGCCGCGGCGTTCCCAGCTCTCCCATGCCTCGGACGGCGCCGGAGGCTCGGCCGGGTCACGCTCGAGCAGGGTGACGTCGTGGCCGTCCTCGGCGAGCAGCATCGCGGCGGCCAGTCCCCCGACTCCCCCCCCGGTGACCACGATCTCAGCCATATGCACCTCGGTTCGCCGCTGGCGTGGCCCGCGGACCACACCGACGTCGGGAAACTACCAGCGCGACCCGGTGAGGCGCTCCTCGGGCGATGGGCATGCCCATCTGAGATGATCGATCGCGGGACCGGGTCGACGGCGCCAGGTACCGGAGGAGCCACCCATGCACGTTCCGCTCACGATCGGTGACTTCTTGGAGCGAGCCGCGCTCGTCCACGGCGCGGACCGGGTGGCGATCGTCGACGAACCGGGTGTGGCGGGCTCGCTCGGCTCCATCACCTACGCCGAGATGCACGACCGGGCTCGGGGCATGGCGTTGGCCCTCGACGCCATGGGGGTGGCGCACGGCGAGCGGGTCGCCATCGTGAGCCCGAACTCGGCCCGGTTTCTCATCTCCTACTTCGGCGTGAGCGGGTTCGGGCGCATCCTCGTTCCCGTCAACTTCCGGCTCAACGCCGATGAAGTCGCCTACATCGTCGAACACTCCGGAGCGTCGGTCCTGCTCGTGGACCCCGAGATCGAGCCGTCACTGGCCGGCGTCTCGGCCAAGGTGCGGTTGCTCCTCGACGGCGAAGAGGACGCCGAGCTGTTCGCGCCGGCTCCCGCCGACGCGCGACCCGCCCGTTGGGAGGGCGACGAGGCCGCCACGTGCTCGATCAACTACACCTCGGGAACCACGGCGCGTCCGAAAGGGGTCCAGCTCACCCATCGGAACTGCTGGCTCAACGCCGCGGTCTTCGGATGGCACACATCGGTGAGCGAGCGAGACACGCTGCTGCACACCCTGCCCATGTTCCACTGCAACGGGTGGGGCATGCCTTACGCGATGACGGCGATGGGCGGGCGCCATGTCGTGGTCCGCAAGATCGACGGCGAGGAGATCCTGGGTCGGATCGAACGTGAAGGGGTGACGATGCTGTGCGGGGCGCCTGCGGTGGTGGCCGCCATCCTCGGTGCCGCCGCGGCCCGTCGCCAGCAGGGGGAAGAGGTCCCCGGGCGAGGGACCGTCAGGATGGTGGTGGCCGGGGCCCCTCCCCCCAGCAAGACCATCGAGGCGATCGAGACAGAGCTCGGTTGGGAGTTCATCCAGATCTACGGCCTCACCGAGACCACCCCCCTGCTCACCATCAACCGGGCGCCGTCGGAATGGGACGACCTCGACACCTCGGTGCGGGCCTCGATGCTGTCGCGTGCCGGAGTTCCTGCGGTGGGGGTGCGCATGCGCGTCGACGTGGACGGCGAGATCCTGGCCCGGACCAACCATGTCTTCGACGGCTACTGGGAGCAACCGGCCGAGACGGCCAAGGCCCTCGAGGGCGGCTGGTTCCATACCGGCGACGGTGGGTATCTCGACGGCCCCTACACCGTCATCGCCGATCGCAAGAAGGACGTGATCATCACCGGCGGCGAGAACGTCTCGTCGATCGAGGTCGAGGACTGTCTCTACCAACACGCTGCGGTGGCCGAGGCCGCGGTGATCGGTGTCCCCGACGACAAATGGGGTGAGACGGTGAAAGCGCTCGTGGTGCTACGCCCCGGGGCTCTCGCCACCGAGGAGGAGCTCATCGAGTTCTGCCGGGCCCGGTTGGCACACTTCAAAGCACCCACGTCGGTGGAGCTGCGCGACGGGCTGACCCGGACGGCCACGGGAAAGCTCCAGAAGTACAAGTTGCGCCAGCCCTTCTGGGAAGGACATGACCGCAAGGTCAATTGATGCTCGTCACATAGTGCTCGGAGATGAACCCGTCACGACGGGAGGAGCCGGAGGCGCTCGTTCTCGGCGGCTTGCTCGGGCGTCGTCTTGTACCGGATCTCCTTTGCTCATCCCCGCGCCGCGTCGTCGGTGTTCTCCGCCAGCGGCCGGAACCGAGTCGCGGCATCGCCCCAGATGCCTTCGAGGTAGGACTCGACGGCGTGGAGTCCTTGGTCCCGGAGGCGATAGATCCGCCGGGTTCCCTCCGCCTGCTCCGCCACCATGCCGGCGTCTTTCAACAGCCGGAGGTGGCGCGACACGGCGGGACGACTGATGGGCATGGCGGCGGCGATCTCCCGCACCGGTTTGTCTCCGTGGCTCAGAAGACGGAGGATCTCGCGCCGGTTCGGATGACCCAACGCTTCGAAGGGGTCTCCTGTGGCGTGCGCAGCGGCCATCAGCAACCTCCTTCCATGACCGGCCCGGGTATATCGGTAACGTACCAGTTACCGTAACCGAGCAGTTACACAGCTGGATCGGCCCGGCGCCGTTGGACGGAGCCCGAGTGGCGCCCATTAGGTTTCGGCTGATGGACGCACGCCATTTCCTGGGGCTCGAGCCGACCGACGACCCCCTGCGCTGGCGGCTCCCGGTCACCCCGGCGGTCTGCACCCCGGGGAAGTTCCTCTACGGAGGATGCGGCCTGGCCGCAGGGATCGTGGCCCTCGAAGAAGCATCAGGGCGCCCCATGGTGTGGGCCACGGCCCAGTACCTCACCTACGCGCCCACGGGCACCGTCCTCGACTGGGAGGTGGTCCTGCCCGCCGTCGGACGCCACACCACCCAGGGCCGGGCCATCGGCCGACTCGGTCGCGAAGAGGTGCTCACCGTCAACGCCGCCCTCGGCCGCCACGACCTCGACCTGTCGGGGACGTGGGTGCAGTTCCCCGACGTGCCGGGCCCCGAGGACTGCCCCGTCCAGCAGATCCCACCGATGTTCGCCGACTCGGTGCTCGTACGCGTCGAGCAGCGTCTGGCGCGGGGCCGGCTCATGATGGCGCTCGACGGGAGCCACGGTGACGCCCATTCGGCGTTCTGGGCCCGCGTCCCGGGACATCTCGAGCCCTCCGCGGCAACCCTGGCTGTCATCGGCGACTTCGTCTCCGGGGGTGTGTCCCAACCCCTCGGCGTGCGGACCATGGGCCGGAGCCTCGACAACACCCTGCGCATGGCCCAACTCGTCCCGACCGAATGGGTGTTGTGCGACATCCAGATGCACGCGCTGGCGCACGGCTTCGCACAGGGGCTTGCCCACCTGTGGGCGCAGGACGGTACCCTGCTCGCAACGGCCAGCCAGTCCATCAGCGTGCGCCGGTGGCCCGGAGACATTGAGGTCGCGTCGGGCGCGGCACTCTCGAAATCGGCTCCCAACCCGTAAGGACAACGATGCGGACACGAACGATCGGCTCACTCGAGGTCTCAATCATCGGTCTCGGCTGCAACAACTTCGGCGGACGCATCGATTACGACGCGTCCGCCGCCGTCGTCACCAGCGCGCTCGATGCCGGCATCACCTTCTTCGACACCGCGGACATCTACGGGGGCACCCACAGCGAAGAGTTCCTGGGTCGCGCCCTGGGCTCGCGTCGAGGCGAGATCGTCCTCGCCACCAAATTCGGCATGCAGGTCGATGCCGAGCACAAAGGGGCCAAGCCTGACTACGTGCACAGCGCCCTCGAAGCGAGTCTCGGGCGCCTGCAGACCGACCACGTCGATCTCTACCAATTGCACGCGCCTGACCCTGAGACGCCCATCGCCGAGACGCTCGGGGCCCTCGACGAGTGCGTCCGTGCCGGCAAGGTGCGCCAGATCGGATGCTCGAACTTCACCGTCGAACAGCTCCAAGAAGCCGAGGCCGCGGTGACGAGCGGCTCGGCACGCTTCGTGAGCGTCCAGAACGAGTTCAGCATGTTGCGCCGGAGGGCCGAGCGCGACGTCCTCCCCGAATGCGAGCGAGCCGGGGTGTCGTTCCTCCCGTACTTCCCCCTGGCGTCAGGAGTCCTCACCGGGAAGTACCGGCTGGGCCACGCACCTCCGGCCGGGACGCGATTGTCGGGAGTGAAGCAGAGCGAGGGACCGCTGGCCGACGACATCCTCGCCGTGGTGGAACGGCTCACCGAGTTCGCCCAGAGCCGGAACCGGAACATGGTCGAGCTCGCCATCGCCTGGATCGCGGCACACAAGCCCGTGGCGTCGGTGATCTCGGGAGCCACCTCGGCCGAGCAGGTCCGGGGCAACGTGGCGGCCGCGGACTGGGAGCTCGACGACGACGAGATGGATCAGATCGACGAGTTGCTCGCACCACCGGCTCGCTCTTGACGAGCGTCCGCTTCGGGGCGAGAGAAGTGTGAAAACCTGGGCCTGGTGACTCGCCTGCGTCGCACCGTGTGGGCGCAGCCCAACGATCTGCCGTGCTGAGAACATCCCCGGCAAGGCCCGTCGAGCGAGACGCCTCGGGACCGCCCACCGGCGCGTCGGGCTACGGGACCGTCGCCCTGGCGGTACTCGGCGGGGCGCTGTTTCTCTTCGGCCTCGTCGAGCGGGTGTGGATGGTGAATCACCTTCCCATCAACTCCGATCAGGCGGTGAACGGGCTCATGAGCCTGGGCATCGTCCACGGCCACTTCGGGGCCATCACCTGGGGCCAGAAATACGGCGGCGTCGAGCCCTATGTGACGAGCGTGCTGTTCGCGCTGTTCGGCCACAGCGACACCGCGCTCAATCTCACTCCCGTCGTGCTGTCGGTCACAGCCGCGCTTCTCGTCTACGGGGTTGCCCGTCATTTCCTTCCACGGACCCTGGCCGGGCTGGCCGCCATGGCGGTGTGGGTATGGCCGGCCATCGTGGTACGCAACGGCGCCGCGGAGCTCGGCTACCGCTACGCGTGTCTCAACCTGGGGCTGCTCGCGATCTCGTGCGCCGTTTCGATTCACGAGCAGGGGGCGTCACGACGTCGCTACGCCATGTTGGGCCTGGTACTCGGGCTGAGCTTGTGGGCGAACCCCGACTGCATCTACTTCCTCGTACCTTGCGCGGTGCTTCTCGCCCCCGAGGCGATCCGGGGCTGGTCGTCGGATCGTCAGAAGACCGCCACCGAGCTCTTGGGCGCGGTGGTGGGCGTGTTCGTGGGGGGCCTGCCACTGTGGTGGAGCACCCAGACCCATCACGGGGTCTCGCTCTCTCCCTACCCCGGGACCATCTCGACACGCGCCCACGCGCTCGTCGCCCACGCCGCGCCCCTGGCGGTCGGGGTGCAGGTTCCCGGCACCGGCGCCTGGTTCGGCGGGTCCGCGGTGGGGATCACCATATTCGTGGCCGTCATCGGGGCGGTGGTCCTCGGACTCGTGTGGGCCGTGGCGCATCATCGCCCGCGCACGATCGTGGCTCTGATCGCGTTCGTCGTGGCCTACCCGATCATCTACTCACTGTTGCCCGCCACCTGGGCCTGGCAGGACGGACGCTACATCTTGTACCTGCCATACGTCTTCATCATCGTGGCGTTCTATCCCTTGGGCCTGTTGCGATGGCGCCGCGTGGTGCCCGTCGCCACGGCAGTGGTGGTCCTGGGCGCGGCTCTCGTCACCGCAGCCGAGCTGAGCACCTCGGTGCCGGGGCTCTCGCTTGGCGCGCTCCCCCACGCCCTCGTCGTGCAGCGCATCTCCCTGGCCCCCCTGGCACGGGCGCTGGAACGTCGGCGGGTCACCCTCGGCTACGCCGGCTACTGGGTGGCGTACAACCTCGACTTCGAGTCAGGCGGGGCGCTGCGTTTCACGCCCACCGAATTCGACACGGTCCGCAACGACTCCTACTTCTTCGCGGCCCGGGCCGACCCCCGTCCGGCCTGGATCCTGTGCCGACCCGATCGCGCCGCGACCTGCACCGCAGTGGCGGGGAACGCGCGGGTCGACCCACCCGGGGTGACGTGGACCTCACTCTCGTCGTGGTTACAGCGGCACCACAGCGCCTACCGAACCGTCTCTGTCGGCGGATTCACCGCCTTCTTCCCGAGCACGAAGGTGACACCCGCCCAGCTGCACCCACAGGTCAGAGCCCCGGCGTCGCCATGACGCGACCCGAGCGCACCGCCTCGAGCAGGAGCGCATAGTCCTGTTCGGTCTGATCGGCGTAGCCGACGGCGAATCGACTGATGGCGTCGTCGAGCACTCCCCCGTTGCCCGCGTAGCCGGCGATCTGTGCCGCGGTGCCAGAGCGGGCATGGGCACGAGCCAGTGCCCACCCGCACAGCTTGGCGTAGCTTACGAGGCCACGGGCTCGGAGCGACGTGGTGTCGACGGTGCCCTTCATGTCACGCAACTGGCGGATGTAGAAGTCGGTCTCCCCCGCGCTCGCCCAACCCAAGAAGATGTCGCTGGCGGCCTGCATGAGGCGTTGTCCGCCCACGACTCGCCGACCACCGACTCGGGGTGATTCGGGGGTGGGGGGACGGGTGCCACGCGCCGCTGCGGTCGGGGCCGGTCGGCGCGGGACCGACGCGGCCACGAGCGATCGTCCCGCCTCTTTCACCTGGAGGAACAAGGGATCCCCGAGGTCGCTCATGAACAAGGCCACGAAGCAGCGCGTCCCCACGCTGCCCACACCGACCACCTTCGAGGCCAGGTCGACGAGCTCGAATCGCTCCAACAGGGTACGACGATCGCTTTCCAGGGTGGCGGGGTACTCCGCCAGCGCGCCTGAGACGGCCTCGGAGTGCTGGTCGACCCCCTCGTGCGACACCAACGGAGGATGGTCGACAATGCGTCTCTGGCCTTCGTCGGTTCGCACCGTCAACTTGGGGAGCTCCGCCCGAGACGTCTGGTGATGCGCGCCGGCCAGCGCGGATCGGACCGGTGCCGGGGTCCGACGCCCGATCGTCCGCAGCGCCGCCTTGGCGTCCACACGCTCGTACCAGACGTCGAGCCTCCCCATCACCGCGAACCTCGCCATGTGGCGGCGGTAGGCGCGAGCCGCCGCATGGGCGGCCTCAGCCTGGGCCTCGGGCTCGATGCCCGCCACCCGCCCGATGACGACCGCGCTCGTCGCCAACCGCTTGAGGTCCCACTCCCAGGGACCGGGCGTGGTCTCGTCGAAGTCGTTCACGTCGAACAACAACCGTCGCTCGGGGGACGCGAACACCCCGAAGTTCGCCATATGGGCATCACCGCACAACTGCACGTGGAGACCGGTCGAAGCGGTGCGGGCCAGGTCGGCCGCCATGAGTCCGGCCGCGCCGCGCAGGAAGGCGAAGGGCGACTCGAGCATCCTCCCCCATCGCACCGGCACGAGGTGAGCCAACCGGCCGTCATTTTCGGCGTCGAGGAGGGCGATGGGATCGGGGCGGTGGCGACCTGGCTCCCACACGCCGTGGCTCGTGCGCGGCACGACTGCTCGGCGCCGGCGGCCGATGCGGCGCTCCCGGTCTCTCGCTGTCTCAGGCATTCGAGCCGCGCTCCTTCACCCGAGTGATGACGCGAAACGATACCGGGCGCCGTCCCCTCGAAGGGAACGGCGCCCGGCACCCACATCCGATTGCCAATGGACGACGGTCGGGTGCTCGGACACCCTCACGACTCGGTCAGGCGGCGCTGACTGCCTGGTCCTTGGCTTCCTGACGCAAGATCGCCTCGACGTTGAGCTCGATGCGGACCTTCTTGCCGACGACCACACCGCCGGTCTCGAGGGTCTGGTTGTAGGTCAGACCCCAGTCTTCGCGGTCGATCTCGGTCGAAGCCGAGAAGGCCACGGCTTGGGTGCCCCAGGGCGTGGTGTTGGCGCCGTCGAACTCCACATCCAGTACCACGGGCCGAGTGACGTCGCGCACCGTGAGGTCGCCGGTCACCTTCCAGTTGTCACCGTCGAGCGCTACCGCCGTGCTCTTGAACGAGAGCGTCGGGTACTTCTCGGCGTCGAAGAAATCGGCGCTGCGCAGGTGGGCGTCGCGCTGCTCTTGGCTCGTCTGGATGCTCGCCGCGTCGATGGTCACCTCGACCGAGGACTCCTCGGGTACCTCGGCGACTTTCACCGAACCCGAGAAGGTGGCGAAGCGACCCCGGACCTTGGTGATCATGAGGTGACGGGCCACGAACTCCACCGTCGTGTGGGCCTGGTCCAGGTCGTAGACGCCGGCGGTGGGGACCAGGGTGCCCTGGTAGGGCCGGGTCGAAGGGGCCAGCGGGGTGGTGGTGGATGTGGTCATGGTGCGCCTCCTGAGATATTTGCGACTCATATTTTTGAGTACGCAATCATCTTACCCCAGATACTTGCGGTGTCAAGCACATTTCGGGCCAGGGGCGGGCGGCGAGGACGCCAGGAGGCGACGAAACGACCGAAGGGCAGCTCAGAGCGGGGACCCGGGACGAGCCGCGGGCTCCCCCGGCGGGGGTCAGGCGCCGAGGGGAAGGGGGAACTTCTCGACGAGCTCGTGGGCGGGCACCGGCCGGGAGAAGAGGTATCCCTGGGCGAAGTCGCAGTCCAGGCGGACCAGGGCGTCGAGTTGGCGCTCGGTCTCGACGCCCTCGGCGATGACCTGGAGGCCCAGGGCATGGGCCAGCTTGACCACGGCGGCCACGATCTCAGCCCCACCCTGGTCGATGCCGAGCTCGTCGACGAAGCTCTTGTCGATCTTCAAGATGTCGAGCGGGAACCGCTGGAGGTGGCTGAGCGAGGAGTAGCCGGTCCCGAAGTCGTCGATGGCCAGGGTCACGCCCAGCTCCTTGAGCGCCCGGAGCACCCGCAATGCCGACGCGGCATCGTTCATCAGCGCGCTCTCGGTGATCTCCAGGGTCAGGCTGGCCGGCGGCAATCCGGTGTCGTCGAGGATCTGCTCCACCGTCGAGATGATCTCGGGATGGTCGATCTGTCGGGCCGAGAGGTTGACCTCGACAGCGCCGCCCGGCCCGCCGAATCGATCCGCCCTCCACATGCAGAGCTGGCGGCAGGCCTCGTGCAAGACCCAGGCTCCGATGGGGATGATGAGGCCGCTCTCCTCGGCGACGGGGATGAACTTGCTCGGAGCGACGAGGCCGTGCTCGGGGTGCTCCCAACGCAACAGGGCCTCGACCCCCACTGCCCTCGCCCCGTTGATCTCCACGACCGGCTGGTAGAAGAGGCGAAGCTCGCGACGCTCGAGGGCGCGGTGCAGCGAATGCTCGGTGTTCATGCGATCGAGCACCCGCATGCGCATGACCTCGCCGAAGACCTCCACCGTCCCTCCCCCGCGTCGCTTGGCCTGGTACATCGCCGCGTCGGCGTTGGAGAGCAACGGTGTGGCCTCGTTGACGCGGGCGCTGGTGCAGGCCACGCCGATGCTGGCGGTGATGAACACCTCGTTGTCACCCGCCTCGATGGGAGCAGACAGGACGTGCAGGACCCGCTCGGCGTAGGCGACGGCGTCTTCCTCGGCTTCATCGGTGTCGAAGAGGACGAGGAACTCGTCACCGCCCAGCCGGGCGATGACCTCGGCGGTGCCGTCGGCCGCTTCGAGCCGAGCTGCCACCGCCACGAGGACCTCGTCACCGACTTCGTGGCCGAGCCCGTCGTTGATGGCTTTGAATCGGTCGAGGTCGAGCACGAGCACCGCGATCGACCCGGGGGCGCTCTTGCCTTTGGCCAGGGCGTAGGCGAGCCGGTAGGTGAACAGTGTCCGGTTGGGCAGGCCCGTCAACGAGTCATGGAGATAGGCATGGGCCAGCGCCTCTTCCGCCGCCTTGTCCTCGGCCTGGTCGTAGAGGAACCCGCCGATGCGTAGGTCGGCGCCGGAACCGACGACGTACGCGGAGCCCAGCACCTGGACCTCATATCCCTCGCGGTGCAGGAGGTCGAGCTGGCGCGGACGTGTCCGCTCCATGGCATGCAATGAGCCGGCCACCGTCTGGAGCTCGTGCATCACCGCCCGCTGATGCCGGAGCGGGATCAGGAATTCCGTGATGCACCGACCCAGGACCTCGTCACGCGACCATCCGAAGAGCACCTCGGACTGGCGGTTCCACTCGGTGAGGATCCCGTGCGCATCGGTCTCGACGAAGGCGTCGCGCGCCATGTCCAGGAGATGCTCGATCCGAGAGCGCAGCCGACCTTCCACCAGCCCACCATCTCGGCTGGTGCCGAGACCGGTCGAGAAGTGCATCCGCTCTGTCACCTAGACCCCCCGTGGTGTCACCCGTGTCGTGCGGACTGGAACGCACTCGCGCCCGTTGGAGAAGGTTGCGTGGCGGGCACCGGCCTGCCTGAGAAGGCGGTGGGGCCGGGCGCGCCATGTTGGCACCTGTGCTTTTTGTGGTCAATGGAGCGCGTGTGAAAATAGTGAAGACCTCGGCGGTATTCACGGATGCCACCTCTGATTCCACTCTGTGTGGTCGTCCCGCCCGCTTGGGCGGCCACGACCCGCCTCAGCCAGGTGGTCGGGGACGATCGATGGCTTGGTCGCCGTTGGGGTTCCCGCCTAGGTTGCCGCCATGGTCGTTGTCACGGGGGTCCTGCAGAAAGAGGCGTGGGATCGCGACGTCATGCCCCCCGTGGAGCGGGTGCGGCCCGGACTGTGGTCGATCCCTGTGCCGATCCCGGACAACCCTCTGCGCTATGTCCTCGTCTACGCCTTCGAGCTCGACAACGGGATCGCCATCGTCGACGCCGGCTGGAACACCGACGACGCCTGGATGGCGCTGAACAACGGCCTGGTGGAAGCGGGCGGCTCCATCAAAGACGTCCAGGCCGTGCTCGTCACCCACATCCACCCCGACCACTACGGCTTGGCCGGGCGGGTGCGCGAGGAGTCCGGAGCGTGGATCGGCCTGCATCCCGACGATGCCGAGATGCTCGAGGCGCGCTATATCGAGACCGACGACCTCCTGGCTCGCATGCGCGAGTTCCTGGCCGACGCCGGTGTGCCCGCCACCAAGCTCCCCGATCTCAACTTCGCCTCGATGATGATCCGGGGACAGGTCACCATGGCGGTGCCAGACGTGTTGTTCGAGGACGGCAAGCGTGTCGACGTCCCGGGCTGGGACCTCAAGACGGTGTGGACACCAGGACACTCGCCGGGACATGTCTGTTTCTACAGCGAGCAGCACCGGCTCTTGTTGTCGGGCGACCACGTACTGCCCCGCATCACTCCCAACATCGGGGTGCACACCCAGCAATTCCCCAACCCACTGGGTGAGTACCTCGAGTCATTGCTCAAGTGCCAGAACCTGGGTGTGGACGAGGTGCTCCCTGCGCATGAGTACCGGTTCGCCGACCTCCGAGGTCGGCTCGACGAGATCATCACCCACCATGCCGACCGCCTGGCCGAGATCGAGAAGCTCATCGACGAGCATCCGGGCTCGACGGCCTGGGACATCTCAGTGGCTCTCAAGTGGTCACGCCCATGGCACGAGATCGCCGACTTCATGCAACGTGCCGCGGTGGGCGAGACCCTGGCCCACATCGTCCTGCTCGAGAACCACCAGCGGGTGCGCCGCGAAGGTAGCTTCCCGTCGCGCTTCTATCTACCCGAGCAGCGCTGAGGTCGTCGGCCCCTAGGTTCTCGAGCGCAGCTCGTCGTCTTCTATGTTCATGCCCGGCTGGCGCGTCGGCGTCCCCTCTTGATCAGCCCGAGACCGACGAGCATGGCAATGAACGACAGCGCCAGCGCATTGCCGGAGTCGAAGCCAGTCGTCGGCAATGACGGGGCCGCCTGGGCAGCGGGAGCGGAAGGATCGGGGACCACGAATTGGGCCGAGGACGTCACCGGCAACCCGAGCGGTGACGTACCGGACGCGATGATCGTGTGGCGTCCCACTGACAAGCCGGTGGGCAGGGTCACAGTCGTCGTGAAGGCCCCGTCGGGGCCGACCGTGACGGTGGCCAAGGTCACCGGGGAGGAGTGCACCACGATGGTCACCGTGCTGCCGGGCTCGAGGCCCGAACCAGAGACGGCGAAGGACCGGTTCTGGGGAATCCCTTCCGGGGTCACGGTCAACGCGATACCCAGCTCCGTCACGACGGGAGTCACTGCATCGGAGGCGGACGAGGCGGGCCCCGTCCCCACGCCGTTGATGGCCGTCACGGTGAAGGTGTAGGCGGTTCCATCTGTCAGCCCGCTGACCGTGCATGGGCTCGCGGAACATGACGTCGTGGAACCACCGGGCGAGGTGGTCACGATGTAGCTCGTGATGGCCGACCCGTTGGAAGCCGCCGCCACCCACGACACCGATGCCTGGGTGTCACCGGCTTTGGCCGTCACCTGGGTAGGTACACCGGGAAGGCCCGCCGGGGTGACCGGGCTGGACGGGATCGACCCCGAACCGGTCCCGGCGCTGTTGGCGGCGGCCACGACGAAGGTGTACGCGGTCCCGTTGGTGAGCCCGGTTACGGTGCACGGACTGGATGAGCATGAGATGGAGACCCCGCCGGGGTACTCGGTGACGGTGTAGCTCGTGATCGCCGACCCGCCGTCGACGGCCGGACCTATGAAACTCACGCTCGCCGAGCCGTCCGAGGCGGTGGCGGTGACGGTGGTGGGCGCACCCGGGACGGCCACGGGAGTCACGGCCGTCGAAGCGGTCGACGCCGGGCCGGTGCCCACACCGTTGGTGGCGGTGACACCGAAGGTGTAGGGCGTGCCGTTGGCGAGCCCGGTCACCGTGCAGGTGAGGGGACCACTCGTCCAGGTGCAGGTGTGCCCGCCAGGGCTCGAGGTCACGGTGTACCCGGTGACCGTCGACCCGTTGGCCGGCGCCGGGCTCCATGACACCGTCGCCGAGGTGTCACCGGCCGATGCGTTCACCCCGGTGGGGGCGCCGGGCAGCCCAGCGGGCGTGACCGCAGACGACGCCGTGGAGCCTGGGCCGGTGCCCACACCGTTGGTGGCGGTGACACTGAAGGTGTAGGGCGTGCCGTTGGCGAGCCCGGTCACCGTGCAGGTGAGGGGACCACTCGTCCAGGTGCAGGTGTGCCCGCCGGGGCTCGAGGTCACGGTGTACCCGGTGACCGTCGACCCGTTGGCCGGCGCCGGGCTCCATGACACCGTCGCCGAGGTGTCACCGGCCGATGCGAACACCGCGGTGGGGGCGCCGGGGGCGGCGACCGGTGTCACCGAGGCCGTGTTGCTCGGCGTCCCGGCGCCCACGCTGTTCACCGCTCTCACTTTGATCGGGTACGAGGTCCCGTTCGTGAGCCCGGTCACCGTGGCGGTCACCGTCGTCACGGTGTTGCCGTTCACGATGCTGTCCGAGCTCTGCGTCGAGATCGTGTTCCAGGTGGAGCCACCGTCGGTGGAGACCTGGTAGCTGGTGATGCTCGCACCATTCGACGCGGGGGGGTTCCAGCTCAGATCGGCCGACGAATCGCCCGCCGTGCCCGTGATGGTCGGTGCCCCGGGTGCCGTCGCCGCGGCGGCGACGAGGACGTTGCTGGTGGTCGTGACGACCCCGGCGAATCCGGTTCCCAGGCTGGCGTCGGTGTTGGTCTTGCCGCCGAACTCGACCACGTATCCGCTCACGCTGGAGTCGTTGGTGGGGTTCAGGTCGTTCCATGAGCCCGAGGTGCCGCTCCAGTTGGTCACGGCCACGTACTCACCCTGGTATGCGACGCTCGTCGAGCCGCCGGAGTCGTTGGGCTCTCCCGAGGCCCAGCTGCTGTAGAAGCTGCCGCTGTTGGCGAAGCTGCACGTGAGTGTCTGGTTCGTGCACTCGCTGATCACCGAGCCGGCGATCGGGCTTTCGTTGGCCCCCACGACCCAGCGCCACACCCGCGCATAGGTCACACCTCCCTGGACAGCGTTGACCTGTGATCCGTCGGTGGCGAGGCTCTCATACGAGCGGGCACCGAACCAGACGTTGGTGGCATTGGCGATCTTGGTGGAGATGAACGTGTCGACAGTGGCGTTGGGGATGGTGGCGAGATAGCCCGTCTGCCCGTCGAAGCTCAGCGCCTGGGCCCCGGCGTCGGCTGTGGTCCAGCTGCACCCCGCACAGGCCACGTACTCGTAGAAATGCTGGTTCGAGGCCAGATAATTGAAACCGGACTGGGCGACCATGGCGGTCAAGCTGATCTGAGCCGTCCCTGTGGTGCTGGCCGTGGTGAGTGTGGTCGTGGCCAGGGCGCTGTCTACGGCGCTCTCGAGCCCCGTGAAGGTGATGGACTGGTTCCCGCTCCAGCTGTTGTTGTAGGCCAAGGTCAGTCCCGTGGTGGTCGTGATCGACAGGGTGCCGAGATTGGTCGCCACTGTGGTCTGCAGTTGATCGGTCGTGTCACCCGAGATGCTCAGGCCGCTCAACGTGGTCGATGAGCTCGGTGTGACGAACACGGTCGTGGTCGGCGAGACGGTCAACGCGGGGGTGGCATTGGCGGACCCTGAAACTGACAGCGCGGCGGCGACCGATGTCGCAACGACGGCGACAACGGCGGCGTGTCCTTTGTGGCGCAAGCCACGACGAAGACGCGAGAACAGTGGGCGCGAAGTCTCAGGGGCATGGTCCATGCCGCTTACGATCGACGCTGCGCCCAGCCGCCTTTAGCTTTGCTACCGAGGGTGGCATTAGCCCGCCACAAGTCACCAGGAGTGACGCGAGAGCGTTGAAAGGAGTACCATCAGCCGCGGTTCAGGATGGGTCTTCCGAATGCCCCTCTCCCGTCGCACCCCACTTGCGGTGAGCCCGACGGTGCCGGATCACGACGGTCACCACGACGGCCGCCACGACGGTGCCCAAGATGGCCAGTGAGTAGACGCCCACGGTCTTGGCTACCGCCGTGTACGACGCGCCGGCGCCGTAGCCGATCAACACGAAAGTCGTCCCCCACACGATCCCGCCCGCGGCGTTGTAGCTGAGAAAGGTGCGGTAGCGCATGCCGCTCATGCCGGCGAGCCCGGGCACAAGAGCACGAGCGAGGGCCAACCATCTGCCCAAGAACACGGCCGGCCCTCCCCGCCGGGCCAAGAGATCCTGGCCCCGATGGACGCCGGGCCGGCCCCGTAAGGGCCGGTGCTCGACGAGCCAAGGACCGAGGACTTTGCCGACCTCGTATCCCACCGAGTCGCCGACGATGGCGCAGACCACGATCACCACGAGCATGAGCAAGAGGTCGACGTGGTGCAGGGAGGCGAGGACCCCGCCGATGAGCGCCGCGGTCTCGCCGGGGATGACGAAGCCGAGGAGCACGGCCGCCTCGCCGAAGACAAGCAGACCGCACACCACATAGGCAAGGGGCCCGTGGAAATGTTCTATCCAAGACCCCAGGCTTGCGATCAGGTTTGGGCTCCCGGACCGACGTGTGCTGGTGTCAGCGGGCCCAGGGGGCCCACGAGGCGCTCACCCAGGTTCGACGCCGACATGCAGGGCACGTCATGAACCGGGTGTAACCCCGACCGGGTCGCCACAGCCAGATCGGAAGGTGGAGCATCACGAACTCGGTCAGGTGGATCTCCGACCGACCGCCGCACGTAGAACACTCAACGGTGATCGAGCTCAGAAGCCCTCGACCTGCCCCGGGTCGCATGTCGCGCGGTGAATGTGTCCGTGGCCCACGGGGGGCGGCCGAATCAATCGAGGAGACGGGTCGGGCATTGACGACCGAAGCGCGCGCTTCTTCTGAGAACAGGGCGTGCTTCCCGGGCACGTCGCGTTCTGAGGCTCGGCGGGGACCACCCTCATCACGCTCGGCGGGTGCCCAGAACAGGGCCCGCTTGCCCAGGGGGTCTGGTGAGTCGGTCATCACGGGATGCTCTGACTCGGCCGAAGCACTCAGCGGGCCGGACGCAGGTCGGAGTCGAGCTCGCGAGCGATGGTGCGGTAGGCCTCGGCGCCCGGTGACGTCGGAGCGTGCTGCAAGATGCATCGGCCCTGGGCAGGAGCCTCGGCGAACCTGATCGACTTCCGCACGGGCGGCTCCAAGAAGCTCAGGCCGTACCGGGCGCGGACGTCGTCGAGCACGGCCTTGCCGTGGCGGGTGCGCTCGTCGTACATGGTCGCGATCACGCCTCGCACCTCGAGATCGGCATTGGCGAACATCCGCACGTCGTCGATCGTCTCGAGGAGCTGCCCGACGCCGCGGTGGCTGAGCGCTTCACACTGCAGGGGGATGAGCACCTCGTTGGCCGCGGTGAGGCCGTTGATGGTGAGTACCCCGAGCGACGGCGGGCAGTCGATGAGGATCATGTCGTACTCGTCGGCCACAGTGGCGAGAGCCAGGGCGAGCACGTGCTCACGTCCGGTGCGCGTGAGGAGGTGGACCTCAGATCCTGCCAGGTCGATGGTGGCGGGCAGGATGTCGAGCCCGTCGACGCCACCCACGACGCGGCGCGCGTCGGCCGCCTTCATCTTGCGCACGAAGACGTCGTGAAGAGACTGATGGAGGTTCTCGGGATCGATCCCGACCGAGTAGGTCAAACACGCCTGGGGGTCGAGGTCGACGAGAAGCACCCGGCGGCCCATCTGCGCCAAGGCGAAACCCAGGGCGTGGACCGTCGTCGTCTTGGCGACGCCCCCCTTCTGGTTGGCTACCGCCACGATGCGCGCCACGGCCGCAGTCTAAAGCACCCCCGTTGCCACGGGCAGAGGGCTGTTCTGGGGTCCGTCGGATGTCGAGACGAACGCCGAGAGCGTTGACCGCTAGTCGGCGGGTGGTCGCTCGGTTCGGTCCAACTTGGCGAGCAGTGACTTGAGCCGGAGAAGCTCGGGCGTCGTCAGGACCGAGAACGACGTCGGCGGTTGCCCGAGGATCTTGCGCGCCTGCGCCAGCGCATCCACCCCGCGGTGGGAGAGGGCGACCATCTTGACCCTGCGATCGGTGGGGTGCGACCGCCGCTCCGCCAACCCGGCCGACTCGAGGCCGTCGACGAGCGACGTCACGTAGGAAGGGTCGCAGCGGAAGTACTCGGCCAAGTCCCGCATGGGAATGGGCTGGTCAGGCGACAGACGAAGCAGGGTCTTCAGACCGCCCGGAGCAAGCCCGGTGGCATCGCAGGCCTCGTGGAAGCGCTGCTGGCCCTCGCGCTCGAAGACGAGGCCGTACAGCGCCTGCCAGGCTTCCCCGGCGGCCGCCTCACGCTCTCTCCCCAGATCGGGTACCCCATCACTTGACATCTTTCGACCTTTTAGTAACCTTAAGCATCTCGGCCATAACTATCAACCTTTTATGGGAGTCTATAACTGATGGGTCACGATGGGGCGGAACAGGCGCTGACCGAACACAGACACGCCGGGCTGGCCCTGGTGCTGATCTGTGCGGTCCAGATGATGGTGATCTTGGACGGCACCATCGTGAACATCGCCCTGCCGTCCATTCAACACCAGCTCCACTTCTCCGCCCCCGGGCTCGAGTGGGTCATCACCGCCTATGCCCTGACGTTCGGGGGGCTCCTTCTCTTGGGCGGTCGTAGCGGAGACCTCTTCGGCCGGCGCCGGATGTTCACCATCGGGGTGGTCATCTTCACCGCCGCCTCGCTGCTCGGAGGATTCGCCACCGATCAGCTTTGGCTGATCGCAGCTCGGGTCGCCCAAGGCGTCGGGGGCGCCATCGCGTCTCCCACCGCCCTGGCCTTGATCCAGAACACCTACCCCGAAGGGCCCAAACGCTCGCGCGCCATGGGCGTCTACGCGGCCATGTCGGGCGCGGGCGGCTCGCTCGGCCTGTTACTGGGAGGGATTCTGACCGATGTCGCCTCGTGGCGGTGGGTGTTGTTCGTGAACGTGCCCATCGGTCTCACCGTCGCCATCGCCGCACCCCGCGTGCTCGGCACCACCCCCACCCGACACGGTCGACTCGATCTCCCCGGTGCTCTGTCGGTCACCTTGGGGATGGCGTCGCTCGTCTACGGCCTGTCACGCGCCGCCACGGCGGGCTGGTCCGACGAGTACACCAGGGTGGCGTTGGTGGCGGCGGTCGTCCTGCTCGTCACGTTCGTGGTCATCGAGAGCAAGAGCCCACATGCCCTGATGCCCCTGCACATCTTCTCGGCTCGCGACCGGGCCGGCTCCTACGTCATCATGCTGTGTCTGGCCGCGGCGATGTTCGCCACCTTCTTCTTCATCACCCAGTTCGTCCAGAACATCCTCGGCTACAGCCCGCTCAAAGCCGGATTCGCCTTCCTCCCCATGACCATCGGGATCGGCGGTACCGCCAACATCGTCTCGCGGCTCGTGGGCAGGATCGGCACCCGCAGGCCCATGACCGTCGGCCCGCTGCTGGTCACGGGAGGCCTGCTGTGGCTGTCGTTCGTCGGAGTCCACGCCGCCTACCTGTCGGTCATGGGGCCACTCCTTCTGCTCGCCATCGGCATGGGATCGACCTTCGTGCCCCTGACCCTGACGGTGATGTCCCGGGTACCCCGAGGCGAGGCCGGACTGGCCTCGGCGCTGCTCAACACGGGCCAACAGATCGGCGGCTCACTCGGGCTGGCCGTGCTCGTGACGCTGGCCACGAGCGTGACGAGGAGCCACCTGGCCTCAGCCGGCCACGTCGTCTCCCATGCCCAGCATGCACTGGCCACCACCAGCGGATACGACGCGGCGTTCCGGCTCGGGTCGGTGATCGCCTTCGTGGCCTTCATCCTGGCCGTGACCGTGATCAGGGGCGCCGGTCGCATGCCCTCTGCCCTGCCGGAAGTCGCCACCAGCGCCGAGCCCGAGACAGCTGTCGCCTGACGAACCGGGGCCGGCCCCTTCGAGGGGTCGGTGCGCAGCGAAGCGGGACGATCTCCCCCTTTGGCCAAACGTGCCCCCGGCAGGAGTCGAACCCGCAACCTGGTGGGTAGAAGCCACCCGCTCTATCCAGTTGAGCTACGGAGGCGAAGACTCAGACCAGCTGAGTTCGGGGCTCGCCCGCTAAAGGCCAGCGTACTCCGTGTATCGTTACAGTCTGCGTTGTTCGGCGCCTGCGTCGGACCTTGCATGGTGGCCGTAGCTCAGCAGGTTAGAGCGCCAGGTTGTGGCCCTGGAGGTCGGGGGTTCAAGTCCCCTCGGTCACCCTCATTTCGGACACTGCCACGCGCCCTGAGCGAACCGGGGTGCGCCGGCCCTTCCAAACGTGATACCTATGGCGTCGGGACCCCGCCTCGGCACCACAGATTCGCGGGCACGTTGACACACGGGTTGGGCATCGAGGGCAGGCTAGGGAGAGGGTGCATCACGACAGCCGTCGGCTGTGGGTAGTGCGCCGACGCACAGCCCGCCCCGCTCAGTACGCCAGCATCGCACTCCACCTGGCCAAGCATGGTCAGATCCGTGTTGCCTCCCACCAATCCCGCCTTCGGCGTCTTCGTCCCACAGGTGGAAGGCGTCTGGCCTTGTTGGGAGTCAGCGACGTTGGCGTTCGTCGCAGGTCCCAGCAGATTGGTGAACGTGGAGTCCCATTCGGTGTTCCCCGAGAAGCAGTCGACCGGCTCGTGGCCGGCGATCAGGAGGTTGCCGAAGTCGGCGTTGCTGGGGTTGCCGAAAGTGCCATTGCCGGAGAACTTGTTGTTCGACAGGACATCACCCTGGGGATCGAACAGACACGAGACACCCGGGATACCTAATGCGGTGGCCACGACTCCCTTGGCCTTTTTGCAGGTCTTCCCGGCCGATGTGGTGTTGGCATCCGGATAGGGAAGAAAGAGGATGCCCCAGGCACCGTTGTCGAGGAACTGGTTGTTGGTGATGACGTCGTTGCGTCCTCCGGAAATCGTCATACCCGTGCCCGTCGGCCCCAGGCCAGCCGTGCCGGCGATAGGCACGTTCGGGTTGTTGTTGTTCTCCACGAGGTTGTTCTGGAAGATCCAGCACGATTTTGTCCCCGGGAACGGTGGCCCCGACCTGCCCCCGCAGCGGCCGTCCTGGGGCGGGGGCGGGTCGCCGGTGAGGGCGGTGTTGGTGTCGAAGCCGTCCTTGTTGCTATTGAAGACCGAGTTCTCGATGATGATCTTTCCACCTGAGTTCGTGCCGGAGTAGCCGAGGGCATTGTTCTCCATCGTTACGTGATCGATGGTCACGTTGCAGACTCGTTTGCAGGCGCCGACGTAGACACCCGAGTCGGAGAAGTTGTTGGCGTAGAGCTGCGAGAGCGTCGCCGGACCCTGCGACGCCGACGAGAAGATGCCGTAAAGAGCGCAGGTGGCGCACACGCTGGGGTTGCTCTGGGAACTGCCGGCGAAGTAGGTGGACGTCGCCGTCAGGTAGCTGCCCGAGTAACCCTTGATCCCCATCTTGCCCTTGGCATTGGCCTGGCCGTTCCACCAGATCTCATTGCCAGAGTCGCCCGAACCGGCGAGGAAGTTGCACACGGTGAGGTTGTCAACACTGACGCCGTTGGCCTTCCACACGAGGATGCCATTGCGCCCGTCGCCATTGAGGAAGTTCTGGTCAGCAGGAGCCGAACTGCATGGCGTGGCTGAAGCGAGCGTGCCGTCGACGATCACCGAATTGCGGTCCATACCGCGCAGGTGGATCCCCGGCGTCTCGATGTCGACGCCCCCATACCAGCCGGTGGAGAGGTCCGACCTGCTTGGCGCGTTGGCGCCCATGTCGCCACTCTCGTGGTAGTCGCCCGGTGCGATCAGAATCCAGTCACCCTTCTGGGCGGCGTTGACGGCGGCCTGGATCGTCGAGAACGTCACCGACGCCGGGGTGACGATGCCGTGGAACGACCCAACATAGAGAGCTTCGGGAATGTGTGGCTTGGCGGAAGCGGCCGGTGCACCGGTGCCGGCCAGCATCGCGCACAGCAATGCTCCGGCGAAGCCGGCCACAGCGAGACGCCGGTGGCCCCGCAGCAGTCCTGAACCCATGTCCAGTCTCCCCTCACAGAAACGGTTCGCCCGCGCCACGACCGTTGGCGTCGGTGGTAGCCAATCAGAATGCCGAGGGTCGCAGCGCCCTCACAATTGACGATCGTTGGTGCGTGACATGGGTATTTAGCACTACTCACTCAGTGGTAATGTTGTCGTCTGAGCGGTGGCGCTCTCGGCCGCGAATGCCCATCCAGCCACGTGACCAGCTGACGAAGCGGCAGGATGTCCACATGGTCGGTAACCTCTCACGTGTCGGCCGGCCACCTTTTTCTCCTGCCCGTGGGCGCCGAACCACCCCACTCGCGTATGTCGTGGCGTTCGTTATGTTGGCGGGTGCCCTAACCAGCTGCGCCGGCACGGCCTCGCCGAATCTGCCCAGTCTCGCCTCGCCCATCAAGCAGCCGCCGACCGTTGGTGGGTCGCCGGCCGTCCAGGGTCCAATCAGCTCGCCAGGCGGGGCGTTTCTCCAAGACGAGCAGGGCCGTGTCGTGTTCCTCCACGGTGTCAACGCGGTGTACAAGCTCCCTCCCTTCGAGCTGTATCCGGTACCGGGCAAGCCCTGGAACTTCACGGCGGCCGACGCGTCGCTCATGGCCCGGCTCGGGTTCAATGTCGTACGGCTGGGGATGACGTGGAGGGGACTCGAGCCTGGAACGCTGCCATCGAACGATCCTGCGATCTGCACGCCCGGCACCCCGCACGACCCGGGGCAGTTCAACCAAACGGTTCTGGACAACTACCTCAGCAACCTCGCCCAGACGGTGCGCCTATTGGGTCGGTTCCACATCTACACGCTTCTCGACATGCACCAAGACGTCTACAACGAGATGTTCGACGGAGAAGGGGCGCCGAACTGGGCGGTGTGCACCGACGGCATCTCGAACACAGAAGCTCCGGGACGATGGTCACAGAACTACGGTACGGCCGCTGCTGGTGCCGCCTACCGGCACTTTTGGACCAACAACGTTGTCGGAGACCTTCAGGGCGAGTACGACCGCGTCTGGGCGGCGGTGGCCGGCTATTTTCACGGCAATCCATGGGTCGTCGGCTATGACCCCTTCAACGAGCCGTTCTCGACGTCGCTGGTCCGCTCCGGCGACGAGCAGTTCGACGGGCAATTGGAGTGCTTCTACACCGGCTCCGCGCTCGTCGGTGCTCCGGCGCACGGCGCGCCGGCGATCAGGTGCCCGACGCAGGACCCTTCCGTTGGCGTCATCCCCCAGATCCTCGCCGTCGATCCGGCCCACCTGATCTTCTACGAACCGGATATCTTCGGCCGCCGTGGATCCACCAACTTCGTCGGCGCCATGAACTTTTCCAACCTGGTGTTCAACGTGCATGTCTACTGCACCCAACGTAGCGGCAAGACCGGCAACCCGACGAACATCGCGGCCTGCGCAGCACAAGAAGGGCACTCCTTGCAGACCCGGTCAGAAGACCGAACCGACCTCACCTCCCCGGCACAGCCACGAGGACCAGCCTGGTTTGTAAGCGAGTTCGGAGCCACCTCGAACCCGGCGCTGCTCGACGCGCTCACCAATGAGGCAGACCGGTCTCTGGTGGGCTGGACCTACTGGTCATGGAAGTACTACGGCGACCCCACCGGGAGCGCTGCAGAGGCGTTGGTCACCGCCAATGGGCAGCTCCGGCCCACCGCCGACGCGTTGGCTCGCACGTACCCCGAGGCGATCGCCGGACGACCGATCTCCCTCTCGTTCGATCCGACGGGTGGAACCTTCCACCTCGTCTACGTTCCCGATCATGCGTTGCACGCTCCAACCGTGATCTTCGTCCCCACACAGGTTCACTACCCCAACGGCTACTGCGCTCGGGCATCCGGGGGTTCGGTGATCTCCCGACCGGGCAGTGAGCTGCTCGAGGTGACGAATGCGACTACCGGAAGATTGGTCAGCGTCATGGTCACGTCGGGAACCTGTCCGGTTGGATGAGGTGGCTGGTGGCGCTCCGAACCTGATTGAAGGTTCCGCTCAAGTGGGGCCAGAGGCGTGTACAGAAAGAGGCCCCAAAAGATCAGCCCAGGGACGGAGCGCAGCGCCCGATTCGGCGATCTGTCGTGTCGTCAAAAGACCGAGCGGACAGCGGGCGTCTGATACCTAGAAAACGTCTATGGCGCGGAAGAACGGGGGTTCATTGAGTGCGCAAGCGACCGAGTGCGAGATCGATGGCCTCCTCGAAACTGGTTGCCATGCCCTTGACGTATGCACGCTGAAACTCGTGGTCGCCGAGGTGCGCACGGACTTTGTCGATGCTGACCTGGCGCAGTGGCCCGTAATAGAGGAGCCACGGTTGTCCTATTTGGTCGAGAAAGGCTTGGGCGACACCGTGGAGCTCCGCCGAACGCCGCCAATCGGTCAGATCGGCTGCAAGGCAGGCTAAGCCAAGGATCGAGTAGGCGAGGCCAAAACGATCCCCGCTACGACGGCTTATGCGCAGCCCGTCCTCGAGCATCGAGACGGCACCCTCGTAATCACCTTCTTCACGAAGAACGAGGCCCAAGTTGATCCTAACGTGATACGTCGCCACTCCGATGGATTCCATGGCTAGTGACGTCTGCTCCAAATGCTCCCGGGCACCAGCAATGTTCCCTGTCTGCAGTGCGTAAATGCCGGCAGAGTTATGAAGATCTGCGGTATAGAACAGATTGCCCGATCGCTCGGTGCACGCGATCGCTTCGGCGAAGAGTTCGTCGAAGCGGCGTGGATCGACGAGCTGGCTGCACATGAGATACAGACCCAAGCTCACCGCTAACAGATCGTCATCGTCGTAACATCGGGCTCGCTCGACGCATTCCTTGCCCAACGGCAATGCTCTCTCTGGATCGCCGGAAAAAAAGTAGGCGCCTCCCAGCACGGCGAGGGACCTCACTGCCAATCTGTCATCATCGACTTGACGAGCCATCTCGACGCCCCGCTCGCCGAGACGTTGCGCAGTCTGTATGTCAACAGTGCGAGCCAAGGTGGAGGCGGTGATCAGAGCTTCCACCAGCAACCGGGGTTCGGTCTGTGCCTCCGGTCGCTCCAGCACCGGCACGACGAGTCTGAACCCCTCTTCACGTCGAGAACGCGCCAACCAGAAGTCCTTGAGCGCAACAGCGAAACGCAGAACCAGTGCGGTCCCTTCTGGATCGTCCGCCGCGTACCCCATGGCGTGTCGGAGATTGGAATGATCAGCATCCAACCGTGCGAGCCAGTGTCTCTGATCAGACCCCCTGAGATGCGGTGACGCCAGCTCGGCAACCGAAAGGAAGAGCTCGCAGTGGGCGGCGGCAACCGTGGCAGCCTCGTCCCCGCCGAGGTCGACGAGTCGCTCGGCCGCGAACTGACGGATGGTCTCGAGCATGCGGTAGCGGAAGGCTCCTTGCTCGGGCTCGGCGACTACGGGGCTTTTGTCGACAAGGGATCCGAGAATGTCGGTGACATCGAACGTCTCGATGTCACCAAAGGCACAGACCGCCCTGGCGGCGGAGAGGTCAAAGCCGTCGGCGAACACCGACAGGCGTCGGAGCACAGAACGCTCGGGGTCATTGAGAAGCGAATACGACCAGTCGACGGTCGCCCGCAGGGTCTGTTGGCGCTCCATAGCGCTGCGACTGCCCCCGGTGAGGAGTCGGAACCGCTGATCGAGGTTGTCGTGAAGATCGGGCAGGGACAGCGAACGCAACCGGGCCGCGGCTAACTCGATGGCCAGAGGCATCCCGTCCAGTCGTCGGCAGGTCGAGACGAGGAGAGGTGCGGTCTCCTGGTCGATCACCACATCGACACCCTGCGACCGAGCCCGGTCCACGAACAGAGACACTGCGTCTGATCCTTCGAGTCTCGAGTAGTCGGCATCGGATTCGGGGAGCGACAGCGACGGCACTCGGTAGATGTTCTCTCCAACGATGCCGAGTGGCTCTCGGCTGGTGACCAGGAGATGAACCTGGGGGCAACGGCTCACGATGGCGTCGGCCACCTTGGCGCAGGCGCTGATCAGGTGCTCGCAGTTGTCCAGCACGATGAGGATGTCCTGGGGTGACAAGGCGTCGAGCAGGCTGTCCAGCGCCGAGCGACCGGATTGACCAGCGATACCGACGATCTCACAGATGACCGACGCAACGGCGTCGTCGTCGGACACCGACGCGAGTTCGACGAGCCAGACCCCATCGCCAGAGCCGTCCAAGAGCTCGGCGGCTACCTGCAGGGCGAGGCGCGTCTTGCCCGATCCCCCGGCACCCGTGAGCGTCACCAGGCGAGCCGATTCGACCAGAGTCCGGACATCTTCGAGCTCCTGGCCCCGTCCCACGAAGGTCGCCAGCTGGGCGGGCAAGTTGTGGGCCAAAGCCGGATTGTCGAGCGATCTGAGAGGGGGGAACTCACTGGGAAGACCCTCGGCGTCGAGCTGGAAGATCTGTTGGGGGCGGCCCAGGTCCTTCAAACGGTGTAGGCCGAGATCTGTCAGCGACGCACCAGTCGGAAGTGAATCTCGCACGAGGGCGGCCGCCGTCTCGGAGACCAGGATCTGACCTCCGTAGGCGACCGCGGCCACCCGGGCGGCTCTGTGGACGTCGAAACCAACCAGACCCGTGATCGTCTCCGTCGCCCCCCCGACATGGACGCCCATGCGGACGCGCACGTGCTCACCCGTGGGCCACCGATGGCTCTCGAGGTTCTGCTGCATCTCGATCACCGCCGCTGCACAAGCGTTCGGCGCGGAGAACACCGCGAAGAAGCCGTCCCCTTGGGTGCCGACTTCACGTCCGTCGTGGGCGGAGAGCCCTGATCGAATGATCCGGTGGTGGTCAGCGAGGACCTGGGCGTAGTGAACTTCTCCCAGACGACTGAGAAGCGCGGTCGAACCCTCGATGTCGGTGAAGAGGAAGGTGAGCGTCTCCGTGGGCGCAAGGATAGCGACAGCCTGGACGGTAAGCGGGCCTGGATTTTTCGATTGCGGTAGGGACCGCCCTTTCGGGCGGCCCCCCGCACAGATCCCAGCGTGCGGCACTACCGCACTGGGCTCCTGCCTCGGGTGATGGCGTCGAAGCGCACGTTCGGGAAGGGATGCTGCAC
>Ga0307373_10003620_pt1 | contig 26726 bp, 25 predicted proteins | sample OX2MG_FD_202534 | JGI IMG/M metagenome (GOLD analysis project Ga0307373, IMG submission 202534) | Soil microbial communities from Risofladan, Vaasa, Finland - OX-2 | ecosystem: Environmental > Terrestrial > Soil > Coastal area > Acid sulfate soil | place: Finland: Risofladan, Vaasa | collected...
GCGTGGAAGGTCACCACGCGGCGGGCGCTGATCGGAATCTCCTCGCCCGTCTTCGGGTTGCGGCCGGGCCGCTGCGGCTTGTTGCGCAGCTGGAAGTTGCCGAAGCCGGAGAGCTTGACGCTCTCGCCGCGCTCCAGCGCGCCGCGGATTTCCTCGAAGAAAGCCTCCACCATGTCCTTGGCCTCGCGCTTGTTCAGGCCGACCTTCTCGAACAGCAGGTCGGCCAGTTCGGCCTTGGTCAAAGTCATCGTCTAAGCTCCCTGTTTTGTCTTTAGGAACGAAGAGTTGCCGAAAATTCGCGCGCCAGTAGCCCGACCAGGGCATCGCGGGCCGCATCGGCCTCGGTATCCGTGAGGGTGCGTTCAGTATGTTGCATAACTACCCGAAAAGCAAGGCTTTTTCTCCCTGCAGGCAGGCTGGCGCCCTGGTAAAGGTCGAAAACCGTGATGTCCTGCACGATCGGCGACTTGCGCGCGAATATCGCGTCCAGCATGGCTTGCGCCGGGACCTCGGCATCAACCAGGACCGCGATGTCGCGTACGACTGGCGGGAACCTGGAGGGCTGCGTCGGCCGCGGCAGGGACGCGAGCTCCAGGCTCGCCGCCTCCAGCTCGAACAAGGCCACGCCGTGCGGCAGCTCGTATTTCTGCTGCCAGCGCGGATGCAACTCGCCGACCCAGCCCGCCGGCGCGCCGTCGAGCTGCACCCGCGCCGATCGCCCCGGGTGCAGCGCCGGGTGCGCCGCCGCCTCGAAGCGCGGCACGCGCGGCCAATAGAGCGCCTCGAGATCGGACTTCACATCGAAGAAATCGACCGGTCGCGCCGCAGCTCCCCATTGCTCGTCGAGCACCGGACCGTACGCCGCAGCCGCGACGCGCACCGGCTGGCGAATGCCGGCGACCGTGAGCGGGCCGTCGCGGACCTCCGGGTCGCGCAGGAACACCCGGCCGACCTCGAACACCCGGACGCGCGGCTGCTTGCGCGCGAGGTTGTAGCGCACGTTGGCGATGAGCGAGCCGATGAGGGTGCTGCGCATCACCGACAGCTGGCTGGCGATCGGGTTGAGCAGACGGATCGGCTGCGCCTCGCCGGCCAGATCGGCCTCCCACTGTGGCTCGACGAAGCCGAAGTTGATGACCTCCTGGTAGTCGCCCGCCGCGAGCCGCTCGCGCACCGCGTGCAGCGAGCGCCGGCCCTCGGGCACCGGGCTCATGCGCGCGGGGGCGCGCGGCGGATGCGCCGGGATTTTCTCGAAGCCGTGTACGCGGGCCACCTCCTCGATCAGGTCCTCCTCGATCTCGAGGTCGAATCGGTAGCTGGGCGGCGTGACCACGAACGCTTCGCCCTCCCACTCGAACGCCAGCCCGAGCCGGGTGAACACGCTGCTCATCTCCTCGCCGGTGATCGCGACGCCGATCACCTTCTGCGCGCGCGCCACGCGCATGCGCACGGGTTTGCGCTGCGGCAGCCGCGCGACCAGGTCCGCGGTCGGCCCGGGTTCGCCGCCGCAGATCTCGAGAATCAGCGCGGTCGCGCGCTCGACGCCGGCGACGTTGTTGTCGAAATCGACGCCGCGCTCGAAGCGGTGCGAGGCATCGCTCGCGAAGTTGTAGCGCCGCGCGCGCCCGGCGATCGCCTCGGGAAAGAAGAACGCCGACTCGAGGAACACGTTGCGCGTGGCGAGATCGGCCTTGGTCGAATCCCCGCCCATGATGCCCGCGAGGCCGATCGGGCCCGAGTCGTCGGTGATGCACAGCACCGCTTCGTCGACCCCGACCTCGTGCTCGTTGAGCAGGCGCAGCTTCTCGCCCTTCCTTCCCCAGCGCACGTCGATCGGGCCGCGCAGCTTGTCGAGGTCGTAGACATGCAGCGGGCGGCCGAGCTCGAGCATCACGTAGTTGGTAACGTCCACCAGCGCCGAGATGCTGCGCTGGCCGGCACGCTCCAGGCGGCGCCTCATCCACTCCGGCGTCGGCGCCGCGGCGTCGACGTTGCGGATGACGCGTCCGGCGAAGCGCCCGCAGCCCTCCGCGGCGGTGATGTGCACCGGGTGGCGCGCGTCGTTCGACGCCGCGACCGGCTGCACTTGGTGCCCGGCGAGCCCGGCGCCGGTGAGCGCAGCGACCTCACGCGCGACGCCGAGCACCGACAGGCAGTCCGCGCGGTTCGGGGTGAGCTTGAGGGTGAACACGTGGTCGTCGAGCTCGAGCACGGCACGCACGTCGGCACCCACCGACGCCGCGGCGTCGAGTTCGAGCAGCCCGGAGTGGTCCTGCGACAGCCCCAGCTCGCGCGCGGAGCACAGCATGCCCTGGCTTTCCACCCCGCGCAGCTGCGCGGCCTTGATCTCGAGTCCCGGGAGCTTCGCGCCGACGCGCGCCAGCGGCGCCTTCATGCCGGCGCGCACGTTGGGCGCGCCGCATACGATCTGCAGCGGTGTGCCGCCGGCGTCGACACGGCACACGCTCAGCTTGTCCGCGCCCTGATGCTTGTCCACCGCGAGCACCTGCGCCACCACCACGCCCGAGAACTCCGCCGCCACCGGCACGCAGGTCTCGACCTCGAGGCCGGACATGGTGAGCAGGTGAGCGAGCTCCTCCGTGGACAGCGCAGGATCGACGAACGCGCGCAGCCAGCTTTCCGGGATCTGCATGGCCTCCGCCTCAGGCGAACTGTCTCAGGAACCTGAGGTCGCCGTCGAAGAACAGCCGCAGGTCTTCGACGCCGTAGCGCAGCATGGTGAGGCGCTCCAGGCCCGAGCCGAAGGCGAAGCCGATGTAGCGCTCCGGATCGAGGCCGAAGTTGCGCACGACGTTCGGATGCACCTGCCCCGAGCCCGAGATCTCGAGCCAGCGTCCCTTGAGCGGCCCGCTGTCGAAGCGCATGTCGATCTCGGCCGACGGCTCTGTGAACGGGAAGAACGACGGCCGGAAGCGGATCTGCAGGGCCTCGGTCTCGAAGAAGCGGTGCAAGAAATCGGCGTACACCCCCTTCAGGTCGGCGAAGCTGATGTCTTCGTCGATCCACAGGCCCTCGACCTGGTGGAACATCGGCGAGTGCGTGGCATCCGAGTCGACGCGGTAAGTGCGCCCGGGTGCGATCACCTTGAGTGGCGGCTGGTGCATGCGCGCGTAGCGCACCTGCATCGGGCTGGTATGCGTGCGCAGCAGCAGCGGCAGGCCGCCTGCGTCGTGGCCCTCGACATAGAACGTGTCGTGCATCGAGCGTGCGGGATGGTTCTCCGGCTGATTGAGCGCGGTGAAGTTATGCCAGTCGGACTCGATCTCCGGGCCGTCGGCGACGTCGAAGCCGATGCTGCGGAAAATCGCCTCCACCCTCTGCCAGGTGCGGATCACCGGGTGGATGCCGCCGCGGCCGCGCCCGCGGCCCGGCAGGGTGACGTCGAACGCCTCCCCGGCGAGGCGCTCCTGCATGCGGGTCTCGAGGAGCGCCGCGCGGCGCGCCCCGAGCGCGTCCTCGATTCTCTGCTTGGCGGCGTTGATCGCCGCGCCCGCGCTCCTGCGCGCCTCGGGCGCCAGCGCGCCGAGGGACTTGAGCAGCGCGGTCAGCTCGCCGCTCTTGCCGAGGTAGCGCGCCTTGGCGTTCTCGAGCGCCGCGGGGTCCACCGCCCGATCGAAATCGGCGCGTGCGCGGTCGACGATGGCTTCGACGTCTTGCATCTCTGGAAACGCGAAGCGAGGGCCGTGCCCCCGCTTCGCCCTGGAAGATCCGCCGGACTCAGTGAGCGAGGCTCGCCTTCGCCTGGCTGGCGATCTTGGCGAACGCCGGCTTGTCGAGCACGGCGAGATCGGCCAGCACCTTGCGGTCGATCTCGATGTTGGCGCGCTTCAGGCCTGCCATGAAGGTGCTGTAGGTCAGGCCCAGCTCGCGCACAGCGGCGTTGATGCGCGCGATCCACAGCGCGCGGAACTCGCGCTTGCGCTGCCGGCGGTCGCGGTAGGCGTACTGCCCGGCCTTCATCACCGCGTTCTTGGCGATGCGGTAGACGTTGCCTCTGCGGCCACGGTAGCCCTTGGCCTTGTCGAGGACCTTCTTGTGGCGCGCGCGCGCCGTGGTACCGCGTTTGACTCGTGGCATGTCGCCCTCCCTAGCCCGAGTACGGCAGCATCGCGCGGACCTGCCGTTTGTTCGTGTCGTGCACTTCCGCGGTGCCGCGCAGATGGCGCTTCCGCTTGGTGCTCTTCTTGGTCAGGATGTGACGCATGTAAGCCTGCGAGCGCTTGATGCTGCCGCCCGGGCGCACCTTGAACCGCTTCGCGGCGCTCTTCTTGCTCTTTACCTTGGGCATGACGAACGAGCTCCTTCTCTTTTAGCCTGACGCCGGGTGGCCCGCTACGCGAGCGCTTGGTACCCGGACATCACTTGTTGGCGCCGGCGCGGCGCGCTGCCGCCCGACGCTTCAAAAAAACCTCAACCTGCCGGCGCCGGCTTGGCCGCCTCGCGCGGCGCCGCCTTCTTGCCCTTCACCGGCACGACCTTCTTCTTCGGCCCCAGCACCATGATCATCTGCCGGCCCTCGAGCTTCGGGAACTGCTCGATCACCGCGTACGGTTCGAGGTCCTCCCGCACCCGCTGCAGCAGCCGCACGCCGAACTCCTGATGCGCCATCTCGCGCCCGCGGAATCGCAACGTCACCTTGGCCTTGTCGCCTTCCTCGAGGAACTGGATCAGCTTGGCGAGCTTGATCTTGTAGTCGCCTTCCTCGGTACCGGGCCGGAACTTGATCTCCTTGACCTGGATCTGCTTCTGCTTGAGCTTGGCCTCGTGAGCTTTCTTCTGCTCGCGGTAGCGGAACTTGCCGAAGTCCATCAGCTTGCAGACCGGCGGCACCGCGAGCGGGGCGATTTCCACCAGATCCACGCTCTGCTCCTCGGCCAGGCGCAGGGCCTCCGCAATCGGAACGATACCGAGCTGATCCCCGTTGTCGGCCACCAGACGCACCTCCGGCGCGGTGATCTCCGCGTTGAGGCGTTGCGCTTTCTCGAGTGCTATGTGGGCATCTCCTCTAAAGGCGGCACCTTACGGCGGCCGCGCTCACGCCGCGCGGGAACCCGTTCCCGCAAAAAAATCAGGCCGTGCCCAGCGCTCCCGCCTCGCTCCGGAGGCGTGCAGTGAAGGCCTCGTAGCTCACGGCACCGAGGTCCTCGCCGCCGCGCGCGCGCACGGCCATGCTCCCAGCCTGCTTTTCCTTGTCGCCGACCACCAGCTGGTAGGGCAACTTTTGCAGGCTATGTTCGCGAATTTTATAGGAAATTTTTTCGTTCCGCAAATCCGCGGCGGCGCGCCAGCCGTCGGAGCGCAAGCGCTCCGCAAGCTGCGCGGCGTAGTCCACCTGGTGCTCCGAGATGCTCATCACCACGACCTGATGGGGGGCGAGCCAGAGCGGGAACGCGCCGGCATGATGCTCGATCAGGATGCCCAGGAAGCGCTCCATCGAGCCGACGATCGCCCGGTGCAGCATGACCGGCACCTTACGCGTGTTGTCCTCGGCGACGTATTCGGCGCCCAGGCGCACCGGCATCATGAAATCCACCTGCATGGTGCCGCACTGCCAGGAGCGCCCGATCGAGTCCTTGAGGTGGTACTCGATCTTCGGGCCGTAGAAGGCGCCCTCCCCCGCTGCCTCGGTCCAGGCCACTCCGCAGCTGCGCAGCGCGGCGCGCAGGGCGTCCTCGGCCTGGTCCCACACCGCGTCGTCGCCGATGCGCTTTTCGGGCCGCAGCGCGAGCCGCACCCGCAGGTCGGCGAAGCCGAAATCGGCATAGACCCTGAGCGCCTGTCCGTGGAACGCCACCACCTCGGACTCGATCTGCCCGGGCATGCAGAACACGTGTCCGTCGTCCTGCGTGAACCCGCGCACGCGCATCAGGCCGTGCAGCGCGCCCGAGGGCTCGTTGCGGTGGCAGCCGCCGAACTCCCCGTAGCGCAGGGGCAGATCGCGGTAGCTGCGCACGCCCTGGTTGAAGATCTGGACGTGACCGGGGCAGTTCATCGGCTTGACCGCGTAGTCGCGGTTCTCCGAAGCGGTGAAGAACATGTTCTCGCGGTAGTTGTCCCAGTGCCCCGAGCGCTTCCACAGCGAGACGTCGAGGATCTGCGGGCAGCGCACCTCCTGATAGCCGCTCGCGCGGTACACGCGCCGCATGTACTGCTCGACCTGCTGCCAGATGGCCCAGCCCTTCGGGTGCCAGAACACCAGGCCCGGCGCCTCGTCCTGCATGTGGAACAGGTCGAGCTGCCGGCCGAGCCTGCGGTGGTCGCGCTTTTCGGCCTCCTCGAGCAGGTGCAGGTAGGCCTCCAGGTCCTCCTTCTTCGCCCAGGCGGTGCCGTAGATGCGCTGCAGCATCTCGTTATTCGAGTCGCCGCGCCAGTACGCCCCGGCGAGGCGCATCAGCTTGAACACCTTGAGCCTGCCGGTCGAAGGCACGTGCGGGCCGCGGCACAGGTCAACGAAGTTGCCCTGCTCATACAGCGAGATCTGCTCGCCGGCCGGGATCGAGGCGATGATCTCGGCCTTGTAGGCCTCGCCCTGATCGCGAAAGAAGCGCACCGCCGCGTCGCGCGGCATGAGCTTGCGCTGCACCACGAGGTCGCGCCGGGCGATCTCCGCCATGCGCTTCTCGATCGCCGCCAGATCCTCGGGCGTGAACGGGCGCTGGTACGCGAAGTCGTAGTAAAACCCGTTCTCGATCACCGGCCCGATGGTCACCTGGGCCTGCGGAAACAGCTCCTTCACCGCGTGCGCGAGCAGGTGCGCCGTAGAATGGCGCAGGATCTCGATACCATCGGCGTCGCGCTCGGTGACGATCGCCACGCGCGCGTCGGAGTCGATGCGGTGGCTGGTATCGACCAGCCTGCCATCGACGCGCCCGGCGAGCGCCGCGCGCGCCAGCCCGGCGCCGATCGACTGCGCGATCTCGGCGACGGTGACCGACCCCGGAAAGCTTTTCACCGAGCCGTCGGGAAGGGTGATGTTCGGCATGCCCGCAAAAACAAACCGCGCGTTCAGCGGCGCCTGGCGCCCGCCGCAACGCGCGGAGTTACAAGCGGCAGCGGCGCTGCCGCTTCAACAACTGGTAGGCGCGATTGGACTCGAACCAACGACCCCTACCATGTCAAGGTAGTGCTCTAACCAGCTGAGCTACGCGCCTGGAGGAGCGGCATTCTAGCCTAGTCCGCATCGTTTGCTCAACGCCCGTCGGCGGCGCGCGAGCGCCGTCCGCGCGCAGGACTCCGCCCTAGGACCGGCCGAGCAGCGCGACTTTTTTCTCCGACAGCGCACTCACCGCCAGCTTCATGCCGACCGTTTTCCAGTAGCCGGCCTCCGATTCGAGCGCGTCTGCGCTGAGCGGATTCTCGTCGAGCCACGCCTGCGGTAGCTCCAGGGCGAAGCCGCCCGGATCGCTCGCCACCCGAAGCAGCGGTGGCTTGACTTCGGTACGACTGCGCAGGATGAGCGCCGCCAGACGCAGCGCGAACACCAGCGTCCAGTCGCCGCCCTCGAGGCCGGCATCCTGGATCTTGCTCAGCTTGCCGCGGTGCGCGAGGACGATGCGCGACAGCCGCTGCTGCTCCATGCGCGAGAACCCGGGCATGTCGGCGTTCGACAGCACGTACGCCGAATGCTTGTGGTAATCGGCGTGCGCGATCGACAGGCCGACTTCGGCCAGGCGCGCGGCCCAGCCGAGCATCGCGCGCTCTGGGTCGTCCTCGTGCGAATCGGCTTCGCGGTCGCTGTCCGCGGCGAGCGCGTCGTAGAGCGCGGAGGCGAGCGCCCGCACGCGCTCGGCCTGCGCCGCGTCCACGTGGTAGCGGCGCATGAACTGCGCCACCGTCGCCTCGCGCATGTCGCGGTGTTGCACGCGGCCGAGCAGGTCGTAGAGCACGCCGTGGCGCAAGGCGCCCTCGGAGACGGTCATCGACTCGATGCCGAGCTCGTCGAAGGCGGCGATCATGATCGCCAGCCCTCCGGGCAGCACCGGCGCGCGGTTGGCGCGCAGCCCCGCGATGCGCTCCGGATCGGCGCGCTCGTGCTTGGTCAGCAGGCTCCTAAGCCGCTCCAGCCCGTCGCGCGTCAGGCCCTGCGCGGCGAAGCCGTTCTCGCGCAGGATGTTCTCCAGCGAGCGCGCAGTGCCGGAGGAGCCGACCGCTTCCTGCCAGTCGGCGGCGCGGTAGTCGCGCGCGATGCCTTCGAGCTCCTGGCGCGCGGCCAGCTCGGCGCGCTTCAGACGGGGCTTGTCGATGCGGCCGTCGGGAAAGTACTTCAGGCTGTAGCTCACGCAGCCCATGTACAGGCTTTCGGTGAGCTGCGGCTCGAGCCCGGTGCCGACGATGAATTCGGTCGAGCCGCCGCCGATATCGACCACCAGCCGCGGGTGCGCGGCCGGGGGCAGCGAGTGCGCCACACCGACGTAGATCAAACGCGCCTCCTCGCGGCCGGCGATCACCTCGATCGGAAAGCCGAGCGCCTCGCGCGCCTCCTTGAGAAACTGCGGCGCGTTCTTCGCCACGCGCAGCGCGTTGGTGCCGACCGCGCGCACTGCCTCGCGGGAAAACCCGCGCAGCCGCTCGCCGAAGCGCTTCAGCGCCTCGAGGGCGCGCGCCTGCGTCGCGCGGTCGATGCGCTTCTCGGCGGTCAGCCCGGCGCCGAGCCGCACTACCTCGCGCAGCGCATCGAGCGGGTAGATCTGCCCGCCCTCCACGCGCCCGATCTGCAGGTGAAAGCTGTTCGAGCCGAGGTCGACCGCGGCCAGCGTGTCGTGGCGTGCCATGGCGTGCAGCTTAGCCCCGGCGGCAGGCGCGGGCAATGCTCAGTCGGGGCTGCCGATTTCGCGCTCGATGTCCGCCAGCGAACCGTGGCGCACGTCCTTGCCCTTGACCGCGTAGACGACGTACTCGGCGATGTTCTTCGCGTGATCGCCGATGCGCTCCAGGGCTTTGGCCACGAAGAGGATGTCCAGGCAGGGGCCGATGGTGCGCGGATCCTCGATCATGAAGCTGATCAGCTGGCGCAGGATGGCACGAAACGCGTCGTTCACCTGGTCGTCGCGCCGCACCACCGAGGCCGTGTGCTCGACGCTCTTGCGCTCCAGCGCATCGAGCGCGTCGCGCAGCATCTGGCGCACCACGTGGGCCATGTGCCGGACCTCGACGTACCGCGGCAAGTACAGGCCGCCGTCGGTCAGGATCTTGCGCGCCTGCAGCGCGATCTTCTTGGCCTCGTCGCCCACGCGCTCGAGGTCGGTGGTGGTCTTGATGAAGGCGATCAGCTCGCGCAGGTCGGTGGCCGTGGGCTGGCGCCGCGCGATAACCTGGGAGCACAGCTCGTCGATCGAGCGCTCGAGCGCGTTGATCAGCGTCTCGTGCCCCATGACTTCGTCGATCAGGACGCTCGAACCCGAGGCGAGGCATTCGATGGCGTCGACCAGCTGGCGCTCGACGCGCGCGCCCATCTGCAGCACCAGCCCGCGGGCGCGGGCGAGCTGCTGATCGTATTCTTTCGAGGTGTGGGGGGTGGGAGGGGGGTTCATCGGGCGGCAACCTCGGGACGCAGGCCGTCGCACGCTAGCACCGGATTGTGACGCCGCGATGGCGGTCCCGAGAACTGTCATGTTGCCGTCATGCGCAGGGATTACACTATCCATACGGTAGACTGCGCTCCGCGGCCCCCGCATGAAAAAAACCCCGCCCGCCGCGCACTTCCTCAACCGCGAGCTCGGCATCCTGGAGTTCAACCGCCGCGTGCTGTCGCAGGCGGCGGACGATTCGGTGCCGCTGCTCGAGCGGCTGCGCTTTGTCACCATCGTCTCGTCGAATCTCGACGAGTTCTTCGAGATCCGCGTCGCCGGCCTGAAGGAGCAGATCAAGCTCGGCGTGCCCGAGCCCGGTCCGGACGGCCGCAGCCCGGCCGAGGTGCTCGCCACGGTGGCCGCGGAGGCCCACGCCCTGGTCGGCGAGCAGTACAAGCTGCTCAACGAGGTGCTGCTGCCAGCGCTGGGGGGCGAGGGGGTGCGCTTCTCGCGCCGCGAGCAATGGACCGCGGCGCAGCGGCAGTGGATCCGCGAATTCTTCTTCCGCGAGCTGCTGCCGGTGCTCACCCCGATCGGGCTCGACCCCGCGCACCCGTTTCCGCGCGTGCTCAACAAGAGCCTCAATTTCGCCATCGAGCTCGAGGGCCGCGATGCGTTCGGACGCAGCTCGGGCGCGGCGATCGTGCAGGCGCCGCGCGCCCTGCCGCGCCTGATCCGGCTGCCGCAGCAGGCGGCGCGCGGCGAGTACGACTTCGTGTTCCTGTCCTCGATCCTGCACGCGCACGTCCACGAGCTGTTCTCGGGCATGAAGGTGCGCGGCTGCTACCAGTTCCGCGTGACGCGCAACTCGGACCTGTTCGTGGACGAGGAGGAGATCAAGAATCTGCGCATCGCCGTGCAGGGCGAGCTGCTGCACCGGCACTTCGGAGACGCGGTGCGCCTCGAGGTGGCTGACAACTGCTCGGCGCGGATGGTCGAATTCCTGCTACAGCAGTTCGCCCTCGACGAGGCGGACCTGTACCGGGTCGAAGGCCCGGTCAACCTGTACCGCCTGCGCGAGGTGCCGGACCAGGTGGAGCGCCCGGAGCTGAAGTACGCGGTGTTCCAGCCCGGGCTGCCGAGCGCACTCGTCAAGGGCGCCGACATCTACGAGGTCCTGGCCAAGCAGGACGTGCTGCTGCACCACCCCTACCAGTCGTTCCTGCCGGTGATCAACTTCATCCGCACGGCCACCACCGATGCGCAGGTGATCGCGATCAAACAGACCGTGTACCGCACAGGCACCGACTCGGAGCTGATGGAGATCCTGATCGACGCGGCGCGCCGCGGCAAGGAAGTCACCGTGGTGGTCGAGCTAATGGCGCGCTTCGACGAGGAGGCGAACCTAAACTGGGCGGCGCGCCTCGAGGAAGTCGGCGCACACGTGGTGTACGGCGTGGTCGGCCACAAGACCCACGCCAAGATGGCGCTGGTGGTGCGGCGCGAGGAATCGCCCGCGGGCACCGTCCTGCGGCGCTACGCGCACCTGGCGACCGGCAACTATCATCCCAGCACAGCGCGGCTGTACACCGACTTCGGCCTGCTGACCGCGAGCGAAGAGCTGTGCGCGGACGTGAACGAGGTGTTCAAGCAGCTCACCGGCCTGGGCCGCGTGGGCAGGATGCAGCACGTGTGGCAGTCCCCGTTCACGCTGCACAAGCGCATCGTGCAGGCGATCCGCGACGAGGCGCGCCACGCGCGCGAAGGCAAGCCGGCGCGCATCATCGCCAAGATGAACGCGCTGCTCGAGTCGCAGATCATTGAGGAGCTGTACGCCGCCTCGCAGGCCGGAGTGAAGACCGATCTCATCGTGCGAGGCGTGTGCGCCCTCAGGCCCGGCATCGAGGGGCTGTCGGAGAACATCCGCGTGACCTCGATCGTGGGTCGCTTCCTTGAGCATTCGCGCGTGTTCTTCTTCCACGCCGACGGCGCGGAGCAGGTGTACCTGTCGAGCGCCGACTGGATGGACCGCAACTTCTTCCGCCGCATCGAGCTGTGCTTCCCGGTGCTCGATCCGGCGCTCAAGCGGCGCGTGGTGCGCGAAGGGCTGCAGCCGTACCTGGACGACAACTGCCAAGGCTGGATGATGCGCTCCGACGGCAGCTACGAGCGCGTCAAGCCGCGGCGCGGCCGGCGCCGCTCCGCGCAGGAGGAACTCCTGTATACGCTGTCCACGCCGTCTTGAGCACGCCGCCCCACACGAGCCGGAAGGATCCGGCGCAGGAAAGCCCCTACAAGGGCAAGACCGGGCTGGCGCGCCTGCTCGCTGCGGCCCGCTACTCGCTGGCGGGGTTCGCCGCTGCCGCGCGGCACGAGGACGCGTTCCGCCAGGAGCTGATTCTGGCCGTCGCGCTGGTGCCGTTCGGCCTGTGGCTGGGCCGCGACGGCGTCGAGCGCGCACTGCTCGTCGGCAGCGTGCTTCTGGTGCTGGTCGTCGAGCTGCTCAACTCGGCCATCGAGGCTACCGTGGACCGCATCTCCCTCGACAACCATCGCCTCGCCAAGCGCGCCAAGGACCTAGGCAGCGCGGCGGTCATGCTCTCGCTCGCGACCGTCGGCGCGGTGTGGCTCATCGTGCTGCTCGACTAGCGCCGCCGGCGGCTGTCACGCCGCGATCACAAAAACTTCATCAAGCTTTCACGCGCCGCGCGCAGACTCGCGCGGCGTGTACACCCTCACCTCCGCCGATCCGCTCCTGCCGCCCGTGCGCGCGCTGCGCATCGCCATGGTGACCGAGACCTACCCGCCGGAGGTGAACGGGGTCGCCCGCACCGTGGCGCTGATGGTCGAGGGCCTGCGCCGGCGCGGCCACGCCATCCAGCTCGTGCGGCCGCGGCGCGACGCCGACGACGGCCCTGCGAGCGCGGAGGGCTTCGAGGAACTGCTGCGCCCGGGGCTGCCGATTCCGCGTTACACGCAGCTACGCCTGGGGCTGCCGAGCAAGCAGGCGCTGCTGCGTGCCTGGAGCGCGCACCGGCCCGACGTCGTGCACGTCGCCACCGAGGGTCCGCTCGGCTGGTCGGCGCTCGCCGCGGCGCGCAAGCTCGCGCTGCCGGTGGCGACTGACTTTCACACCAACTTCCACGCCTACAGCCGACATTACGGGTTCGCCTGGATGGCGCGCCCGGTGGCCGCCTATCTGCGGCATTTCCACAACCGCGCCCAAAGCACGTTGGTGCCCACCGAGGAGATGGCCGAAGCGCTGTCGGAGCTGCGCTTCGAGCGGCTGCGCGTGGTGGGCCGCGGGGTCGATCACGCGGTCTTCAAGCCGGGGCGCCGCTCCGCCGAGCTGCGCACGAGCTGGGGGGCGGCCGAGGACACGCCGGTGGCGCTGTGCGTGAGCCGCTTCGCGCCGGAGAAGAACTTTCCGCTCGTGCTGGAGGCCTACGAGGCGATGCGCCGCGTGCGGCACGACACCAGGCTGATCCTGGTCGGCGACGGCCCGATGCTTGCGCAGCTGCGCCGCAGCAGCGCGAGTTGCGTCATCGCCGGACGGCGGGTCAACGGCGATCTGGCGGCGCACTACGCATCGGCCGACGTGTTCCTGTTCCCGAGCACCACCGAGACATTCGGCAACGTCACGCTCGAAGCGATGGCGAGCGGCCTGGGCATCGTCGCCTACCGCTACGCGGCGGCCCGCCAGCACCTGGAGCACGGTCGCTCGGCACTCCTCGCGCCGTTCGACGATCGCGCCGCGTTCATCGCCCAGGCCGAGCGCATCGCGCGCGAGCCGCAACTGGCGCGGGTGCTCGGTGCCCAGGCGCGCGCCGCGGCGGAGCAGCTGGGATGGGACCGCGTCGTGCGGGACTTCGAGGCGGCGCTGCGCGAGGTGGCGCCGGGCGCCGCCCGGGCAGGGAGCGCGCATGTCGCGGCTTGATCTCGCCCTGTCGCGCATCCAGCGCTGGGACGAGCGCGTGTGCCTGCGCTTCAATCGCGCGCTGCGCTACCGCGTGCTGCTCGGGACGTTCCGCGCCGTGAGCAGGCTGGGCGACGGCGTGTTCTGGTACGCCCTGATGCTGGGACTGCTGCTGAGCCCGGCGCACGCCGCGCCGGCGGTAGCGCACATGGCACTCGTCGGACTCGCCTGCAGCGTGCTTTACAAGCTGCTCAAACGCGGCGCCTCGCGCCCGCGGCCGTACCAGGTGCACAGCGCGATCGCCGTCGGGGCCTCCCCGCTCGATCGCTTTAGCTTCCCGTCGGGCCACACGCTGCATGCGGTCGCCTTCACCCTGGTCGCCCTGGTCCATTACCCGGCGCTGGCGACGCTGCTGGTGCCGTTCACGCTGCTGGTGGCCCTGTCGCGCGTGGTCCTCGGGCTGCACTACCCGAGCGACGTGCTCGCCGGAGCACTGATCGGCGCCGCGCTGGCCGGCGGCTCGTTCCTGCTGTAGACGCGGCGCTCAGACGCGCGCGGCGCGAATCACGCCCGGCACTTCCTTGACCGCCGCCAGCGCGCGCCGCAGCTGGGCGAGATCCGCGACCTCGAAGGTGAAGCGCATGTGCGCGAGCTCCTCTCGGCTCTGGGTGCGCACCGCGGTGACGTTGATGCGCTCGCGCGCCAGCGCGTCGCCGATATCGCGCAGCAGGCCCTGGCGGTCGCTCGCGGTGACCACCATCTCCACGGCGTAGGCGCCGCCCGGCCTGGCGCCCCAGTTGGCCTCGATCAGGCGCTCCGGGTGCCGCTCAGCGAGTCGCTTGAAGCTGGCGCAGTCCTCGCGGTGGATCGACACGCCCTTGCCGTGGGTGACGAAGCCGCGGATCGCGTCGGGCGGCACCGGCTTGCAGCACTTGGCGAGCTGCGTCAACAGGCGGTCCACGCCGACTACCAAAATGCCGCCGTCGCCCGGCCCCGCTTTCGGCCTGCGGGCGGGCGCGTGCGGCGCCGCCGCAGGGCGCCGCGGCGCCATGTGCGCCGCCCCGGCCATGTCCCGCACCGCGAGCTGCAACTGGCGCAGGTTGACCTCGTCGCGCGCCACCGCGGCGAACAGGTCCTCGGTCTTGCCGAAGCCGAGCCTGGCGGCGAGCGCCTCGAGCTTGGCCGGCGCCCCGCCTTCGCGCTTGAGCTCCTTCTCCACCATGGCGCGGCCGGCCGCGACCGTCTCGGCGAGCGCCTGGGAGTTGAACCATTGGCGCACTTTCTGGCGCGCGCGGTGGCTGGTGACGAAGCCGCGCTCCGGGTTGAGCCAGTCGCGCGACGGGCCGCCACTTTTCGCGGCCACGATTTCGACCCGCTGCCCGCTGTGCAGCGCCGTGTCGAGCGGCACGATCTGACCCTCCACCTTGGCGCCGCGGCAGCGGTGGCCGAGATCGGTGTGCAGCGCGTAGGCGAAGTCGATCGGCGTCGAGCCCGCCGGCAGGTCCACCACCCGGCCCTGCGGCGTGAGCACGTACACCGTGTCGTCGAGCGCCGCCTGGCGCGTCTTTTCGGTCCAGCTGGCGCCCTCGGAGATCTCGTCGCGCCACGCCAGCAGCTCGCGCAGCCACGCGATCTTCTGCTCGAACGCGCCCTCGGCGCGCGCCGGCACCCCCGCCTCCTTATAGCGCCAGTGCGCGGCGATGCCGAGCTCGGCGTGGCGGTGCATGTCCTCGGTGCGGATCTGCACTTCAAGAGTCTTGCCGCCCGGGCCGATCACCGCGGTGTGCAGCGACTGGTACTGATTGCCCTTGGGCCGCGAGATGTAGTCGTCGAACTCCTTCGGGATCGGCTGCCACAGGTCATGCACCACGCCGAGCGCGGCGTAGCAGTCCTTGAGCGTGGCCACGATCACGCGCAGCGCGCGCACATCGTACAGCTCGGAGAAATCCAGGCCCTTGCTGCGCATCTTGTTCCAGATCGAGTAGATGTGCTTGGGCCGGCCGGCCATCTCCGCCTTGACCCCGGCGGCGGCGAGCGCGCGCGCGAGTTGCGCCATGGCGTCGCGGATGTACTGCTCGCGCTCGACGCGCTTTTCGTCCAGCATCTGGGCGATGCGCTTGTAGACTTCCGGCTCGAGGATGCGGAACGACAGATCCTCGAGCTCCCACTTGAGCTGCCACACGCCGAGCCGGTTGGCGAGCGGAGCATATATGTCGAGCGTCTCGCGCGCGTACTCGGTCCGGTCCGCGCCGGCGCGCGGCGCGAAGTAGCGCAGCGTCTGGGTGCGGCTCGCCAGACGGATCATCACTACGCGGATATCCTCGACCATGCCGAGCACCATCTTGCGTAGCACTTCGCGCTGCTGCGCCTGTGCGGCGCGCGTCTCTCCCGAACGGCCCCACTGATGCGGGCGCGTCGAGACGCGCAACTGATAGAGCCTCTCCACGCCGCCGGCGAGCGTGGCGATCTCGTCGCCGAACTGCTCGCGCAGCACGTCGAGCCCTCCGAGCGCCTTCGGTGCCGCGAACAGCACGCCCGCGGCGCGCGCCGCCGGGTCCATGCCGATCGCGGCCAGGTCCGCGCCCAGGCCGAGCGCGTGCGGCCACACCGGCTCTCCGGTGGACAGGGTCTGCCCGGCGTACAGCGGCTCTGCGAACTCGAGCGCGAGCGCGATCAGCGCGCGCTCCTCGGCGCCGATTCCCTGGGCGATCGGCTCGAGCGCGGCGGCGCGGCTCTGCGGGCGAAGCTGGACGACCGAAACCATATTGGCGGCGCGCGGGAATCTGTTCCACAGGGCCGCGCCAGCGGGTATTGTAGCGGGCCCCATGTCAGACACGCATGCCGCCCGCGGAGTTTCCACCCACCTGCTGCTCGTGCTCACGGCACTGTTCTGGGCCGGCCACTGGATCGTGGCGCGCGCCGTGCACCTCGACGTGACGCCGGTCGGGCTCGCGTTCTGGCGCTGGGTCACGGCGATCGCGGTACTGCTGCCGCTCAGCGGGCGGCAGCTCGCGCGCGACTGGCCGGTGGTGCGCGCGCACTGGAAGCAGATCGCGTTCTTCGGCCTCACCGGAACCGGCGTCTACAACGTCGTCGGCTACCTCGGCATCCGCGAAACCAGCGCCACCAACGCGGTGCTGATCCAGGCGGTCACGCCGGCGCTGATCCCGCTGTTCGGACTGCTGCTGTTCCGCGAGCGGATCGGCGCGCGCGCCCTGCTCGGAGTCGCGCTGTCGTTCTGCGGCGTGCTGGCGATCGTGAGCCGCCTGGATTTGCGGGTCCTGGCAGACTTGCGGGTCAACCCCGGCGATCTGTTCCTGCTCGGCAACGTCGCGCTGTGGGCGCTGTACACCGTATGCCTACGCTGGAAGCCGCGCGCGCTGTCGCAACTGAGCTTCCTGCTCGCCTGCGCACTGTTCGGCATGGTGCCGATGCTGCCGCTGTACGCCGTTGATCTGGCCGCCGGAGGACGCATCGAGCTGGCTTGGGGCCCCCTGCTCGGCATTCTGTACCTGGGCGTATTTCCCTCGGTGCTGTGCTACCAGTTCTGGGGCCAGGGCGTGCAATCGATCGGCCCGGAGCGCGCCGGCGTATACCTGTATCTGATCCCGTTCTTCGGCGCGCTGATGGCGCTCGCCTTCCTAGGGGAGCGGCTGCACACGTACCACGCGGTCGGCATCGCGCTCATTTTCTCGGGCGTGTGGCTCGCCGCACGCGCGCGCCGCTCCGCAAGCCCGGCACGCGCCAGGGCCTGAAATGGGCTGGCTCGCGGCCTGGCGGCGCCGGCGGGTGCTCGCGAGACACCGCGTCGACGATGCGCTGTGGCACCGCGTCACCGGCCGGCTGCCGTTCCTGCGCGGCCTCGATGCGGAGCAGCTGCGCCGCCTGCAGCAGCTCGCGCTGCTGTTTCTCGCCGAAAAGGAGTTCGCGCCGGTACGCGGGCTGGTTCTGGACGACGCGATGCGGCTGTCGATCGCAGTGCAGGCCTGCCTGCCGATCCTCGAGCTCGCCCTGGACTGGTACGCGGGGTGGACCGGCATCGTGGTATATCCGAGCGACTTCAAGGTGAAGCGCTCGGAGATGGACCAGGACGGCGTGTTGCACGAATGGCACGACGAGCTCGCCGGCGAATCCTGGCCCGGCGGCCCGGTGGTGCTGTCCTGGGACGCGATCGAGGGCGCGCGCAACGCGGAGATCAACGTTGTGATCCACGAATTCGCGCACAAGCTCGACATGGCCAACGGCGTGGCGAACGGCGTGCCGCCGCTACATGCCGGCATGGATCGCGCGGCCTGGTGCGCGGCGTTCGCGAGCGCCTACGAGCGCTTCTGCGACGCGCTGGAGCGCGGCCGCCACACCTGGCTGGATCCGTACGCGGCCGAGGATCCGTCCGAATTCTTCGCCGTGCTGAGCGAGGCGTTCTTCGAGCAGCCGCACGAGCTACGGCGGCGCTATGCGGACGTGTATGAGCAACTGCGGCTGTTCTATCGGCAGGACCCGGCACCCAGGATGAGCGCGTGAAAACGCTCCTGGTCGTGTTCCACACCCACGGCGTCAAGACAGCGCAGATGGCCGAGGCGGTCGAGCGCGGCGCGCGCGGCGCGCTCGCCGAAGCCGAGGCCGCGCACGAGGTGCGCGTCGTGGTGAAGCGGGCCGCCGAGGCCGGCCCCGAGGACCTGCTCGGCGCCGACGCGCTGCTGCTCGGCACGCCGGAGAACTTCGGCTACGTGTCCGGGATGATGAAGGACTTCCTGGAGCGCGTGTTCTATCCCTGCGAGGGCAAGGTCGCGGGCCGGCCCTACGCGCTGTTCATCAGCGCTGGGCAGGACGGCAGCGGCGCCCAAACGTCGGTCGAGCGCATCGTGACCGGCCTGCGCCTGCGCAAGGCGCACGAGGCCGTCATCGCGCTCAAGGCGCTGACGCCCGAGGTGCTCGCGCAGTGCAAGGCGCTCGGCGCGACCTTCGCCGCGGGGCTCGCGATCGGCGCGCTGTAGGCGCTCAGCCCGGCTCGAGCCCGAGGTGCGACAGCTCGGCAAGCCCCGCCGGAGGGCGCGCACCGGAGGCGAGCCGGCCGTCGTCCGCGGGCACGCCGTGCACTGCCCGCACCGGCACGACGCCCGCCCAGATCGGCAGGGCGTAGTCCTCTTGGTCGTCGATCGGCGGCCCGCTGCGGATCTTGGCCGAAGCCTCCTCAAGCGCCATGCCGAGCACGGTGGTCGCCTTCAGCTCCTGCTCGGTCACCGGGCGCAGGTCCCTCCAGCGCCCGGGCACCATGCGCTCGACGAAGGCTTCGAGCTTGGCGAGCTTCGCGCGCGGATCGTCGACCCGGTGCGCTCGGCCGAACAGCATCGCCGAGCGGTAGTTGATCGAGTGGTGAAACGCCGCGCGCGCGAGCACCAGGCCGTCCACGTGGGTCACCGTCAGGCAGCACTCGACGCCCTGCTGCAGGTGGCGCAGCATGCGCGAGGCCGACGAGCCGTGCCAATACACCGCGTCGCCCTCGCGCCAGTAATTGGTGGGCGTCACGTAGGGCTGGCCCTCGATCGCGTAGCCGACGTGGCACACGAATCCCGCATCGAGGATCGCGTACACGCTCTCCCGGTCGTAGCGGGCACGCTTGGGCAGGCGCTTCGCTTTCGTGCGCGCGCTCGGGACGAAATCGGTCACGGCGGATCCTCCCTGGTCGAGCGGCGATGGTAGCAGGCCGCGCCCTTATACTGGCTACTGGCGCACCGCCACGCCGCGAGGAGCCATGCCAGGAACGCTGTTGTTCGACGAGCGCGAGATCGGCAGGAGCGCGTTCGAGGACGCGCTCCTGCGCGCGGCGAGCGGCCTGGAGCGGCTCGGCGTCGCCGAAGGCGACGTGGTCGCCATCATGCTCAGGAACGAGCCGGCATTCCTGGTGGCGGCGTTCGCGGCGAGCCGCCTCGGGGCTTACTCCTGCCCGCTCAACTGGCACTACAAGGCCGAAGAGGCGCGCTGGATCCTCGCCGACAGCGGCGCCAAGGTGCTGGTCGCGCACGCCGACCTGCTTCCGCAGATCGAGGGCGCCGTTCCGGCCGGGGTCGAACTGGTGACGGTCGCGCCCGAGCCGGCGACGATCGCCGCGTACGGCATCGCGGCCGAGCGCGCGCGCGTGCCGCCGGGCATGCGCGAGTGGAGCGCCTGGCTTGCTGCGCTGCCGCCCTGGTCCGGCGCGCCGCGCACGCCACGCTGGAACATGCCGTACACCTCGGGAACGACCGGCCGGCCGAAGGGTGTGCGCCGCCTTCCGCCGCCGCCCGAGGAGCTCGCGCGCATGGCCGAGCTCGCGAGCGAGGCGCGCTACAAGGGCTTCGGCATCGAGCCCGGCATGCGCGGGCTGCTTCCGGGTCCGCTGTACCACAGCGCGCCGAACGTGTACGCGATCCAGTCGCTTCAGTTCGGGAGCCTGCTCGCGCTCGAGCCACGCTTCGACCCCGAGCGCACGCTGGCGCTGATCGAGCGCCACCGCCTGACCCACGCCTACCTGGTGCCCACCATGTTCGTGCGCATGCTGAAGCTGCCCGAGGCGGTGAAGCGGCGCTACGACCTGTCCTCGCTGCGCTTCGTGTCGATGACCGGCTCGCCCTGCCCGCCCGAGGTGAAGCGCGCGATGATCGACTGGTGGGGACCGGTGATCCACGAGTGCTACGCCTCGAGCGAAGCCGGCGTGATCACCTCTATCACTTCCGCGGAGGCGCTCGCCAGGCCGGGCTCGGCCGGGCGAGCAATCGGCGCCGGCGCCCTCAGGATCCTCGATGCCGAAGGCCGCGAGCTGCCGTCGGGGGAAATCGGGCTGATCTACGCGCGCCAGCCCGCCTATCCGGACTTCACCTACAACAACAATGCGCAGGCGCGGCGCGCGCTCGAGCGCGACGGGCTGTGGACGCTGGGCGATGTCGGCTACGTGGACCAGGACGGCTACCTCTTCATCTGCGACCGCGCCGCCGACATGGTGATCTCGGGCGGGGTCAACATCTATCCGGCCGAGATCGAGGCGGTGCTCGTTGCGATGCCGGGTGTGCACGACTGCGCGGTGTTCGGCATTCCGGATGCCGAGTTCGGCGAGGCGCTCGCCGCGGCGATCGAGCCCGCACCCGGCGCAGCGCTGGAGGCGCAAGCGGTGAGGGCGTATCTCGCCGAGCGCATCGCGCGCTACAAGGTGCCGCGGGTGGTCGAATTCCACGCCCGGCTGCCGCGCGAGGAAAGCGGCAAGATCTTCAAGCGCCGCCTGCGCGACCCGCACTGGGACACGAGCGGGCGGCGGATCTAGCGCGGCCTACCTCTGGTCGTAGTCGAGCACCACCCGGGGCGTGACCGGGTGCGCCTGGCAGGTGAGCCGGAAGCCCTGCGCCACCTCCCCGTCCTCCAGCGTGTAGTTCGCGTCCATGCGCACTTCGCCCTCGACGAGCCGGGCGCGGCACGTGCAGCACACCCCCGCCTTGCAGGCATAAGGCAGCTCAGCGCCCGCCCTGAGCGCGGCATCGAGCACGCTCGGGCCATCGGGCGCGAGCGCGAGCCGATGGCGCACGCCGTCGACAATCACTGTGACTTGCGAGGTTCCGGCGCCGGGCTGCGGCGGCGCCGCGGTGCGTGCGGCTGTCCGCGGCGCGGGCACGCCGAAGCGCTCCAGGTGAATGCGCGCGCGCGCCAGTCCGCGCGCCTCGAGCCCGGCCTCGACGTCGGCCATCATGCCCTCCGGGCCGCACACGAACGCCTCGTCGATCGTCGCCACCGGAATCAGCAGCTCGAGGAAGCGCGCGAGCCTGGCGCGGTCGAGGCGCCCGTTGAACAGCTCGACCTCCTGCGGGTCGCGCGAGAACACGTGATACAGGGCGAAGCGCGCGAGGTATCGGTCCTTCAGGTCCTCCAGCGCCTCGTTGAAGATCACCGTGTCGAGCGAGCGATTGCCGTACACCAGAGTGAAGCGCGAGCGCGCTTCGCGCGCAAGCGTGGTCTTAATGAGCGAGATCACCGGCGTGATGCCGCTGCCGCCGGCAAAGGCAACGTAGTGCTTCGCGTTGCCGGGGTCTAGCGGCACGAAGAAGTGCCCCTCGGGCGGCATGACCTCAATGACGCCGCCGGGCTCCAGCGCGCCGTTCGCCCACGACGAGAACCTGCCCTCGGGGACATGCTTGACCGCGACGCGCAACTCATCCTCGTCCGGGCTCGAGCAGATCGAGTACGAGCGGCGCAGCTCCTCGCCGTCGAGCCGCTTGCGCAGGTTGAGATACTGCCCCTGGGTATAACGGAAGCGCCCGGCGAGCTCGGGCGGCACGTCGAAGGCGAGCGAGACGCACTCGGCGGTCTCGCGCCGCACGTCCTTCACCTTCAGCGCATGGAAATGCGGCGCGCTCACAGCGGCTTGAAGTAGTCGAACGGCTCGAGACACTCGAGGCAGCGGTAGTGAGCCTTGCAGGCGGTGGAGCCGAATTCGGACACGCGCTCGGTGCGCGCCGAGTCGCAGCGCGGACACGACACCGCTTTCGGGAACAGGTGCACGCGGCCCGGCGGGGCGATGCCGTAGGCCTTCAGCCTGTCGCGCGCGCCGGGCGCGATCCAGTCGCTGGTCCACGCCGGCGCGAGTACCGTCCTCACCGTCACCTCGGCAAAGCCGGCGCTCTTGAGCTCACCGACGATCTCCTCTTCGATCATGCGCATCGCCGGGCAGCCCGAGTAGGTCGGCGTGATCGCGACCTCGACCGCGGCGCCGCGCTCGGCGATGCTGCGCACGATACCGAGCTCGGTGATCGAGATCGCCGGAATCTCCGGGTCCGGAATGCGTGCGAGCACGTCCCAGGCCTTCACCACTGCGCTCCCGGATGGCTGCGCGGCAGGATCTGCATTTCGGCGAGCAGGTGGCCGAGGTGCTCGCTGTGCACGCCACGCTTGCCCGTGGACAGGAAACGGCTCGGCGCGGGAATCGCGAGCGTCGCCTGGGCGAGCACCGGCTCGACCAGAGCGAGCCAGGGTTCGCGCAGACCCGCCGCGTCCGGGTCGACTTCATCGGACGCGAACAGCTCGTGCGTGTAGTCCCAGAGCTGATCGAGCGCCGCCTGGGCGCGGCGATGCGACTCCTCGGTGCCATCGCCCAGTCGCACGGTCCAGTCAGCGCTGTGGCGCCAGTGGTAGTCGGCTTCCTTGCGCGACTTCGCGGCGATGGCCGCGACCTCGTCCTCGGGCGCTTGCGCCAGGCGCGCCAGCAGCACGCACTGGTAGGCGTCGAACAGCATGCGGCGCACGACCGTGAGGGCGTAATCCCCGTTCGGCAGCTCGAGCATGGTGCAGTTGCGGAACTCGTGCTGCGCGCGAAGCATTGCCAGCCGATCCTCATCGCGCCCCTGGCCCTCGAGCCGTCCTGCGCAGGCGAGCCACAGCCGCGCCTGACCGATCAGGTCGAGCGACACGTTCGCCAGCGCGATGTCCTCCTCAAGCGCCGGCCCGTGCCCGAGCCATTCAGCGAGGCGCTGGCCAAGAATCAGGGCGTTGTCGCCCAGACGCAGCACGAATTCCGGCTTCGTCGCCATCACATGTGCTTCAGTTCGTCAGGCAGCTCGTAGAACGTCGGATGGCGGTAGATCTTGTCGGCCATCGGCTCGACGAAGCTCTCGCGCTGGTCGGGGTCGGAAGCGCTGATCGCTGCCGATGGCACCACCCAGATCGACACGCCCTCGTTGCGGCGCGTGTACACGTCGCGCGCCAGCTTGATCGCCATGGTGGCGTCCGGCGCGTGCAGGCTGCCGCAATGCTTGTGGTCCAGCCCCTGCTTCGAGCGGATGAACACTTCCCACAACGGCCATTCGCGCTGGTCGATCACGCGGCCTCCTTTCTCGCCCGGTCACGCTGCTTCTGCGCATACGCAAGCGCGGCGTCGCGCACCCATTGCCCTTCCTGGTACGCGGCCACGCGCGCGGCGAGCCGCTCGCGGTTGCACGGGCCGTCCCCGTTCACCACGCGCCAGAACTCGTCCCAGTTGATCGCGCCAAAGTCGTAGTGAGCGCGCTCGGCGTTCCATTTCAGCTGCGGATCCGGAATCCTCAGCCCGAGGAGCTCGGCCTGCGGCACGGTCACGTCGACGAACTTCTGGCGCAGCTCGTCGTTCGACACGCGCTTGATCTTCCACTGCATCGACTGCGCCGAATGCGTGCTGTCCTGTTCCGGCGGGCCGAACATCATCAGGCAGGGCCACCACCACCGCTCGAGCGCGTCCTGCGCCATTGCCTTCTGCTGCGGCGTGCCACGCGAGAGGGCGAGCATGATGTCGAAGCCCTGGCGCTGGTGGAACGACTCTTCCTTGCAGATGCGGATCATGGCGCGCGCGTAGGGGCCATAGGAGCAGCGGCAGATCGGGATTTGGTTGATGATCGCCGCGCCGTCGACCAGCCAGCCAATCGCGCCCACGTCCGCCCAGGTGAGCGTCGGGTAGTTGAAGATCGAGGAGTACTTGGCCTTGCCCGCGTTGAGTGCGGTCATCATCTGGTCGCGCGACTGGCCGAGCGTCTCGGCGGCCGAGTACAGGTACAGGCCGTGGCCCGCCTCGTCCTGCACCTTGGCGATCAGGATCGCCTTGCGCATGAGCGTCGGCGCACGCGTGATCCAGTTGCCCTCGGGATACATGCCCACCACCTCGGAATGCGCGTGCTGCGAGATCTGGCGCAGCAGCGTCTTGCGATAGGCCTCTGGCATCCAGTCGCGCGGCTCGATCTTCGCGTCGGCGTCGACCCTGGCCTGGAAGCGCCGCTCCTCGGCCGAGTCGCCGCCGAGCTGCACCTGTCCGGGCAGGTCCATCGATTGGGTGTACACGGGCGCTCCTCCTGTTCTCAAATGATACACATGTGTTGCCATGAGTCAATAATTCTGTATCATTTTAAAAATGTCTTCCGCCGACCCCGCCGTGCGCCTGCTCGCGGCTTTCCGCCGCGCCCGGCCGATCCGCGCGATCCCCCTGCTCGTCACCGTGTTCGGCGACGCGGTGGCGCCGCATGGCGGCCGCGCCTGGCTCGGCGCGCTGATCCGGCTGCTCGCCCCGCTCGGCGTGTCGGAGCGGCTGGTGCGCACCTCCGTGTTCCGCCTCGCGCGCGAGCACTGGCTGCGCGCCGAGACCCTCGGGCGCAGGAGCGACTACCTGCTCACCGAATTCGGGCAGCGCCAGTTCGACGCCGCCGCGCGCCACATCTATGCGCCGGCGCGGCCCGCCTGGGACGGCCGCTGGCGCATGCTGGTCGCGCTGCCGGGCAAGTGGTCCGCGCGCGAGCGCGAGCACCTGCGCCGCAGCCTCGCCTGGCAGGGCTTCGGGCAGCTGAGCGGCGGCGTCTTCGTCCATCCGAGCACGCCGCTCGAGGAAGCGCTCGCCGCGCTCGATACGCAGGACTTTCCCGCGCTGAGCGCGAAACTATTCGCGCTGACGGGCGAGGGGCGCTGCGACCGCGAGCGCATCGTGCGCGCGGCCTGGGAGCTGGCCGAGCTGTCGCGTGCGTACGGCGCTTTCGTACGCCGCTACCAGCCGTTGGCGCGCGCCACGGGCGGCGTGGACGATCCAGGGCGCGCGTTCCTGCTGCGCACGCTGCTGATCCACGACTACCGCAGGCTGCTGCTGCGCGATCCGGAATTGCCCGACGAGCTGCTGCCGGCCGGCTGGCACGGCCGCGGCGCGCGCGCGCTGACCGTGCAGCTCTACCGGCAATTGGCCGCCCCATCCGAAGCGCACTTGCGCCAGCAGCTGCTCACCGCGGACGGTTCGCACCCGCCCCTGGCGCCGGAATTTTTCGACCGCGTCGGAGGCATCGCGCGCAGGCGCGCGCTTTTGGCTGCTGACTGAACGCGCCCGCGGTGCGCGGGCGCCGCGGCTATTTGAGCGCGCGCTCCAGGACGGCCAGAAACTCGTGCGGCGCGCGATAGCCGATCGAGCTCTCGACAACCTCGCCCTTTTCGTTCAGGAACAGGATGGTCGGCGTATAGCGCACGCCGAAGGACCGGGCGAGCGCCTCTTCAGGGCGCTTCTTGCCGTCGACCCACACCGTGTCGCGCGCCCCGAACAGGTCGAGCGCCACCATGTAGAACTTGCTCCTGAGCATCGCAGCGACGCTCGGGTCGGCAAAGGTCTCCTCGGCCATGCGCTTGCAGTAGATGCAGCCTTTTTGCTCGATGAAGACGGCCACGCGCTTGCCGGCCTTGGCCGCATCGCGCACCTCGTCCGGGAAAACCAGGAAGGACTCCTGGAACACGCCGCTCGGCGCGTCGTCGCTCGCCATGGCATGCGCCTCGGGCGCGGCGAGCATGGCGGCGGCGGCGAAGACGAAGAAACTGCGACGATCCATGCGGTAATTATGACCCGAATCCGGGGCGCCGAGTTCAGCCTGTTTCGACTGCGCGGGCGGCGCTTGCCAGCCCAGCGCAAGCTGAGGCGGACACGGCCGGCCTCAGCCCGCGAGCAGGAAATCGCGCACGATGGTGATCTGGTCCTCGTGCACCAGCGTCGGAGCGTGGCCGACGTCGGGGATTTCCACCACCCTCGCCCGCGGGCCGCGTGCGACCATCTGCTCACAGGTAGCGCGCGCGAGCAGATCGGAGCGGGCGCCGCGCAGCACCAGGGTAGGGCAGCGCAGCGCGTCGTACAGGGGCCACAGCTCGAGGTCCTTGTCCGGCATCAGCGCCCGGTAGGGCTCGGCGATACGCGGATCGTAATGCAGCCGGTAGCCGCCGTCGTCATTGGGGCGCAGCACCACCTCGGTGAGGAAGCGCCACTGCGCGTCGCTGTGCGGGCCGAAGGAGGCGCTCACCATGCGCACGTATTGTTCCGCCGCCTCGACGCTTTGAAAGCTCGGCACCGTGCCGAGGTAGGCGCCGATGCGCTCCAGCGAGGACTTGGCAATCACCGGGCCGACGTCGTTCAGCACGAGCCTTGTCACCGGCGTGCCTGCCTGCGCGGCGAGCGCCATGCCGATCAGTCCGCCCATCGAAGTGCCGACCCAGTGCACGCTGTCCACGTCGAGGCGCGCGATTAGCGTCACCATGTCCGCGACGTACTGCGGCGTTGCGTACAGTAGCGGATCGGGCAGCCAGTCCGAGTCGCCGCGTCCTGCCACGTCCGGGCACACCACCCGGTAATGCGCGCTGAGTTCGCGGGCCAGCGCGTCGAAATCGCGTGCGCAGCGCGTCAGCCCGTGCACGCAGACAAGGGCTTTCGGATTGCGCGCCTCGCCCCATTCCAGGTAGGCCGTGCGGTGCAGCCCCCTGGGCGAGGCGCACTGCACGAAGCG
>Ga0307373_10003621_pt1 | contig 26724 bp, 19 predicted proteins | sample OX2MG_FD_202534 | JGI IMG/M metagenome (GOLD analysis project Ga0307373, IMG submission 202534) | Soil microbial communities from Risofladan, Vaasa, Finland - OX-2 | ecosystem: Environmental > Terrestrial > Soil > Coastal area > Acid sulfate soil | place: Finland: Risofladan, Vaasa | collected...
AAGCTGGCATTCTACCGCTGAATTACCCCCGCTTCGGGGACAGTCCCGCAACCGGATGAACCTGAAGGGGTTATTGCCTATGGCAAAATTGCAAGAAATCCCTCTCAGGCGCTTCAATCACGGAAACAAATGCCTCACAAAAGTGCAGTATAACACGAAGCGTCACGCTCTCGATGTTGATTTGCCAAGGCCTGATATCGCTCGCGATAGACTCCCGGCTCCTGGGTCTGAAACGGACAAACAGCACCCTGCCGAAAGGTTCACTTCTTACCCGGCTTTGACTTGAGCCGTTGAAGCATAGACCTTGCTCAAAACCTTTTCGAACGCACGGATGATCTCCTCTTCGTCCCGCTCAGTGAGGCAGGAGGGAACGGCAATGATGATGCTGCGCTCAAACAGGCTGTCAGCCGTTGGGCAAGTTCCGCGTTCGTAGCTGGGGTGCGACTCCGAGTTTTCAGCCAGGTTCCACGGAAACCCGTGAGCATCCACGCTGGCGCGTTTCAGCAGGCTGGTGTTGTTGCTGTAGAGGTGCAGGCCCCAGTCCGGCATGACGATGTTGGTTAAACCCTGCGGATAGGTCACAATCCCTTCGGCACGCAAGGCCTGGCAGACTTCCCGCGCTGTAGCCGCGTCCGCATAGGTCGTAATCAGGAAGCAGCTAGTATCTCCCGCCGGGTCCACAATTCTTCGCAACTGGACCTGGGGAAATGCTTCCAGCGCTTTCCGGATGCGGTACTTGCTTCTATGCATCGACTCAATGACGCGCGGAAGCTTCCTGAGTTGCACCCGCAGGATAGCCGCCCGCATTTCGTCCATCCGGTAGCCGCGTCCCCACAACGTAAGGGAGGGATCGTTCTCGATCAGGCGGCCCTTGCCATCGCGCGCGTAGCCCAGATCCTGCGCCGCCACGGCCCGCTGATAAAGCCGTTCGTCGCTGGTGACAACGCAGCCGCCTTCCCCGCTGGTCATGTTCTTGTTGAGCTGGAAACTATAGATTCCCATGTCGCCAAACGTTCCCACCGGCTGGCCGCCAATGCGTCCTCCGCAGCACTGGGCGCAGTCCTCCAGCAGGAAGATATTGTGCGCGCGGGCCACCTTGCGGATTTCCTGCACATCAACCGGCGCTCCGCTCATGTGCACCACGATGATTCCAGCCGTGCGCGGGGTGATCTGCTTTTCCACGGCGGCGGGGTTGAGTCCGAAGGTTTCATCAATGTCCGCCAGCACAGGAATCGCGCCATGGTTCACCACGGCGGCAATCACTGAAACCCACATGTAGGCGGGGATGATAACCTCCTGCCCCGGCCCCACGCCCAGCGCCGACAACGCGACGTGCAGCGCTCCGGTGCCGCTGCTGACCGCAACGGCATAAGGAACGCCCAGAAACGCGGCGAATTCCTTCTCGAAAGTTTCCGCCTCGCGCTGGTGGTCCAGCCCGTAGTAGCGATAAGGCGAGCGGCTCTTCAGCACGCGGACAACGGCGTCCACTTCCTCCTGGTCGTAATAATGCGCCCCTGGAAACTCCAGCGGCAGCGGCTCGGTTCGCACGGGCTTCCCGCCCTCAAGGGCAGTCTTCTTGTCGTCTTTTGTTTCTGGCATCATTTCCCCTTTTGCCACTCAATGGCTTAACTAAAACTGTTTCCGCAGGCGTTCCCCCCCGATGCCGTGCCGCGATTAGTCCACGGCCGCCCCGGTGGAAGTTATCATCCGATGATGGTCAGCACCCATAATTCATGCTGTTTATTCATACCCCGCCAGGAGGCCGGAACTCTTTACCTCCAGAGCTCCTTTCAAGGCGATATCCGCCGAAGACTTCCCGATCATGATGTCAAACGTTCCCGGCGCCACCACCCAGTGATTGTCGCGGTCCAGCAACTGCAGGTCTTCCGGCCCCAGCGTAAACGTAACCGTCTTCTTCTGTCCAGGTTCAAGCGCCACGCGGTCAAATCCGCGAAGCTGCTTCACGGGCGTCGCCACCGGGGTGTAGCGTTCGTGCAGATAGAGCTGGACCGTTTCCACTCCCGCGCGCTTCCCGGTGTTCTCCACATCAACCTTCACGTGCGCCTCGCCGTGGCTGAAGATCTGCGGCGGGTCAATGCGAAGGTTGCTGTATTGAAACTGCGTATAGCTCAACCCATATCCAAAGGGATAAAGCGGAGTCGCAGGCATATCCACATAGCCCCCTCGATGGCTGGCCCAGCCTCTGTTAATCCAATATTCCTTCGACGGCTTGTAGTTGTAATAAACCGGCAACTGCCCCACGCTGCGCGGGATGGTGATGGCCAGCCGGCCGCTGGGATTAAAGTCGCCAAACAGCACATCGGCCACCGCTTCGCCGCCCTTTTCACCAGGGTTCCAGGCTTCCACAATGGCAGGAAGGTGCTCGGCCTCCCAACGCACGGAAAGCGGCCGGCCATTGGTCATCACCAGCACCGTCGGCGTACCCGTTGCCGCCACCGCACGGACCAGGTCTTCCTGCACGCCGGTCAGGTCCAGGCTGGCAACGTCATAACCCTCGCCGTCGGTTGGCGCCGGCCCAGCGTGTTCACCTCCTCGGCGCGCCTGCTCACCCACTACCACAATCGCTACGCCAGCCTTTTTGGCCGCCTCAACTGCCGCCGGAATGCCGCTCTTGTCATGATCGTTGACGGCGCATCCCTTGGCGTAAAGCACCTGAGTGGCCGGCGAGACTTTCGCTTTGATCGCATCCAGGATCGAAGCCATGTGCTGCAGAATCACCTGCGGAGCATAGTCGCCAACCTGGTTGGAGCCATCGTTCGCATTGGGACCGATCACCGCAATGGCCTTCAGGTCTTTCTTCAACGGCAGCAGGTTATTTTCATTCTTCAGCAGCACGATGCCCTCGCGAGCGGTGCGCAACGCCAGTTGCTGATGTTCTTTTGAGTGCATCACGCCTTCAGCCCGCGCCAGGTCCGCATATGGATGTTCGAACAGTCCCAGGCGAAACTTCACCTCCAGCACCCGCCGCACCGCCCGGTCAATCAGCCACATGGGGACTTTCCCCTCTTCCACGTTTTCAATCAGTGGACCCATGTAGGCAGGTTCATAAGTAATATTCACGTCCACCCCGGCCCGCAGGGCCAGTGCGCCCGCCTCCTTCTGGGTGGGAACGATGTGCTCATAAATCAGTGTTCCGAAGCCGCCGCCTTCGCTCACCTCGATTCCCTTGAAGCCCAGTTCGTGCCGCAGGATGGTGTCGTTCCACTTTACGGAAGAGTGTTCCGGCACGTCGTCGATCTCCGGATATCCCGCCATCACGCCCAGCGCGCCCGCCTTGAACGCCGCGATCCAAGGCGGCAGAAAGTTCTCGCGCAGGCTGCGCTCGGAGAGTTCAATGGCGCCGCGCTCCAGTCCGCTGGCCGGCTCGCTCTGGGTGGGGAAATCCGTCATCAGAGCGATGGTTTTGTCCGGCGCATCGATATTCGAGCCTTGCGCCCCGCGCACAATGTTTTCGGCAATGCGCGAATAGAGGTAGGGATCTTCGGTGTACGCTTCCTCGTTGCGCCCCATCCTCGGGTCGCGGTCCAGCTCCAGCACCAGGGTTGACAGGATATGGATTCCCACGGCTCGCGACTCCTGTGCGGCGGCCGCGTAGATGGCTTTCACCAGAGGCATGTCAAATGTGCTGCCGATGGCCAGTCCTTCCGGGAAAACAGTCGCCCCGGAAAACATCCCGCCATGGGTCCCTTCCTCATCTTCCAGCAGCGGAATTTTCAGGCGGGTCTGGGTGAGCGCAATCTTCTGGAGATCGTTGAAGTATTCAACCTGTTCTTTGACACCCTTGTGCAGGATGGTATCGGCCAAAGTGAAGAAACCGCAACCGGGACCGATTTCGCTGGTATAAGTGCCAGCGGCGAATTTCCTGCACGCGATCTTCTTTTCGGGAATGGTCTTGCCGAGGTCATCCACGTAGACGCACGGCAGGTTGAGCTGGCCCACTTTTTCCTTCAGCGTCATGCGGCTCATCAGGTCATCCACCCGCCGCTCGATGGGCTGCTTCGGATCAAGATAAATCGGGACCCCGGCGGACGACTGTGCTTCGATCTGCGTTCCGACCGGCAGAGCAAGCCCGAGGAGGACCACAAGCAGACCCAGCAATTTTAGAATGCGTCCCGGCCGCCTCGGATGACGCTGGCCTTCGCAGCTCCCCACAGAACTTTGAACAGACATGTCTTGCATGAAATTCCTCCCTATTGGCAGTCAGCCCAAACTCGATACGTCATCAATGTTGGTTCATCATATTCACGAGGCCGTTGACAATCCCGCCTTCGGCGCAGCCGGGCTTCAGGTGTGTCGCTGTAATTTCGTAGCTGACCTGGTTGTAGGCAGCATCATTCGGAATATAGCCGCTGTACCCGTTCGCGTAGCCCACCATGAACATGTCTTTGACCGGCGATTCCTTCTGTAAGCGCTGAAGGATCGGGGTCAGCACCTCACCAGAGACACCGGTTATGGCAATATCATTGAGTATCAGAAGGCTTAGCCGGATATTTACCGGGTCTGAGTTCTCAAACGTATATACCTTTCTCGGCTCCGGCCCCGGCGCAACCTTTTGACCGGGGCATGTGAGCACTTTCTGGGAACCGCTGATCCTGGCCTGTGTTGACATCTCCTTCAAGGCCATGTGGTTGGCAATGCGAACAACCTCTTCGCCCATAATCCTGCCCAACCCGTCAACCATGCTGAAATCCTGGCCGCTATCCGAGACAATCGGGTTCTGATCCCCCGCCGCGCCCTGGGCAAAAAGGGCTACGATCCCCTTCTCCCCAGCCATCTCCTGTTCTTGAGGCTGCAACTCCCAGCCTTCGTCAGAGCGGTCCTGCTTGAACTTGCCCTCATAGAAGTGCTCGATAAATCGCGACGCCGCACCCATCCAGTCGCCGCTAATCTCCATGTTATTCGGACCCATAACAGTGCCATGATCGGCGTAGTTGTACAACAGGGCTATCGGTTGACCTGACAGGGTTTCGAACCTGAGAACAGAGACGGTCTTATCCGAGGGCCCATTCGGGTTGTAACCGAGCCCCCACTCTCCCGTTTTGGGAAAATACTCCCGGCGGTTAATGTTGATGTAACACTTTCCCGTTCCAAACCCGAACTTTGCGGGCTGAAGATTCGCCTTGGCTTCGCGGACCGCCTCGAACGCTTTATCCTCCACTGTTTTCGTGTAGGCAATCGTCGCGGGACCCGGTTTGGAAAATGTGCCGATCGTGGGCGCGTCGTGGTCGTGCACACCCGTCAGGATGATATTGTCCACAGGAATGCCCAACTGGCTGGAGATCCGTTGCGAGAGAACCTGCCAGACGGGGGCGGGCATCGCAATCAGCTCCCAGGAAACGATGGCAGCATCGTGCGTGCCGTCGCTCAGTACGATGGCACGCACGTAAATATGGTCGTGAATTCCCTGAAAGCCTTGCTGGCGGCCTGCGTAGCCTGACATAGGCAGCGCGGCGTTGGCAGGAGGGGTAATATCCACTCGCGCCGCGCCCACGGCGAGTTCCCCCTGCGGTGCTCCGTAAGACGATGGGGCGCATACCCCAAGAAAAATGAAAACACAACACCAGGTGCAAACGGCATAAAGATAGCGCATCCTTACCTCCCTTATCCAAACCCTCTGAGGGCAAGTTTCAGCAGAGGTTATAGTCCTCCCGCGCCGGGGTGTCAACCGGCACCTCCCTTTAAGAGAATTAATGGCACTGCTACGACTTGCCCTTTACTTTCCTTTCGGCCGCCCGTATCCTCACTAATCGGGCGCTTTCAGGGCGACCCTGCCAGCGCGGCGGGGGCAGCCGTTTGCGTTCGTCCTTTCCGAGAAAGTTATGCCGAAGAGTGATACGCCCATAGACGCCGGCCAGTTGCGGTTGCGAAGAGTCCTGACTCTTTGGGACCTGGTGTTTTACGGCCTCGTCCTGATCCAGCCCACCGCTCCCATTCCATTGTTCGGAGTAGCCCAGAAACTCTCCAACGGCCACACCGTCACTACGATTTTAATCGCCATGTTTGCCATGATGATCACGGCGTTCAGCTACGGGCGCATGGCGGCCGTCTATCCTTCGGCGGGATCGGCCTACACCTATGTCGGCAAGGCCCTGAACCCGCACCTCGGCTTCCTCATCGGATGGGCCATGCTTCTCGACTACATCCTACAGCCCCTGCTGAATACCATCTGGATTGCCGTGGCCATCCACAGCCGCTATCTTCCACAGGTGCCCTACGCCGTGGCCGCTCTGCTGGTGGTGGCTTTTATGACGGCGCTGAACCTGCGCGGCATCCGCTCCTCTGCCCGCGCCAACAAGGTTCTTTTGATCTGCATGTGTGCCGTGATTGCCGTTTTTCTTTTTCTTGCCGTGCAATATCTTTATCACGGCGGGGGCTGGAGTGGCCTTTTTTCAACAAAGCCGTTTTATGACCCCCAGACGTTCAACGGCCATAAGATCTGGATGGCAACGTCTTTTGCCGCGCTCACTTACATCGGCTTTGACGGCATCACCACGCTTTCCGAGGACGTTGAAAATCCCAAGCGCAATGTGCTTCTGGCCACGGTGCTGGTCTGCTTTCTGACGGGCATCTTCGCCAGCCTGGAAGTCTATCTTGGGCAGATGGTGTGGCCCAACTGGCACACGTTCGGCAACCTGGAAACCGCTTTTATGGACGTTTGCCAGCGCGTGGGCGGCATGCCGCTGTTCCAGGCCATGGGCGCGATTCTGGTCCTGGCTGCTCTCGGCAGCGGCCTGACGGGGGGCCTGGGAGCGGCCCGGCTGCTGTTCGGCATGGGGCGCGACGGGGTGCTGCCACGAAAGTTTTTCGGCCACCTTCACCCCAACACCAGCACACCCACCTACAACATTCTTCTGATCGGCTTCATCGCGTTTGCCGGGGCCGTCACCCTGAACTACGTCGGCAACGCTTACGAGCACGCGGCCGAACTGCTCAATTTCGGCGCCTTCCTTGCTTTTATGGGCGTGAACCTCTCAACCTTCTGGCATTTCTGCATTGTGCTGCGGAGCAAAGGCTGGAAAAACATTCTGGGTAACGCCGTCCTGCCGCTGGCAGGATTCGCCTTCTGCGCCCTCATCTGGTGGAACCTCAACCCTCTCGCCAAAACGGTGGGAGGCCTCTGGTTTGCCATCGGCATCATTTACATCGCCGTGACCACCCGAGGCTTCCGCCTCACGCCCAAGATGATCGACTTCAGCGAATCGTGATCAGCGGCAGGCGTTCGTTCCTTGTTACACCTCCTCGCGCACCACAAAGGGTTCGCGATAGTGCCCGCGCAGCATGCGGTTCGCCTCTTCGTCACCGATAACTTCCTGCTTCACGGGGTCAAAGTTCAAAGTACGACCCAGGCGGTAGGAAGCATTCGCCAGATGAACCAGCGTGCAGGAAATGTGTCCCTCTTCAATCGGTGCATTCAGGTCTTCCTTCTTGCGGCTGCGCACGCAATCGATAAAATTGGCCCAGTTATTCCCGCCGCGAGTGGCGCCGGGGCCACGCTGCTGCGCCGGACCCAGCCACGATCTGAAAGACGCAGAACCTTCACTGTCCGAGGCCGTGTAACCCTTGGAGCCGTAAAAGATGTTGCCCACGGTATCGAAGGGGCCACTCGGCCGGCGTGGCGTTTTTCTTGGAGGGCCAAGGAAGCCGGGGATTGAAACGCCAAACCCGGGCGTGCCGATGGATGCTTCGTGGTTGGAGATCCAGTGGCGCACTTCAAATTCCAGCATTTTGCGCTTCCCGTCCGGCATCTCAAACTCGAAAACGGAGTTCAGCGTGTTGGGGGTCTGCTGGTCGTCATGGAACATGAAATGCCCGCCGATGGCCGACACTTTGTTTGGAAATCCTACTCCCAGTCCCCAGCGGGCGACATCCATCTGGTGGATACCCTGGTTGCCAATGTCGCCGTTCCCGTAATTCCAGAACCAGTGCCAGTTGTAATGGAAATGGTTGCGCGTGAATTCCTGCAGCGGCGCCGGGCCCGTCCACAGGTCATAGTGGACGCCTTCCGGGACCGGCTCAACGGGAGTGTGGCCGATGGTGTCGCGGTTATTGAAACACAGTCCCCGCGCCAGATAGACTTCGCCGATCAGCCCGTCGTGGAGTTGTTTAACTTCTTCAATGATGGCCTCATCCGAACGCGAGTTGGTCCCGTGCTGGACAATCCGGTTGTACTTTTGTGCGGCCTTGACCAGTTGGTGGCCGTCCCACCAGTTGTGCGAGCACGGCTTTTCCACATAAACGTCCTTGCCGGCCTGGCATCCCCAGATCGCCAGCAGCGAGTGCCAGTGGTTGGGCGCGGCGATGGAAATGGCGTCGATGGATTTGTCTTCCATCAGCTTTCGCGCATCGATAAAGGTCCTGGGCTGCGGCAGCGCCATTTCATCCATGTCTCGCAAGCGGCCGGCCATGATGTTTTCATCCACGTCGCAGACCGCGGCGACTTCGGCATGCTCCAGGCTCGAGTACTCCTTGATGTGCTCGAACCCCTGGCCTCGAATGCCGCACACGCCAACCCGCACGCGGTCGTTGGCCCCGAAAACTCTATCCGGGCGTGTAATAAAAGTAATCCCTGCAGGAACAGCAAACCCCGCGCCCGCGTTTGGCGTTGTTTTAAACGGGTTCCTGCTTTCCTCTTTTTCAGTACTGCTCATGCGACCTCCCGTAATCAGCTCGTTTTTCCGGCGTCAGGTTCCGCCGCTCCACCTTCTCATACCACTCAGATTCAGCCCCGGGCCCGGAGCGTGCCGTGGCAACTTCAATCAGATAAGGCTTCCCCTCTCCCGTCATGGCCTTTCCGCGCTCGAGCGCCGGTTTGAGTTGTTGCGGATGGCGGGCCGGAGCTCCCAGTTTCGCGCCGGTTGCCGCACCCACGCCCCAGCCAAGGCTGGGTCCAGCCGTGCCGATAAACGTCTGCTCCTCATCGCGGAAGCCAAATGCAAACGGCTTGTATGGGGCGGTAGTATTCTCGCACACTATAACGGCGTTCGCATCCAGCAATTCCGCCAGGAGATGGGATAATTCATCCGGATGGATGGGTGACTGGCCAAAATTCTTCTATGCAGCTTCCCGCCCGCCGGGTCCGCCTTCTGCGCCCTCATCTGGTGGAACCTCAACCCTCCTGCCAAAACGGTGGGAGGATTCTGGTTTGCCGTCGGCATCGTTTACATCGCCGTGACCACCCGAGGCTTCCGCCTCACGCCCAAGATGATCGACTTCAGCGAATCGTGAAATCCCGCAGGCTCTCGGGCTCGAATCAATTTTCGATACGGTGAGAAGCAGGCGGGCATGGCTGCGCGCCCCCGGTCCAGGCTTTTCCTGACATTCGATTTGCACACGGAAGCCGACGGCGGGCGCCTTCCGGACGTGCCTGCATAGGGTTCAAGATTTGAAACGAGGCTGCGTCAAAGCGCGTTACTTTCCCGGGCGGTTGCCGGCGTCCAGAACGCCACGGACCTTGCGCGCGATGGCTTGCGGCGTGAAAGGTTTCCCAATGAAAGCCACTGCCACTCCCAGGGTCCCACTGCGCAGGATGGTGTCGTCCGTGTATCCCGACATATAGAGCAGCTTCATGTCGGGGTATAAGAACTTCAGGTAGTCGGCCAATTCCCGCCCGCTCATTCCCGGCATCACCAGGTCGGTCAACAGCAAGGGGATCGGGGCCGGGTGTTGCTTGCAGAGGGCAAGGGCTTCGTCGCCGCACGTCGCCACCAGAATCTTGTACCCCAATCCTTCCAGAATATTTTTCACCAGCAACCGGACGGCTTCTTCATCTTCCACCAGCAGGATGGTTTCAGAGCCCCCCAGCGGGGTAACGGCACCGGCTTCCGGAGAGACACGCAGGCCGGATTGCTCCTTGACGCAGGGCAAATATATTTTGAAGGTCGAGCCTTGCCCCGGCTCGCTGTACACGGTGACGTGACCTTCGCTTTGCCGGACGATGCCATAGACAGTTGAAAGCCCCAGGCCCGTTCCCTTCCCCTTTTCCTTGGTGGTGAAAAACGGCTCAAAAATGCGGGCCTGTACCTCCCGGCTGATTCCGCACCCGTTGTCACTGACCGCCAGCATCACGTACGCTCCCGGTGCAACCTCAGGGTGGCTCGCGGCATAGGCATCGTCGAGGTCAACATTCAAAGTCTCAATGGTGAGCCTGCCTCCCCCCGGCATGGCATCGCGCGCATTCAAGGCCAGGTTCATAATGACCTGTTCGATCTGTCCCCGGTCCGTCCTCGCGCGCCCGAGCGATTCCCCTTGAACAATCACGAGTTCAATATCTTCACTGATCAGGCGATGCAACATCTTCTCCATGTTGCTGAGCACATCATTCAAATCGAGAACCTCGGACACCAGCACCTGCCGGCGTCCGAAGGCCAGGAGTTGCCGGGTCAGGACAACGGCCCGGTTGGCCGCTTTATTGATTTCAATCATCTTCAGTCTGCAGGGATCATCCGGCTCCAGATCTTCCAACAGCAACTGGCCGTACCCCGTGATGATGGTCAGAAGGTTATTGAAGTCGTGCGCGATTCCGCCGGCCAGTTGCCCAATGGCCTCCATCTTCTGCGCCTGCCGAAGCTGCTCTTCCAGGTGCCTCTCACGCGTCACATCGCGTTCCACCGCAACGTAGTTGATGACCTGCCCCGTTTCATCCCGCATCGGGGAGATCACCGCTTCGGCCTCGTAAATGGTCCCGTCCTTCTTTTTGTTGATCAGTACGCCCGTCCAGGTTCTCCCCTGCGTTAGAGTGGCCCACATCGCCTGGAAAAATTCCGGGCGCTGTTTGCCGCCATTCAGCAGGCGTGGATTCTGCCCGACCACCTCTTCGCGACGATAGCCGGTAACCTGTTCGAAAGCAGGATTCACGTACATGATCGTCCCGTCTGCATGCGTGATCACCACACTCTCGGCAGTACGTTCCACGGCCAGGGCCAGGCGGGCACGCGATTCCTGGGTCCGCTTGAGGTCGCTGATGTCACGGGAAATGACAGAAACGCCGATGACCTGACCGGAAGAGTCCCAAATGGGCGACGCCCTCGCCGACACGTCCACCAGCTTCCCATCTTTTTTCTTTCGGACGCTTTCATAGGGACGAATCCACTCTCCTTTTATCACCCGGCCGTAAATTTCCGTGATTTCGTCGATCCGGTCCTCCGGCAAGATCAAAGAAATGTTGCGCCCTTGCGCTTCCTCCGCCGTGTAGCCATAGAGCGTCTCTGCGCCCTTGTTCCAACTTAGGATGGTGCCATCCAGCTTCTTGCCGATGATGGCGTCACCGGAGGTTTCCACGATGGCCGCCAGCAAGGACTGTCCTTCCTCGGCGCGCTTGAGGCCCGTGATGTCCCGGATGTTGCATTGAATCACCCGCTTCCCATCCACCAGGTAAGCATTGCTGACGAACTCGACGTCGATTAAACGCCCGCCGCGGGTTTCAAGCGGCAAGTCTTCATAGCGGATGTATTCATTGTTCTGCAACTCACGAAAAGCCGCCCGGGAGGCTTCAACGTTCTTGAAAGGACCCAGCTCCCAGAGTCTCTTGCCCAAACAGTCCTCAAGCGAATAACCCAGCATCTTCAGAAGAAAGGGATTCACGTCCGTGATGGCGCCGCTCGCGGCATCGAGAATCAGGATGCCGTCCTGGGCGGTCTCAAATAGGCGGCGGTAGCGAGCCTCTGAAATCCGCAGTTTATCCTCGGCGCGCTTGCGGCCCGTGATGTCCCGAATGTTGCATTGAATGACCCGCTTCCCATCCACCGGGTAAGCATTGCTGACGAACTCGACGTCGATTAAACGCCCGTCCTGGGTTTCAAGCGGCAGATCTTCATAGCGGATGTATTCTTTGTTCTGCAATTCCTGGAAAGCCTCCCGGGAGGCCCCGATATCTTTGAAGGGACCGAGTTCCCAGAGCCGCTTTCCCATACAGTCCTCAAGGGAATAACCCAGCATCTCCAGAAGAAAGGGATTCGCGTCCGTGATGGCGCCGCTCGGGGCATCGAGAATCAGGATGCCGTCCTGGGCGGTCTCAAAAAGGCGGCGGTAGCGAGCCTCTGAAACCCGCAGCGCTGCCTCCCCAGGTCCCGGTTTGATTCCTCGCTCTTGGTTGTCGCCGTTGTCATGTTCCACGGGCCTAACCTCCTTCGGCAGGCGCTATAAGTTTCTTTGGTTTTGGCCGACACGCGCTCGAACCGCGAGAATCATCAACTCGCGGCGACCGTCCGGCAACGTTTACTTACCGATCAGTTCCCTCCGTCGCCCTTCAGCCTGCCAGTTAAAACGTGGTCTGCAAGGGCCTCGCATCGAAAGCTTCCCATTTCGCCCTCGGCGCGCGGCAGCGGGGAATCGTTGACACAGCCGTGCCAGGGGCGGGCCTCGGGAGCCAGTCCTATCGATGCCATTCTTTATAATCGGCATTTTGGGGAAGTAAGATTAGACCTTGACCCCCTCAATACTTTTCCCGCTGCCCGGCGAGGCGCTCATCCCCGCAGACGCCGCTCCACTGAAGCAATCCATCCTCCTGCCTCGGAGCGGCGTTTGACTTCGCCCAACGCAGTCGGCTACCCTGAGGAAGGCTGGGTTCTACCCGCTTTGAGGTGTAATTCCACCATGCGAAGAGTTTACCTGGACAACAACGCGACCACTCCTGTCGCGCCTGAAGTGTTGGAGGCGATGAAGCCATACTTTCTGGATGACTACGGCAACGCGTCGTCCATCCATTGGTACGGGCAGCGCGCCAGGGCGGCTATCGAGGCCAGCAGGGAACAGCTTGCCCGCCTGCTGAACTCGCGCTCCAGTGAGATTGTGTTTACCAGCGGCGGCACCGAGTCAGACAATCAGTCTCTGTTTGGCATTGTGGGAGCCTCCAGGGCTGAAACGAAACACGTCATTACCACCACCATCGAGCACTCTGCGGTCCTGCACACTGCGAAGGAACTGGAAAAACGCGGCGTGCGCGTCACCTACGTTCCCGTGGGGTCAAGCGGCATCGTCAATCCCGCAGACATTGAAAAAGCCATCGCCCCCGACACCGTGCTGATTTCCGTGATGCACGCCAACAACGAGCTGGGAACCCTCCAGCCGATCGAGGCAATCGGGCGTATCGCGCGCGAACATGACATCTATCTGCACACGGACGCCGTGCAGTCCGTCGGCAAGATTCCTGTGGACGTGGCAAGCCTGGGCGTTGATCTGCTTTCGCTTTCCGCCCACAAATTGCACGGCCCCAAGGGCGTGGGTGCGCTCTACATTCGCAAGGGCACCATCCTGCGGCCGCTGATGTACGGCGGCCACCATGAGCGCGACCGCCGGCCCGGCACCGAAAATGTTCCCGGCATTGTGGGCCTGGGAAAGGCCGCCGAGCTTGCCAGCGAGTGTCTGGCGGAAGAGATGGAACGCGTGGGCGCGTTGCGCGACCGGCTGGAAGAAGGAGTTCTATCCAGCGTTCCTCTGGCGACGGTTTCCGGCGACAAGTCGAAGCGCCTCCCCACCACCAGCAACATCAGCTTTGACTACATCGAGGGCGAGGGTTTTGTGATCGCCATGGATTTGAAAGGCGTGGCGTGTTCCACCGGGGCGGCGTGCTCGTCAGGTTCCATCGAGCCTTCACACGTGCTGACCGCCATCGGCCGAAAGTATGAGCAGGCGCGGTCGGCCATTCGCTTCAGCCTGGGGCATTTCACCACTCCCGAAGAGGTCGATTACACCCTTGAAGTGTTGCCGCGCGTGGTGGAACAACTTCGCTCGCTTTCTCCGCATTACAAGAAGGATGCCGTCAGCGCCCAGCCCGCCGGGGCTTGAACAAAGACATTGGCGGCGCGCTGAATTCTGATTCCCATGACCATTGCAATAGCCATGAGCGGCGGCGTGGACAGCTCTGTAGCCGCGGCGCTGCTGGCTGAAAACAATCCGCCCGCCGATCCCAACGGCCCTCCCGACGTGGTCGGCATGACCATGCAGCTGTGGAACCAGCGGCGGCTGCCCGCGCTGCTGGGCGCCGAGGAAGGCGAGCCGGCACGCGCCAGCGGGCGCTGCTGCTCGCTTGACGATGTGTATGACGCGCGCCGCGTGGCCGGCTTTCTGGGACTTCCCTACTACGTGGTCAACCTGGAAGACCGGTTTGAGCAGGGAGTGGTGCGCCCCTTCGTGGAGAGCTACCTGGCGGGCGAAACGCCCATCCCCTGCAGCCTTTGCAACACGGAAATCAAGTTTGCGGAGTTCATTGACACGGCGCGCAAGGTGGGCGCTGACACCATCGCCACGGGGCACTACGCGCGCGTCGAGAAGGACCCTGATTCCGGCCGCTACCGCCTGTTTGCGGGGCGCGACGCTTCCAAGGACCAGTCGTATTTTCTCTTTGGACTCAAGCAGGAGCAGCTTGCGCGCACCCTGTTTCCACTGGGCGAGCTTACCAAGGATGAAGTCCGCGCCATGGCCCGCGACAGAAATCTACCCGTGGCCGCGAAGCCCGACAGCCAGGAAATCTGCTTTGTTCCCACCGGCAACTATCGCCGCTTTATCGACGCCTATCTCAGTGAGCAGGGCAGGAAGATTGAGGACGCCGCGGGCGACATGGTGACCACCGACGGCCGCGTTCTGGGCCGGCACGAGGGCCTTGGAAGCTACACCGTGGGCCAGCGGAAGGGACTCGGAATTGCCACCGGATCGCCGCTTTACGTCATCGGGCTTGACCGCGCGCATAACCGCGTGGTGGTCGGTGCTGACGAGGAATTGCTGAAGAGCCGCCTGCTGGTGCGCGAGATCAACTGGATCCGCCCGGCGCGCGAGGGCGATTCCTTTGAAGCTCGCGTCAAAATCCGCAACAAGCACTTCCCTGCCGCCGCCCGCGTTGAGGCTCGCGCCGATGGCGAGGCCCTTGTCGAATTCGCCAGCCCGCAGCGCGCCATCACCCCCGGCCAGGCCGCCGTCTTTTACGATGGCGACGAAATGGTCGGCGGCGGTTGGATCAGCAGCGTGCTTGATTAACCAGCCAACTCTTTTCGTCTGCGGGCACGGTACACCTCACCCATGCCCCCTGCACCCAGCGGCGAGAGAATTTCATATGACCCGAGTTTTGTACCTGCGGTTGGCATCACTTCACCCCATCCACCAGATACAGGTCTGAGAGCGAGCGATTGTAGGAGTATGCGTATGCTTTGCCATCGGGCGTTATTTTCACGGGCACGATCCCGACCAGGCCAATGGTATCCCTGGGTGCCAGCGTCGCGACCAGTTGTCGTCTCCCGGTCTCCAAGTCCAACCGAAATATCCGGGCGCGGGTTTGTTCGTTCTGGTAAATATAGGCAGCGCGTCGGTCCTTTGACCAGTTCACCCAAATATCTTCCGGCTGCAATCCCGGAACGCTTTGCGGCGGTTTTCCATCGAGTGAAAATCGCCATCCTTTTCCATTGAGGTCGCGCGCGAAGCACATCTTTCCGTCGGACGAAATCACGTTTCCGATATACTCCATCGGCGAGACGGTGATGGCGGGAGTGATTGCTCGCGGTCTCCCGCCGACGGGACTCTCCACATACATCCGCCATTCGTGCCCGTCGCTGGCGGCAAAATAGACTCCTTTGCCGTCTGGCATCCATCCGAGCACTGAGAACTGGTCCATCCCAAATGCTCCCAAATCCTTCGACTCTCCGGGACCGGTCGGCAGCAGGGCGAGATGCGGGGGGCCGGACAAGGTAACCAGCACCCATTTCTGGTCTGGGGAGAAGACTGGATTGAATCCGACGCCCAACTTGATCGGCGACGGTGCGTCTGTCCTCCACATGTACGTATCGAGAGAGTCGCCTGCGGCTTCGCCATACTCACCAAAGGCGATCTCGCCTCCGTCGGGCGAAATGTCCCCCACTACTGCCGCGTCAAGCCATGTAAGATCGCGCTCGCCGGCGTCTCTCGTGCTTCGAAATTGCATTCCAGTGCGCCAGACTTCCTTGGTCAGAAGAATTCTCCCGTCCGGCGAGACGTCTTGGAGCCTTAACATGCCTGGCAGCCGAAGCACAATGCGCTCGCTGCCATCCAGCGCAAGCGCATGAATCGCATTCGGCCAGGCGTGGGTGTTGGTCGCTCCGAACCACACCTCGTTCCCCTGGGGCGCCCAAGCCAGCCCCTCGACACTGGGAAACTGCTTCGACGATCGGGCGATCTGCTTACCGTCCCGGTCGAGGATCACCACACGCCCGGCATCCCCTGCCGCGCCGTATTGCACGAAGGCGACCGCATTCCCTCGCGGCGAAACGCGCAGGAAATCGAACCAGCTCCCGCTCTTGTAAATCACTTTTCCCAGCGGAAACTCCAATTGAAACTGGCCTCCCACGTCGCGCACGGCGGCCATGTTGTCATCCCCATGGATCCAGTCCGCCGACACAACGCTCGTGGCGACTTCCCGAGGCGCGCCAACCGAAAGGGGCGTCACCGCCAGCGTGCCTTCGCAGTCGCCAATAAAGATGTCCCGGCAACCGACCGAGACGGCCATTTGTGAGGCGGAGACAGCGAAGAGCGAAGAGCCCTTTAGTCCCAGGGGACGCCACTCTGGACTATCCGGCGTGGTTGAGTAGATCTGCAGTGGCCGGTCATTCCATGCCGCGCTGTAAAGGATCGTCCGGTCGCCGGGAACAAACCGGGCCGCGTAAATCAGCCCGCGATCGAACGTGAGTTGATGATAAGTTGGCTGAGGCACGCGCACGGTGGACTTCCAGAGAAACACACCCATCAGCATCATGGCCAAAAGTCCGGCAACTGCCCACGGCAAGATGCGGCGCAGCGGGGATCTGTGATCGCCGGTTGTGGCATGGGCATCCTGCCCATGGACCTCCACGGGCGGGACGCCCGTGCCACTGATCGTCTCATCAATTGTAATTCTCGCGTCGCCGATGTCGCGCAGGCGCTGCTTTGCGTCTTTGATCAGGCAACGGCGGACGAGACGTTGAAGGGGTGGTGGAGTTGCTTCCGGTATCGCCGTCCAATCCGGTTCGGCGCGGATCACTGCTGCCAGCACGTCGGAAATCGTTTCACCCTCGAACGGCTTCCGCCCCGTCAGCATTTCGTAGAGCACGCAGCCGAACGCCCAGATGTCCGCCCTTCGGTCAACCCGCTGCCCCTTCGCCTGCTCCGGGCTCATGTAGGCGGCCGTGCCCAGAATCATTCCCGCCTGCGTCGCCATGGCGCTCAGAGTTGGCGAGTCTCCTGCATCCAACGTGGCCGTGGAATCCTGTGTGTCCAGCACCTTGGCCAGGCCAAAATCCAGCACTTTCACCGTGCCTTCCGGGGTGATCTTCACGTTCGCTGGCTTCAGATCACGGTGGATCACCCCGCGCTCGTGCGCGTATTCCAGAGCTTCGGCGATCTGACGGGCAATGGGCAGGGCGTCATCCATCGCTAACGACGAACCCTCACCCGGCCCTGCGGGCCACCCTCTCCCAGAGGGCGAGGGCTGTGAATCAGAAGATTTCTCCCCTCGCCCCGCTTGCGGGGAGAGGGTGTCACGCGACGCGGGACGGGTGAGGGGCTGTGCGCGACGCAGCCGCTCCCCCAGCGTCTCGCCTTCCACCAACTCCATCACCAGCGCGCGCACGCCGTTCGATTCTTCGAGACCATAGATAGCAGCAATGTTGGGATGGTTCAGGGAGGCCAACACCTGCGCTTCCCGCTCAAAGCGTGCCATGCGCTGGGCGTCACGCGCCATCGTTTCAGGAAGGATTTTGAGCGCCACGTCCCGCTGCAACTTCGTATCGCGGGCACGGTAGACCTCACCCATTCCGCCCGCGCCCAGCGAAGAAACAACTTCATAAATACCGACCTTTTCACCGGGTGTCAGCACCAGATCCCTCTTTTCACTCGGGATTTCGCCTGCGGGCTCCCGCACAGCTCACGCCCGCAAAGCGGCTCAACCTCACCCATGCCCCCTGCACCAAGCAGCGAGAGGATTTCGTAAAGCCCGAGTTTTTCTCCTGCTGCGAGACTCATTTGTTTCTCAGTGCCACTGGTCGGCTAATAACATTCCGAATAGGGAGAAACTAGATCCGCGAGAAGTGCCGTTTTACTTCAACCCCTCAGCAAGGTAAAGGTTATAAAGCACGGTCGTGTAAACATACGCATAAGCATTGCCGCTTGGCGTTACGCGAACCGCGAAGACGCCGATCAACCCGGCGTGGTCAGGGGGAGAGAGTTCCTTCCAGAGTTGCCGTTTGCCCGTCGAGAGATCGAACCGATAGACCTTCGCGCTCAAAACGCCATGCTGCTCCACAAAGACCGACCGGCCATCGGCGCTCCACTGGATTGGGAGGTCCTTGGCCTCAAGCCCGGCCACGGGCTCAGGTTTGCCACCCGCCACCGGATAGAGCCAGAACTTGTCTTGGACATCGCTCGCCAGTACTTCCTCGCCGTCGGGTGAAACAACCGACCACCTTCCTGCCCCTTCCGGAGTGATGGGCTTCGGCTCGCCGCCATTCACGTCCTGCACGTAACACCGGTCGGCATGTCCCGGCGCCCGGCCCGTCACCAGAATCCGTTTGCCACCAGGAAACCATCGCGCCCAGGCGTAATGACTGATCGGACCAGCCGGCAGGACCTTCTCGCTCCCCGTACCGGTGGGAAGCATAACCAGTTTCTCAGGCGAGCTTAAAATGACGGACAGCGCCCATTTACCGTCTGGCGAAAGTGAATACGGATTACCGTTGCCCAGGGGGACGGGAGGCGAGGAGCCGTCGGTCTTGCGGATACAAGCTGCGTATAGCGGCCCGGCGCCTTCGCTCCCCTCGCTAAACAATAGTGTCTTGCCATCGGCGGAAAGATCCAAGGGAATAGAGTGGTCGAGCCAGGAAAGGTCCCGCTCCTTCGTCGCGCCAGGCGCGCGGGCCATGATGCTGGCTCGATTGTTATCCCGAGTGAGGAGAACGCGCCCGTCGGGGAAAATGTCTTGAAGCGTCATGCCGCCCGGCGCACGCGCCACGACTCTTTGCCTGCCATTAAGCGAGACAGCGTAAAGCTGTCGATCGTTCCCCGCCTTCGCCGTTGTAAACCAAACCTCTTTGCCGGAGGACGACCAGGCCAGCCCTTCTTCGCTTTCCCATCCCGTTGAAAGAACCGTCTTTTTCCCTTGAAGGTCAACGACATCAACTGAGCCGCGGTCATCCAAACGCGAAGGATGGTCGAAAAAGGCAATTCGATCTCCCTTGGGTGAAATTCGTATATGGCTGATCCAACCGTTCGTTTCATATAGGACTTTGCCTATGGGATACTCCAACCGATCCTCCCCTTGCACCACGTGCACGACGGCGAGATTTGAGCCGTCGGGCGACCAATCGGCCCATTCCACGTTGCCGAGAACCTCGCGCGGCCCGCCTCCAGCCAGAGGCAAGCGCGCCAAGGTGCCCCGAATGAACAAAAAGCCTTGCGGGGTGCCGTTTAAGCATACGGCCATCTCGCCGGTCGATGACATGGCCAGGAGGTTTGCGCCCGGCAGGTCGAGCGAGCGCCATCCGGGCAAGCCAAGGCTCGCCGTGTAAAGCTCGAAGGGATGGCCGTCCCAGGCCGCAGCATAGACAATCGTCTTGCCGTCCGGGGCAAACCGCGCCGCTGAAACGGGGCCGCGCTGGAATGTGACCTGCTGATAGCGGGGCGGCGGGGCGGGCGGCGAATGCCGCAACAAGACGAGAGCTGCGGCCGCTATTATGGCAGCTACTGCAACCGCCCACGGCATGGCGCGTAGGGGGGATTTGCGCCCACCGGTTGTGGCATGGGCATCCTGCCCATACACCTCCACGGGCGGGACGCCCGTGCCACTCAATTCTTCTTCAATCGTGATCCGCGCGTCGCCTATGGCTTGCAGCCGCTGACGCTGGTCTTTCTGCAGGCAGCGGCGGATGAGGCGCTGAATCGATGGAGGCGTTGTCTCCGGTATCGCCGTCCACTCTGGCTCGGCACGGATCACCGCGGCCAGCACGTCGGAAAGGGTTTCGCCCTCGAAGGGTTTCCGGCCCGTCAGCATTTCGTAGAGCACGCAGCCAAACGCCCAGATGTCCGCCCGCCGGTCGACCCGCTGCCCCTTGGCCTGCTCCGGGCTCATGTAGGCTGCCGTGCCCAGAATCATTCCCGCCTGCGTCGCCATCCCGCTCAGTGTGGGCGAGTCGGCTGTGGCCAGCGTGGCGGTCGAGTCCTGCGCCTCCAGCACTTTGGCCAGACCGAAGTCCAGCACCTTTACCGTACCTTCGGGGGTGATCTTCACGTTCGCCGGTTTCAGGTCTCGATGGATCACGCCGCGCTCATGCGCGTATTCCAGTGCTTCGGCAATCTGGCGCGCTATGGGCAGGGCTTCGTCAGTCGCTAATGGCGAACCCTCACCCGGCCCTGCGGGCCACCCTCTCCCAGAGGGCGAGGGTGTTAAATCATTTGATTTCTCCCCCCGTCCCGCTTGCGGGGAGAGGGTGTCACGCGACGCGGGACGGGTGAGGGGCTGTGCGCGACGCAGCCGCTCCCCCAGCGTCTCGCCTTCCACCAACTCCATCACCAGCGCGCGGACACCGTTCGATTCTTCAAGGCCGTAGATGGCTGCAATGTTGGGATGATTCAGAGAGGCCAGCACCTGCGCTTCGCGCTCAAAGCGCGCCATGCGCTGGGCATCGCGGGCCATCGTTTCAGGAAGGATTTTGAGCGCTACGTCCCGCTGCAACTTGGTGTCACGGGCGCGGTAGACTTCACCCATGCCCCCTGCACCCAGCGGCGAGATGATCTCGTAAGCTCCGAGCCGCGTCCCCTGTTGAAGCGCCATAATTTGCAGGCATTATACACCGCAGGGCCGCGGGTCCGAGATGCATTTGCATTTCAGGCGAAATGTGGGTGGCGCAGTATGGCCAAAGAGACCGTAGCGTATTAACCCATCTTTGAGATGAACCGCCGGGTTTGCGGCATGAAGCGGCGTAGCGCCGCCGTCCCGGCGGCCCTTTCCCCAAATGCCAGCGGGACGCTGGCGCTACGGGCCAAGCCCAACGCAACGATTTAAACCTTCCTTGACAGGAAACGCCAGGTTTGCGGCGCGAGGCGGCGGGCGGCGGAATTTTTGAGCAATGCCTTCTTCAAGGCAGCAAGATCGTCCGGCACGTCGACGTCAGGACACGGTTCGAGCACCGAGCATGAAAGACCGTGACGGAGCAGGCTGCCGAGCGTATCTTCGAAAGCGAATTTGGTTCCCATGCGAACGCCGCTGAAAAGTCCGCGGCAGGTCTTCCGCAACCCAATCAGATAATAGCCGCCGTCCGGGCACGGGCCGAGCACAGCGTCCGTGGCGCGCAATTCTTCAAGCGCCAGCCGCAGCATTTCAGTAGTAAGAGCCGGCGAATCGGTCCCCACCACAACCACCCGCGAGTGCTGCCTGAGCAGTTGGGTGAATGCGCGCTGCAACCGCTGCGCGAGGTCACGGCCCAGTTGCCGCCGGCACTCGAATGCGGGCGGGACCATTTCCATGGGCAGATATCCTCCCGCCGTAAACACGTAGTGGGCAAAATTTCCTTTGAGTTTTGCCACCTTCCGCAGCGTATCGGAAACCAGCGCCCGGTGAAACTCCGCTGCGCCGTCCGGGCCCAGGGCGGGGATCAGCCGCGTCTTGGTTTTTCCCTTGACGACGGCGCGGGCAAAAACCGCCACGGCTGCAGAAGAGAGAGAGGTCTCAGATTTCCGGACCTTTCGACTCCTGCCCCGAGCCCGTGACCCGGCAAATGATTTCCCGGTTCCGGTCTTGACCGCGTGGGCAGTTCCGCCTTTTTCCGGCACGCCCGGCGGGATTTTCAGCTTTGCAGGAGATACTTTGCGAGTGGAATGGGATGGATGTTTGGGCAATGAAGTTCAGTCAGGAATTTCGCTGTTTCATCGGCTGCCAGCCTGACTTTCCCAAATCGGGAAGAAACAGAAATTCAGGCTTGCCGGTGAGAACTAAATGAACATCTGTTCGTCTTGCGGCACGTCACTTGCGCGCGACTCGCGGCGCCTGGAAAGGAAGAAATCGAGCCCCGCCTGGAGGCCTTTGAGAACAGCGGACGCTTCCGAAACGGGAGCGATGATGTTGCGCTGGACGGTGGCCGTGGTCTTATCCACTCTCTCCAGGACATCGGTGATGGTCTGGTCAACGCGAATCACCTGCAGCCGGAAACGGTCCAGCAGGTCATCGAGGGCCTCATCGACGCTGCCGGTACGTTGGCGCAATACGCGGGCCACTTCCGCCAGGTCGGCGGTGATGGAACGGAGAGGTTCGCGGGAACTTGCCACGATCTCCGTGAGGGACGCCGCCAGCGGGTCGATTCGGCGGCTGACGTCAGCCCGAATGCCCGCCACCTCTTCCTTGATTTCACGGATGGCCCTGTAAAGGCCAAACATGGAAAAAGCCTGCAGAACGATGGCTGCGGCGGCAATGATAATAAAAATCGTCAGCAAAGTATCATGAGCCATACGCTACTCTCGGCCGCCTGGGCCACTGGCGAAGAGTGGCTTATTAAGCCTCCTTGCCTTTCTCCTCCCTGTAGGCTTGCTTTCCAGCTTCAAGCGCGGCGGACAACTGCTCCTTCTGTTTGGCAACCGATCCCCGGGCCTTATCCACGTAACCTTCAGCTCTCTGGCGGTACTCCTTGCTCTTTTCGGCTACCATGTCTCTGCCTTCGCCGGCCCGCTGGGTGATGTAGTCGCGCGTTTCCTGTCCTGATTTTGGAGCAAAAAGGAGGGCCAAAATTGCACCAATCCCCGCTCCGGCCAGAAAGAACGCTGCCTTCGACCCTCCATTGTTTTCACTCATTAGAAATCCTCCTGATTCTTCTTAGGCGACCACTTTGATCGCAAATTCTTTGCCCCGGTCAAAAGCGTCCTCCGCCTGCCGGCGGATCTCACGGCTGCGCGCGGCAACAAAATCAACGCCATCCTCCGCAGCCCTGGAAATCAACTTCCTCGTCTGGCGCCCGCTCTGGGGGGCATAAATGAGACCCATCGCGGTCCCAATGCCAACTCCCGCAGTCAAGATGCCCAAACCGTATAGCATATTTTTCATCTTCATGGTTGACCTCCTGTCTCTTAAGAGGTTATCAAAGTCCAGCCAGATTTTCAACATTAAATTATCTTAGTTTTAAAGCAATTATTAATATACCGACCAGACTATCTATTAGTTTCTGTTTTCCCATTTTCCAGATATTCCATAATTCGCAGCGCCTGTTTTTGGGTCACAACCTGGGATAGTTCAGCCTCGCTTACCGATTTCAGCTTGTTCAGGCTGCCAAAGTGCTCCAGGAGCTTCCGGGCCGTGCGCTCACCGACTCCGGGGACTTCGAGCAGTTCCGAGGCCAGTTCCCGGCGGGTGCGGCGCTTCCGGTGGAAGGTCACGGCGAACCGGTGGGCCTCATCTCTGATGCGCTGGATCAGGTGCAACGCCGGCGAGTGGTGGTCCAGCGCAATCGGTTCGTCTTCCCGGCCGTGGACGTACAGGATCTCTTCCTTCTTGGCAATGCTGGCCAGCGGCTGGTTGATGATTTCAAGCCCGGCCAGCGCGTCGGCCGCCGCGTGGAGCTGCCCCACCCCGCCATCAATCAGCACCAGGTCCGGCAACCGCTTGTTCTCCTGCTGCAGGCGGCTGTACCTCCGGCCCACCACCTCGCGCATACTGGCAAAATCGTCATTTTGCTGGACCGTCTTGATGATGAACTTGCGGTAATCGGATTTCTTCATCACGCCGTCTACGCACACCACCATGGAAGCCACGATGTCAGTGCCCTGGATATGGGAAATGTCGAAGGCCTCAATCCGCCGGGGAGGTTTGGCAAGGTCCAGAACGTCGGCCAGCTCCGCCAGCATCTCTTCCGTTTTCGGCTGGAGCACCCGGAAGCGGCGTTCGAAAGAATGGCGCGCGTTCCTGGCCACAAGTTCCAGCAGCCCGCGGCGCCTGCCGGCCTCCGGAGTCGAGATGTGCACCGCCCGGCCGCGCTTTTCTGACAGCACCTCTTCAAGAATGTTCTGGTCTTCAAAACCCACCGGCACAAAGATTTCGCCCGGCACATACTGCTGGTCCAGATAAACCTGCTTGACCAGGGCCGAGAAAACGTCGCCGAGGTCAGGTTCTTCCAGGTCTTCCCAGAAGAACTCGCGGCGGTCCACGGTGCGGCCGTTGCGGAAGTGGAACAAGTCGACCGCCATCTGTGGACCTTCACGGTGGAACCCGAAGATGTCAAAGTCCTCGCCCGATGAGGCCGCCATCTTCTGCCGCTCGCGCAACTGTTCAACGGTGAGCAACTGGTCGCGATAGCGGCCGGCCTCTTCGTAGCGCTGCTCTTTTGAAGCGCGCTCCATGCGGTTGTGAAGTTCCCTTGCCAGCTCGCTTTCGCGGCCTTCGAGAAACATGCGAACGTCGCGCACGGCTTCCGCGTATCGTTCCGGCGTGGTCAGTCCCTCGACGCAGGGCCCCAGGCAGCGCTTGATGTAGTACTGAAGGCAGGGCCGCGGATGGTAGCGCCCGAGGTCCACTTTGCACGAGGGCACAAAAAAGCGGCGGTGGATCAGGTCGACAATCCGGTAGGCGAGCCCGCCGGGGAAATAGGGACCGTAGTAGCGCGATCCGTCTTTCCTCAGGCGGCGGGTGACGTAGACGCGCGGGAACCGCTCGTGCAAGGTGAGCTTGATGTAGGGATAAGTCTTGTCATCGCGAAGCAGGACGTTGTAGCGAGGCTTGAACTGCTTGATCAGGTTGTTCTCAAGCGCCAGAGCTTCCTTCTCATTGTCCACCAGAATGGTTTCGAGGTCCGCGGCCAGGTCGAGCAGGCGGTCGCGCTTTTCGTCGCTGGGGCGCGATTCCTGAAAGTAAGACCGCACGCGGTGGCGCAATGACTTGGCCTTGCCCACGTAGATCGGCTTCCCTGCCGCATCCTTGAAAAGGTAAACGCCCGGCCGCGCCGGCAGGCCTTCCGCTCTTTGTTTGAGAAGCTCGTTCATCCGCATTTCCTGCTTTGCAGCTATTATCGCCGATCTCGACGAATTGCGGAAAGGCGCAGCCTCTGTAGCGCCGGCATCTTGCCGGCCCTGAAAAGTGCCGCCGGGACGGCGGCGCCACAGAGCTTCCAGTTTGGCAATAAACGTTCAGGTAGAGGGGCGTATCGCAACGCCTTGTTTCGCAACGAGTTGCAGAGCACGTTCTGATGCAGGCCGAAATCGCGCTTACATAGCGGCAAAAATGCTGGTAAAAATCAAGAAATCTTCGGCCCACCACGTCGAAAGGAGGAGCGGATGTTAAGACGTGACTTTCTGGTTCTTTCTGCTTCGGTTGGATTTTTCGGATTGCCAGGGATGCGGACAGAGGCAACCCCCGAGGCCGCGGGCTTAGCGAGCAGCACCTTGGTTGATCCCGAAGAAAGGATCTCCCAGCGCCTTTGCCCCGAATGCTGGGGCCATATCTGGGGCAAGGTTACCTGCCACGCGTGCGATGGTACCGGATTGTGGACCGAGGCCAGTGAGTGCGCAGGTTTCTATCATCGTGATGCCGCCCGCCCCGCCGGCCTCTGCGCGAGGTGCTTTGGCGAAGGAGAGATAGAATGCACTCGTTGTTTCGGCACGGGATTTCTTACTACCTTTGTGAAAACCGCGTGACCGCAATGATGCCGGGTGGCGCAGAGCGTTGCCATTGGCGCTCTGCGAGGTCTCGAAGGGACCCACTTTGGGCCATCGAAAAGATGAGAAAAAGTCGCTCCGCGCTACCCGCCAACACCGCTGATTTCGACAAGGGGCTCGCCCTGCTCAAGCAGCCTAAGAGCCCTCGGCAGCGTCCTTTGCAGGACTTCTCTGAGGCAGGCATTCGACGTGTTGCCGCACGTTATCCACAAGAGTTGCGGGGGCGGGCCAAAGCGTTCGAGGAGGTCGAGGAAGTCGCTATCCTTCGTAATCACAACCGCGAGCGCTCGGCGCGCGGCCTGGTATATCTCCCGGTCTTTGGCATCGCGCAGACCCAGGTCGCGCACGGCGCGCACCTCAACCGCGAAACCAGCGGCAATCCACGATGCCAGATCGGGTGACAGTTGCGCGTCAACCCAAAGGATCAAGCGGCCACCACAGGGTGGTCCAGCCGCCGGCTCGCAAAGGCCAGGCAGGCTTGGATGTCCTCGCGTTCCAGGTCGGGCAGTTCTTCGAGGACTTGCTCCGGGGTAAAGCCATTAGCGAGCAGGTCGAGAACGTCCGTCACCCGAATGCGCATCCCGCGAATGCACGGACGCCCGCCGCACTGTTCAGGGTCAACCGTTATCCGCTCCGCCAAGTTGGCCATTTCAGCCGTTCCTAAACTGGATTATAACACCACCAAAGCCCGTGGCGCCGACATCCGTTTCTGTGATTCCGCGGTTCTTCTTCAGAAGTAGCGCCCGTGCCCAGGAAAAGCCCCCGAAGGGCGAGGAGGACTTTTGCCCATGGTGCGAGCTATGGGATAAGAGGCCGCAACTAATGAGGATTGCATAATAGAGTGACGGACTTCCGTAGCGCCGGCATCTTGCGGCCCTGAAAAGTGCCGCCGGGACGGCGGCGCTACCAACGAGCGTTGCCACTATATTTTGCAATCCTCAGCAGTCCCCCAGCCCCGGAGAGTGTGCGTGAGAACCAGGTTGCATTTTGAAGGGAAATGATGCAAAAGAAAGGGTCATGAGCACACGATTTTTGCCGTACAACCCGGATCAGGCTTATTTGCTGCCACCGAACGTGAAGGACGTG
>Ga0307373_10003622_pt1:5000-26722 | contig 26722 bp, 23 predicted proteins | sample OX2MG_FD_202534 | JGI IMG/M metagenome (GOLD analysis project Ga0307373, IMG submission 202534) | Soil microbial communities from Risofladan, Vaasa, Finland - OX-2 | ecosystem: Environmental > Terrestrial > Soil > Coastal area > Acid sulfate soil | place: Finland: Risofladan, Vaasa...
CACAGGAACACCGCCAGCCCGCCGATGCCCTCCGGCGTGGAGAACCGCAGCATCGGCTGCTTCTCCGCCAGGAAAGCGTGCGCCGCCTGGTCCACGCTGATGCCCTCCGCGACGGCGCGCGCCTCCAGTTGGCGCTGCACCAGAGGCGTCAGCACCCAGCCCGGGCAGATCGCGTTGGCGGTGACGCCGGCGTTGGCCAGCTCGATCGCCGCCACCTTGGTCATGCCGACCACACCGTGCTTGGCCGCGACATAGGCGACCTTCTGCCCGCTGGCCACCAGTCCGTGCGCCGACGCGATGTTGATGATCCGCCCCCAGCCGCGCCGCCGCATCCCCGGGATCGCCGCCTGCATGCCGAAGAACACCGCCGAGAGGTTGATCGCAATGATCGCGTTCCACCGCTCTGCGGGAAACTCCTCGATATTGGCGACATGCTGGATGCCGGCATTGCTCACCAGGATGTCCACCGCGCCAAGCGTCCCCTCCGCCTCCGCGACCATCCCCGCGATCTGCTCCGGCCTGGACATGTCGGCCGGGCTGTAGGCGACGCGCACCCCGAACTCCGCGGCAAGCCCGGCGCGTTCGGCCTCGATCGCGGCCGGGTCGCCGAAGCCGTTCAGCATGAGGTCGGCCCCCGCGGCGCCGAGCGCGCGGGCGATGCCGAGGCCGATACCGCTGGTGGAACCGGTGACCAGGGCCACCTTGCCCTTGAGGCTCATGCGCGCGCCCTCCTTTTGTTGCTGCACCGCAGCATAATAGGCCCATCACACGCATGGCGAAAGCCGGAAGGGGATTGTTCCGCACGCGGGCGGCGGCAATAGTCGCCCGCATGTCCAGGGAAGCGCTCCGCCATCTCGCCGCCGACCGGCGTTTCGCCGCGCTGATCGGACGCGTCGGGCCGCCGCGCCTCACCGTCGAGCGCCGGCGCAGCCCCCATGAGGCGCTGACCCGCGCCATCGCCCACCAGCAACTGCACGGCCGCGCCGCCGAGGCGATCCTCGGCCGCTTCGCCGCGCTGTTTCCGGATGGTGCCTTCCCGGCGCCCGCACAGGTGCTGGCGGCCGAGGAAACGGCGCTGCGCGCCTGCGGATTTTCCGGCCCGAAGATCGCCTGCATCCGCGCCATTGCCGCCGCCGCGCTGGACGGCACGATCCCGACGCGGCGCGAATCCACCCGGCTGTCCGATGCCGCGCTGATCGAGCAGCTCACCGCGATTCGCGGGGTCGGTCGCTGGACGGTGGAGATGCTGCTGATCTTCACCCTCGGCCGCCCGGACGTGCTGCCGGTGGACGATTTCGGCGTCCGCGAAGGCTATCGCGTGCTGCACCGCCTGGATGCGCAGCCGAAGCCGCGGGCGCTGGCCGAGATCGGCCTCGCCTGGGCGCCATACCGGTCGCTGGCGGCCTGGTATCTGTGGCGCGCCTCCGACGAGGCGAAGCGGTCGGCCGCGCCGGCATCGCGGGCGTGACGCTCACCTCGCGCACGCAGCCGGAGCGTCAAGGCGCAAAGCCCCGAGGGCAAGGGTGCGGCGGGGCGACCTGCTCACCCTCACCCTCGCCCTCGGCGCTTTGCGCCCCGGCCTCTCCGGCTTCGCGGCCGAGGTTACCGGTATAGAGGTCCGGCCAACGGCGCCGCACGATCGGTCCATCCGATGCATAGGCGCGGCACGAATCTACGATCGTGGCCCCGCCGCGCAGCAGCTTCTGCGCAATGCGCGCATCCAGCCTGTCGCTGCCGGGCTCCTCCGCCTCGCCACGCTCATGCGCCTCGCGCCAGGCGCGGTACGGGCTGATCGTCTGGAATGCCGTCGTCGCCATCTGCTGCAGCAACTCGCGCAAATGTGTGCATCCCGCCGGGCCGCCGACACGCTGGGTCGCCTCGCGCAGGAAGCCCGGCTTGATGCGCAGCCCGGCCAGGCCGGCAAAAGCCGGCGCCGCGCTCGGGCACACCGCATAGGGCGCGTAGTCGGTCGCGGCCTCGCTCGCGACGATGGTCATCGTCTCGTCCAGTGTCAGCCGCAGCCACATGCCGTGCAGCTTCTCGCCCGCGTCCACATAGCCGCGATCCTGGTTGACGAACCCGTAGCTCTTGGCGTCGGCAAGCTGTGCCTCGATGTCATACAGCCCATCCTCCCGGCGATAGCCGCGGATCCGGATGTCGCGCGAATGCAGCAACTCGCGCGCCGCGGCGTCGGTCAACGGCATCGGGCATCCCTATCTATTGCAGCGCAGCATAGCCGCATATGGCGTGCGGCCCCCAACCTGCAAACCCCCCGCGAATCGCGGGTCGCCGGAGGCTCAGAACAGCCGGTCCTTGGGCCCGTACGGCACGATAACGTCATTGGGATCGGCAAGGTTCAGCATGGCCCGGGCGCGCTCATCCAGCGTGTCGAGATCCAGATGATTGGCGCGCAGGCCGGCCACCCGACGCTCCCAGGCGTCGCGTTCGGCTTGCGCCGTGGCATGCTCCGCGGTGGCTTGGCGCAGCATTGCCTGGCGTTGGGCATAGGCCACCAGGCCGTGTGCGCCCTGCGTGGCGCTCCAGCCGAAATAGCCGGTGATGGCCAGGAAGATCAGCGGCGCGATCGCCCCCTTCGCCCTGCGCTTCAACTCGCCGCCCATCGCCATGACAACCCTCCGACTCGGCGGCACCATACATCGCGCTCCCCAATCGGTGAACCAAAATGCCCGGAAAGCGCCCGCATCTTGCCACGGTGCTGGATCACATCCATCCGTGACGACGGGATCGGCCTCGTCGCAAGGAGACAATCATGCGTTTGCGCGCACTTCTCTTCGCCGCGCTCGGCGGCGCTTTCCTGCTGACCGCCGTCGCGCCGGCCTTCGCCGATCGCAACGACTGGCGCCATGGAGACCGGCGGCACCACGAAGACCATGAGTGGCACGGGCATCCCGATTGGGACCGTGGCTATTACGCGCCGCCGGTCGTGGTGGTGCCACCGGCCTACGGCAGCTACTACGCGCCGCCGCCAGCCTATTACGGCCCCCCGGGCGTGAGCTTCGGCGTCACCATCCACTGAAGGCATCCGGAGCACGGCCCGCCCGCGCGCCGTCTGGCCGGCGGTGCTGCCCTCACCGCGCGTTGCGCCGCGTGAGCGCGCGGACCGCCGCCTCCACCGCGCCGAGTTCGTTCGGCAGGACCAGGAACCGCTCCGCCCGGTCGTACAGATCCGCCAGCCGCGGCGGCAGCGGCGGGCGCCAGCCGACCGCTTGCTCGATCGCATCGGGAAATTTCGCCGGGTGCGCGGTCGCCACCGCCACGGTGACCACCGGCGGCGCCGGCGGCAGCGCACGCGCGGCGGCGATGCCGACGGCGGTGTGCGGATCGGCCAGGTAGCCCGTGGTTTGGTAGAGTCGGCGGATCTCCGCCTCGATCCCCGCATCATCGAGGCTGAAGCCATGGAACACCGTCCGCGCCCGACGCCAGGCCATGTCCGGCACCGGCATCCGCCCGCTGCCGCGAAACGCCTGCATCGCCTTGGCGGTCGCCGCCGGGTCGCGATCCAGCAGTTCGAACAACGCCCGCTCGAAATTCGAGCTGACCTGGATGTCCATGCTGGGCGCCAGCGATTGCTCCACCGGCGCCATCGACATGTCGTTCGCCGTCAGGAAACGGGTGAGAATATCGTTTCGATTGGCGCCGACGATCAGCCGCGCCACCGGCAGCCCCATGCGCCGCGCCACCCAGGCGGCGAGCACGTTGCCGAAATTGCCGGTCGGCACGCTGAACGCCACCTCGCGGTCCGGCGCCCCCAGCGCCAGCGCCGCCGCGGCATAATACGGCACCTGCGCCGCGATCCGCGCCCAGTTGATCGAATTCATCGCCGAAAGCCGCATCTCGGCGCGGAACGGCGCGTCGGCGAACATCGCCTTCACCAGGTCCTGGCAGTCGTCGAAATTGCCGGAAACCGCGATGTTGCCGACGTTCGGCGCATGCACCGTGGTCATCTGCCGGCGCTGCACCTCGCTGACCCGATTGTGCGGGTGCAGAAACACGACGGAAAGCCGCTCGCGGCCGAGGCACGCCTCGATCGCGGCCGAGCCGGTGTCGCCGGAGGTGGCCCCGACGATGGTGACATGCTCCCCACGTTCGGCCAGGACGTGGTCGAACAGGCGGCCGACCACCTGCAGCGCCATGTCCTTGAAGGCGAGCGTCGGGCCGTGGAACAACTCCTGCACGAACAGCCCGGTTTCGAGCTGCTGCAGCGGCACGATCGCCGGCTGGCCGAAGCCGGCATACGCGTCGCGGCAGAGCGCGCCGAGCGTCTCGGCGGGCAGCGCGTCGCCGACGAAGGGCTGCATGATACGGGCGGCGAGCGCCGGATAGGGCAGCCCGCGCATCGCGCGCCAGTCGGAGAAGCTGAAGCGCGGCCAGGATTCCGGCACGTAAAGGCCGCCGTCCTCGGCCAGCCCGGCCAGCAGCACGCCCGCGAAGTCGCGCACGGGCGCCTGCCCGCGAGTGGAGATGTAGCGCATGGGGGACACAGTAATGCCCTCACCCGCTGCGCGGCAGAGGGTTTCTCGCTACGCCGCCGCCCGCACCGGCTGCGACCTGGCGGCCTTGATCATGTCCGCACCCTTCTCCGCGATCATGATCACCGCCGCGTTGGTGTTGCCCGACACCAGCGTGGGCATGATCGACGCATCGACCACACGCAGCCCCGCGAGGCCGTGCACCCGCAACTCATCGTCCACCACCGCCATCGGATCCTGCCCCATCTTGCAGGTGCCGGTGACGTGGTACGTGGTCTGGCCGTTCAGCCGCGCGAACTCCAGCAACTCGTCATCGGTCTGGTACTGGTCGCCCGGGTTCATCTCGAACGCGCGATAGCGGTCCAGCACCGCGTCATTGGCGATGCCGCGGCCGATCTTCATGCCGGCAACCACCGTCTGCCGGTCCAGTTCCTCGGCCAGGAAATTCGCCCGGATCGCCGGTGCCGCCGCCGGATCGGCCGATCTCGCGTGGATCCAGCCCTTCGATTCCGGCCGGCACTGGTACACCGTCAGAGTCATGCCCGGCTCGCTGTCGAGCATGCGCGTCTGCGCGCTGGCATAGCTGGCATGGGCAAAATGATACTGCACGTCCGGCACCGCGAGTTCCGGCCGCGTCTTTACAAAACCATAGACGATGCCGGCAGTGAACGTCAGCGCCCCACGATGCTGCGCATAGTACTTCACGACCTCCCGCGCCAGCGCCACGCCCCGCGTTTGCTCATTCAGCGTAACCGGCAGCTTCACCCGCCAGTTCATCCGCGGCGCGTAGTGGTCGCGGTAGTTCTCGCCGACGCCGCGCAGTTCGTGTTGCACCGCGATGCCGGCGGATTGCAGCAAGTCCGGCTGACCGATGCCCGACAACTCCAGCAGGTGCGGCGACTTCACCGCGCCGGCCGCGAGGATCACTTCTCCCCCACAGCGCGCCTCCCGCATCTGCCCACGCTGCGACCAGGCAACGCCCGTGGCGCGCTTGCCCTCGAGCAGAATGCGCGTGGCCAGGGCGTCGGTCTCGACGCGCAGGTTGGGACGGCGCCGCACCGGGTCGAGGAAGGCACGCGCAGCGGACCACCGGCGGCCGTCCTTCTGCGTCACCTGGTAGTAGCCGAAGCCTTCCTGGTTGCCGTTGTTATAGTCCGGGTTGCGCGCAAAGCCCTGCGCCGCCGCGGCGCCGATGAAGGCGTCCAGCAATTCGGCGTGTTCGCGCATGGCGGCGACGTTCAGCGGACCGCCGCGGCCGCGGCTGTCGTCGCCACCCGGTTCATAATGCTCGGATTTCTTGAAGTAGCGCAGCACCGACTCGTACGACCAGCCGCGGTTGCCGAACTGCGCCCAGGTGTCGTAGTCGAGCGGATTACCCCGCACATACAGCATGCCGTTGATCGAGCTCGATCCGCCCAGCGTCTTGCCGCGCGGGATCGGGATCGAGCGGCCGGCGACGTTGGGCTCCGGCTCGGTGGCAAAATTCCAGTTGTAGCGAGGGTCGTTCAGCAGCTTGGTGAAGCCGGCCGGGATGTTGATCCACATCGAATCGTCGGGCGGCCCGGCTTCCAGCAGCAGCACCTGGGTGCCCGGGTCTTCGGTGAGCCGGTTGGCCAGGACGCAGCCGGCCGAGCCGGCGCCGACGATGATGTAATCGTATTCAGGCATGGCGTTCCCCCTTCAGCGGCGGAGCGTAGCGGGGGACGCGATGCGGCGGAAGGCGCCGGTGCCCAGGCGCCGGCGCCCGTTGTCGCAACGACTGCGTCCGGGATGCGTTCGGGCGCGGCCGGTCGGTCGCTTGCGGGTTTTTCCCGTCGCACCCGCCGCGGCAACCGATCCCGCTCAACCTCGCCCGCGGGCGGGCGAGGTGAACGTCACACGCCCAACCGCCGCCGTGCCAAAGCGGCACCCTGCGCCAGGGCGCAGAGCTTCGCCTCCGCCACCTCGCGCCGCATCGGCGCCATGCCGCAATTGGTGCTGGGAAACAGGCGCTCGGGCGGCACATGCTCGGCCGCGTCCTCGATCGCCGCCGCGACCTCGTCCGGCGTCTCCACCGCATCCGTCGCCACGTCGATCGCGCCGAGCACAACGTCCTTGCCGGACAGCAGGCGGAGCAGCCGCGGGGGCACGTGTGAATTGCGGCACTCCAGCGAGACCTGGTCGATGCGGCTGGCAGCCAGCACCGGAAAGGTCGCCTCGTATTGCCGCCACTCGGCGCCGAGGCCCGCCTTCCAGTCGATGTTCGCCTTGATGCCGTAGCCGTAACAGATATGCACCGCGGTCTTGCACGGCAGACCGTCCGCCGCACGCTCCAGCGCGGCGATGCCCCAGGTCGCGACCTCCCGCATGTAAACGTTGAAGGCCGGCTCATCGAACTGGATCACGTCCACGCCGTCGGCGGACAGCCCGCGTGCTTCCTCGTTCAGCGCCGCGGCGAACGCCATCGCCAGCCCGGGCTTGTCGCCGTAATGCGCGTCGGCGATCGTATCGACGATGGTCATCGGCCCGGGCAGAGTGAATTTCAGCCGCCGCTTCGTGTGCGCCCGCGCCAGCCGCGCCTCGGTCGCATGGGCCCGGCCGCGCAAGGCGATCGGCCCGGTGACGGTGGGCACCATCGCCTTGTACCGGTCGGCGCGGATGCCCATCTCCACCCGCCGGTCGAAATCGATGCCGTCCAGGAACGCCAGAAACCCGTGCACGAAATGCTGGCGGGATTGCTCCCCATCGGAAACGATGTCGATGCCGGCGTCCTGCTGCAGCTTCAACCACAACAGCGTGGCGTCGCGCTTCGCCTCGGCCAGCGCCTCGCCCTGGTGCCGCCACGCCGGCCACAGGCGGTTCGGCTCGGCCAGCCAGTCCGGCTTCGGCAGGCTGCCCGCGATCGTGGTCTCCAGCATTGTTTTCCCCCTCCCGGCCGCTGCTTCCCGTTCCCGCACGCCGGCCCAACAGATGCCAACGCCGCAACGGAAGACCGTGCCGCGCCGGATGCTAGGCCACCGGCGCCAGGTGCGATACAGTCGCACGGGAAACGCGGCATCGCTGGCCTGCGCGGGAGATTCTGTGAGCATGACGATCGAGTTCAGGCCGCTGCACCGGCACTTCGCGGCGGAGGTGCGGGGTTTCGACATGCGCCAGCCGATCGATGCCGCGACGGCGCGCGACTTCGAGCATGCCATCGACCGGTACGGCATTCTGCTGTTCCCGGCGCAGCTTGTGAATGACGCGCAGCAGCTCGCCTTCACCGCCAATTTCGGGCCACCCGACATCGGCCGCAAGAAGGCGGTGAAAAGCGCCGACAGCCGCATCCCGGAGCAGATGATCGACCTCTCCAACCTGGACGAGAACGGCTACGTCATCGATCCCAACCATCGCCGCGTACTTTCACTGCTGGGAACACGCCTGTGGCATACCGACAGTTCGTATCAGCGGCCGGCGGCGAAATACTCGATGCTGCGCGCCGTGACGGTGCCGCCATGGGGCGGCGAGACCGAATTCGCCGACTGCCGCGCCGCCGGTGACGCACTGCCGGGCATGCTGCGCGCCGAGGCGGAGGATCGTTTCGCCGAGCACTGGGTGCACCATTCCCGCAGCACGCTCGGCTGGGAGCCGACGGACGAAGAGATCCGCGGCGCCATGCCGCCGGTGCGCTGGCCGCTGGTGCGGGTGCATCCGGGCAGCGGCCGCAAGGCGCTGTACATCGGCGCGCACGCGCGGCGGGTGATCGGCATGGCGCTGCCGGCCGGGCGCATCCTGTTGCGCGACCTGCTGGAACACGCGACCCAGCCGGAATTCGTGTATCGCCACGCCTGGCGGCCGGGCGACCTGGTGCTGTGGGACAACCGCTCGGTGATGCACCGCGGCTGCCGCTACGACCTTTCCCAGGTGCGCGACATGCGGCGGACCACGGTGCTCGATCCCGCGTCGGTGTTCGAGCGGGACTGTGGGGATGCCGCGGAGGCGGCGTGATGCGGCGATTGCCGCGGGCCGCGAAATCCGCCCCGGCGGACCGCCCGCGCTGACCGGGTCCGCATTGCCCCATCCCGGAATAAATCGGCATCGCACCCCCAAATCGCCGATTCGCAACGCATCCGAAGCTGCGATTCAACATCAGGGGGCGACACGTCGAGTTCTTCATCGGCCGCCTGCGCCAATGCCCTGAGACGTTCCCCGGCAAGCGCCGCGCATCAACACGACCTATCCCGTCGCCTGCTCGCGCACACCCGACCCGGCGATTGCCCCACCCCGGCTCTCATTGCACGCATCGCCGTCTCCCACATAGCGAAACGAGACGCCCGCGAGCCGCTCTAACCTCATGATGGTCCAGACGCCGCCGCGAACGGGCACTCTCCCGCGCCGCGGGAGGGCAACTGCCTCCGTTCCCCTATGCGCGTTGCATCGCCAGCAGGTCCAACGGCGCCGGTTCGGGCACGCCAAGGATCGTCAGCGCGGCATGTGCCTGGCCGCGATGGTGCGTCTGGTGGTTGAAGAAATGCGCCAGCGTCTCGCAGCGCCGCTGCGTCCACGCCTTCCCCGCCAGCGTGCGGTATTCGAAATTCGCCGCGAAATCTGCTTCGCCCAGCCCGCCGACGAATCGAATGATCCGCGCATCCTCGGCCTCGCGCGCCTCGCGCAGCGCGTCGAAATCCTCGTACAAGATCTCGTTCAGCCGCCCCGGCTCCGGCCCCTCGCCGGTCAGCCGGCGCAGCCACACCCGGTCCGCCACCACCAGATGGTTCAGCGTGCCATGCAGGCTGTGGAAGAACAGCCCCAGATCGCGGCGCCGCGCCTCCTCGGGCACGTGCGAAGCCTCGTCATACAGCCGCCGGTTCGCCCAGCGGTTATATGCGGCGAATTGCTCGTAATGCGGTTTCCACATGGCGGCGGCCTCCCCGGTTGCCCTGCGCCCGCATCCTGGCGCGCCCCGCGCCGCGGCGGTAGTGAGATCGCGCCGCCCCATGGTGAGGTTTTCTCATGTCCATCCCGTCCCTGCGGGCGCTGCGCGCATTCGCCGAGGTGGCCCGCGCCGGCAGCCTGGCGGAAGCCGCGCGCGGCCTGCACGTGTCGCCCTCGGCGGTGTCGCATCTGCTGCGCGACCTGGAGGCCGCGCTCGGCTTCGCCCTGTTCGCCGGCCGCGGCCCTGGCGCGCCGCTCAGCGAGCCGGGCGCGCGCCTGGCCCGCCGGCTGGGTGGCGCGTTCGACGCGATCGGCCTCGCGGTGGACGAAGCGCGCCATCGCAGCGGCGACGTGCGCGTCTCCGCGCTGACCAGTTTCTCCACCTTGTGGCTGGTGCCCCGCCTCGCCCGCTTCCAGGCGCGGCATCCCGATGTGCGGCTGTTGCTGGCGACCGGCACGCGCCCGGTGGATCTGGCCGCCGAGCCATTCGAGTGCGCGATCCGCTGGGGCCGCGGCAATTGGCCAGGGCTGGTGGCGACGCTGCTGTTCCGCGAGCGCCCGGTCGTGGTGGCCAATCCCCGCCTGCTGGCCGAGCACGGCTCGGTAGCCGGGCTGCCGCGATTGGCCGCGCGTACCCGCGAGGCCGACTGGCCGCTGGTGACCGCCGCGCTGGGTCTGCCCGGCACCGCGCCGGTGCTGACCTTCGAGACGCGCGCCCTGGCAGTGCAGGCGGCGATCGCCGGGATCGGCGCGACGGTGGTGGACCGGCACCTGGTCGCCGACCTGCTGGCGGCCGGTATGCTGGCGGAGGTCGCGCCGGCGCCGCCGCTGGACCGGCCGGAGGGGCACTATTTCGCCGCGTTGCCCGAGGCGCTGCGCGACCGGCACGTGCGCGCGTTCAGGGATTGGCTGGTGGCCGAGGCGGGATGACCCCGCAACGGCTCCGGCCACGCCACTCGCGCGCCCGCCCCACGGACATGGCAAGAGTTGCGAAGACCTGCAGCAGGCCGCCATAGTCCGAACCCGCCGCCGTGGAGCCGTGCCGCATGACGCCGTCCATCCCGCCGAGCCCAGCGCCCTGGCCGCGCGTCATGGCGGCCGAAGCCGGATTTTCGGCCGCCAGGCTGGATGAAGCGGTGCGCTTCGCCGCGGCGCACGAAACGCCGTGGCCACGCGACCTGCGTGCGCATCTCGAATCCGGTTTCTTCGAGCCGCCGCCGTTCAACCGGATCCTCGGGCCGATCCGTGCGCGCGGCGCACCGAACGGCCTGATCCTGCGCCACGGCAAGACAGTGGCATCCTGGGGCGATACGCGCCAGGTCGATTTCACCTTCTCCGTAGCCAAGAGCTATCTGGGTTTGCTCGCGGGTCTCGCTGTCGCCGACGGCCTGATCGCCCGATTGGACGACAAGGTGGCACTCACCGTCGATGACGGCGGCTTCGAAGGACTGCATAACGGCGCGATCACCTGGCGGCATTTGTTGCAGCAAACCTCCGAATGGGAGGGTACGCTGTTCGGCAAGTCGGACGTGATCGACCGCAACCGCAACCTGGCAATGGAGGGCAAGGGCCGCAAGGGTGACGCGCGGCCGTTGCGGCCGCCGGGTATGTTCTGGGAATACAACGACGTCCGGGTGAACCGCCTGGCACTCGCGCTGCTGCGCCGCTTCCGCCGGCCACTGCCCGAGCTGTTCGCCGAGCGGATCATGCAGCCGATCGGCGCTTCGTCCGACTGGCATTGGCACGGCTATCGCACGTCATCGGTAGAGATCGGCGGACGCATGATCGAATCGGTGTCGGGCGGCACCCATTGGGGCGGAGGCGTGGAAATTCACGCCGAGGACCAGGCGCGCATCGGCCAGTTGATGCTGCGCCGCGGCAAGTGGAACGACCAGCGCGTGCTGCCAGAGGAATGGGTCACGGAATCGCTGAAACCTTGCGCGCTGCATCCGAATTACGGTCTGCTCTGGTGGCTGAACACCGGCAGAGTGCGTTATCCCAGCGCGCCGCCGGCCAGCTATGCCGCGTCCGGCGCCGGCGGTAACCTCACCTGGGTCGATCCAGAGCATGAAATCGTCGCCGTGTTGCGCTGGACCGACCCGGCTTGCGTCGATCAATTCCTGCGATTGCTGATGGCAGCCCTGACATGACCGAGCTTGCGACACTGAAAGTTGAAGAACCGCAGCCGCATACGAAGCTGGTGACGCTGCACCGACCGGAAGCGGCGAACGCGATGAACACCCGGATGGGCGTCGAATTGCTGTCGGTGTTCGACGGATTCAATGCCGCACCGGGCGCGCAGCGCTGCATCGTCATCACCGGCGCGGGGCCGCGCATCTTCTGCGCCGGCGGCGACCTGAAAGAGCGCAACGGCATGACCGACCAGCAATGGCAGGATCAGCACCTGATCTTCGAGCGCGCGATCCGCGCCATCATCCAATGCCCGGTCCCGATCATCGCCGCGGTGAACGGCGCCGCCTTCGCCGGCGGCATGGAGATCGCGCTATGCGCCGATTTCATCTACGCCGCGGACCATGCGCGGTTCGCGCTGACCGAGGTGACCCTGGGCATCATGCCCGGCGCCGGCGGCACGCAGAACCTGCCGCGTGCCGTTGGGGCGCGGCGCGCGAAGGAAATTCTGCTGACCGGCCGGCCCTTTTCCGCCCAGCAGGCGTTCGAATGGGGCATGGTGAACCGCATCTGCGCCGCCGAGGCATTATTGCCCGAGGCGCTGGACACGGCAGCGACGATCGCCGCCAACGCACCGATCTCGACGCGGCAGATCAAGCACTCGGTGAATTGCGGGCTGAACATGGACCTGCCCAGTGGCATGATGTTCGAGATCGAGGCGTATAACCGCATGGTGCCGACCGAGGACCGCCGCGAGGGCATCCGTGCCTTCAACGAAAAGCGCAAGCCGAGCTTCCAGGGGCGGTAGCTGACGCTGTCGCCCTCTTCCGCAAGGCAAGCGGGAGAGTGCCAACCGCCCTGCTGAACAAGGAGACATCCGATGAACGCCATCACCGACATCGCGTCGCAGGGCCTGACCCGCACGCTGGCCGCGCAGGCGAGTGCGCTGACCTATGCCGACATTCCCGACGACGTGCGCGCCTGGGCGCGGCAATGCGTGCTGGACTATCTCGCCTGCGCTGTCGCCGGCGCGCAGGACGAACTCACCGGCATTCTGCTTGCCGAAATGCAAGAGCAAGCTGGCGCACCGGTCGCGACCGTGGTGGGTCATGCGGCGAAGCTGCCCGTCCTGTCGGCGGCTTTGGTGAATGGCGCCGCGTCGCATGCGCTGGATTTCGACGACGTGAACCTGGCGATGCCGGGGCATCCCTCGGTCGCCATCCTGCCCGGATTGCTCGCATTGGCCGAACAACGCGGCAGCAGCGGCGCGGACGTGTTGACCGCCTTCGTCGCCGGCTACGAGTTGCAGTGCCGTATCGGCCGAGCGATCGCGCCGGGCCACTACGACGTGCTCGGTTTCCATGCCACGGCCACCGTCGGCAGCTTCGGCGCGGCAGCCGCCTGTGCGCATCTGCTGGGCCTGGACGAGGCAACATTCGCGGTGGCGCTGGGCATCGCCGGCACCCAGGCGGCCGGACTGAAATCGATGTTCGGCACGATGTGCAAGCCGCTGCACGCCGGCAAGGCGTCGTATCACGGGGCGCTCGCGGCGAAACTGGCCGCGCGTGGCTTCACCAGCCGTTCCGACGTGCTGGAATGCGCCCAGGGCTTCGCCCGCACGCACAGCCCGGACTTCAACCCGGAGCGCGCGATGGCAACCCCGCCGGGCGGCTGGCACGTCTGCAACAATCTCTTCAAGTACCACGCCGCGTGCTACATGACGCACGCGCCGATCGAGGCGGCACGCAAGCTGCGGGAGCAGTACGGCGTGACGCCGGAACGGGTGGAACGGATTCGGCTGCGGCTCGCCGCGGCATGCGACCGGATTTGCAACATTCCCGCGCCGCGCACCGGGTTGGAGGCGAAGTTCTCGCTGCGTCTGACCACGGCGATGGGGCTTGCCGGCGTCGATACCGGCCGCCTGTCCACCTATTCCGAGGCGGTTGCCGCGGATCCGGCGCTGATCGCGTTGCGCGACAAGGTCGAGTTCGATTTCCGCGACGACCTGCCGGGCACGCTGGCCGAGCTCGAATTGCTGCTGACCGACGGCTCCCGGGTGACCGCCCGGCACGATTCGGGGCTGCCGATGACCGACGTGGCAGCGCAGGGGAAGCGGCTCGAGGAAAAATTCGCCGCGCTGGTCGAACCGGTGTTGGGTGCGGCGCGATCCCACGCACTGATCGGCGAGATCGGCCGGCTCGACGCATTGCCGGACCTGCGCGGCCTGTCGGGCTTGTGCGCGGCCTGACGACACGATCGTGACGGAGCCGGGGCGCCGCGCCGCAATTCCGCGACGCGCCATGGCCCGAGGTCGCCGGCATCATGCGAACGCCGCGAAGATCTCCTCCATGGCCTTGAGCTGATTGCCCGCCGCCGATGACGGAACGATGACCGGCGTGCGCACGCCGGCGGCCTGCCAGGCTTCCACGCCCTCGCGCACCCGGCGCGCCGGGCCGAACAGCGTGTTGTCCGCCAGCCAGGTGTCGCTGAAATATTTCGTCACCTCATCGCTCCGGCCTTCGGCGATCGCCTGCTCGATCGCCGTCATCTCCTCGACGTAGCCGGCTTCCTTCCAATAGTTGCGGTAGTTCGGCAGGAACGCGTAGTGGGTCAGCGAGCGGCGGCACACCGCCTTGGCCGCCTCGACGTCGTCGCTGATGCAGGTCGGCAGCATGTTGCCGATGAAGAAGTCTGCCCCGTCGCGCTTCGCCGCCGGCAATGCGGACAGCGACTCCGCCATATGCGACAGCGAGGCGTTGGCGAACACCACGCCCTCGCTGATTTCCCCTGCCAGCGCCACCATCTTCTTGCGCAGCGCGGCGATGATGATCGGCGGCAGCGGGCCCAGCCCCTCCTGCGCGCGAAACCGCTCGACAAAGCCGCGCGTATCGCCCAGCGGCTTGCCCGGCGTGACCCCCATGCGCACGTGCGACGGCCCGTGCGCGACGCCGATGCCCAGGCGGAAGCGGCCGCCGGAAATCTCGTGCATGAACGCCGCGCTCTGCGCGAAGTCGCCCATGGTGCGGGCGTAGATCGGCGCGATGGCGGTGCCGAAATGCAGGCTTTGCGTGTTCCAGGCCAGCGCCTCGCACAACGACATGTTGCCGAACATCGACGGCGAGAAGATGCCGGCAAAGCCCCGGCGCTCGATCTCCTGCGCGAGGTCGATGGTGAGGCGGCGGCGGCCGGGGACGGCGACCAGGCTGATGGCGGGGAGTGGCATTCGGATTCCTTCGATGATTCCCGCACCAGTCTATCCCGGGCTCGGTATTCCGAACAGGCGTGAATCCCATACCAGAGGATCGGGCGGCATAACCTGAATACGCCCGGCGTACGGGTGCGCCGGGTTGATCACGTAGTTTGCCTCGCGCGGGATGACGGCGGAAGGCACGCGCGAGAGCGCGGTTCTCAGTTCGGCGAACCATAGACCGCCAGATCGCATAGCCGTCGGACTGTCCAATGCACGCCAGTTGGATGGCGGATCGTCCATCAGATCGGTCAAGGCCAGATCATCCGGAACCACGGCTTCCACGATGAATGTTCGCGCGAGTTTGTTGCGTTGGACCAGACGCTCAAGCATCGCCAACGATATGGAACTTGCCGCATAGATGGCTGGAACGCCCACCGGATTCCACCGACCGCCATGCAGTGCGGCGCCGGCGCCGTCCCAGATCGGATGGGCGGCCGTGCCGAGGCGCCAGACGCGCATGGCTCGTCAGACCGGCAAGGAATACTCGATATTGTGCAGAATACGTTCGACCAGGCGAGCGCCGAGATCGGTCGCCGCGGTCTCGATCGGCGTCCGATATGAAAGCAACGCACGCGGTGTGGTCAGCCACTCTCGTGCCTCATCCGCATCGCCGAGCGCCTGCTGTGCCAGTGCCGTGATGCGGGCCAGACGCTCGGCTCGCTCGCTCGCGGCCGGAGATAGCAAGCGGTTGCGTTTGTAGGTTGCAGGTGAAACGATCAACGCGGCGACTTTCCGCCGCAGATCGCCGCGGTCAGGCGCGGCTTGTGCTGCGAGTTCCGGCACCACCGCGCGCGGCAGACCATGAGCGATCGCATCCGCCAGCTCGCCTATGGAATTGGGTTCGCCCCCAAGGGCGCGGGCACCCCCCAATGCGGCGGAAACCTTTGCGATCTCGAGCGGATACACGCGTGTCTCGGTATCAGGTGATCCTAGAACGTAGGCTCATCTGCGCCTAGGTTCAATGCCGACAGGCATGGCGGGAAACCTCGTGAGGAGAAAAAAGTGTCGTACGTTTCCCGAGCCATGTCGCCCCTAATACGATCGCGGCATCCCCAGCACGTGCTGCCCGACATACGCCAGGATCAGGTTCGTCGAGATCGGCGCGATCTGGTACAGCCGGGTCTCCCGCCACTTCCGCTCGATCTCGTATTCGCGCGCATAGGAGAACCCGCCGAACGTCTGCATCGCCGTCTCCGCCGCCTTCCAGCACGCCTCGCTGGCCAGCAGCTTGGCGATGTTCGCGTCCGCTCCACACTCCTGCCCGGAATCGAACAGCGCCGCGGCGCGGCGGCAGATCATGTCGGCGGCCTCCAGCTCCGCCCAGGCCCGAGCGATCGGAAACTGCACCGCCTGGTTCCTGCCGATCGGCGCGCCGAACACCACGCGATCCTTGGCGTATTGCGTCGCCTTCCTGACGAACCAGCGACCGTCGCCCACCGCCTCGCTCGCCACCAGGATGCGCTCGGCGTTCATCCCGTCCAGGATGTAGCGGAAGCCGCGCCCCTCCTCGCCGATCAGGCTCTCGGCCGGAATGCGGAAATTGTCGAAGAACACCTCGGTCGTGTTGTGGTTGATCATCGCCTTGATCGGGCGAATCTCCAGCCCCTTCCCCTGGTTCTTCTCGCCGAGATCGACCAGGAACACCGACAGCCCGTCGCTGCGCCGCTTCACCTGATCGGCCGGCGTGGTGCGCGCCAGCAGCAGCATCATGTCGGAATGCAGCGCACGCGACGTCCACACCTTCTGCCCGGTCACCACATAGGAAGCGCCGTCGCGCACCGCGCGAGTCTTCAACTGCGTGGTGTCCGATCCGGTGGTCGGTTCGGTCACGCCGAACGCCTGCAGCCGGAGGCGCCCGGAGGCGATCTCCGGCAGGTAGCGCCGCTTCTGTGCCTCGCTGCCGTGCCGCGACAGCGTGCCCATGATGTACATCTGCGCATGGCCCTGGCTGGCGACGCAGCCGCTCGCGTTGATCTCCTCCAGGATCACCGCCGCCGCGCGCAGCGGCAGGCCCGAACCGCCATATTCCTCCGGGATCAGCGCGCCAAGGAATCCGGATTGCGTCAGTTCGGTGACAAACTCGGTGGGGTACGCCTCCTGGTCCTCCAGGCCCTGCCAGTAGGTGCCCGGGTAGCGCGCGCAGATGCGCCGCACGGAATCACGCAACTCGGGAAAGTCCTCGCCGATCGGGACCATGGTGATATCCGACATGACGCTGCCTCCCATCCTGTCCGCGCCGTACGCTGCCGAAGCGGTGGCGGCGCGTCAAACCGGATGCTCGCGCAACGTCAACCCGGCTGCTAAGCCGCGTTGCGATGCGCATCCTGTTCATCACCTCCAATCGACTCGGCGATGCCGTGCTGTCCACCGGCTTGCTCGACCATCTGCTTCGTGCCCATCCGGACGCGCGCATCACCGTCGCGTGCGGACCGGTGGCCGAGGGCGTCTTCGCGCGCATGCCGAACCGCGAGCGCACCATCGTGCTGGACAAGCGCCCCTATCGGCTGCACTGGCCAGGGCTGTGGTTCGCCACCGCGACGACGCTGTGGGACCTGGTGGTGGACATTCGCGGTTCCGCCTTCGCCTGGATGGTGCCGACGCGTCGCCGGGCGATCATGCGCCCCCGATCGGGACCCAAGATCGCGCAGCTCGCCGCGGTGCTGCGACTCGATCGGCCGCCCTTGCCGGTGGTCTGGACGGCGCCCGAGGATCGCGCCCGTGCCGCCGCGCTGCTTCCCGTCGGCCGGCCCGTCATTGCCCTGGCGCCAACCGCCAACTGGCCGCCAAAGACATGGCCCGCCGAACGCTTCGCCGGGCTGTTCCAGGCGCTACAAGACGGCCCCATGCCGGGCGCGATCCCCGCGATCTTCGCCGGACCAGGCGACATGGAACGGGCCATGGCCGCGCCGCTGCTGCACGCCTTGCCCGGCGCCATCGACCTGGGGGGCAAACTCAGCGTGCCGGAAGCCGCGGCGTGCCTGGCGCGCGCGGCGTTGTTTGTCGGCAACGATTCCGGCCTGATGCACCTGGCCGCGGCCGCCGGTGCGCCGGCGCTCGGCCTGTTCGGTCCCACCGATCCGGCCGAGTACGCCCCGTCCGGCCGCCGCGCGGCGGCAACGGCATCAGGCACGCGCCAGATGCAGGACCTGACCGTGGCGCAGGCGCTGGCGGCCGCGACGGCGCTGCTTGCGCGGTAACGCAGCGGTACGGCAGCCGGCGCCCACTACATCAGGAACACACCCTTCCCGTCGCTCTGATGGTCGAACAGCTTGTACGCCTCTTCCGCCTGGTCCAGCTTCCACCGATGGGTGAACAGCCGGTCCACATCGATCTTGCGCTCGACGCAGAAGCTCGCGCATTCCGCCTGGATGATGTTGGAAAACGTCCACGACGCGATCAGCGTCATCTGCCGCCGCAGCAGATGCGGGCTGACATCGATCTTCACGTCGCCGCCCTCGCCGACAAAGCACATCGTGCCCCACACCTTGGTACTGCGGATGGCGTTCAGCCGCGCCTCCGGGTTGGACGAGGTGTCCAGCGCCAGATCGGCATAGCGGCCATGCGTGAGTTCCTTGATGGCGGCAACGGGATCGTTCGAGCCGGGGTTCACCGTCTCGTCCGCGCCGAACTGCTTCGCCCGCTCCAGCCGCTGTGCATTCACGTCCAGGGCAATCACCCGTGCGCCCATGGCCTTGGCGAATTGCGTGCCTGCCAGACCCACCGGTCCCTGGCCAAAGATCGCAATCGTGTCGTTGCCCGACAGGTTCATTCGCCGCAACGCGCTATACGCGGTCCCGGAACCGCAGGCGATCGCCGCCCCGGCGGAGAACGTCAACTCATCCGCCAGCGGCACCATGGTGTTGGCCGGCACGCAAAGATATTTGGCGTGGCCGCCATGCGAATTGCTGCCATACACCTTCACCGGCACTTCCTGGCAAAGCTGCTGCCAGCCGGAGCGGCAGTGGTTGCACTGCGTGCAGCCCTGATAGTGGTGCACCATCACCCGCTCGCCGATGCGCGCTTCCTTCGCCGTCACGCCCGGCCCGACAGCAACCACGACGCCGCACGGCTCATGCCCGGCGATCACCGGATTAGGATTGGCCGGCAGACCGGTCGCATTGGCCCCTCCGCTGGTCTTCGGCCGCCGATACTGGTGCAGGTCGCTGCCGCACATGCCGGAGGCCTTCATCTCGACCACCACCTCGTCCGGTCCGGGCGTGGGATCGGGAAACTCCATCAGTTCCAGCTCGCGACCACCGGTGAAAACGACACCGCGCATGCTTCCCTCCCGTTTGCGATCTCAGTTCGGAGGGCAGGCTAGCGCGGATCGGCGCGGTCGTCATGTGCGGTGCGGCGTCTGGGGTGCGGCGTCCATCTGTTCACCAGCGTGCCGCCATTCGGATGGCGTGCCGGTCCCGGCATGTACCGCGCATCCTGCGAGGCCAGGAAAACCCGCTGGCCGTTCCCGTGGCGTTTCTGGGCCGCGCTTGGTTCGGACGTGCGAATCCGGGCAACCGCGCCCGCCAGGAAATCCTCCAGCGCCCGCACCGGCGCGAGGTCGCCGTAGAGCAGGTGCCGGCTTGCGCATATCACGTCGCGGAAGCTGTCGCGTCGCGCCGCGTCGGCAAGATGCACGGCGCGTGCGACGAAGTCATCGATGTTGCCAGCGACGCGATCGCCCAGGCCGATATGCCGCAGGATGGCCGCGCTGTGCCGTCCGCGCATCAGGCCGGTGGGCATGGTGACCACGGGAAGCCCGCAGGCCAGCGCCTCCAGCGTGGTGTTCCCGCCGGACCAGCCGATGCTGTCGAGGTACACGTCGGCGCAGCGCAACAGCGCCGGAAAATCCTCGATCGAAACTGGAGGAACCATGCGCACGTGGCGTTCCATGGAGAGCCCGGCGGCGGCGATGCAACGCTCCAGCCGGGCGCGAAACAGCGCGGCTGCCGGGGTGCCCGATCCGATGAACAGGAACTGCGCCGCCGGCACAAGCGCGGCAATTCGCGCGAACACCGTGTCGTGGCGCGGCAGGTATTTGCACAGCGACTGGCAGCACACATAGACCACCGCGTCGGCGCGCAGCCCAAGTGCCTCGCGCGCCAGCACGCCGCCACGATCCGGCAATGCGGCATAGGCGATCGACAGATTCGGCAGCAGCACGAGCTGTTCGGTGTAATGCCGCCCGGCATCCGCCGGCTCCATCAGCGCGCTGGAGAGGAAATAGTCGATTTCCGGCAAGCCGCTGGTCACCGGATGTCCCCACGCGGCACACTGCACCGGCGCCAGCCGCAGGCAGCCGAGTTGCACCGGCAGCGGGTGCATGCCGAGCTCCGGATAGATCAAGGCGTGCAGCCGGTCCGCGGCGATGCGTTCCGCCCATGCCGCCGCGCCCGCGGTGCCGTGGCGATATTCCGCGCAGCAGGCGGCAAGCGATGCGGCGCTGGCATCCAGGTCGGCTCCAAGCTGGTAGCCGAACACCTCGAATCGGCCGCGGTCGAGATGCCGGATCCAGCCGCCGAACAGCTTCGAGACCGAATGCAAATGGAAATATGCCGTGGCAAAACCCACACGCAGCCGCCCGCCGTCGGCGGCAGGTGAAATGGCCGGTGCCGGGCGTGCCGCCCGCGAGATGCGGCTGACGATCCGTCCATAGGTCTGCTGCAACGCCCGATCGTCCTTGCCCTGATAGGCGAGCAGGAACGGTTTGGCATTGCCGACCTGCCCAACCGCGGCGGCCAGATTCTCTCGTGCCGCCGTCGCGGTCAGGCCGTCGAGCGATGTCAGGGCGCGTGCATACTCGGTTCGCCGTGCGGCGATCTCGTCGTCCGTCGCATGCACCACCGCGAGGTGGCTCATGGCGGACACGAGGCGCGCGGCAATATCGTCGGGATTGTCGCGCAAAATCGGTTGCAGCAGTCGCAGCGCCAGGTCCTGCCGTCCGGCGCCACGCAGCAGGTTGGCGAGCCGCAGGCTTGCCTCGGCTGCCACCGGCAGCGTCTCGATGCGGGCCACGCATTGCTCGGCCAGATCGAAGCGTTGTGCCGGCACCGCGCGTTCGCACAATGCGGCAAACGATGCGGCGGCGCGCCGATCGTCGCGTCCCACCAGCATGCCGGCCAGGGCGAACTGCCCCGGCACATACTCCGGATATGCCGCCACGACGCGTTCGACGGTCGCAATGGCCTCGTCGATGCGCCCCAACGCCGCGAGCGTGGTTGCCAGGTTGTGCCCGGAGCGGGCGTCGGGCGCCAGCGCGACCGCGGCCCGCAGCCACGGCAACGCACCAGCCGCATCGCCACGCTGCAGGCGCACCAGGCCGAGTCCCTGCAGCGCGCCGGCGTGCCGCGCCTCGCCGGCGATGGCGCGGAACCCCGCCTCCGCCGCATCGAGCCGCCCGTCGCGCAGCCATTGCTCTGCCTCTCCCAGTGCCGCGGGCGGTGCGCCGGCCGGATTGAACGCGCATCCGCGGCAGATCGCCGGTTCGCGATCGACGAAGGAGTTCAGCCAGGCGGCGACGCCGTCGCTCTGCCACAAGGCATCGAAGCCAGCCTCCGCCAGGTTGGCGTGGCCGAACAGCGACGCGTCATTGGTGGTGCAGCACGGCGTGAGGAACCCCTCGACCGTGACATAGGCAGCATGCAGCGGCCGGCGGCAGCGATTGCCGTTCGGCGTCAGCGCCGCGGCCGGCATCATCTGCAGGCCCGGCAACGCGGCGCGCGCCGCAGTGATCTGCCGGCGCGCGAGCGCCAACTCGCCGGCGGTAAGACACAGCGGTTGCGTCGCCGGGCCGTAGGCGATCAGCGGCTGGACTTCCACGAAGCGTGCGCCCAACGCGTAACCCATCTTTGACACTCACTAAAAAAACTTCTGCAATATCAGCAATGTGTGCGGCAGATTTTCGCCGAGTAACACTACATTCGGGCATTGGGCGGGTCATGCGACGTATTTCCTGACCCCGC
>Ga0307373_10003624_pt1 | contig 26717 bp, 11 predicted proteins | sample OX2MG_FD_202534 | JGI IMG/M metagenome (GOLD analysis project Ga0307373, IMG submission 202534) | Soil microbial communities from Risofladan, Vaasa, Finland - OX-2 | ecosystem: Environmental > Terrestrial > Soil > Coastal area > Acid sulfate soil | place: Finland: Risofladan, Vaasa | collected...
GACGACGTGCCGGAAGTGCTGGGCTACACGAGCCTGGAATATCAACGCATCGAGCGCGGCGTCGAGTCGCTCAGCGAGACGGCCGGTCAGCGGATTTCGGAGGCGCTGGAGCGGGCCGGGCAGCAACGAGTGGCCGCATTGTTGGCGCGGCGAGACTCGCGGCTGCGCGATGCGACGGCCTGGCGGTCGCCAGCCTCGGCGGCGGAGCTCGTCAACCTGCTGTCGCGCCGCGAAGGCGGGCTGGCGCCCTTGGCACGGCAGTTGAAACAGGCCGGCTGCCGTGGCGTGTCGGTGCCGCGGCTTCGTGCGATCGCGCGCGGAACCGACCTTCCCGCCTGGTTCTGGCTGCGCGAGGTCGCGCGGACCATGAAGGTGACCGACTTGGACCGGCTTCGCGAAGATTGGCAACTGCGCCAGCGCGAACGCCTGCAGCGCGGCGGCCTCCCGCCGCTGGCGGTCGAGCTGCGGATGATCATCGCCGAAACCGCCAATAGCGTGCGCGAATTCAGCCGCCGGCTGCCGTTCAATTATTCGGTGCTCGTGCGCGATCTGGGCCGCATCGACCAGGGACGGCCGATCGGCTGGTTCCACATCGAACGGCTGTTGGACGCCGCCGGGCTGGGAACGCAGCACGACCGCTGGCAGGAGCTCCGCATCCTGTGGTGTACGGCGGACAACCAGTTGCGGCGTGCGACGAACGGTCGCGTCGCGGGCTGACTCTGCTATAATCGACGGTCCCTTGAAAAACGACTCGCCTCCACCCGCGGTGCCGCAGCGTGCGGCGGAGCTTACGAGTTGGGCGGTCGTTTACATGCTGCTGGGCTGGCTGAGCCTTTTGGCGGGCATCTTCGGCGGCGCCGGCGAAACGCCCTTTTACCTGGGAGCCGGCGTCGTTCTTTTGCCGCTGGGGCTGGGATTCTGGTTTCGTTGGCGGTGGTCGCGGTGGGCCGGGCTGGCGTTTTTCGCCGCCGTCGCGGCTTGGGCTGTCTGGCAGATCCTCCATCAACGACTATGGTTTTTGTCGCTGGCCCTGCTGCTGACCAGCGTCGAGACCCTGCTCTGCCTGCGAAGGTGGCCGGGCATGCGCGGGTAGCGACACCAGCCATCGCCCTTCCTTGCGACAAAACGTCTCACTCTCGGCCCGCGCGAAGTAGAGCCGGTTTACCGGCTCTTTTTGCCTTTAACGCTACCCGTATCTTGCCTCTGCGCGGTTGTCTCCTTCCGGTCGCTATTCTTCTGCGCCCGGCCGTTCTCATCGTTGTCGCCGTCTTCCTCACGCAATTGGCGGTCCGCTTCGAGACGGGCGTATTTCGCTTCCAGATAGTCGATTTCGGCGGCCTGTGCCGATTTAAAGAGCGACTCGGCAAGCTTTTCCAGCGACTTCATCAGGTCGCGGTGCGCGACTCGCGCCTTGTGGATGTATTCAGCCTTGGCGCCCGCCGCCTCCAGGGCGGCGATGCGGCGCAGCGACCAGCGCTCGACCTGCGCGTCCGAGAGGCGAATGCGGCTGGCCCGAAAACCTTCCATGCCCAGTTCGATCGCCCGATCGGCCAGCGCGAGTTCTTCAGCGGCCAACTCTTTGTTATTCTTGTGGGTCTCGCCCTCTTCTTTCTCTTTCTCTTCCGCGGCATGACCGGCAAGCCAGCCGAGCGAACCAGCCACGACCAACGACGCGATCAAAACAACCGGTTTCAACATGACCATCTCCTCGCTTCGCAACAGCCATGCCCCCTCGCGCATGCTAGCAGTTGTAAAAAAATCGTCAAATTCCGGACCCCCTTCAACGTGTGGCCGTGTGCCGCTTGGTTGACACGTTCGCCCACTGACCCTATCCTTGTATCATTAGTTAGCAACTTGGCCCGCAAGCCGATGAACGCCTCCTTTGCCATCTCGACTATTGACCCAGCCCGCATAAGTTCGGGCATCGAGAGCATTACGATTATTCAGGAGAATCGGCCTTAAAGGGCAGCGACCGGTCTGACCGCGTACTGTGAACCCTGAGGCCCTTGGCCCCAGGGTTTTTTTGTTTCCCTTCTGAACCCCGAACCCTGAACCCTGAACCCCGAACCCTCCCATGTCGCGCCGCATCGAAATCTACGACACCACCCTGCGAGACGGCAGCCAAGGCGAAGGCGTCAGCTTTTCGCTCGAAGACAAGCTGCTCATCGCCCGGCGGCTCTTGGAACTTGGCTTCGACTACGTCGAGGGCGGCTATCCGCTTTCCAACGACAAAGACGCCCAGTTCTTTCAGAAGGCGACCCGCGACCCCGCCGGCAAGGGACGCCTCGCCGCCTTCGGCATGACCCGACGCAAAGGCGTGGCACCCGCCGACGATCCGGGCATGAAGGCCCTCGTCGAATCGGGCACCGACGTGATCACCATCGTCGGCAAAACCTCGGACTTTCACGTCACCGACGTGTTGCGGGCCACGCTCGACGAAAACCTGGAGATGATCGCCGACACCGTCGGCTACCTGCGGCAGACGGGCCGAAAGGTAATCTACGACGCCGAACATTTTTTCGACGGCTGGAAAGCGAACCGCGACTATGCCCTGAAAACAGTCAAGGCCGCGGCCGACGCGGGCGCTGTGCTGATCGTGCTCTGCGATACCAACGGCGGCAGCATGCCGGAAGAGGTGGCCGAGATGACGCGCGCCGTATCGAGCGTGCTTCCGGTGCCCGTGGGCATTCACTGCCATAACGATTGCGAGTTGGCGGTGGCCAATTCGCTGGCCGCGGTCGATGCCGGGGCCGTCCAGGTGCAGGGTACGATCAACGGCATCGGCGAACGTTGCGGCAACGCCGACCTGGTGTCGGTGATCGCCAATCTGGCGTTCAAGAAACGGGGGTACGAAGTCCTGCGGCCGGAAAGCCTGCCGCGGCTCACCGAGTTGTCTCGGTATGTCTACGAGTTGGCGAACATGAACTTTCGCCCCAACCAGGCGTTCGTGGGCCAAAGCGCGTTCGCTCACAAGGGCGGCATGCACGTGCATGCGGTGGCCCGCGCGGCCAGCAGCTACGAGCACATGGCGCCCGAGCGAGTGGGGAACGAGCGGCGTTTTTTGGTGAGCGAGCTGTCGGGCCGGTCGAACATCATGGCCCTCACGGCCAAGCACAAGTTGGAGCACGACCGCGGGCTGATGGACAAGATTCTTGCCCGTGTCGTGGCGATGGAGAACCAGGGCTATCAGTTTGAGGCGGCCGAGGGGTCGTTCGATCTGCTTGTTCGGCGTTGTGCCGGTACATATCGCCCGCATTTCGAGCGGTTGAACTTCCATGTTACGGTCGAGGCCGATGGCGACGACGAGCTGACGACGGAGGCTACGGTCAAGTTGCGCGTGGGCGGCACGGTCCGCCACGAAGTGGCCGAGGGCGACGGTCCCGTCAACGCGCTCGACGCCGCTTTGCGCAAGGCGCTGACGGCGACCTTTCCCGGCCTGGCCTCCATGCACCTGGTCGATTACAAGGTGCGGGTGATCAACTCCGAGGCGGCCACCGCGGCCGGCGTGCGGGTGGTGATCGAGAGCCGCGACGAGCATGACGTGTGGGGCACGGTCGGCGTCAGCGAGAATATTATTGAGGCGAGTTGGATCGCCCTGGTCGATTCGATCGAATACAAACTTTACAAAGACGAGCTGTCGTCGGGATCCTCGATGCTCTCGAAAAGCGCCGCCACATCGAGCGAGACTTCCGGAAAGACCAGCGACCGGACAGCATCACCCGCCACATAAGTCTGCAGGCTTCGATAACGAAATCGCAGAGGGTCGCGGAGCACTTCGACGCAGCGGTCAGGGATGTTCACAATCCAATAGTCGCGAATGCCGGTCTTGGCGTAGAGCTTCGCCTTCTCGCCGCGGTCGTATCGAAGGCTACTGTAGGACACCTCGATCACCAGAAAGACATCGGCGGCCTCGGGCCGGCGGACCGAGTATCGCTTGGACGCCACCCACGCCAGATCGGGTTGCGGAGCGGTCTTCAATTGGGCAAAGCCCAACGAGTTTTGAACGCGAACTTTCACGCCGCGCGGCTTGACCTGCACGCTCCACTCCGTCAAAAAATCGACCGCATCTTCATGTTCTGGGCCAATGGGAGCCATCTTACGTAGTTCTCCGCGGATAAGTTCGATCCGATTGGGCCTCCGCACGTCGAATGCGCCGCCGGCAATCATGCGGTCGTATTCCTCCAGCGAGATGCGAGCGATGGTGCTCATGGTGAGAGTCTCCAAGAACCGCGGCTGTTCCTGAATTATAGCGTCAATCGACGACAGTGGTATCGGTTCTGCGGCCCGTTGCGCGGCGCATCAGGCAGACTCAACGCGGCCGTATAAGTCGCCGATAAGGAACAGGCTGTCCCTGAGCTTGGGGAAAGCGGCAAAGCTTGCTGTGCCCTCTGCCGCCCGCGCGAAGTACACTAGAAGGAACGGACGCTATTTTGATACCGATTCCCAGCAGCCGGTTCGACTTCGCCGACATGCACACACCTTTGTTTCCGGCCGGACAGTTCACGCAGCCGCTGGCCTATGGTGCAAGCCTCCGCGAAGGAGGCGTGCAGTTTGCCGTCTTCAGCCGGTCGGCCACGGCCATGCGCGTCTTGCTCTACGACCGCGTCACCGATCTTGAACCTGAACACATCATCCATTTCCACCCCGACCTTGACCGCTGGGGCGACATCTGGAGCGTCTTCGTGCCGGGCGTCACCGCCGGGCAACTTTATCATTTCCAGGCCGACGGGCCCTTCGAGCCCCAACGAGGCCACCGCTTCGACGGCACCGCCCGGCTCATCGACCCCTATGCACGGGCGTTGGCCGGCGAGTTTCAGCCGGCGAGCGACGGCATCGTGCGGCCGCCCAAGTGCGTCGCGATCGACGACACCTTCGACTGGGAAGGCGACCGTCCGCTCAATCGCCGGCTGTCGGAAACGATCATTTACGAAATGCACGTCCGCGGCTTCACGCGATCGCCCACCAACAGCGACCGCCATCCCGGCACGTATCTGGGCGTCATCGAAAAGATTCCCTATCTGCAATCCCTCGGCATCACTGCCATCGAGCTGATGCCGGTCTTCGAGTTCCCCACCAATCACTGGCTGGGCCGGCCGGAAACGCGGCCCAACTATTGGGGCTACGATCCGATGGCCTTCTTCGCGCCCCACCGCGGCTATGCGGTCGGCAGCGAGCCTGGCTCCCAGGTGGCCGAGTTCAAGCAGATGGTGCGGGCACTGCACCAGGCCGGCATCGAGGTGATTCTCGACGTGGTCTTCAACCACACGGCCGAAGGGAACCAGCTCGGTCCCACGCTCAGCTTCAAGGGCCTGGGCAATCGCGTCTATTACATGTTGGCCAATGGCGGCGCCGACTACCGCAACTATTCGGGCTGCGGCAACACCGTGAACGGCAACCATCCGATCGTTCGCGAGCTGATCTTCTTCTGCCTGCGCTACTGGGTGCAGAACTACCACGTCGACGGCTTTCGTTTCGACCTGGCGTCGATCCTCAGCCGCGACCGCAACGGCGAGCTGCTGCCCAATCCGCCGCTGGTCGAGGCCATCGGCGAAGACCCGCTTTTGGCCCGCACCAAGATCATCGCCGAGGCCTGGGACGCGGCGGGAGCGTATCAGGTCGGCTCGTTCTCCAACCGCCGCTGGGCCGAATGGAACGGCCGCTATCGCGACGACGTGCGGCGCTATTGGCGCGGCGACGACGGCATGCTCGGCCCGCTGGCCACGCGGCTGTGCGGATCGAGCGACCTCTACGGCCCCAGCGGAAGGCAGCCGTATCACAGCATCAACTTCATCACTTCGCACGACGGCTTCACGCTCGACGACCTGGCGAGCTATCAGGAAAAGCACAACGACGCCAACGGCGAAGAGAACCGGGACGGGGACAATATGAACTACAGTTGCAATTACGGAGTCGAAGGCCCGACGCGCCGCCAGGCGGTGCGGAAGCTGCGGGCCCGGCAGATCCGCAATTTTCTTTCCACGCTCTTTCTCAGCCAGGGCGTGCCGATGCTGCTGTCGGGCGACGAATGTCGCCGCACGCAGCAAGGCAACAACAACGCCTATTGCCAAGACAACCCGGTGGCGTGGTTCGATTGGAACCTGGTCGACCAGAACGCCGACCTGTCGCGCTTCTGCCGGGCGTTGATCGCCTTCCGCCGCCGCCAGCCGACGGTGCGTCACGCCAGCTTTCTGGTGGGAGAATCGTCTGAGCCGGGTCTGCTGCCCGACGTGAGCTGGTTCAACGCCGACGGCCGGGCCGTGGACTGGAACAATGTCTCGGAACACAGCTTGGTCTGTGTGTTCGGCGCCTGGCCGACGACCGGACCGAGTTCGCTGGTTGCCCGGCACGTGATGATCTTCACGCACTCCGGCCCGCACCCGCGCGAGTTCACGATTCCGCGCCTGGCCGAGGGAATCGAGTGGCGGCTGTTCATCAACACGGCGGCCGACAGCCCCGAAGACGTCTACCCCGACGCCGACGGTCCCTCGCCGGTCGACGGCAAGCTGTTGCTCTTGGACCACTCGCTGATGTGCTACGTGGCGGCGAAATAGGCGCTGCGCACCGGCGCGGATTAGCGGACGCCGACACGGACAAAGCGGGCCGGCTTTTGCCGCGTGAATCTACCAAATTCCGGAAGAGATTCTTTGGATGTCTCAGCACCCCGACCTGACCGGGGACCCGCGACTCGGCGGCGATCATCAGCAGCGCTTCCTGCCGACCCGTTTCACCGTCGAAGGCGACGCGATCGACACGAGGGGCTTTCCCTGTAACTCGCTGGCCTGCCCGCACTGCCACTTGCACTTCTTATCGCGGGGCGATGGCTCGGCGCGGCAAGGAGCATAATTTCCGTCAGATCGCGCTAACACAGGCAGGCGCCGGACGGCGCAAGTGCTTTCGCAAAAACGGTTTCCGATGGCACCGTTGCCAAAACAAAAGGGGGGGATTTCGTTGCGCTCCGCCGCGCGCGGCGGACGACCATAATACTCGCCGCCGCGCGCGGCGGAGCGATCGCGCTTCGCGTTCGACAACCTTCCGCCGCGCGCGGCGGGATCGCGACTCCGCGTGCCTTGCGGCGGCAGGCGCGGAGGCGTCACGCCAAAACTACCCGGCTAGGACTCGAACCTAGAATGAGGGAGCCAAAGTCCCTAGTGTTACCATTACACCACCGGGTAAAACCGCGCCAGCCGCTATTTTCCTGCCCGCCGGTTCTCCTGCCCGCTATTTTCGCTTGACCACCGAAAACGCGAGCTGTTCCAACTCGATGGCCAAGTCGACGCCCACCTGACTGACATGCTGGGGCAAGTTGATCGTGACGGGGGCAAAGTTCAAAATTCCTTCGACCCCCACCGCCACCAGCCGGTCGGCCACAAGCTGCGCAGACGGCGACGGCACGGCAATCATGCCGAGACGTATCCTATGGACTTGCGCCACTTCTGGCAAGCGGTCGAGGTGTTCGACCACCAACCCCTCCGCGGGACTGCCGACCTTATCGTCGGCCACATCGAAGACGGCCACAATGCGGAACCCCCGCTGTGCGAATCCCCGATAACCTAACAGCGCGCGGCCCAAGTTGCCCATGCCGACCAACGCCACCGGCCATTGCTGGTCGGTGCCCAGAATCCGCTTGATGGCCGTGATCAGCTCGTCGCAGCGATAGCCGATGCCGGGATGACCAAAATGCCCGAAATAGGCCAAATCCTTTCGCACCTGGGCGTCGCTGAAACCGAGCACGCTGCCCAGGCGGGTGGAACTGGTGGTGGCATGGCCGTCTCGGACGAGGTGCTCCAGCTCACGCAGATAAAGACTGAGCCGGTTGACCACCGCCTTGGGCGCCGGCCCGTCGGGCGGTGGCACGGGGGGTTTCCGTTTCGGTTGGCTCATGTCGCTGGGCAGGCGGCTCCGGCGTCTTTCGGGCAAAGGCTTACGGCAAGTGTACCGTAGGGCACGCCGCGGGCCTTCACAAGCTTTCGGCGGTATCCGGGCCTAGGCGGATTGGCCGCGCATCTTCGCTCATCGCTACAACCGGAACGGTGGGCCACCGGCGGCTGCGGCGCCGCAATCTTGTTGCATAGAGTGCAGGCCGGATAGCCGATCAATAAGGTGTTGCGGGCATGCACGGCAAAACGCTCGCAGTTCGACGGCATTCTCCAAGTAACGCCAAATTCCCAGCCGATTTAGGCCGCGGACATCAAGCAAACCTCCTGCCTTGACGATAGTCATTGGCATACGGCCGATCGATCGCGCGGTTGCATCGCCTACGGCGTCCGGGGCGAGCCGGATGTTCGTGCGATCTGCGCGGTCGAGCTAAAGCACGTGGAATGTGCGGCCGACATTTACCGTAGACGGGCACGCGCTCGTCCGACCAGGCCCTACCTTTTCTGTCAAGTCCTTGGAGGAGGCAGGAGTATGAAAACTCTTTTGAGAACTCCCCTGATCGCTGTGGCCCTCACAGCGCTCTCGTGGAGTTCGGCCGACGCCAGCTATTGCGGCGCGGCGCGTTACCAATGTTGTACCCGTAGCTGCGACACCGTCAGCTACGCCTGCTGCAAGCAGCAGTGCCACACGGTGATGAAGACCTGCAAGGAAGTGGTCTACGAACGTCAAAACTACACCTGTTACAAGACGGTGTGGGAGCCGGTCTGCGAGGAACGCACGATCGACTGCGTCAAGTACGTGCAGGAGCAACGTCTCCGCAACTGCGAGTACACAGTTTGCAAACCAGTCTGGGAAACCCGGATGCGGTCTGTGAACTGCACCGTTTGCAAGCCCGTCTGGGAGACGAAAACCCGCGAGCTGCACTACACAGTTTGCAAGCCAGTCTACGAGACGAAGACCTGCCAGATCCCGTACACTGTTTGCAAGCCGGTCTACGAGACCAAGACTCGCGAGATCCACTACACAGTTTGCAAGCCCGTCTGGGAGACCCGGACCAAGAACATCCCGTACACGGTCTGTAAGCCTGTCTACGAGAGCCGCACTCGGCAGATCTGCTACACTGTTTGCAAGCCGGTCTGCGAGACCAAGACTCGTCAGATTAACTACACCATTTGCAAGCCGGTATGGGAGACGAAGACCTGCCAGATCCCGTACACCGTTTGCAAGCCGGTCTGGGAGACTCGGACCAAAACCATCCCGTACACCGTTTGCAGACCGGTCTACGAGACCAAGACCTGTCAGATTCCCTATACCGTTTGCAAGCCGGTCTACGAGACCAAGACTCGGCAGATCAACTACACTGTTTGCAAGCCGGTGTGTGAAACTAAGACCTGCGAGATCCCCTATACCGTTTGCAAACCGGTCTACGAGACCAAGACTCGTCAGATTAACTACACTGTTTGCAAGCCGGTGTGGGAGACGAAGACCTGCCAAATCCCGTACTCAGTCTGCAAACCGGTCTACGAGACGAAGACCCGCGAGATCCCGTACACGGTCTGCAAGCCGGTCTACGAGACCAAGACCTGCGAGATCCCGTACACCGTTTGCAAGCCGGTCTACGAGACCAAAACTCGAGAGATTAACTACACTGTTTGCAAGCCGGTGTGGGAGACCAAGACCTGTCAAATCCCATATTCGGTCTGCAAGCCGGTGTACGAAACGAAGACCCGCGAGATCCCCTATACTGTTTGCAAACCGGTTTACGAGACCAAGACCTGCCAGATCCCCTATACCGTTTGCAAGCCGGTCTACGAGACCAAAACGCGGGAGATCCATTACACAGTTTGCAAGCCGGTGTATGAGACACGGGAACGCGTTTGCCGCTACACTGTTTGCAAGCCGGTGTATGAAACGAAAGCCCGCGACATCTGCTATACCGTTTGCAAGCCGGTGTATGAAACGCGGGAACGCACGATCTGCTATTCCGTTTGCAAGCCGGTTCATTATACTCGGACCATCAACGTCTGCTGCGGTCGCTGGGAAACCCAAGTCAGCGAGTGCCCCGGCCGTGTGATGACGAAGTGCGTGCAAGAGCCGGGCTGCTGGACGTGGGACCCGTGCTGCTGCCGGTGCGTCTATCACCCCGGCGCCGTCCGCACCTGCCAGGTGCAGTGCCCGCCGATCAAGGTGTGCAAGAAGGTCTGGGTGCCCGAGGTCCAACAACGCGAAATCCAATGCGTCAAGTATGTGGCCGAGTACCGCACCAAGACCTGCACCTATCAGGTTTGCAAGATGGTGCCCGAGCAGCGGGTGAAGACCTGCCAGTATACGGTCTGCCGCATGGTGGCCGAGTGCCATGAAAAGCGCGTGCCTTACCAGGTTTGCAAAATGGTGCCGGAATGCCGCACCAAGACCTGCAGCTACCAGGTCTGCCACATGGTGCCTGAGCACCGCGTGAAGACCTGCACCTACCAGGTTTGCAAGATGGTGCCGGAATGCCGCGTCAAGACCTGCCAGTACACGGTTTGCCACATGGTTCGCGAGAACCACGTAAAGACCTGCACCTATCAGGTTTGCAAAATGGTGCCCGAATGCCGCACCAAAACCTGCACCTATCAGGTCTGTCACATGGTGCCTGAGCACCGCGTCAAGACCTGCACCTACCAGGTCCACAAGATGGTGCCGGAATGCCGCACCAAGACCTGCAGCTACACGGTCTGCCACATGGTGCCTGAGCACCGCGTGAAGACCTGCACCTACCAGGTCTGCAAGATGGTGCCCGAATGCCGCGTGCGGACCTGCACCTACCAGGTCTGCAAAATGGTTCGCGAGCACCGCGTGAAGACCTGCACCTACCAGGTCTGCAAAATGGTGCCGGAATGCCGCACCAAGACCTGCAGCTACCAGGTCTGCCATATGGTTCCCGAGCAGCGTGTGAAGACCTGCACCTACCAGGTCTGCAAAATGGTGCCCGAGTGCCGCGTGAAGACCTGCACCTACCAGGTCTGCAAGATGGTGCCGGAACACCGCGTCAAGACCTGCTGCTACCAGGTCTGCCGGATGGTGCCCGAATGCCGCGTGCGGACCTGCAGCTACCAGGTCTGCAAGATGGTGCCCGAGCACCGCGTGAAGACCTGCTGCTACCGCGTGTGCCACCTGGTCAAAGAGTGCCACACGAAGGAAGTGCCTTACCAGGTCTGCCACATGGTGGCCGAGAAGTGCGTGAAGCAAGTGCCGTATTGCGTCTGCAAGCCGGTCCACTACACGCAGACCATCCACGTCCGCCGCTGTGTGCCGAAGCAGGTCGCCTGCACGGTCACGCGGTGCGTGCCGAAGGTGATTTGCAAGCAAGTCCCGGTGCAGGTCTGCTGCCCGGTGCCCTGCTGCAACTAAGGAGGCAGTAGCCCACTCCTGCTGAACGGTCGGCAAGGAGCGCCTGGTCTCGCCAGCTCGCGGCGGCCCGATTCATGATGGATCGGGCCGCCGCTTTTTTATTGGACCGCGCCCAGCATCCGCGCGGCCGTGTGCTCCCACGTAAAGCGTTTCGCCGTCTCGATGCCCGGCCGATTCAAGAGACGACGACCTTCCTGCTTTTGAGCGTGCGTCCGCCGCATGTGCGCGATCGCCTGCTCCATCTGTTTCTCGCCCAGCGCCGCCCATTGGCCGTTGCCGAAAAACCAGCGGCCGTCATAGGCCTCTTCCAGCGCGTCGATCTCGATCAACAAGGCGTTCGCCGCGTCGCAGTATTCCGTGTGCGCCGAGTAGTTGGTGGCGATGACCGGTTTGCCGCACGACATCATCTCCAACAGCGGCAAGTTCCAGCCTTCGGCCCGCGAGAGAAACACGCCGCAGTCGGCCTGCCGCATCGTCGCCGCCACCTCTCGCTGGTCCGCCAGCCGGGGCAGAATCTTGATCTTCTCCGCCAACGGGCACGACTTATACAACGTTTCCCACTGCTGGTTCTTGGCCACGGTGGCAGACCGGTCGTTGCCGATCACCGGATTGAACGTGAGCATCCAAAGCTCCACGTCGTCCTGCGGGCAAAAGGCAGAATTGAAGATTTCCAGCAGCACGTCGTGTCCCTTGCGCCGCTCCCACTTGCCGACGCTCAAGAAGACGGTGGTCGCCCCGCGCGACTGCCCGTCGTCGCGCGGTTCATGGAACACGGCCCGATCGACGCCCAGCGGAACGACATCGATGGCCCCCTTGCGCCCGGCGCCGCTGGCCTCGACAATCTCGCGCGCCCATCCGCAGGTGACAAACAACCGGTCCTGGCTCCGCAAGTGGTTCAACTCCGCTTCGCTGAACCGGTCGAGTTCGAATATCGGAAAGCCGATCCGCGGAAAGCCGACGTGCTCGGCCAAGTGGTTCTGGTGGGCGATGCGGATACTGGGCGCATGACCGTCGAAACACTTCTGCCGCTCGACTGCCTCTTCGATGAGCTGCTGCTCGTCGCCGGCGGCGTCGATTCGGCCGATCGGCCAAAACGCGACCTGCCGGCCCGCCCGCCGCAATGCCTTGAGCACATTCAGACCCACCACTCCGTAACCCAGGTGGTTGATCGGACAGATCAAATTAATGGCCGCGGTCCGCGCCTCGCCGTTGCCGTTGTGATGATCAGGGATGAGGGATGAAAGATGAGGGATGAGGGGCTCTTCCAATTTTGGATTTTGGATTTTGGATTTTGGATTGCTTCCCTCTCCCTCCGGGAGAGGGTTAGGGTGAGGGTGGTTGCCGGGCGAGTTGACGTCGAACACCTCAGCCAATGGCCTTGTGGTGCTTCGGGCCCCCTCGCCCCAGCCCTCTCCCGGACGGAGAGGGGGTATGGCCACGGACGACGGACCACGGACTACGGACGTCTGACCAATTCGCGCGCTCAGCGCCCGCGTTACCTTGCCGAACACCGTCTTCCAATCGCCCGGCCGCGGCTGCCGAAAGAGCCGCATCGTGGGATACCAGGGACTGTCGCTACGGTCGGTCATCCAGCGCCAATCGGCCGCAAAGGGCAGCACGACCCACACGGGCCGGCCCATCGCTCCCGCCAAGTGCGCGATCGACGTGTCGGAGGTGATCACCAGGTCGAGATGCTGCAAAATGGCGGCGGTGTCCATGAACGGCCCGGCGGCGCCGTCGACCTGCACGCCAAAATCGATCACCGGAAAATGGTTCGCCACGCCCACAAGCTGCTCGGCGCCCGGCCCCTTTTGCAGATTGACGAGCCTCACGCCTGGCAGGTCGGCCAGGGGCTGAAACTCGGCCAGCGGCAGCGATCGATAGCGGTCGCCGGTCCAGGCCGGATTCCCCTGCCAGGCGATGCCGATGAGAAAGGGAAGGGTTGGGAGTTGGGGATTGGGGGTTGGTGTCGGAGCTACCAGCGCAAAGCGTTGGCGCCATTTTTCGACGAGCTTCGGATCGGCCGACAAGTACGGCGCCTCCGCCGGGACGTCGCCCGCGGTCGTGCGCAACAGCGCCGGCAGGCTCATCAGCGCCGCCTGCACGTCGTGCTCCGGCAACCCCGCGCCGCGGGCCACGGCGCAATCGTAGTCATCACGCGGAGCGTGATGTCTACGGTCCAGCAGGCGCACCAACTCCGGCTGGCACTCGACGACCACTTTTCCGCCGGTCCGCTTCGCCAGTGCCGCGTAGCGGATGAACTGCAGCGTGTCGCCCAGCCCTTGCTCGGCATACACCAGCAGCGTGCGCCCGGCCAAGGGCGACCCGTCCCAGCGCGGCTTGTCCGACGGCTTGGGCCGGGCGGTCGGCAGCCGCTCGCGCCACTCATATTCCAGCCAGCCCTGCTCGAACCTCCCGAGCGAGAGCAACGCGCGGCCCAGGTTGTGGTGCGCCTCGATGTAGTCCGGCCGCAGCTCCAACGCCCGTCGATAGCACTCGGCGGCTTCCGCCGGGCGCGCCAACTGCACCAGCGCCGCGGCCAGGTTGTTGACGTTTTCGGCGCTGCCGGGCGTGCGCCGCAGGGCGTGTCGAAACTCGCACACGGCTTCCTCAAAGCGTCCCTGCTCGTAATACGCGAGTCCCAGGTTGCCGTAGGCGTCGGTGAAATCCGGATCGACTTGGAGCGTTTTGCGGAACGAAGACACCGCCTTCACCAACCGGTTCTGCCGCGCCTGCACGACGCCCAGATTATGGTGCGCGGCGGCGAAGGCGGGGTGCAACTCGACCGCCCGCGAAAGGCGCTCTTCCGCCTCGGCGAGCTTCCCTTCCTTCGCCAGGGCGATGCCCGCCGCATGCTCCCGCTCCGCTTCCAATCTTGGATTTTCGATTCGATTGTCAGTCGTCAGTTGTCCGTGGTCAGTTGCAACGGACAACTGACGACGGACCACGGACCGGCTCCACAACTCCTCCGCCATCCTCTCGAACAACTCCGCCCAGTTCTCCGCCTCGCGCTGCCGGAAGATGCGCATGCTCGGATACCAAGGCGACCGCTCGCCGCTGCGCATCCAGCGCCAGTCGGCCACGGCGGGCAAGGCCATCCACACCGGCACGCCCAAGGCGCCGGCCAGGTGCGGCATGGCCGTGTCGGACGTAATCACCAGATCGACGCACTTCATGATGGCCGCCGTATCCATGAACGCCCCGGCTTCTTCGTCGATGCTGCCAAGATCAATGACCGGGAATTTGCCGTCCAAGTCGGCAAGCTGTTCCGTGCCGAACCCTTTCTGCAGGCTCACCAGTTGCACGCCGGGAATGGCGGCCAGCGGAGCGAACGCCCGCAGCGGAATCGACCGCTGGCGATCGCCGCGATACTGCGGGTTGCCTTGCCAGGCGATGCCAATCAGGAAGGAAGGGGTTGGAGGTTGGGGACCGGGGGTTGGGGCGTAGGGTGGGACCAGCGAGCTTGCGAGCGCCGGCCCACCATGATCGTCGTTCGTCGGTGGGCCGGCGATTGCTCCGCAATCTTGTCCCACCCTACGAAGCTTCGCTCGCCAAGCCTCCACCAGCTTCTCATCCGGAAACAGATACGGCACCTCATCGGGCACCGTGTCGAGCGTGGTGCGAAACACCGCGGGCAAACTCAACAGGGGAATCTGCAGATCGAACTCCGGCAGCGGCCCGCCCACGGGCACCAACTCGTCGATGTGCCGACTGCCGCTCAACAACTTCAGCAGCGACTTTTGCGCCTCGACGATGACCCGCGCGCCGCGCTGCTTGAGTAGCCGCATATAGCGAATGAACTGCAGCGTGTCGCCCACGCCCTGCTCCAGGTAGACGAACACCGTGCGGCCGTCGAGATCGCAGCCGTCCCAGCGGCGCTGCTTGAACGTGCGACGGTTGACGTCCTTGGCCATCCAGCGCCATTCGTACTCCGTCCAGCCTTGCTCGAAGTCGCCCGCCGCCAGCCAGGCCAGCGACCGGTTGAGATGGGCCTCGGGATAGTCGGGCCGGAAAACCATGGCCCGTTCGTAGTTCGTCACCGCCTCGTCGTCCTGTCCCCACTGCACCAGAGCGATGCCCAGATTGTTGTAGGCTTCGGCGTAGTCGGACTTGAGCCGGATGGCCCGCCGCAACGAGCTGACGGACTCGTCGATCTGCCCCAGTGCGCGCAGCGAGTTGCCCAGGTTGTTGAGTGCCAACGGCGAGTCGGGCGTGAGGGCCAGCGCCTGCCGATAGCTGGCGACCGCCTCTTCGTATCGCCGCTGCGCGGCCAACGCGACGCCGAGATTGTTATGCACGTCGGCGGCCCGCGGCCGTGTGGCCAGGGCCTGGCGATACGCGGCTTCGGCTTCCTGCAAGCGGCCGCGGCCTTCCAGCAAGATGCCCAGGTTGTTGAGGGCCTCGGGAAAGTCGGGCTTGAGCTGCAGTGCCTTGCGATACGACTCTTCCGCCTCGTTCGGCTTTTTCAGCTCGGCCAGCACGAGGCCCAGGTCGTGGTGCGCCTCGGCCAGCGATTTTGGATTTTGGATTTTGGATTTTGGATTGCCGTCAGAGGTCTCAGGGCTTTGGTCTTGGGTCTTGGTTGCTTCGCCGACTGTCTTCTGTGCCGCTTCCAATGGCCAATTCGCAATTTGCAATTTGCAATTTGCAATTTCCCCTCGCCCCTCGCTCTCTCTCCCCTGCTCCGCCTCCAGCAGCCGGACTCCCTCTCCCTCCGGGAGAGGGTTGGGGTGAGGGACGTCGCGCTGGTTTACGTCCAACAGCCGGATGGCCTCGCGATACTGGTCCGCGGCCTCGGCGAACTTGCCGAGGGCCTTGAGCGAGGCGGCCCAATCGCGGTGGCAGGGGTGCGAGTCGGGCTTGAGCTCGACGGCCTGCTGGAACGCGGCCGCGGCCTCTTGTTTGCGGCCGCGCTGGGCCAGCGCCACGCCCAGGTTGCGCCGCGTGTCGACCGAATCGGGCTTGAGCTCCAGCGCGCGCCCGAAAATGGCGATGGCATCGTCGAGCTTGCGCTGCTTGGCCAGGGCCACGCCCAGATCATGCATGGCGGTCGCGTCGCGGGGCTCATGCTCGATGACCTTCCGCAGCTCGGCTTCCGCCCGGTCGAACTTTCCTTGCTTGATCGCCGCGGCGGCTTCCGCGCGATGCGCGGCGGCCGGAGACGTTAATGTTGCAGTCATGCGGTTGCCCGTTTCAGGGTTCAGGGTTTAGGGTTCAGGGTTCAGGGTTCAGGGTTCAGGGTTCAGGGTTCGGGGTTCAGCACCGAAGGTGCGTGATTCGATAGCCCAGGGTACACGCAGCGGAACCCTGGGTATCGGTGGCGCCAAACTCCTTCACCCCAACGGGGTGAGACTCCGTGGGTGGCGCAACCAGGCGGGGCTAAGAAACGGCTGTCCTTGCGACGGATGTCGGGCTTCATACTCTCACCTCGCCTCCTCCACGAGCCGCGCCAAATCGTTCTTGATCCGTTCGAACACCGAGGTCCAATCGCCTCGCGCCGTTTGCCGATAGAGCCGCATCGTGGGATACCAAGGCGAATCGTCCCGCGCGAGCAGCCAGCGCCAGTCGGCCGAATAGGGCAGCGCCACCCACACCGGCCGGCCCAGCGCCCCGGCCAGATGCGCCACCGCCGTGTCGGAAGTGATCACCAGATCGAGATTCATCATCACGGCGGCCGTGTCCATGAAGGCCCCTTGCGCCTCATCGACGTCCGGCCCCAAGTCGGCGATGGGCAATTTTGGATTTTCGATTTTCGATTTTGGATTGGCCGCGCGCAGAGCCGCCTGTTCCGCCTGGTCCTCGCCGGCGTGTCGGCCGCCGTGCATCCGCACGAGCTGCTCGTGCCGAACGCCTTTTTGCAAACCGATCAAGCGCACGCCGGGCAAGTCGGCCAACGGCGTCAAGCAAGCCACCGGAAAGGAACGTTGGCGATCGCCCTGATAATGGGCGTTTCCCTGCCAGTTGACGCCAATGAGGAAGGGAGGGGTTGGGAGTTGGGGATTGGGGGTTGGGTTGCAGGGTGGGACCAGCGAGCTTGCGAGCGCCGGCCAACCATCTGCAACGCCGCTCTCGGTGGGCCGGCGCTCGCAAGCTCGCTGGTCCCACCCTACAAGGAGGCGCTCACGCCAAGACTCGATCAATTCGGGATCGGCCGACAAATACGGGACCTGGTTGGGAATCGTCTCCAGCGTCGTGCCGAACATCCGCGGCAAACTCAACAGCGGCATGTGGTAATCGAACTCCGGCAGCGGTCCGCTCTCGGTGACAACCTGATCGATGCCGGCCACGCGGTTGAGCAGGCGGGTCATTCTTGACTGGCAGCGGACGACGACGCGCGCACCGCGCTGTTTGAGCAAGGCGGCGTAGCGTATGAACTGGATCGTGTCGCCCAGCCCCTGTTCGCAATGCACGAACAACGTTCGCCCGGCCAGATCGCCGACTGATTTTGGATTGTCCGTTGACAGTTGTGCGTGGTCCCAGCGGGGCTGAGCAAAGCGCTTCTCGGCCGCGGGCCGGGTCTGAAACCGCCATTCATACTCTTGCCAGCCGGGAAGCAGGTCGCCTTGCAACAGGCACGCGAAGCCGCGATTCAGGTGCGCATCGGCATAGTCGGGCTTCACCGCGATGGCCCGCTCATAGGCTGCGATGGCTTCCGCCGGCCGGCCCAGCTCGCGCAGGGCGATGCCCTGGTTGTTCAGCGCTTCGGGATAGTCGGGACGCAACTCGAGTGCCCGCTCGAACGTGGCCAGCGCCTCTTCGTAGCGGCCTTCCATCGTCAAGGAGATGCCCAGATTGTTATGCGCCTCGACGTAGTCCGGCTCGATCGCCAGTGCCCGTCGATAGGCGGCGACGGCATCGCCGTAGCGCTGCAGGTGGGCCCAAGTGATGCCCAAGTTGTTGTGGGCCGCGGCGAACTTGGGCCGGCGCCGCAGCGCGTCTTGCAGACACTCGATCGCCTGCCAGTAGCGCTGCTGACGGCAATAAGTAACGGCCAGATTGTTCGAAGCGTCGGACCGCCGTGCGTCTCGGCGCAGCAGGCCCTGCAGCGTGGCCGCCGATTCGTCCAAGCGGCCTGTCTCCCGCAGTGCCACGGCCAGATTGACTTGAATGTCGCCGTCGTCGGGGTCGAGCCTGGCGGCCTCGCGATAACTGGCCAGGGCGGCCTGCCAGTGGTCCGTTGTCCGTTGTCCGTTGCCTTCGGCCAGCAAACAGTTGCCGAGATAGAAATGTGCCCGTGCCCAGTGCGGCCGCTGGCGAAGGGCCTTGCGGAAATAGGCAATCGCTTCCGCATGCTCGCCGAGGCCGGCCAGCGCGGAACCGAGATTGAGCAAGGCTTCCGGATAGCGCGGCCGTCGTTTGAGCGCCTGGCGAAACTCGGCAGCCGCATCGCGGCCGCGGCCCAGACGCATCAAGGCGCTGCCCAAGTTGTTGTAAACGGCCGGATCGTCGGGCGCCGTCGCCAGGGCCCTCTCGAAGAGCGCCAGCGCGCCCTCGGCGTCGCCTTGCTCGATCGAAGCGGCGCCTCGAGCACAAAGCCCGTCGGCCTCGGCGCAGTGCGGGCCCGTCGGGCGGCGTTCGTCGCTGAGAATGTCCCGAATTTGCCCGGTGATCCGCTCGCATACATCCGTCCATTCACCGCGGCGAGACTGCCGGAACAACCGCGCGGTCGGAAACCAGGGGCTGTCGCCGCGGTCGAGCAGCCAGCACCATTCGGGCACGACCGGAAGGGCCGCAAACAGCGGCACTCCCAGCGCGCCGGCAAGCCGGGCGCAGACACCATCGGTGGCGATGACGAGGTCGAGGTTTGCGATCAGGGCGGCCAGGGCCGGGGCAGTCATCACGCTGGCGCGTGATGCGTCACCCGGAGCGTGATGACTACGCTCGCTCAAATCGATGACGCGGACGCCCAGCACCTCGGCCAGCGATTCGATCCATTCTTTCGGCGCCGCGCCGTCGCGCGCGTCGCAGCGCCAATCGACGCCGATCTTGAAGCCGGACAAAGGGGCCAGCTTGCGTCGCCACTCTTCGACGAGCTCGGGAGCGAGACGCAAGAAGGGGAGGCCCGCGGCCTGCTCCGGGCCCGGCGAGCCGAGCAGCAAGGGCAGATCGCCCAGCGGCAGCGAGAGGTCGGCCTCAGGCGGCTGGCAACGGCCGGCGAACACGCGATCGACTCCCCGACAGCCGCCGACGATGGTCTCGTGCCCGGCCGGGCAGCGGACCCAGACCGTCGTGCCCCGCGCGTTGGCCACGGCCGCGAAGCGCAGCAAAAGCAGCGTTTCGCCCAGGTCGTCGCCGGCGGTCAGCAACAGACGTTTGCCGTGCAGTTGTCCGTGGTCCGTGGTCCGTGGTCCGTCGCCACTGACCACGGACAACGGACCACTGACAGCGGACGAATAGTCGCCCCAACCTTGCTCGAAGTCTCCGAGCGACAGGTGAGTCATCGCGCGTTGGCGGCGGGCCTCGTGAAAATCGGGCTGCAATTCGAGCGCGCGGCCGTAGGCCGCCAGGGCCTTTGGGAACTGGGCCTGCTGGCGAAAGACGTTGGCCATGCCGAAATGGGCTTGTGCGTAGCGCGCATCCCGCTTGAGCGCCTGCTGAAAACGATCGAGCGCCTGGCACCACTTGCCCTGCGCGGCCAGCACGTTGCCGAGGCTGTAGTGCGGTCCGGCGGCGCCGGGCAACTGGCGCAACGCGCGGCGCAGCTCTTGCTCGGCCTGTTGCGGCTGGCCCAGGCCGGCCAAGGCCGCGCCCAGACTCACGCGCGCCTCGGCGTTGCGCGGCGACAACCGCAGACAACGGCGAAAACAGGCCGCGGCCTGGTCGAGGCGGCCGAAGCCGGCCAGCGTGGCGCCCAGATTGTAGTGCGCCTCGGCGGACCGCGGCGCGAGCCACAAGGCGCGGCGGAAATGGAGCAGCGCCTCGCGACGCCGGCCGGACTCGGCGAGTTGAACGCCACGATCGTTCAGGAATTTTGGATTTTCGATTTTGGATTTTGGATTGTAGGGTGGGACCAGCGAGCTTGCGAGCGCCGGCCCACCATGATCGGCGTCGTTCGTTGGTGGGCCGGCGATTGCTCCGCAATCTTGTCCCACCCTACCAGCCTCCATTTGCAGATTTGCAATTTGCAATTCGCAGTTTGCAATTTCCCCTCTGCCCTGTGCCCTCTGCCGTGTTCCCTTCCGCCGCCTCGCCAATTCGGCCAGCTCTTTTCGGATGCGGCGAAAGACGCCTGGCCAGTCGCCGGGCGCGGTCTGGCGGAAGAGCCGCATGGTGGGATACCAAGGCGAGTCGTCGCGCCCCAGCAGCCAGCGCCAGTCGGGCGAAAAGGGGACCGCCATCCACACCGGCACACCGAGCGCGCCGGCCAGATGAGCCACGGCCGAATCGGAGGTGACCACGAGGTCGAGGTTCTTCATGATGGCCGCGGTGTCGACAAACCGGCCGTGGCGCCGGTCGACCTCGCCCACGGGTTCCGAGACATCAAAGGCGTCGGCCACATGGAGGAGCTGCTCGGCGCCGTGCCCTTTCTGCAAGTTGATCAGCCGCACGCGCGGCAGGCCGGCCAAGGCGGCGAAGTGCGCCAGCGGCAGCGACCGCTGGCGGTCGGCCGGGTAGCGCGGGTTTCCTTGCCAGGCGATGCCGACCAGGAAGTCGTCGGGCGTCAGGCGATTGGCGTCAGGCGCGCCAGAATTCTCACGAATCGCGCCGGAATTCTCACGAATTCTGCTACCGCGGATTTTGTCGAGCTCGGCCCGCCAGGCTTCGACGAGCCGCTCCTCGACGGAGAGGTAAGGCACCGTGTTGGGAATCGTTTCCAGCGTCGTTCCAAAGATGCGCGGCAGGCTCATCAGCGGAAGCTGAACGTCGAAGTCGTCGCAGACCGAAGGAACGGGTGCGTCGGCTGCCAAGCACCCCGCGGGCCGCTGCGGCATCGGGCTGCCTCCCCCGGTTCCGTCGCCCGTCAGCAGCCGATCGACGCCCGCGACGTCTTTGAGCAGGGCGGCCAGTTGCCGGGGCACGCGGACGACGACGGTGGCGCCTCGCGCTTTGACCAGCGGCGCATAGCGGATGAACTGGATGGTGTCGCCCATGCCCTGCTCGGCGTGCAGCAAGATGGTCTTGCCGTCGAGCGGCCCGCCGTTCCAGGCGGGCGGGGCGGCCGCTGTTTGGCGGGCGAACTCGTGGCGTTCGAAATCGCGGCATTGCCAGCGGCACTCGTATTCGGGCCAGCCGCGCTGGAAGTCGCCGTGCAAGAGGAACCACAGCGAGCGGTTGCGGCGGACCTCGGGAAAATCGGGTTTGAGATCGAGCGCGCGGTCGTAGTCGGCGGCCGCCTCGGCATAGCGCGCCCGCGAGACCAAGGCGCTGGCCCGGTTGTTGTGGGCCTCGGCGAAGTCGGGCTTGATCGCCAGAGCCCGGCCATATTTTTCGAGGGCCTCATCGAACCGCCCGGCGGCGGCCAGCGCGATGCCCCAGTTGGAAAGCAGGGCGGCGGAGCCGGGAGCGAGTTCGTCTGCGCGGCGGAAGTAATCGAGCGCCCGCTCGGGGCGGCCGTCGAGCGTCAAGGCGGTGCCCAGATTGCTGAGCGCCATGAAGTGCCTGGGCTGCAGCCGCAATGCGTCTTGGCAGCATTGGACGGCCTCGGCATAGCGCAGCGCGTCCTTCAGGGCGGCGCCGAGCTGGAGGTGGGCCTCGGCGTCGTAGGGCGTCAGTTCCAGGGCGCGCCGGAAGGCGTCGATGGCCTCGTCGAGTTTTCGTTGGGCGGCCAGCGTCGCGCCGAGCTGCAGGTGCGCCTTGGCCAGGTGGGGCGCGGCGCGCAGCACCCGGCGAAACTCGTCGGCGGCCTCGTCGAGCCGGCCGGCGGCGCGGAGCGCCAGGGCCAGGTTGAAGCGTGCGTCGGGGAAGGCCGGGTCCAATCGCAAGGCGCGCTCGAAGCAGACGACGGCCTCGGCGTAGCGGCCCTGTTCGGCCAGGCAGCTCGCCAGGTTGTTGTGCGGCTGAGCGCCCGTGGGCCAAAGCGCGATGGCGCGCTGAAAACGGTCGGCAGCCAGTTCGAACCGCCGCAAGCGGGCCAAGGCGATGCCCAAATTGTTGTGCGTGGCGCCGACGGTCGGGTCGAGCTCGACCGCGCGCTCGAGCAGGGCGACCGCTTCGTCGAGCTTGCCCGACTGGCCGAGCAGCATGGCTTGGCGGTTGAGCTGTTCGGCGTCGAGTTGGTCGAGCGACGAAAAGGGGTTGGGGATTGGGGGTTGGGGATTGGGGCCAGGGGACTCTCGATCGCGGATCGAACCGTGCGTGGGCAGGGTGTGAGCGCGGGCGTCGTGATCGGGCGCCTGCCGGTCGTTACACGATTTGGCCACGGTGGCCATCGGACCCTCGCAAGTAGAGTTACCGCGAAACGACGTAGTTATCTGCGCGGGCGCGAAAAAGTCAAGCGGCCCGTGGAATTTTGGATTTTGGATTTTGGATTTTGGATTAGTCCGTGGTCCGTGGTCCGTTGATGAGGGATGAGGGATGAGGGATGAGGGATGAGGGATGAGGGATGAGGGATGAGGGATGAGGGATGAGGGATGACGAAATTCGGGCCGGCATTTGCTATACTGTGCGCTTTGTACCAGGTTCTGGTTTAGCGAGGTGATCCATGAGTGCCACGAAAGAGATCAAGACCCTCTTGCAAGAGCTGCGCCAGCAGTTGGACGAAGAATCGCAAGCCAAGGTCGAGCCGGTGTTGCGGGCCATTCTGGAGTCCGCCAAGCCCCGGACGGTCACCGAGGTCGAGTATCGCAGCGATCCGAAGGACAAGGCCGAAATCGAATCGCTGCGAACGGCGCTGGCCTCGAAAGACGAGGCCATGCGCAAGCTGCAAGCGAGGCTGCCCGGCCCCACGCCGCTGCTGGACCACCTGTCGTTCGACGAACTGGTGAACGAGCTCGACGAGAAGGGGCAGGCGTGGTGCGAATGCCTGGCGGCGTGCGTGATACTCGCCGAGCGGAACGACGCCTTTCGCCGCCGGCGGAAGGTGTTTTTGGACCGCTCGTTGCGAGTGGCGCGGGTGAACTTGGGCAATTACCTGAAACACCTGGAGCGGTGCGATCGCGTGGACAGTCCGAAACTGATGGCCATCCTGGACGAGAACTGCCTCCGGATGCTGAACCAGATTGCCGACGAGATTGACGCCGCGTGGGGAATTCGGGTCGACCTGGAGATGCCCTTGCTGGTGACGACGGCCCGAGTCAAGGCGGCGGCGACCCAAAACGTGGTCGTGGTGGGAGGAGCGGGTGCGCCGGCCAACGGCGCGCCGCCAGCGCGTCCGGTCGCCGCGGCGAAAAAGCCGCCGCGCGGCCGCCGACGTGCTCGATAAGGGACGAGGGATGAGGGATGGTCTTGGCTCAATTTGCCATGTCCTGAACCCTGAACCCTGAACCCTGGACCCTGAACCCTGAACCCTGAACCCCCCATCCGGCACCCCCCGAAAAAAAATTCGATTGGCACGCGAAAAGTGCTTGCAAGCGCGGCGGACTTTGCTAGCCTGAAACACCGAGACGCGCCCCCTTCGATCGGGGCGCGGCCCATTTCCTCTGGTGCGGTTGTCAATGGAGGGCCATGACCGTGTCGCTGCCGTGTTCGAGTTGGCGCAAGTTGCGTGAGTGGTGGGATTCGCTCTGCGAGGCGATTCGGGCCACGCTCGAGGTCCGCGGCTGGCGGCGCCCGGGCGTCGGGCGGTTCGGCCGCGCGGCGCAAGCCACCCGCCGCCGCCGGCCCAAGAAGCCGCGCCGGCCGCGGAACCGCATGCTGCGGATGCTGATCTACGAAGGACTCGAAGCCCGCCGCGTGTTCAGCATGGAACCCGACGGCGACTGGGCCGTGATCACGGGACTGAGTTTTCCCAAGACCATCTACATCGACGAGCAGACGGCCTACGTGACCGTCGACTTTGGCGACACGGACTCGCAGGCGAATCCGCCGATCATCGATGGGAGTCCTGAGAGCTTCAGCGTCGTTTGGAACATCGCGCACAGCAGCGGCACCGAAGAGCTCTACTTTCAGAAAACCGACACGGACGTCGAGCCCTCGACCGACACGGTCGGTTTTCCCGTCGACGGGCTGGGTTATTACACGATCTCGGTGGCTGTGACCGACGTGGGGGAAGGCGGCACGAGTTCCGTCCTCACCGCCGTTTGCGTTGCGTCGCCGCCGACCGACGTCAACGTCGGGCAGTATGTTCCCCCGACCAGCACCGGCCCGGCGCCGATCGTCGAAGGCGCCGGGGGTGCATTCACCGTCGGCTTCATTGACAACGACGACCCTCCGCATGAACAGGGAGGGGAGCCCGATAGCTTCAGCTATTCCTGGGTGGCCACCGACGACAACGGCACGACGCTGGCCACGGCGGTGACCCCGGATCCGAGCTATTATTATGCCGCCGGGGAAGCCACGCACGTGAACCTGGCCTGCACCGTGATCGACGACGACGGGCTGAGCGCCACGGGCTCGACGTCGTTCGACGTGGGCGGGGTGCCGCCCTCGAACGTGCAAATCGCCACGCCCGCCAGCGCCCACGAGTGGGACACCCTCACGCTCACCGGCACGTTCGACGATTTCGACGCCGTGAGCGACACCTTCAACTACAATTGGAGCGTCAACGGCCCCGGTGGCGCGGTGAACGGCACCGCCAACGGGAACGCCTACACCTTCGCCGCGGGTGAAGGAGACGGGACCTACAACGCCCAGTTCATCGTCACCGACGACGACAACTTGAGCGCCACCGGCACCGCCAGCTTCATCGTGACGGGCATCCCGCCCACGAACGTCGGCGTGTCGGCCAACCCCGCCGCCGTCTACGAGTACCAATCGCTGACGCTGGCGGGCAGCTTTTCCGACGTCGATAAGTCGAGCTCCGGCGAATCGTTCACCTACAGTTGGACCGTCAAGGATCCCAACGGCGACGACTTCGCCAGCGGCAGCGGACTGACGCTGACCCTGCAAGCCGGCAGCATTCCGGGCACCTACACCGCCAGCTTCACCGTCACCGACGACGACAACCTGAGCGCCAGCGGCAGCGGCACGTTCCTGGTCAATCCGCCCAGCATCACGGCCTACGGCTACGGCATCTTCGACATCAAAGACGTCGCTTTCGACGACAACGTGGCCAGCTTCAGCGAGTCGCACGCCTACGGCGGCCACAGCTACCAGGCGTTCATCAACTGGGGCGACGGCCAGACCAGCGGGGGGACGGTGATCGACGACGGCAGCGACCCCGCCGCCGGCACCGCGACCGGGCACGTGACCGGCGAGCACGAGTATCAGCAGGAAGGCGTGTACGCCATCACGGTGATGATCGTCGATCAGAACTACTACTTCGACAAGCAGTTGGACTACCTGATCGGCTTCGGCGAGAGCTTCGCCAAGATCGCTCCGACCGACGAAGACGAATACGTGGAGACGGCCGCGGCCAGCGGCTACAACGACGTCTTCATCGGCGCCAACAGCGGCACGCCGAACTTCAGCGCCGGGACCTACTCGACGGGCGTCAGCGGCGGACCGCTGATCTTCACCTACATCGACGCGCTCACCGAAACCTACGCCACCGCGCTCGACACGCAGATCGCCACGCTGGACTCGATGAACGCCAGCGCGCAGGGCACGTTCAACGGAAAGAGCCCCTCGCTGGCCACCTTCTCCGTCGCCACCTATACGGCCGGCGACAGCGGCAGCCAGGCCTTCACGCGCGCGGAAACCTATGCCGACCTGGGCGTCTACCTGGTTAAGACCGACACCGGCGGCGGCGCCATCAGCGACAACAAGAACTACAGCAGCTTGACTTATACTTGGACGCAAAACGACACCGACAACAACGCCGACTTGGAGACGGGGGTGGTGCTGTTGATCGCGCCGCCGCCGGGAGAAGACGAGACGCCCGAAGAGGTCGATGAGTTTTTGCAACAACTCGACGACGCGGGCGTCGTCGGCCCCTTCACCTTCAGCGGCACCGACAACATCACCACGAATCTCTCCGAAGGCGGCTACTACGCCCCCCTGCTCGACCCCGGCTATACCCGCACCACCACCATCACCGACATCCAGGCCAACACCCAGACGGGCGGGCAGGGGCCGATGATCTATACGCAAGTGGACAGCGAGAACGACGCCGACACGATCGTCGAGATGCACGCCACCGACACGGGCGAGTTCACCATCAGCGAAGCCAGCACCAACACCGCCATCAATGCCCGAAACGAAACGAACCAGTCGCTGGCCACGGCCGACAACTCGACCAACGTGGTCAGCACCGGCATCTATAAAACCGGCACCGAAGAAGGAACGTACACGCTCACGCAGACCGTCGTCGACAGCACCGACTCGACCGTCGTCGAAACCGATCAGACCGACACGACGAGCACCGTCACCAACGGGACCGACACGAAAACCACCGTGCAAACCGGCGACGC
>Ga0307373_10003625_pt1 | contig 26714 bp, 21 predicted proteins | sample OX2MG_FD_202534 | JGI IMG/M metagenome (GOLD analysis project Ga0307373, IMG submission 202534) | Soil microbial communities from Risofladan, Vaasa, Finland - OX-2 | ecosystem: Environmental > Terrestrial > Soil > Coastal area > Acid sulfate soil | place: Finland: Risofladan, Vaasa | collected...
GCCGCACCTCGTCACCCTTCCTGGGGGTCTGTCCCGGCCGGAGCTCGGGGTGGCGTCGCTCCATTCCCGGCGCCGAAGGCGAGCGTAGCAACGGCGGGGGAGCATTCTCGGCGTGCGGTGGACAATGGCCTTGACCCGAGGGCCGTTGTTTGCAAGCATTGGCGATCATGCGTGGGCACGTGTTCCTTTCCAACCTGCTTCTTACCTGACGGCGAGCGCCACATCGCGCTCGCCGATACGCCCCCTGAGCCGAAAGGCCAGGGGGTTTCTTCTTGGGCCGATGCCGGTGCACCGGGTCAGGAGAATCCGGCAGACGGCGAAGTGACGGAAGTGCGACCGTGAAGAAGTGAGACAGTGACGCAGCAGGTCGGGTGGGCACGGGCAGCGACGACGAAGAGCGAGGACGAATGGCCATGAAGGACAGCGCCGGGAAGACACCGAAGAGCTCGACGGCCACACCGGCCGGTCGGACGGCGGCGGGTGGAGGACACCTCGTCGTCTTCGACACGACCCTGCGCGACGGCGAGCAGTCGCCGGGCATCTCCCTCGACGTGGCCGAGAAGCTCGAGATCGCCGAACAGCTGGCCCGTGTCGGGGTCGACTACATCGAGGCGGGCTTTCCCGTGGCCAGCCAGGGCGACTTCGAGGCCGTCCAGGCCATCGCCCGTTCCGTCGGCGCCGGCCCCGACGCCCCGGCCATCTGCGGGCTGTCGCGGACGCAGCTGTCCGACGTCGACCGCTGCTGGGAAGCGCTGCGCGACGCCGATCGGGCCCGCATCCACGTTTTCATCTCGACCAGTCCGCAGCACATGGAGCACATGCTCAAGATGACCCAGGCGCAGGTTCTGGCCGAGACGCGTGGGGGTGTGGCCCGGGCCCGCCAACACACCGACGACGTCGAGTTCAGTCCGCAGGACGCCACCAGGACCCCCCTCGACTTCATGCTCGAGGTCCTGGCGGCCGCCGTCGAGGCCGGGGCCACCACGCTGAACATCCCCGACACCGTCGGATACGGCATCCCCTGGGACTTCGGGGCCCTCATCCAACACGTCCGCAAGGAGGTGGCCGGTGACTACATCCTGTCCACCCACTGCCACAACGACCTGGGACTGGCCACGGCCAACACCCTGGCCGGCGTCCAGGCCGGAGCCCGTCAGGTCGAAGTCTGCGTGAACGGCCTGGGCGAGCGCGCCGGCAATGCGGCGCTCGAAGAGGTGGTCATGGCCATCCGGATCCGGCCCGATCAATTCCCCGACGTGGCCACCACGGTCCGCACCGAGGAGCTGGCCCGCGCCTCGCGCCTGGTGGCCCGGTTGACCGGTTACCCGGTGCAGTACAACAAGGCCATCGTGGGCCGCAATGCCTTCGCCCATGAATCGGGTATCCATCAGCACGGTGTTCTGGCCGATCGGTCCACCTACGAGATCATCGAGGCCGCCAGTGTCGGCCAGGTCGGCCGGCAGATCGTTCTGGGTAAGCACTCAGGGCGCCACGCCTTTGCCGACACGCTCGAGAAGATGGGCATCCACGTCCAGGGTGACGGGCTGAATCAGGCCTTCACCCGGTTCAAGGAATTCGCCGACCGGAAGGTCGAGATCACCGAAGCCGATCTCGAGGCCATCGTGGCCGAAGAGCTGGGCCACGATGTGCTCGAGGGTTTCCAACTCGAGAGCCTGGAGGTGTCCGGTGGGACGGTGGGCATGCCCCGGGCGAGCGTCGTTGTCAGCCGGTCGGGGGACAAGAAGGAGGCCACCGCCGAGGGCAACGGCATGATCGACGCCGCCTGTCGTGCCATCCGTGCCGCCACCGGTTTCGAATCGCGCCTGATCGGATTCAACGTCTCGTCGGTGACAGGCGGAATCGACGCGCTCGGCGATGTGGTCGTGCAGCTGGAGGCCGACGGGCTGAAGGTCTCCGGGCGCGGTGTCTCGACCGACGTGGTCGAAGCGTCGTCCCGGGCCTACCTGGCGGCGGTCAACCGCCTGGTGCGGATCCGCGCTCGCAACGAGGAGCGTCAGATCGAGATCGGCCCCTGAGCGGGCAGCGGTGGGCGTGTGTGCCGGACTCCGACCCTCACAGCCTCACGACGTGACCGGCGTCTGTTGCAGTTGACGACGTCGGTCCGGCCGGGCCGACCTGGTGTCACGGACGGCGACACCGTCGCGCCCGGCACCCTTCACCTGATAGAGGGCGAAGTCGGCGTCATCCATCATCTGCTCGGTGGTGGGCGTCGAACGGTCGAGGCCGCTCACGCCGATGCTGAGTGTCACCGGCACTTCCTTCACCGCCGTGACTGCCCCGCTGATCCGTTCGGCCAGGGCCAGCGCCGCCGCCGGCTCGGTCTGGGGCATGAGCACGGCGAATTCGTCTCCACCCAGGCGACCGATCAGGTCGGAGGTCCGCACCTGGGCGGCGAGGACGGTGCCGATGGCGGCCAGGACATGGTCGCCGACGACGTGGCCGTAGGTGTCGTTGACCGACTTGAAGGCGTCGACGTCGAGCAGCATGAGGCTGAGCGGGTCGCCGTGGCGAAGGGCACGGGCGATCTCTTCGCCCAGGCGCTCATAGAACACCCGGTGGACGGCGCAGCCCGTGAGCCCGTCGGTGGTGGCCAGCTCCTCGATCCTCTCCACCAGCAACCGTTCGTGCTCCTCCCGGTGCGTGCGGTTGAGCGAGGCCGTCACGGACAGGACGAGTGACCCGGCCAGAACCGACAGCAGGACCAGGGCGACCTCCACCGACGTGCCGTGCGGGTCGACCACCCAGACGAAGACGGCTGACACCAGGGTGGCCACGCCGCACAGCCCGGCCACCCATGGGCTGAAGGCCAGCGCGGCGAAGGCGGCGGGGAGGAAGAGAAGCAGGATGATCGGGCTGTGGAGACCGCCGTCGAGACTGGCCACGCCGGCCACGCCGAAGGCGGCCAGGACGTTCCAAGAGGCGGAGAACCGGGCCGGCCGCCGCCACGACGCCAGGCGCGGCGCCAGGAGCACGTTGACAAATGCGCACAGAAACCACAGGGCAGCGACGACCGTCAAGATGCCCCGGTGCGGGCCATGGGGGGTAAGGCCCAGGTAGACCATGACGAAGACGGTCTCACCCAGGAAGATGCCGAATCCGATCCGCATGTGGCTGAGCCAGAAATCCCGCTGGATGTCACGGTCGGGTCCCGCCTCGGGATGGACCGTCTCGTGGGTCCTGCCGCTCACCATGCTCCTTTGTCGGCACCGCGACCCTGGGGCAAGAGGGAGGAGGTCGCTCTACATTCCAACAACTTCGCCGGACGGCGGCGTGGTGGGAAAAGGTGCTGGACGCGATGGTGGCCGGTGCCCGAGACTCCGGACGGTGATCGATGCCCGGGGTGGGGTCAGGCCGGGGCCGGGGCCGTCGGCTGGACCTCCGAGGTGCAGAAAGAACACCGGCGGGCGGCGGCGGGGATCTCGCTCAGACACTGGGGGCAGTCGCGGGTACCCGGCTCGGTTTCCTCGCCCTTGCGCCGACGAGCCAGCAGAGCATTGATGGGTCGGACCACGAAGAAGAACATGGCCGTGGACACGATGAGGAACGAGATGAAGACGTTCAGGAAGTTTCCGTAGCCGAAGATACTGCCGTTGACGGTGAAGTACAGGCGGCTGAAGTCGGCCTTGCCCGGAATCGATATCAGGGGGGTCAGGAGGTTCTTCACGAACGAATTGACCACGCCCGTGAAGGCGGCGCCGACCACGATGGCCACGGCCAGATCGACCACGCTGCCCCGCAAGATGAACGCCTTGAAGTCCTTCAACATCGTTCCCCCTTCGCTTCCGTCTTGAAGTCCCGCCCGCCCTAACGGCCGCCGGGACTGACCCGCCGAGGATAAGTGCATGTGGGGTCGAAGACCAGTGTCAGCCCGGTTTGTTCGGAGAATTCGGCACCGACGACCCGGGCAGAGTTCCCCCGGCGGTCGTCGTCGTGGTGACGGGGGTCGTGGTTGTGGTGGTGCTGTTGGTCGACGTGGTCGTCGTGGAGGTGGGAACCGTCGTCGTCGTCGTCGGGGTCGTGGTCGTGGTCGTCGTGGTGGACGTGGTGGTCGTGGTGGTCGTGGTGGAAGGAGGCGACACTCCGTCGATGACCCCACCCAGGGTGGTCCCCGACTTGGTGCCTCCGAAGATCGAGGACAGGGAGCGCCCGGCGCTCAGCTCGACCAACGTGACGACGCCCAAAGCGAGCACGAATGCGCCGAGGGTGGACGCGGCCCCCACGAGCAAGAGTCGCCAGCGCCTGTCGGCGGAGGTGTCCGCGGCCCGGTCGGGTGCCGGCTTGGCGATCCTCATCCTCGGGGGCGACGGGGTGTGGCTCGAGACGACCGGTCGCTTCAAGGCCTCCCGGGCCCGTGCCGCGGACTGTGCCACCAGGGAGGCGACCGTGGTGGCCACGGCGGCCCCGATGGCGGCGCCGATCAGGGTGCCCTTCACCCCGAAGACGGAAGCGGCGGCCGCCGCGGCCAGGGCGGCGAGCGCCGAGGCGAGGATCTCGTACGGCCTCAGCTTCATGGCGCCGTCGACACTTCCTTGCCTCGATCTCGCGGTGGCGGCTGTCGGCCAGAGGCGAAAGAGGCGGGGTCCGGGACCATTGCGCCCACGGAGAGTAACACGGGGCACCCGGGCTCCTCCGGGCCCGCTCAGGCACGACGCTCAGGCACAACGCTCAGGCACAAGAGGCCGTGGAGGACCGGTGCGACGTCGTGCCCCAGGAAACCTCAGGGAAAGGCCATCGCTGGTCGATGTAGAGGGGGTATGGCCCGCACCGACGCTCCAGAGACTCCGGCAGAGACCAACGATGCGTCCATGCCCGATGACGATCTCGGGTCCCGTCGTCTTTGGAACATCGTCGCCGTGGTCGTCTTGATCGTCGGGATGGCCATGACCGCCGTAGGCGCCGTGGCCTGGCACAACTACGTGCAGAGCCAAGCCCATCGGGCCTTCGAGGCCCAGGCGTCCTCGGTCTCCGCCGCCGTGTCGACGTCACTGCGTCGGGACATCGACTTCGTGGCCGCACAGCGGGCCGGGGTCATCGCCGTGCCCGGTCTCACGAATCGCCAGCTCGCCGTCTGGTACCGATCTGTCGACGTCACCAAACGCTTTCCGGGTGGTGTCGGGTTTGGTTTCGTTCAACGGGTCTTGCCGTTCCAGGTGAGCAGCTTCGGTGCCCAGATGGTGGCCGACCCGCCGATCAACGAGCCGGTGACGGCTCCGTACGCGGTGTTCCCCGCCGGTCAGAGAGCCGAGTACTGCCTGCAACGCTACGGCATCGCCACCTCGGCGGCGGCGAAATTGACTCCGGCGAACTTCGATTTCTGCAGCGCCACCATCCCTCCGGACATTCACTCACCGATTCCCCCGCTGCTCGACGAGGCGACCAGGAGCGGCCAGATGACGGTGCTGGCGGCCGGCAAGCTGGCTGTGGGCAAAATCGCCAATTCCGGTGCTATCGCCGACCTCTTCGTCATCTTTTCCCCGGTCTACTCGGGCGAAGCGACTCCGACGACCGTTGCCGCCCGGCGGGCGGATCTGCACGGGTGGATCGTGGCCACGTTCAGCGGTAACGCCCTGCTGAACTCGGACCCCAAGGCGCGGCACCGATTGGCCGTGAGCGTGAGCTTCGCCCAACCGGGCTCAGGGGTGACCGGCATTGCCGCATCGGGCCGGGTGCCGGGCGGTCCGCTGTTCACGAGCACCCTCCAATTCGACGCCAGCGGCTCATGGATCGTGCGTGTCCAGGGGTCCGCCGAGTCGGCCGCCGCCATCCAGGCCACCGGCATCGGTGTTCTGGGTACAGCGATCAGCGCCATCCTGTTCATCCTGTTCATGCTTCTGAGCCGTTCGCGGAATCTCGCCCTGCGGATGGTGGACAAGCGGACCCGGCAACTCCAGCATCTCGCCCTCTACGACCAGCTGACCGATCTTCCCAACCGCGCCCTGATCCTCGACCGGGCCGAACAGATGATCGTGCGGGCCAAGCGCCATCCGCTTCTGGCCGGCGCCCTCTTCATCGACCTCGACGACTTCAAGGAGGTGAACGACACCTTTGGTCATGAGGCGGGCGATGAACTGCTGAAAGCGGTCGGCGTACGCTTGTCCGGTGCTCTGCGGGCCAGCGACACGGTGGGCCGTCTCGGTGGGGACGAATTCGTCGTCCTCGTCGAGGGAGAGCTCGGCGGTATCGGGCCCGAGATCGTGGCCCGGCAGCTGCTGGCGGAATTCACCAAACCGTTCGCCTTGACCGGCACGGGCGTCGGACCGGTGCACATCAAGGCCAGCATCGGCGTGGCCCTGGGAGCGCGCCGCGGTCCGGCCGACCTCCTTCGTGACGCCGACGTGGCGCTCTACGTGGCCAAGGCCCGGGGCAAGCACGGTTACGTCGTGTTTCGCTCCGACATGCAGATGGACATCGCCGATCGACTCAGCTCCGTGCGCCCTGCCGGTGATGTGACGGCGACCATGGGCGACGGTCCCGTCAATGGACGGGGCTTCTGAGCCGGTTTCCTCATGATCGCGGCGTTCCTCACCGGTGGGGTTGGTGGAGACGACGACGATGTTCGTCATGGGAAGCTCCTCTCCTGGTGACGAGGCCAGGCTTCCGGAGTGGAATCCGGTGCTCGGAAGACCATCCGGGGCCGCGTCTTTCATCGCCACCGGTCGTGCATGAACGGAGTCCGTTTCTGCCGCCGCCGGCACCGGGATTTCCTCGCTGTCCGGCGTCGTACTCGGCGGGATCGCCGGCGTGGCGATGTCAGACGGTGAGATCTTCCAGGATGGTCCGGAGCTGGCGGCCCATCTCCCGGGGATTGCCGGCCAACTCGCCGATGGGGTCGCCCTCGATGTCGATGGCATCGCCGGGGCGGTAGAGCGAGACCCGCATCCCCCGGCCGGCCCTTTCGGCCATCACCACCCAGGGTTGGCCGATCTGGCCCGATTCCCGGGTGGCCATGATCCTTCCGGTCGGGCCGTGAGCGAGGTCCCAGGCATGGGTCTGCGCCGCGCTGATGACGCGGCTCAGTCCGCCGTCGGCCGAAGAATTGTTGCCGTTGCCGAACCCGGAACGTGGCGCCACATCCGGCAGCGTAGGTCGGGGCTGCGACAGTGCCGCGGTTCTCCGACCGAGAAGCTCGGCCCGGACGTTCAGCCGGCCGAGGTGGGGAGCCAGGCGGCGCGGTGGGACTCGTACGCGGTGATCGAGTCCCCGTGGCGCAGGGTCAGGCCGATGTCGTCCCAGCCGTTCAGGAGGCGCTCCCGGGTGAACTCGTCGAGTGGGAAGGTGCCCGTCAGGCCGGCGGCCGGCACTTCGATCGTGCCGCGGGCGACGTCGACGGTGAGCTCGAGTGAGGGATCGGCCAGGACGGCGTCGAGCAGGGCACGTCCGAAGTCGGGATCGACCTGGGCCGGGAGGAGGCCCTGCTTGGTGCAGTTGTTCCGGAAGATGTCGCCGAAACGCGGGGAGATGACCACCTCGAAGCCGTAGTCCGTGAGCGCCCAGACGGCGTGTTCGCGCGACGAACCGGTGCCGAAGTTCGGTCCGGCCACGAGGATGGTGGCGCCGGCGAACTCCGGTTGGTTCAAGATGAAGCTGCGGTCGTCGCGCCACTCGGAGAAGAGCCCGGCCCCGAAGCCCGTCCGTTCCACCCGCTTGAGCCAGTCCGACGGGATGATCTGGTCGGTGTCGACGTCGGTCCGGTCGAGCGGCACGGCCCGGCCCGTGACCAGCCGGAGCGGTTTCACGACAGATCCTCCGGGGTGGCGAAGTGACCGGCCACGGCGGTGGCGGCGGCCACGGCGGGGGAGACCAGATGGGTCCGGCCCCCCCGGCCCTGGCGGCCTTCGAAGTTCCGGTTCGAGGTGGAGGCGCAGCGCTCCCCGACGGCGAGCTTGTCCGGGTTCATGGCCAGACACATCGAGCAGCCCGGCTCGCGCCAGTCGAAGCCGGCCGAACGGAAGACCTCGTCGAGACCCTCCGCTTCGGCCTGGGCCTTCACCCGGTGGGAGCCGGGGACGACCAGGGCCCGGAGACCCGATCGGACCTGGCGACCACGGAGGACGGTGGCGGCGGCCCGGAGGTCCTCGATCCTGCCGTTGGTGCAGGAGCCGATGAAGACGGTGTCGACCGGGATTTCACGGATCGGGGTGCCCGGCTTCAGGTCCATGTACTGAAGGGCGCGGGCGGCCGCCTCGCGTGCCCCCGGCTCGGCGTAGCTGTCCGGGTCGGGGACGGCCCCGTCGATGGCCATGACCTGTCCCGGGTTCGTGCCCCAGGTGACATGCGGTCGCAGGGCCGAGGCATCCAGGGTGACCGTCTTGGCGAAAGAGGCGTCGTCATCGGTGACGAGGGTCCGCCAGGCGGCCAGGGCCTCGTCCCAGAGCGAGCCCTTCGGGGCGTGGGTCCGGCCTTCGACGTAGGAGAAGGTGGTCTCGTCGGGGGCCACCAGGCCGGCGCGCGCCCCGGCTTCGATCGACATGTTGCAGACCGTCATCCGGCCTTCCATGGAAAGCGCCCGGATGGCCGATCCGCGGTACTCGATGACGTAGCCGGCGCCTCCGCCGGTGCCGATGGTGCCGATGACGGCCAGGACGATGTCCTTGGCCGTGACCCCGTCCGGGAGTAAGCCCTCGATCTCGACGGCCATGGTCGAGGGCCGGATCTGGGGAAGGGTCTGGGTGGCCAGGACGTGCTCGACCTCCGAGGTGCCGATGCCGAAGGCCAGGGCGCCGAAGGCGCCGTGGGTGGAGGTGTGGCTGTCGCCGCAGACGACCGTCATGCCGGGCAGGGTGAGGCCCAACTCGGGGCCGATGATGTGGACGATCCCCTGGTTGGCGTTGCCCATCGGATAACAGGTGATGCCGAACTCGGCGCAGTTGGCCGTGAGGACCTCGAGCTGCTTGGCCGAGACGGGATCGGCCACCGGCTTGTCGATGTCGGTGGTGGGCACGTTGTGGTCGGCGGTGGCCACGGTGAGCTCGGGATGCCGGACGGTGCGCCCGGCCAGCCGGAGCCCGTCGAAGGCTTGAGGCGAGGTGACCTCGTGGATGAGATGGAGGTCGATGAAGAGAAGGTCGGGCTCGCCCTCGGCCTCATGGACGAGATGACGGTCCCAGACCTTCTCGGACAGTGTCCGCGGTGACGCAGGTCCGTTCGCCACGGTCAGGAACCGATCCTCACGATCTCGACCCGGAGGGTGCCGCCGGGGGCGTCGTACTCGACGACCTCACCGGGGGCACGTCCGAGGAGGGCCTGGCCGAGCGGCGACCCCGGGGAGACGACGCTCAATTCCTGGTTGCGTTCCTCGATGGAGCCGACCAGGAAGCTCTCGATATCGTCGTCGCCCTGGTAGCGGATCGAGACGATCGAGCCGGTGGCCACGGTGGCGGCCGGAAGGGCGGCGCCGTCGACGATCTCGGCGTCCTTGAGGGTGGCCGCCAGTTGGCGGATCCGGGCCTCCATCTTCCCCTGGGAGTCCTTGGCCGCGTGGTAGTCGCCGTTCTCGGAGAGGTCCCCGAGGGCCCGGGCGGCCTCGATGGCCCGGGCGATCTCCACCCGTCCCCTGGTGGTGAGGTCCTCGTGTTCGGCTTTGAGGCGCTCGTAGGTGGCGAGCGTCAGCTGGGTGGGCCCATCGGTCACAGCGAACAAACTACCGGACCACCCCCGGGGCCCACAGCGGGCGCTCTACCGGCCCTGAGGAGGTTGACGTCCTGGTGAGCGTGCGGGAGACTGGACGGACGATGTCCACGCCCGGCTCCGTCATCATCATTATCGAATAGGGGCACACCTGCCGGTGTGCGCCTGACCGACCGTCCACAGTGTGGGCGGTTTTTCATTTTCCGGCCGAGGCGGGTTCCGGCGGGAACGTCCGGACCGAACGACCAAGTGAGACCCGAGTGAGCAGACGAGAGCACGAGAGAGAGCCGAGGAACCGGTGAGCACGAACAGAAGGCACCGGGTGGCGGTCATCGGCGGCGACGGGATCGGGCCCGAGGTGACGGCCGAGGCCCTGAAGGTGGTGGCCGCCGCCGGGGTGAGCCTCGACACCACCGACTACGAGCTCGGATCCGCGCACTACCTGGCCACCGGGGAGGTGCTGCCCGATGCCAGGCTGGAGGAGCTCCGGGGCTACGAGGCCATCCTGCTCGGCGCCGTCGGCCCGCCGGTCGGCTCGAGGGACGTGCCTACGGGTCTGCTCGAGCGGGGCCTGCTGCTGCGGATGCGTTTCGAGCTCGACCTCTACGTGAATCTACGTCCCTTCACCGGGACCCCCGGAGCCCCGGCGCCTGACTGCGATTTCGTGGTGATCAGGGAGAACACCGAAGGGACCTACGCCGGCGAGGGCGGCTTCTTACGCAAGGGGACGCCCTTCGAGGTGGCCACCCAGGGATCGGTGAACACCCGGATGGGGGTGGAGCGATGCCTGCGTTTCGCCTTCGAACTGGCGGCCGGCCGTCCCCGGCAGAAGCTGACGCTCGTGCACAAGACGAACGTGCTGACCTTCGCCGGTGACCTCTGGCAGCGCGCCGCCCACGAGGTGGCGGCCGATTTCCCCGGAGTGAGCCTCGACTACAACCACGTGGACGCGGCCTGCATCTATCTGGTCGAGCAGCCCGGCCGGTACGACGTGATCGTGACCGACAACCTCTTCGGCGACATCCTGACCGACCTGGCCGGGGCCATCGCCGGCGGGATCGGCTTCGCCGCCTCGGCCAACCTGAATCCGAGCCGGACGGGGCCGTCGCTGTTCGAGCCCGTTCACGGCGCCGCCCACGACATCGCCGGCCAAGGGGTGGCCAATCCCCTGGCCGCCATCCGGTCCGCCGCGCTGATGCTCGAGCATCTGGGGGAGGCCGAAGCGGCCGAGCGGGTGAACAAGGCGATCTCCATCTATCTGGCTGAGCATCCGGCCGGGGAGTCGTTCCCCGGAACCGTCGCCGTGGGCGACGCCATCGCAGAAAGGCTGTAGGACCGTGCCCTTCACCGCATCGGAGAAGATCTGGATGGACGGCGAGTTCGTCGACTGGGAGAAGGCGCAGATTCACGTGCTGACCCACTCGCTGCACTACGGCTCGGGTGTCTTCGAGGGGATCCGTGCCTACCCGACATCGTCCGGGGTGGCCGTCTTCCGGTTGACCGAGCACATCGCCCGGCTCTTCACCTCGGCCAAGGTGCTGATGATCGACGTCCCCTTCAGCGTGGAGCAGTTGGTGGAGGCGACGTTGGAGCTGGTCCGGGTGAACAGGCTGGACGAGGGCTGTTACATCAGGCCCATCGCCTACCTCGGGTACGGCGAGATGGGTCTGAACCCGCTGCCGTGCCCGGTGAACGTCTCCATCGCGGCATGGCCCTGGGGGACCTACCTGGGTGACGAAGGGGTGGCCAACGGGATCCGGCTGAAGGTCTCGTCCTGGCAGCGGCACGACCCCAATGCGGTGCCGACGGCGGCCAAGGCCACGGGCATGTACATCAACTCCTCGCTGGCCAAGGTGGAGGCGCTGAAGGCGGGCTACGACGAGGCCGTGCTGCTCGCCCCCGACGGCCGGGTCTCGGAGTGCACGGGAGAGAACCTCTTCGTCGTCCGGGGGGGCCGGATCTTCACCCCGCCGACGTCGGAGTCCGGGGCGCTGGCCGGGATCACCCAGGCCTCGGTGACGACGATCGCCACCGACCTGGGCTACGAGGTGGTGCAGGAGGCTCTGATCCGGACCGATCTCTACACGGCCGACGAGGCCTTCCTGACGGGAACGGCGGCCGAGGTGGTGCCCATCCGGGAGGTCGACGACCGGATGGTGGGAGTGGGCCGGCCCGGTCCCATCACCAAGCAGATCCAGGAGACCTACTTCGCCGCCGTGCGGGGTCAGGTCGACCGGTACAAGGACTGGCTCGAACATGTCCGGTAACGGCCAGGCCCAGGGGGGCGGCGGCCAGGGCCACAGTCACGGCCGCGGGAGCCACGCTTTCGACCTGCCGGTGTTGCCCGAGGCGGTCGACATCTTCGATACGACGCTGCGCGACGGATCCCAGCAGGAGGGCCTGTCGCTGACGGTGGACGACAAGCTCCGGGTGGCCGAGCAGCTCGACCATCTCGGTGTGACCTTCATCGAAGGTGGATGGCCCGGGGCCAATCCCAAGGACGAGGAGTTCTTCGCCCGGGCGCCGGCCGAGCTGCATCTGGCCACGGCCACCCTGGTGGCCTTCGGCTCCACCCGGCGGCCCGGGGTGCGACCGGAGGACGACGAGGTTCTGCGGCACCTGGTGAAGGCCAACACCGAAGCCGTCTGCATCGTGGCGAAAGCGTCCGAGGTGCATGTGACCGACGCGTTGCGGACGAGCCTGGACGAGGCGGTGTTGATGGCAGCCGAGTCGGTGGGTTTTCTCCGCCAGCACGGGCTGCGGGTGTTCTTCGATGCCGAGCACTTCTTCGACGGCTACCGGGACAATCCCGAGTTCAGCCTGCGGGTGTTGCGGGCGGCCGAGGAGGCGGGGGTGGAGGCGTTGGTCCTGTGCGACACGAACGGAGGGGCCATGCCCCACGACGTGGAGCGGATCGTGGCCGGGATCGCGGCGGACTTCGAGTGCCAGATCGGGGTGCACTTCCACAACGACTCCGGTTGTGCGGTGGCCAACTCCATCGCCGCCGTCCGGGCCGGCGCCACCCATGTCCAGGGCTGTATCAATGGCTACGGCGAACGGACGGGCAACGCCGATCTGTCCACCGCCATCCCCAACCTGTCGCTGAAACTGAACATCCGGACCATCCCGGCCGACCGGCTCGAGCGGCTGACCCCTGTCTCGCACCATATCGCCGAGCTGGTGAACGTGGCGCCGAACCCGCAACAGCCCTACGTCGGGGCGGCGGCCTTCGCCCACAAGGCAGGTCTGCATACGAGCGCCATCGCCCGGCGCCGCGACGCCTACGAGCACGTGCCGCCCGACCTGGTCGGAAACGGCACCCGCTTCGTGGTGTCGGAGATGGCGGGACGGTCCACGCTGGCGTTGAAAGCGGAGGAGCTCGGGCTCGAGCTCGACTCCGAGGTGCTGGGGGGCGTGCTCGAGACGTTGAAGACCCTCGAGCACCGGGGATACCATTTCGAGGTGGCCGACGGGTCGCTCGAGCTGCTGCTGCGGCGGGCCTCGGGATGGGAGCCGGACTTCTTCGAGCTGGAGTCGTTCCGGGTCATCGCCGACCACAGCGACCGCTCGGCCCACGACGGCCGGCACCTGACCGAAGCGACGGTGAAGGTGAGCATCGACGGCGCCCGGGTGGTGGCCACGGCTGAGGGAAACGGTCCCGTGAACGCCCTGGACTCGGCGCTGAGGCAGGCCATCGGGGCCTCTTATCCGGCTCTGGCTTCCGTCCACCTGGTCGACTACCGGGTCCGTGTCCTCGACACCGGCCGGGGGACGGGTGCGGTGACCCGGGTGCTGATCGACACCACCGACGGCGAAGTCGTCTGGACGACGATCGGCGTATCGGAGAACATCATCGAGGCGTCCTGGCAGGCCCTGTTCGACTCGATCGTCTACGGTCTCGTCCACGCCGGCGGGGCTGTCCACACCGGTCGGGATGCCGGTAAAGAGGAGAGATGACCCAACCCAGCTACGTGCCCATCGGTGAGGCGGACCAGGTCCGGCCCGCTTACCGGTTGAAGACGCCGGCCGACTGGCGCCAGGACCGGGTGGCCGAGCTGACGGCGCCGGTGCACCCGCGGGGACGGCAGCTCGGTGTGCCCGGGCCCGACCAGGGTTACGCGCTGCTGGTGGCGGACAAGCTGTTCGCCGACCGTCTGGAGCTCTCGGCCGGGATCACGGCGGAGGACGCCTTGGTCGGATGCGCGGCGGTGGCCAGCGCCCGGGCTGCGCTGTTCGGCCGGGCCCCGGTGGGAAAGGACGTGGAACTGGCGCTCACGCTCTTCGGCTTCCTCGGCGAGGCGCCGGAGGATCTGATCGAACGTCGGGCGACGCTCTTCTGCGCCGCCGCCCACCACTACGGCCAGCAGCGCCGGATCGTGGAGGCCGTCCCCGAGGAGACCCTGCGGCTGACGGCCGAATCCGTTCGCGGGCGGCTGGCCGACTGGCGACACCTGATTACCGCCAGCTGATCACCGGCGATGACCGGCGACCCGTAACCCGGGCGTCGCTAGGCCCGGTCGTTCGGGCGGGATGCTCTCGTCGATCTCGAGCCGGGGCGTGGATGATCCCCGGAGCCGTCGCTCGCTCGGTACTTCGACGTAGGTGACGATCGTCCAGTCCATGGGGGCAGCGATCGCCAGGAGCATGACGGCCCAGAAGAAGCTGGTGGCCGTGGCGTTGATCGTCTGCTGGTGGTTGGCCTGGACCCAGACCCGGATGACGAGCTCTGGACCAGATAGAAGGCGTAGGAGCGTTCGCCGATCAGGACGAGCGGATGCCAGCTCCAGAAGGTGCTCCGTCCGGCCAGGTCTCTCTGGGCGGCGGCCACGACCACGAGAGCCAGGACGGGGATGAACACCGGATCGGTTATCCAGTTCCCCTTTCCCCAGGCGAGGAGCAGGTAGGCCATGACGAGAACGACCCCTGGCGCCCAGAGCCGGGTCCGGGGGAAGGGTTCCCCGCTGCAGCTCGACACCGAGGACGATGCCGACGAGGAACTCGCAGAGACGGACCGGGGGGAAGGAGGTCTGCAGCCAGATCAAGGTGTGGGGGCCCCGGCCGCGCTGATAGCGGGCCGTGCCGATGATGCCCAGGACCAGGGTGGGAAGATAGAGGAAGGGAACGAGGAAAAGGGCACGCCGGAACCGTTCGATCCTTCCCACGGTGACCGGAAAGAGAAGGTAGAAGAAGGTCTCGCACGAGAGGGTCCTGGCCACGCCGTTCCAGGACCGGATGACGAAGGTGCTCGGCCAGCAGGACTGGAGCAGGAAGAAGCTGAGGCCGATGGCGTGCAGATCGAAGTGGCTGCCTTCGTAGACGACGACGGGGATGGTGAGGAGCCAGGCGACCAGGTAGTCGGGATAGATCCGGGCCACCCGGCGGCGGTAGAGCCTCCTTTTGGTGTCGTCGGGATGCCGTGACCAGGTGAGAGCCACGCCGCTCAGAATGAAGAAGAAGGTGACCCGCTGCCTGATCGAACAGGTCGCCCAAGACAGAGTGGGCGGTGCCGGCGATTCGCTCCGAGTAGTGAAACCCGAAGACCCAGAAGGCGGCCATGAACCGGATCCCGGTGAGTGAGAGCAGCCGGCGGGGCACGTCGGCCCGAACCGGCGTCGCCCCCTCGATGTCCTGAGTTGCCACCCGGTAACCGTGCCCCCCGACGGCCCGTCTGGCAATTGACCTGAGTGACCTGAGTGAACTGAGTGAACTGAGTGACCTGAGCGGGTGACAGGTGAGCTCGGTGGGGCCCTTCGGGCGACCGGGCGGCGGACGCGGGCGAGGGGAAGTCGGAGTTCGTGCCCGTCCCGGCGGAGATGGGAAACTGCGGAGTATGGAATCAACGTCGTTCGGTCTCACCGACACCCAGAAAGAATTTCGAGCCGCCGTCCGGCAGTTGTGCGAGGCTCGGATAGCCCCGCATGCTGGCGCCGTCGACCAGGATGCCGCCTATCCGTGGGACAGCTTCAAAGCCTGCGTGGAGATGGAGCTTCCGGCTCTCGGCATTCCCGCCGAGTACGGCGGGGCCGGGGCCGACCATGTCACCCAGGCCGTGATGGTCGAGGAATTGGCCCGGGCCTGTGCGTCGACCAGCGTGACCCTGCTGATCTCGAAGCTCAGCATGATCCCGATCATGAACTGGGGCACCGATGAACTGAAGGCGAAGTATCTACCACGGGTGGCTTCGGGTGAAGCCCAGGGAAGTTACTGCCTGTCGGAAGCGGACGCCGGAAGCGACGTGGCCGCCATGCGCTGCCGGGCCGTCCGCGACGGCGACCACTACGTCTTGTCGGGAACGAAGTATTGGATCACCAATGCCGGCGTCTCCGACACATACACGGTCTTCGCCAAGACCGACCCCGAGGCCGGTCACCGCGGGATCAGCTGCTTCGTGGTCGAGGCGGACTGGGGCGTGAAAGTGGCCAAGCTCGAGCAGAAGATGGGCCTGCGGGGGAGCCCGACCGGGGAGGTCGTCTTCGACGAGGTTCGGGTGCCGGCAACCAACCGGATCGGCCAGGAGGGCCAGGGCTTCACCATCGCCATGCACACTCTCGATCGGAGCCGGCCCACCATCGGGGCCCAGGCTGTCGGCATCGCCCAGGGTGCTATCGACCTGGCTTCGACTTACATGAAGCAAAGGCACGCATTCGGCCAGGCCATCGCCGATTTTCAGGGACTGCGGTTCATGCTGGCCGAGATGGCCATGCGCACGGAGGCAGCACGCTCTCTCGTCTACCGGGCCTGCTCGGTGGTCGACGCCGGCGATCCCGACGGTGAGCTGCCCATGGTCGGCGCCATGGCCAAGTGCTTCGCCTCGGACACGGCCATGTCGGTGGCAACCGACGCCGTCCAACTGCTGGGCGGCTACGGCTACACCAAGGACTTTCCGGCCGAGCGTCTGATGCGCGACGCCAAGATCACCCAGATATACGAAGGTACCAACCAGATTCAGCGGGTCGTCATCGCCAAGAGGCTGCTTGGATAGAACATTCTCGATCGGATGGAGAGTTGCGGGTGCCAAAGTTCGGCGCATCGATCCCTACTCCGTCGCTATTCGGTTGTCGGGCAGTTCGAAACTTCGCATGGGCCGAAGAACGGCTCATCGGCTGCAATGCATTCAGCTGAGCGGGGGCACACTCCAATGACTATCTGCCGCTGCCGCTGCCGCTGCCGCTGCCGCTGCCGCTGCCGCTGGTTCTGCTCTGAGCCCAGCCCGTTCGCGGTCACTCGGCCTGGCCAGGTCAGTGCCGAGCAGAACCCGCATTGCCGAGCCGTCTTCTCTCCATTCCTGAGGGCTCAGGAGTGTGGATACCAGTCGGCGTCTTTGGTGGAGCGCGCCAGCGGGACTGTCGATTGTCTATCCTTACATATAGAGAAATGTAAGGAGAGTGATACATGATGGACGTGGCGGCCAAACTGACCTCAAAGGGCCAGGTGACGATCCCAAAGTCCGTGCGGGAGGCGCTAAAGCTCTCTGAAGGCGACGTTGTCATGTTTAGAATCGAGGGGCAGCGGGCTGTCCTTGCTCGCACGCCTCGATTGCTCGAACTGGCTGGGAGTATCCCGGTTCCAAGCAGGGCTCGCGGGGCAAAGTGGGAGGACGTGGTCGGAGCCACCCGGACGACCCGGGCACCAAAGCGAGGTTGAGTGCCCTGATCGACACCAATGTCCTCGTCCGGCACCTGACGGGCGATCCACCGGAGATGGCAGCGCGCGCCACGCGCTTGCTCTCTACATCAGGCCCCGGCGAACTCGTCTTGGTGGATCTGGTCGTCGCTGAGATCGTGTACGTGCTGGAGTCGCTTTACAAGGTCCTTCGGGGGCAGATTGCCGACGCGGTCCGATCCATCATCGGTTTCGAGGCGATAACCGTGGTGAACCACAAGACTCTGCTTCGCGCAATCGAGGTGTATGAAGTCGCAAGGCTCGATTTTGCCGAGGCTTACCTCGTGGCCGTAGCCGAATCAGCAGATGTAGACGAAGTTGTCTCATTCGATGGGTCAATTGATCGGTTGGACACGGTGCGTCGAGTTGAACCCTGATTCGTCAGACCCAAAGGGGCTTAAGTCGGAGAACCGACTGTGATCGCGTGCGACGGGTGCTACCGCTGCACCGACCGACCGACCGGAAACAAGCGCGCCGAAGAAATACGGCGTGGGTGGGGTCAGCGACTGGTCTTCAGATCCCTGGCTGGAACTGGCATTCCCGAGCGGTCTGACGCGACTTCCCAGCCGCAGCCCAACGGGTGATACTGGTCTGGTCCGGCGAAAACCACCTGCCCTGCCGTCATCGTGGGTCTTGACGCGGACGTGGCCCGAAATCCACCTGTCTAACCACTCCAGCCGACCGGCCAATCTCGGCTCTCGCCGTCACTCTGCACCATCGGTCTCAAGGGCCAATCGGGCCAACTCGGCATCGACCAGCTCACGGTGCTCCTCTGCGTCCCGCCTAGCCGACGACGGGAGCCATCTGCCTACCAGTAAGAAGATCGTCGGGACGAAGAGCACCTCGCCTACCACGCATACCCACCACCAGTGCTCCCACTCGACGGGCGCCGCCTTCCGGGCGGTGCGCACCTCCGTTCCATGGGCGGCCAAGTAGGCGCGGTCCGAGGGTGGGACCGCACGGGCAGCCAGCAATCGCTGAAGCGCCACCGCCTTGGTGACGTGGTCCCTCGCCTCGATCTGCGCCGTCGCCGCAAGGATCGCCGCCACGTCTTTCGAATTGGCCTGAAGGGTCGCCCGCGTCGCCGGGTCGATGGCCTCAAGAGTGGCGACCTGGGAGGAGTACCGGGCAGTGATGACATGAAGCCCGGGCCCGTAGTCGACAACGGGGGACGCCGAGACGACTACGTAGGGCAGCACCAGGAAGGCGACAGCGACGACGATGCGCAGGATCCATCCCCAGACGGCGAGCCCCGTGGCTACCAGAGCTGGGTTGCGACGCTCGACCGTCTCCGTGAACGCGGCCATCCACGGCGCATAGGCGAGCCCGCGGCTGGCCGACAGGATCGAAATGATGACAATGAAGGTCGTGTACGTCGTGGCGGGGTGCGTCGCCCGACTGGCAAAGATGATGGTCATCGCGACGGCGCCAAGGCCGCCGATGGCCATGAAAGGCTTTCGCACCCGCACCCTGTCCGACAGCACCCCGACGGCAACTACGGTCACTGCGTCGGCTGCCCAGAACCAATTGCCCAGCCCGTTGGCCTGGGCCTGGGTGAAACCGAACACCGAGGTGAAGTAGATGACGAAGAACCCGACGGCGGCGTAATAGATAAGGAGGAAGACGCTGACACCCATGGCGGGCACAACGATGGTGGCGGCGACCATCTGACGCCAGGGGTGACGGAGAGCGGTGGGCACATCGATGCCGCGGGCCCGGGCTTCGATAAGAATCCGCTCGCGCAGCGAGATCATCATTTGGTCGCGCAGCGGCGGCGACAGTTCCCGGAGGGCGAAAAAGGCGAGAACGAAGACCGCCAGTCCCGTGATGCCGGCGATGTGGAACTGGTCCTGCCAAGGGTGGAGGTGGCCAAGGGTGTTGGACGACACCTCGGATACCACCAGGCTGCCTAAAACCGGGCCGAGCGTCCAGAGCCCGATCGCCGTGCCCCGCCCGACTTGAGGGGAGAAGTCCCGCACAAGGGCGGGTGTGGCGACCAGCACCATCCCCTCGACGAAGCCCACTGCCGCGACGAGCGTGGCGTACACCGTCGCGTTCGGGGCATTAGGGATTCCGACGGCCGTGATGACGCTGGCCAGGAGTAGCCCCCATAGGGCCAGATTGGCCCGTCCCCACCGGTCGGCCAGACCGGCGATCAGGGAGGCGACCGCTCCGCACACGCTCGCCACCACCACAACATTGAGGTAGAAGCGAAACGAGATCTGGAAATGGGCGAGCACAGAAGGCGCCACCGCGCCTCCGATGTACTGCTGGTAGTAAAGAACGATCGTGGTCAGCACCACGACCGCCAGGTATCTATACCGTGGGCCCGGGGCCGGATAATGGTCGAGCCGCCGGTCCCACAACCGCGTGTACCTGGGTCGCACGCGTCTTGTTATTGGGGGTGAGGGAACTTGCCAGTCGGCCGTACTCACGAGTTCATGCCAATACAGCTGATCGAGCGCCCTCTCGATCTCCGATGTGCCGCAGACGCTGCTGGTAGATCCAGACCACCTCGGAGATCATTACGCCCGGAACATCGTCGGTTCGTTCTTCGACGCTGGGATTGGCCAACCGTCTTGTCGACAAACCCCGACCCTCGATCGTCAAAGGTGATCTGGCGCCTGAAGCTGCTTAGACGTTCAGGGAAGTAGTCGACGGGCGACTGCCATTGCAGTTCGAGATGGCAATGCGTACCGCACGGCCTGACGAGGGCACCCCTCGTCAGCCTTGGTATATCTGGACGCTCAAGCCTTATCACCATGCCAGATTGGCACCTTGATCAGCAGCCTGCACGAGCAGAGCTACATCGCCGAATGGCGCTGACATATGGCCCGGGATCCAAGCACAGAGGTCAGCACCAGCTGGGGTCCCTTCGTCGCACCGAACACACGCGCCAGTGCTCGTCCGGACTGGGCTGGAGGCAACCCGGCTGTATCGACTGATGTGGAACGGAATGTCAACCCCCCGCATGGATCTGGTTTCGAGCGGTTTCTGACCGCGCCGAACCAGAGGTTCGGCGCCTGATTGCTCCTGGCAGGCGACGGGTCCCCGGAGTCAAGACGGAGCGCCCGCAGCGAAGCGAGGACGAACGGTCTTGACTCTGGGGTGGCGGCTGCTACGCCCTCCCCGCCCGACCCCCTGGCGGAGAGCGATCGAGAACTCGACCATGCACCGGGACACTGGTGCGGTTCGACGAACCGCCACTCTGATGTTCGCGGGTTCCAACCGCAAGATGACGATGCGCAGAACGGTGCCCCTCACTGACATCGCGTCCGGGCACGAATGCCCGGGGTCGCACAGTCGAAACGGGGATCTTCTCTGCCGCGGCGGGTTCCCGGTGCATGGTGGAGGCCTCGCTCACGACCCCGCCGAGGGTCGGGCGAGCTGGTAGATGGACATCTCAGGCGGCGACCATCTCGGCCCACAAGAAGCCAGCGAGCTCGCGGGCCACCGCCGTCACCACGATGTTGCGTGAGCTCTTGGTGGCCGCCAGGCGCCGGAACTTGGCCGTCAGGTGGATCTGGGCCTTCCAGGCCCGGGCGATGGTCTCGTCGGTGGCCCGGGCCTGGCGCTGGCGGATGACGGCACCGGTGGCGGGACGGTGCTGGTAGGACCAGGCCGACTCGACGAGGGCCGTGCGCAGGTGGATGTTCCCCGTCTTCGTGATCCGCCCCCGCCGGACCCGGTCTCCCGAGGAGTACTCGGCCGGGGTCAGCCCGCAGAACCCCATGAACGAGCTGGCCCGGGGGAAGCGGGCCCAGTCGCCCACCTCGGCCGCCAACGACAGCGCTCCCAGCTCGGTCACGCCCCGGTAGGCCCCCAGACGGGCCACGGCCTCGGCGAAGGGACCGTCGGCCAGGTAGGTCTTGAGGTCGGCCTCGACGGCGGCCATCTCGGCGTCGAGGGCGCTCAAGACCGAGCGGTAGCGGGCGTAGGTGCGGGTGAGGGCGTCGTCGTCGAACGTCACCCGGGCCAGCCAGGCCTCGTGGCGCATGGTCCAGTGGACGCCCTCGCGGAAGACCACGTTGTGGCGGAGCAGGAACTTGACGAGGCGGTGCCGGGCCCGGTTGCGGTCGATCACCAGATCGCTCCTGGACCGGCACAGGTCCCGGATGGCCTCTTCGGACTCGGTCGGGATCCGCACCGCCGTGAGCTGGCCCACCGCGTAGAGCTGGGCCAGTCGACAGGCGTCGCGGCGGTCGGTCTTGACCCGGGCGCCGGCGGCCACCGGGATGAGCGAGGGGGCGATGACCTCGCAGGCCACTCCCATGCGCTCGAGCAGGCGGGCCAGGGCATAGCCGGTCGGTCCGGCCTCGTAGCAGACCGCCAGGGACCCCGGGTCCCCGAGCCCAAAGATCAGGCGCTTGATCGAGGACTCGTCAGGGAAGAAGCGGTCGACCACCGGGGTCTCGGCCCCGGGGATCAGCACGGCCGAGGTGATGGAATTCTTGTGCACGTCCAAGCCGACGAACGTCGTGGCAGGATTTGACTGACGATGGGACACGGCTGGCTCCTTCTGTATGTGGCACCGCCCATAACGGTGACCCACGCGGGATCAACCTTTGCTGAATGGCGCCAGCCGTTCCATCGTCACTGACACGGTGCAATACCGGGCAGGTGAGGTCCAAGCGGCCTTGGGAAGGCATCACGGGATAACCGGCATGTTCGGGTGGCCAACGCGGATGCCACTACGCGCAGCAGGGCGTCGATATCGGGCGGCCACCTGAGAGCGATTCGCCATGTAGGCCATCGGTTGCGCCGAGGGGGTCAGCCGGCCGCCCGCAGTCGTGTCGACGCAACCCTACTCCTCTGCGAACCCAACGATAACCACCTCCTGACGCTTGAAGAAACCTCTCTGACGGAATTGCCTCTGGGACGCCGCCCAATAGACATCGCACAGAGGACGGTTATTCATCGACGAATCGGAACTACTTTCGGCACGGGCTAAAGGTCCGCCCGAAAGGTACCGATCCTCAAAGGTGACGGTAGCGCCAGCGTCCGAATCTCCAGGTTCGGCACGCTCGACGCAACCAATTGCCCAGGCGTCTCCTGCCGACCCCCGACTGTGTTCGACAGATGATCTGGCGAGCACGAGTAGGAGGGTATCGAGGTCGATGATCGAGCGACGGTTCGTGTGGTCAGCAGCGACAGCGCTGTTGGTCCTCTTGGGCTCTGCCGGCTCGATCATGGGGGCCGACGCGGTGGCGCGGGAGCAAGGCCAGAAGTCGCTTCAGGCCTTTAACGCGACGTCAGCTGAGATCCTCTCGTCGCTGACGAAGACCATCCAACACGAACAAGACCTCGCATTGGGCGCCGGAGCCTTCTTGATCGACAATCCCAATGCCACTGAGTCTCAGTTCGTACAGTGGACCAACTCGGTACGTGTATTCGCGCAATACCCAGAAGTCGTAAACATCGGCGAGGTCACGCTTGTCCCGGCATCGCAGCTGAGTGCTTTTGCCGCACGAGAAGCCGCTGACCCCTCAGGTCCGCTGGCTGCCGATGGCACCTTCCAGGTCACTCCGGCGGGACAGCGTCCCTACTACTGCTTCCAAACAGTAGAGAGATCACGCGGTGCGCAACAGAACCTCCCTGCCGGCATCGACTACTGCGATAGCCCGCTGGGCCCGGCGCTTCTGGAGACTCGGGACTCGGGCCAGGCCGCGTACTTTCCGTACGGAAAGGGAAAGAAGGCAGTGCTGGTTGTGGGGACCGCCATTTACCGTGGCGGCGTCGTGCCGACGACAGTCCAAGCTCGCCGTAGCGCGTTGATCGGCTGGACCGGCACGGAGATCCTCCCGAGCGTGTTCCTGAAGGCCTCCCTGGAGAACCATCCATTCATCGCGGTGACATTCAACTACGGACACGGCTCTTCCCAGGGGACCTTCAAGGCCGGATCCATGCCAATCGGAGCGCAGTCGACGACGATCAACTTGCAAAACGGCTGGCGTGTCCAGGTCTTCGGTGCGTCGACCAGCGGTGGGGTGCTCTCCAACCCCAACGCCCTTACGCTGTTGGTGGGTGGGATCATACTCAGTCTATTGCTCGCAATCTTGATCTATGTGCTGGGTACCAGCCGTTCTCGGGCGCTGCAGCTGGTGCATGAACGCACCGACGAGCTCCACCACCAAGCGTTCCACGACTCGCTCACCGGACTTCCCAATCGGGCCTTGATCCTCGATCGGGCCAGTCAGATGCTGGCGCGCGCTCGACGACAGCACACCGCTTTGGCCGTGCTCTTCCTCGACCTCGACGATTTGAAGGACATCAACGACACCTTGGGCCACGCCGCAGGCGATCAGCTGCTCCTCGGGGTCGGGACCAGGCTGACAAGTGCGCTTCGTGAAGTGGACACGGTCGGACGTTTGGGGGGTGACGAATTCGTCGTGCTGCTCGAGGGCACCTCACTGGCAGCAGGTGTCCAGGTGGTGGCGGATCGGATCCTTGACGTGCTGGTGACCCCATTCGAGATCCCGGGCCACGCCGCTCCCTTGGCGGTTACTGCCAGCATTGGCATCGCCGAAGGCGACCGGGCGACACCCGAGGAGCTGTTCCAAGATGCCGACATCGCCCTCTACAGGGCCAAGGCCACCGGCAAGCGGCGCGCCGTGCTCTTCTCCCCATCGATGCGGAAGGCCATCGACGACTCCCGAAACCTCGACGTGGACCTACATCGTGCCCTCAGGCAGGACGAATTGTTCCTGCTCTACCAACCGACCATCAACCTTGCCACCGGAACCGTTACCGGCGTTGAGGCACTCTTACGCTGGCACCATCCGGAACGGGGCGTCATTCAGCCTGACGAATTCATCCCTCTCCTCGAATCGAGCGGCCTCATTATTCCGGTCGGTCAGTGGGTGCTTGAGGTCGCGTGCCGACAAGGTGCAGTATGGCAAGCTCAGGGTTACGCGTTGACTGTGTCAGTCAACATCTCGGCCGTGCAGCTGGGACGGGACCGGATCGTCGACGATGTCCACGGCGCCCTCACGGCGTCCGGGTTCGATCCCGACATGTTGACGTTGGAGCTCACTGAGACCACCTTGATGAATGACGTCCAATCCACCCTCGCCCGACTTGAACTTCTGAAGGCGATCGGGGTGCGGCTCGCCATCGACGACTTTGGCACCGGATATTCGTCGCTCGCTTACCTACAGCAATTCCCCATTGACGTGTTGAAGATCGACCAGTCGTTTGTCTCAGGGATCGCCGACTCGTCTGACTCCGCGGCCATCGTCCACACACTGGTCCAACTCGGCAAGGTGCTCGGGCTCGAAACCGTCGCTGAGGGTGTTGAGAATGACGAGCAGTTGATGCGGCTCAGAGCGGAGGGGGTCGATACCGGTCAGGGATTCCTTTTCGCTCGGCCGCTCGATGTGGATGCTGTCGACCAACTCCTGAGAATCTCGACCGGCAAGACCGAGGCTGTTCGAGTTGTGAATTGAAAGACAGCAAGAATTCTTAACGTCTTTAGCGTCTCGCCAGCGAACAATGTGGCAACGGCAGGAAGTCCGCCCGCAGATAGCTGCCAGAAGGTGAATAGGCCAAGATATTGCTGTCCGACTGAATGAACACTTCGTGGTCAGGCCGACTCGATGCTCCCGAGCCCGAGGGCACCAATGCCTCAAGCGCGCCCATAGCCTGGCATTTCGATTCGGCACCACCCCTCATCCTGAGCCCGGTGAACTTGGAGACGCCTGTCTTGCTCTGGAGCGAGGTCAGCCGACTGGACGTCACAGGATGGAGCATTTGAGAGAACACCCAAATATACGAAGGTACCAACCAGATTCAGCGGGTCGTCATCGCCAAGAGGCTGCTGGGGTAATACATCCTCGATCGGATCGAGGGTTGCCGGTGCCCAAGTTCGGCGGATCATGGGTTGCACCTGATCCGTGGAGTCTCGGCTGGCACTGATCCGATCTGTATCGACGATGGGCGTGTTATGTGTGAGGGCTGGCCCGTTCCGGACGATGCCGGAGCCAACCCTATAGGCGGCATTGCCGGACGGACGGCCCTGGCGGAGGTGACGCCGTAACAGGCAAACTGACACCGCGATGCTCGCGGTCCGCCCGTCGGCTGGTGACAAGGAAGGAAACGAATGAAGATACTCGCCGTGGCCACACCGGGTGCCGGTCACGTCAACCCGATGATGCCCTTGATCGAGGCGTTTCTGGCCCAGGGGGACGAAGTCACGGTGGCGGCCGGCGAGGACCCGGGCGGGGCCGTCGCTCGAGCGGGAGCGGTGTTCCGGCAGGCGGGTCGCGGTGAGATGGACTGGTTCGCCGACCTCCAGGCCCGCGTCCTCCACGGCCTGCCGGGCGACGGACTCGCCCCCGAGCGCATCAACCACTACTTTGTCCCTCGCCTGTTCGCCGAGGTGGCCGCTCCCGACATGATCGACGAGGTGGTCGCCATCGGCCGGGAGCTCAGGCCGGATCTCGTGCTGTTCGAGACCTACGCACTCGCCGGACCGCTGGCCGCCGAGGTCTTGGGCGTCCCCGGCGTTCACCACCTGATCAGCCCCATGCTCCCCGACGAGGTGATGGCGTTAGCCGACGACGCCGTGTCGCCGATCTGGCGCTCGTTCGACTGCTTCACCCCTGGTTACGGCGGGTTGTACCGGGGGATCACGATCGAGATCACCCCGGCCTCGCTCGAGGAGCAGACCATTCCCGGTGGCGATACCCTGGCCATGCGTCCCGCGCCGCTGCCCACGACCGGGCCGGCGCATAGCGATCCCCCATGTGTCTACCTGACGCTCGGCACGTTATTCGGGAACACCGAGGTGTTTCGCACGGCCCTTGCTGGTCTTGCGGGTGAAGCCGTCGAGGTGGTTGTCACAGTGGGTGCGGACAACGATCCCGCGGCGCTTGAGCCCGTGCCGGCCAATACCAGGGTGGAGCGCTACATCCCGCAGGCAGAGTTGCTTCCCCGGTGCTCCGCCATCGTCCATCACGGGGGCTCGGGCACGATGTACGGCTCGCTGGCGCACGGCGTCCCCCAGGTCGTCCTCCCACAGGGTGCCGACAATTTCGTCAACGGTTGGCTCCTCACCCGCCGCGGTGCCGCAGTGACGATCGGGCCCGATGACGTGACACCGGAGGCGGTGCGCGACGCAGTGCGCCTCGTGCTGGAGGAGCCGTCCTATCGCGACACGGGGCGCCGGCTCGCCGCCGAGCTCGCCGCACTCCCCGATCCGGCCCAAGTGGCCCGCACACTGCGCGATCGCGTCAGCGGCCGCTGAGCACTTCCCGCTAAGTCCGGCACCCGATACTCATTGGAGGAGGTCGGCCTCGCGCCGAGACTCTTCCCTCTCGACACCTCGGCGTGATCTCGGGCGGTTCTGGGCTCCTGGACGGCCCGTCCGGGCCGAGCCCCCGCGAACCATCGCCCGGACTATTTCT
>Ga0307373_10003628_pt1 | contig 26711 bp, 28 predicted proteins | sample OX2MG_FD_202534 | JGI IMG/M metagenome (GOLD analysis project Ga0307373, IMG submission 202534) | Soil microbial communities from Risofladan, Vaasa, Finland - OX-2 | ecosystem: Environmental > Terrestrial > Soil > Coastal area > Acid sulfate soil | place: Finland: Risofladan, Vaasa | collected...
AGAAAATCGGGTTCCATGATCGCGACGCCCGCGCAATGATATTTCTCGCCAGTGAAAAGAGGTAGCAGACTTTTCTTTTGCGCCTCCGAGCCCAGAGTTGCTATTGCACTCGCGAATCCCATCGGCGCCGCGGCCGCGATTGCTAGAGCCGCGTCAGCGACTGCCAGCTCTTCGATCAGCAGCGCGTTCAGAATGGCGGACCGCGATCCTCCGTCGCTATCGGAGGCCGCTTGCGACTGAACGATACCGGTTGACCAAATCTCTGCGAGAATCGACGCCGGAATCGCGGCGTGGTCGTCCGCCTCTCTGGCGGCCGCTCTGAGCGACGACCCGGCCAGCTCCTGGACCATCGATTGCGCGAGCTTTTGCTCCTCGGTCGGTTCAAAGGAAATCAACTTTGCATTCCTCCGATGGATATTTTCCGCGGGCTCCGGCGCTTGACATTTTCACCGCGCCGGCTCAGGATTCCAATGGTTGAACCAATGGAGCATACGCAAAACTCAATTGTCAAGCGCGGCGGAGCTGCCCCACCACCGCAAGCAGCGGCGCGAAAACATTCCCGCGGCCCCGGCCGCGTCGAGTTTCGCCCTATCCGCACCCGACGGGCGTTCGAGGAGATCGCCGATCAGATCCGCAGGGAATTGGCGGACCGCCGCCTTCGCGCCGGAGATCGGCTCCCGCCCGAACGGATCCTCGCCCTACAATTCGGAGTCTCGCGAAATACGCTGCGCGAAGCGCTTCGTTCGCTCGAGAACGCGGGCCTGCTGCGGCTGCAGAAGGGCGCGACCGGCGGCGCCTTTGTGCGCGAGAGCACCGGCGACGCGATAGTCACCGGCCTTCGCGACATGTTCCATCTCGGCGCGATTCAGCCCGAGCATCTGACCGAGGCGCGCGTGCTGATCGAATCGATCGCGGTACGCGCGGCGTGCGAGCGCGCCACCGCGGAAGACCTCATCGCGCTCAAGGCGAACATCTCAACCGCGGAACGCGCCGCGCGCGGAAAGGCCGGCTTTTACGAGCAGGCCGCGATCCATCTTGACTTTCACCGTATTATCGCCCGCGCCACGAAGAATCCGGTCATGGTAATCGTGATGGAAGCACTCATCGACGTGATGCAGCATTTCATCCGCGCGATTGGACAGACCCGCAATCCGTGGGTGCTCCCGTCGCGCCGCCGATTCATGAAGCACTTCGCGGCGGGCGACTGCGATGCGGCGGTGACTGAGATGAGGCAACATCTGGAGCGGCTGAACCGCCATTACTTGTCGCTGATGAAGGAAAATGTCCGCGCCGAGGCTGCCGGTGCCTAACGAAATCCTGGGCGGAGTGCGCGTGCTTGACTTCACGACGATCGTGTCGGGACCCTATTGCACCCGCCTGCTCGCCGATCTTGGTGCGGAGGTTATCAAGCTCGAACCGCCCGAGGGCGATTTCATTCGCACCCAACCCCCGCTGCGCAACGGCAAGAGTGCGTATTTTGGCCACCTGAATTGCGGCAAGAAAAGTCTCGCGATCGATCTTCGCCAGCCTGAGGCGATTGCGATCGTCCACGAACTCGCCTTCCGGGCCGACGTAGTGGTCGAGAATTCGCGCCCCGGCGTGATGCGCCGGCTGGGCCTCGAGTATGCGGCGATCGCCAGGTTTAATCCGCGAATCGTCTATTGTTCAATTTCCGGATTTGGCCAACATGGACCGTGGGCATCGCGCAGCGCGTACGCGCCGATGCTACACGCCGCGAGCGGCTTCGATCTGGTCAACCTGTCCTACCAGGACGGCCTCGAACGGCCGCTGAATACCGGCATCTATGTCGGCGACGTGCTTGGCGGCTCACAAGCCTTTGGCGCGATCCAGTCCGCGTTGCTTGCGCGTGAGCGGACTGGCCGCGGCGACTACATTGATCTATCAATGATGGACGGGGTGCTCGGCATGCTCATCTACGAGTTCCAGGAAGCGCAGTTTCCGCAGCAATCGCGCGCCAACTCGTTTCAGCCGACCCGCGCGAATGACGGATTCGTGATGATCGCGGCGGTCAAGGAAAATAATTTCGCAGCGCTCTCGGGCGCGGTAGGACATCCTGAATGGATGAGCGATCCGCGCTTTGCGACCGCGAAACGACGCGCCGGACACTGGAGCGCGTTTATGGCGATGCTCGACGAATGGGCCTCGAGCCGAACCGCCGAGGAATGCGAAGCGATTCTCACTGCGGCGGGCGTTCCCTGCTCACGGTATTTCAGCGTGCGCGAAGCGCTCGCGCATCCGCATCTTGAGGCGCGCGGCAGCTTTACCGCTATCGACGATGGCGCCGGACCGCTGAAGGTGCCGAACCCCGCCTTCAAGTTTGCAGAGAGCGCCGCGTACGCGCGCGGTCACGTGCCGGCTCTGGGCGGCGACAACACCGAGGTGCTGTCCGGCGTCCTCGGATACTCAGTCGATCGGATAAAGACTCTGTATGACATGCACATCCTTCATGATGATTGCCTAACTGATGAAGCCGGTATTTCTTGATGACTCCTTCGATTACGGCGGTCACACGGGCGGGAGCATGCGCACATGGGTGAAATTCTCGCGATCGGAATAACCCACTATCCACCTTTGGCGGGCCGCGACGAAGCGATGTCCTGGATTCTGAAGCGGATGCTCCAGAATCCGCATTTGCCGCAACAATATCGCCAACCCGAAGGATGGCCCGAAGCGATGCGCGCGGAATGGGGCAACGACGAAGGCACTGCCGCCGCGAAGCGGCATCGCTCGCGGCTGCTTGAGTCGCTGCGCAAGGCGCGCGCGCGGATCGACGACTTCCGGCCGGATTTCATCGTGATTTGGGGCGACGATCAATACGAAAACTTCCGCGAAGATGTGATTCCACCCTACTGCATTTATGCGCACGACTCATTCACGTTTGCGCCGCCCGCCAACAATGTCTGGAGCGAACCCGCGGATAAACAGTTCAATGTTCCCGGCAACGTCGCTGCGGCGAAATATCTCGCCAGCGGCCTCATCGAAGCCGGATTCGACGCTGCCTACTCGTATCAACCTCTGCATAATCCGCTTGGCCATGCGTTCGCGAACGCGATACTGTACCTCGATTATGATCGAAAGGGATTTGACTATCCGATCATTCCATTCGCGATCAATTGCTATGGGCGCAAAGTGATTGCTCAGCGCGGCGGACTCCCGATGTTCGACAACCCGCCCTCACACGAGCAACTCGATCCTCCGGCACCCACGCCGCGACGATTGTTCGACCTCGGCGCCGCCACCGCTCGCATCTTTGCGAATAGTCCATGGCGTGTCGCTTTGATGGCATCATCCGGATGGTCGCATGCGTTTCTAACTGAGAAACACCACTTCCTCTATCCGGATACCGCCGCGGATCGTTTCTTATTCGACGCCTTGCAAGCAGGCGATTATGGCGCCTGGCGTGACTATCCGGCGCCGTCAGTCGAAGCGAGCGGGCAGCAGGAAATTCTCAATTGGATGTGCTTGGCGGGCGCTCTTTCGGAACTTCGGCGCAAGCCGAAGGAAATTGAGTTCATCAACACCTGGATCTTCAATTCGTCGAAATGTTTCCTGATTGCGCCGCCTAAGTAAGCGAAAACCCGTCAGCTCCCGCGGAGAGCCGGAATGAGATTAGCTGGAAAAGTCGCATTGGTCACGGGCACCAGCATCAATATCGGCGGCGGAATCGCGGAGTGTCTCGCGGCCGAGGGCGCAGCCATCGTCTGCGCGGACTCGCGTGAAACGAATGCGGCCGACTGCGCCCGCTTTATCGAAAGCACTGGCGCCCGTGCGATTGCGGTTACCTGTGATGTTACCGATGAACGTCAGGTTACCGACGCCGTGAGCGCCGCGTGCAACGCCTTTGGCGCAATAGATATCCTGGTGAACAACGCCGCCATCTTCAACAAGAAAGGCGTGCTCGATATGCCGCCGGATCAGTGGCAGCGCCAGCTCGCGGTTATCCTGACGGGGGCGTTTCTGTTCACCAAGCACGTTGCGCAGTCGATGATCCAACAGGGTCGCAAGGGCGCAATAATCAATATCATCTCGACCGCGGGACATCAGGGTGAGCCCGGCAACATCGCCTACTGCACCGCGAAAAGTGGGCTTTTGAATTTTACTCGATCGGCCGCGATGGAACTTGTCGCTCACGGTATCCGCGTTAATAGCCTGACGCCGACCGCAACCGATCCGTCGGAGTCCATCGAGCGCGCCGCGCGATGGGGACGGCAAGTGAATAATCCCGCGGAGTTTCGCAGAGCCTTCGAGCCCTTCCGCACGCGCGTACCGATGCAGCGCTTGCCGAGTCCGCGCGACTACGGACACGCCGCGGTCTTCCTTGCATCGGATGACTCCGCGATGATCACGGGAACTGACTTGCGAGTCGATGCGGGCGCAATCGCACGCTATTGGGCATGGGATCCGTCGGGCAAGTAGCGCCTGGCGCTTGACTGTCAATTGGAGAGAAGCGACATGAAGCAATCGGACGAAGCCTTCATCATGGAAGATCAGGAGGCGGGGCTGTTCCGCGTGAATCGGCGCGCATTCACCGACTCGCAATGCCTCGAGCAGGAGCGGCGGCGGATTTTCGACAAATGCTGGATATATGTCGGCCACGAATCCGAGGTACCGCACGCCGGCGATTATCGCTCACGCAACGTCGCCGGACGTCCGCTGATTCTGGTCCGCGGCGACGACAGCATAGTGCGCGTACTACTCAATACTTGTACTCATCGCGGCGCGATGGTTTGCCGGCAGAAATCCGGCAATGCCAAAACCTTTCAATGCCCTTACCACGCATGGACCTTTAATTCCCGCGGTCAACTGGTCGGCGTTCCGGGTGAGGAATCATACAGCGACGGTTTCAAACGCGACGATATGGAACTCGCCGCTCCCGCCCGGGTGGACAGCTACCGTGGATTCATATTCGCCTGCTTCGATCCGGCGGGACAAACCCTTTATGACTATCTGGCGGGTGCACGAGAATATATTGATCTGGTCGCGGATCAGTCGGCACTTGGAATGAAGATAGTTTCCGGACAGCAGTCATACAGCGCCCGGGCAAACTGGAAGCTGCTGGTGGAAAACAGCTACGACGGGTACCACGGTCTGCCAACGCATCAGCGATATTTCGGCTTCCTGGGCGACATCGGAATCGATTTCAAGAACAGCACTCTTACGTCGCCGCCGCGCCAGAAGCCCGTCGATCTCGGCAACGGTCATGCGGTAGTAGAATACCAGAGCGCGTGGGGCCGTCCGATCGCGCACTGGGTCCCTCCCTTCGGAGAGGACCGCAAAGCACACTTCGCCGAGGTCCGCCGCCAATTCGAGGAACGCTTTGGCCCTGACCGCGCTCGGCGCATCTGCGAGACCAGCCGCAATTTGGGCATCTTCCCGAATCTCGTAATCAACGACATTATGGCTATCACGGTTCGCACCTTTTATCCGGTTACCCCTGACTATATGGAGGTAAACGCCTGGGCGCTGGCGCCCATGGATGAGAGTGCCGAAGATTCGGCGCTGCGCCTGGACAGCTTTCTCACTTTTCTCGGCCCGGGAGGCTTCGCCACGCCTGACGACGTCGAGATGCTGGAATCCTGCCAGCGCGGCTTCGCCAATCGCGAAGTCGCATGGTCGGACATCTCGCGCGGGATGAAACTCGAGCATCCTTCCATCACCGACGAATTGCAGATGCGAGCGTTTTGGCGGCGATGGAACCACTTGATGACCGAGCCGCAAATCCGTCGAGCGAGGAAAGCCGCGTGAGTACCCCGCAATCTCCCAGCCGCCAGGAAGTCGAGGATCTCCTGTACGAGGAAGCGGCGCTTCTCGACGAGTGGCGGCTGGACGACTGGCTCGAGCTGCTCACCGAAAACGCCGTTTACGAAGTCCCTCCGACTGATGTCCCCGAGGGCGATTCAAGGAATACTCTGTTTATTATTGCGGACGATGCGGTTCGAATCCGCTCGCGCGTGAAACAGTTGCTCGGCAAGTCGGCGTGGGCCGAAAACCCGCGCTCGCGGACCCGGCGAATTATCAGCAACGTGCGCGTGCTCGGCGTCGAGCATGAGAACACTCTAGTGACTGCGAATTTCGTCGTGCATCGGATGCGCTACGAATCAGTCGATACTTACGTCGGGCGGTACAATTACAAACTGGTACGCCGCGAAGGCGCGCTGAAGATTCGCGAAAGAAGGGCTGTCCTCGACAATGAGGCCCTGCGTCCGCACGGCAAGATCAGCTTCATTCTATAACGCGCCGCCCGTCAATTGTCCTTTCCTACTGGAGAACGTGATGGACGTGATCGACATGCACAACCACTTCATCGCGCCCGAGGTGATCGCCTTCCTGGCGCGCGAAGGAAAACACTTTGCGACCCGGATTGTCGAGCGTGACGGCCGCAGATTCTTTCTCATCCAGGAAAAGGCGATGCGGCCGATCGATGGTCCGATCTCGAATGCCGTCGCTCGCATCGTCGATATGGATCGTGAAGGTATCGCGGCGCAAGCAATCTCCTGCGTTCCCTTCCTGATGTATCCGGACTCCCCGCCCGAGTCTGGATTGGCTATTGCGCAGGTCAACAACGACGCGATGGCCGCGCTGGGAGCGAAAGATTCCCGGCACTTCATCCCATTGGCCTCGGTTCCGGTGCAAGATCCCGCCACCGCGGCCAGGGAGCTCGAACGCGCTGCCAGTATTGGGCTCCGCGGAGTCGAGATTCCGCCCAAGGTTGTCGAGCGCCAGCTCGATGAACCCGATTTCGAGGTCTTCTGGGCGGCGGCCGAAGCGCTGGGGATGGTAGTATGCATTCATCCCTTCGAGGCGGCTCCCTCGGGAGCGATGGGGCGATATTTTCTCGGTAACCTTGTCGGGAACTTGTATGACACGGGACTTGCCGCAGCGCTGTTGATCTATGGAGGAGTGCTCGAACGCCATCCCAAGCTGCGGATAGTTCTGTATCATGCCGGTGGCGCGCTTCCCGCCCTCGTCGGACGGCTCGATATGGGATTTCGGATCGTGCCTGAATGCCAGAAAGCGATTCCGCGCGCGCCCTCGACCTATCTTTCGCAATTCTACTTCGACATTATTAGCCACAACCGGGAAATGCTCAGTCATCTCGTGAGGTCTTACGGAGCGGACCGCTTCGTCGTCGGAAGTGACTATCCGCTCCCCGCGGGACTTGCGCATCCGGTGGCCGAAGTGCGCGCACTCGGACTTACCGGCGAAGACGAAGACAAGATACTCGGTGGCAATGCGAACGAGCTTCTGGCGCGCAAACGCTTTTGAAGGCCTGGCGTGTGGAAGACGCAATGCAAAATGCATCGCGCTATTGACAGTGGCATCGGGGCTCGTCCATGCGTACACTTCCGGTTTGTGAACGGTTCGAGCGAACCCGGACCGCGGCAAATCTCATCACTGAGTTGGTGTGAGGAAGAAAATTACGATGGCTTCCGGGAAATTGCGAATTGGACTGCTTGGCGCGGCAAGGATTGCACCGGACGCGCTGCTCAGACCCGCGCGGCTGGCTGACGGCGTCGAGGTTGCCGCAATCGCGGCGCGCGAACCGGCGCGGGCGCGCGAGTTCGCGAAAGCACACGGCATTGCGCGCGTGGTCGCGGACTACGACGCGCTCGTGAACGATCCCGAGCTCGACGCGATTTACAATCCTCTCCCGAACTCGCTTCATTGCGAGTGGACGATCCGCGCCCTGCGCGCCGGCAAGCATGTGCTGTGCGAAAAACCGCTCGCCGCGAATGCCGCCGAGGCCGAGCGGATGGCGCAGGCCGCCGATCGCGCCGGCCTCCTGCTGATCGAAGCGTTTCACTATTACTATCATCCGCTCGCCCAACGCGTGCGCGAGATAATCCGCGACGGAACCCTCGGCAAGCTCACCCGCCTGGAGGGGAAATTCTCGGTTCCCTTCATCCCGCCGACTGACATCCGTCATGATTTCAGCCTTGCCGGCGGCGCGACGATGGACCTCGGATGCTACCCGCTGCACATGATTCGCCATTTTTCGGGGGCGACGCCGGCCGTGACCGGCGCACGCGCGCGCATCGGCACCCCGGGTATAGACGTTGCCATGGAAGCCGACCTCGAGTTGGCGGGCGGCGCCACGGCGCGCATGAGTTGCTCAATGGAACCGTCCGCGCCCCTGCAGGTGATGTTCGAGGCGCACGGCGAGCATGGCAGCCTTTCGGTGATCAATCCGCTCGCGCCGCATCGCGGGCATCAGATGACGATCAAGACCGCCGCCGGCGAAACGCAGGAGAAGTTCGAGGGCGACTCGACTTTCGCCTATCAGTTGCGCGCCTTCGCTGCCGCCGTACGTGGCGGACCGGCGATGCCGACCGACGCGCGCGACGGCGTGATCGGCATGAGGATCATCGACGAAGTATATCGCAAGGCTGGCCTGCCCGTGCGCGGTGCCTGAGAGTTCGGATTGGTTCTCAAAGCTCTTGCCATACTGATTCTCGCCGCGGGCCTCGAAGTTGGCGGCGACGCGCTGGTGCGAATCGGACTCGACGGGCGGGCGGCGGCGATCGCGGCAGGCGCCGTGACCCTCTTTGCGTATGGAATAGTGGTCAACAAAAGCGGCCTTGATTTCAATCGCTTGATGGGAGTCTATATCGCGATATTTTTTGTCGTCTCGCAGGCGATTTCCTTCATACTCTTCAAGCAGATTCCCGACGATCGAATCCTCCTCGGCGGCGGATTCATTGTCGCCGGCGGCTTGCTCATCCTTCTGATGTCGTAAGCGGCCACCAAAGGACGCAGCGGTCTTAACCTCCTTATTTCACCGTCCTGCTAAAGCTCGAATCCAGCAAACCTCAGTCCTGGGGGATAAGCACGGTAGGCACGCCGTCTACGAAGCGGGGTATTTTGCTCCTTGTCGCATCCACAAATTGCCGCTGGACAGCGATCCCCACGGAGCCGAAATCGCAGGAGGTGTCGTCACACTTTGATGGACCTATACCCAATACTCCCGGCAGTGCGAGCCAACGCTTACGGTACTTGTTGACGGCGTCCGTGTAGGCTTTTGCTATAGCCATACGCTTCTTTTCGGAAGCGTTCTGAGCAGCTTGGCGCTTCTTCTCTAAAGTCTTTTCAGCAGCTTCTTGCTCGGGAGTGATCGATTGGTTACGCGCTCCGGAACCGGCCGAATTCGACAGGCTACCGAAATAGGTAAAAGTAATCGGCGAGTAGTCAGGAAAAATCACTACCGGAATGCCCTCGACACAATCAGGAATTTTGCTCCTCTCCGATCTTGAAAAATACTCGTCGACGTAAACCCAAATCTCTTCGCCGCCGTTCTTCTTGGTCGTCGGCTCAACCCTCCGAACGGTAGATAAATTCAACCATTCACTGCTATACTTCGTAGCCGCAGTTGAGGCCGCCCGCTCTGAAACGGCACCACATGGATGGTCCAACGGAGTCGAGGGGCCAGGACCGCACCACATCTCGGCACGTAATGCGCCCGTCCAAAAGATCCCGATCAACACCAGCAGCGATAATTTCCGTCTCATCCTCATCGATTCTCGTCAACCAGCGACAACGACAACCGGGCGCTAGTTTGGAAGTGAGCCAAAATCGGTAGAGTCACCTGAAGTATCGATGACGTTGATCACGGTCTCCTCGACCGGTACGCCCTCATAGCTGGTCGGGAACCAGGATCCATAGACATCCAGGTCTGAGGCGCTATCAAAGATGACGTCTAGAGAAGCAGTTGGAAAAGAAAGATCGATCCCGACACCGTCGACATAACCGTCATACGTCAGTACGGTCAGGTTTGAATCGTTGCTCAACATGTCCGCCCGCGCTACAAGCGCCTCAGCCACGTCCGGATCGGGCACAGTAGGATCTTCCAGGCTAACGTCGCCATTCGCATCCTCCACTTCGGCGGTGGTCGGCGTGCAGCCTCCTCCTCCAGGAACCACCGACAAGCTCGAATAACCGCCCGCTGATTTCAGAGCCTGCAGTGTCGTGCTGATCGATTCGGCGTATCCGCGCCTTGCTGCAGGATCGCCAGAAACGAATACGCCAACAGGCTGCGGACAAGGCCCTTGCGTTAATACCAATGCACCAGAGTCCCCGTCCTGGTTTTTGCCCGCAAACTCGAAAGAATTGCCGATTGCCACTCTCTCGAAACCACAGCTTTTGGCGTTCTTCTCACCCGTGGTCGTAATGTATTTGCAGCCATTTGTCGCGTCAACCATAAGCATCTTGCTTATCACCCTTCCGGGTGTATTGCCTGTTGCCGCGCCGGTCATTTGCACGAGCATACCTTTTTTGACGACGGTTAACGGTACCCCGCTGAATTGCGGAATGTAACTGATCGACGAGCTGACCATCCCGGGAATCACTTTAGCTATAGCCGCATCGGCTGAGTTTACCGTTCCGCCATAAACGAGAGGAACTACGGTGGTCAAGCTTGCGACCTGGTACTGTGAGATCAGGGCGGGAGTTATCTGGGAGCAGTAGGAGATGTTGTTAATGTGCCCGAGGCTAGGTTGAATTATCGGCTCATTAGAGCCGCTCCCGAAGAATGGGTATTCCGGAGCGAATGCGAGAACGTGCGCTGCGCTGAGTATGTACTGCGTTCCGACCTGATCTGCGACTAATGCACCAAGAGTACCCGCGGTGTAGTAGCAGTCTTTTGCGCCGTATTGAAGCGCAGGGTTACCGCCCCAAACCCCCATAGGCGTTGGTCGCGTCTGCGCCTCCGCGCCCTGTGGCGCGATTGCGAAGCCAAATCCAATAACCAGTAGCAAAACAACGAATCGAACATTGAATAAGCGTCGCGTGTCCCCTCCTTTTTCCGGAAATCTCCTTTTTGACTCTCGGAGTGACAAATAGTCTCCCCCCCCCCGACTTAAAGTCAAGTGGCGGTACGGCTGACCATTGCGGCCGGCTCGCGGCCGCGGTTAAGCTCAAAAGCTTTCACGGTCCTGGTTGTTGCTGCGGGAGTTGAGGTCGGCGGCGACGCCCTGGTGCGAGTTGGTCTCGGCCGACGCACTGCCGCGACCGCCGCCGGAGCCGTTACGCTGCTTGCCTATGGAATTCTCGCCAACAAAAGCGGCCTGGACTTCAATCGCTTGATGGGAGTCTATATCGCGATATTTTTTGTCGTCTCGCAGGCGATTTCCTTCATCCTCTTCAAGCAGATTCCCGACGATCGAATCCTCCTCGGAGGCGGATTCATCGTGGCCGGCGGCCTGCTCATCATGCTGATGACATGACCCTCCACGCTCGACGCTACAGGTTCTCGCGGCGGTCCTTGTGCCGCTCGAGGTACCAGCACGGCGCGTAGCCAAGATGCGGAAACGGCGAGTTCACACAGACCCGGTTTTCAGATCCGTTCAGAATGAACTCGGTCTTGCCGTTCTTGAGCGGTACCGCAAGGAACTTGTTGACCCGCACCGCGCCGAACGCGACGCGCGAGGCCGGAATCTTGTATCGAATCGACAGGTCATCCACGAGGTAAAGCGCGCCGACCACGATCAGCAGCCCCATCAGCACTCGGCCTGAATTTTCCGCGAGCGCCATCCATCGCGCCATCGCCTCATTTTTCAATGTGAGGGTCATTTATCCCCGCGCGACCGAGCCGGCAATCTTAGCGTGGTTACACCGCACTTCACGCCGCTTGCGAAATCATCGCCCAAAGTCGCAAAACTATCCCGATGAGCGTCAATCCAGCCGACTCGCAGATCTTCGGCTCGCTCTTCGGGACCGACGAGATGCGCGACCTGATCTCCGATCGCGCGCAGCTCGCCGCAATGCTCGAGGTCGAAGCCGCGCTCGCCCGCGCCGAGGCTTCGCTCGGCATTATACCGCGGGAAGCCGCCGCGACGATCCCCGCGGCGGCGCGCGTCGAATTACTCTCGCTCGATAAAATTGCCGCCAGCACGCGAACCGTCGGATACCCTGTAGTCGCGCTGGTTGCGGAATTGGGACGCGCGGCCGGCGCGGATGCCGCGCGCTACATCCATCTTGGCGCGACCACCCAGGATATTGTCGATACCGCGCTCGTCCTGCAAATGCGGCGCGCCGTCGCGGTGCTTCGCCGCGATCTGATCGTCACGGCGCGAGCGCTCGCCGATCATGCGCTGCGCTATCGCGATACACCGATTGCCGGTCGAACCCATCTTCAACACGCGGTCCCTACCACCTTCGGCCTGAAGTGCGCCACTTGGGCGGCGCCGCTTGCGGCGCACGTCGCGCGTCTGGACCAGGCCGCCGCACGGATATTCGTCGTGCAATTTGGCGGCGCCGCGGGCACGCTGGCCGCGCTCGGCGCAAACGGTCCGGCGGTCGCGGCGGCGCTTGGGCGGGAACTCGATCTCGGCACTCCTGATCTTCCCTGGCACGTGACGCGCGACGGACTGGCCGAAGCCGCCGCGATCTGCGCGCTGATATGCGGCAGCCTGTCGAAATTCGCGTTCGATATCATCCTGCTCACGCAGACCGAAGTCGCCGAAGTTTTTGAGCCGCACAGCGCCAGCGCGGGATCGTCGAGTACGATGCCGCAAAAGCGCAATCCCATTCTGAGCGAGTATATCCTTGCCGCGACTCGCGCGGTGCATGCGATGGTGCCGATCGTATTCTCCGCGATGACGCAGGATCACGAGCGCGCAACCGGACCGTGGCAGAGCGAATCGCTCGCGATACCCCAGATCTTCACGCTGACCGCCGGGGCTCTGGCGCGCGCGCGCGATCTCGCCGCCGGAATGATCGCCGATCCGGCGCGGATGCGGCGAAACCTCGACGCGACGCGCGGACTAATTATGGCAGAGGCGCTCGCCGCGTTTCTGACCCCGTCGATGGGCCGCGCAGCGGCGCATCATGCGGTCGCCCGCGCCTGCGACCGGGCGCGCGCCGAGGATCGCGCGCTCGCCGATGTCGTGGCGGACGACGCGGAACTCGGACGGCGTCTCTCGCGCGAGGATATCCAGCGCGCGATGAATCCGGCAAGTTACCTGGGTTCGGCCGGCGTATTCGTCGATCGCGTTGCCGCGCGTGTCGCCGCGCTGAAATAACGAACTTGACTCCTCAATGAGGCCGCGATGCGCACCGTCGATTTCTACTTTGATTTCTCGAGCACCAACAGCTACTTCGCCGCCTTCATGCTGCCCGAGATCGCGGCGCGCTCCGGCGCCGAGGTGAACTGGCTGCCGGTTCATAGCGCCGCGCTGTTTCGCGGCACCGGCTTCGACGTGATGGCGATGACGCCGCGCAAGGCGCGCTACCTGTGGTGCGATCACGCCCGCTACGCCGAGCTGACCGGACTGCCGTTTCGCAAGCCCAGCCGCTTTCCGATAAAAACAGCCGCTGCGCTCAGGTGCGCGGTCGCTTTATCCGGCCCGCCCCGCGCCGCGTTCTGTCAGGCGGTCTTTCGAGCGTACTGGGAGCGCGACGAGGATGTCGCCGACGCGCGCGTGCTCGGCGCGCTCGCGCGCGGCACCGGCCTCGAGGCCGAAGCGATCCTGCGCACAGCCGACTCCACGGCGATCCGCGAAGAGTTGCGCGCGATCACCGAGCGCGCGGCCGATCGCGGCGTGTTCGGCGTGCCGATGTTTTTCGTTGGCGGCGAGATGTTCTGGGGCAAGGATCGGCTCGATTTCGTCGCGCGATTACTCGCAGTCTGAGCGCGTTGGCGCCCGCAATCGTGGCGGGACGCGCGGGACTTGCCCGATGGCGCGTCCGCTTGCGCCCAATCCGGCGCGTCACAGCAAAATAAAACCTCCCTACAGTACGTTTTGTCCTACTTGACAAAATGTAGGATTACATGAACAATAGCGGGCCATGGGAACGCTTCGCTCAGTCACTGTTGCGCGCAACGGCAGATCCGCCGCGGCTTGTGCCGCCGCCAAATCACCGCTGGCACTGCTGCCGCTGCCGTGTCCGGACCCTTCTGATGAAGCTGTTCGCGCCGCGCCACGCCCGCATGAGCATCGATGCGCCAGTTGCGGCGGGCGCTACCGATGCGCCGGCGCCGACGAGACCGGATTCTGCCCTCCCCTGTGCGCCCCCTGCTACTGGGTTGAACTGGGCGGGCAGCTAACCGCGTATCGCGCGATCGTGTCGGCGCTGGAGCGAAAACGCCGCCATCTCGAAAAATCCGCCGGGCGCGAGGCGTGCGCGCGGGCGCTGGAGAACAGGCGTCGCGGCGCGCAACTGAGCACGGCGCGCGTCAATCGCAACGATCCATCAACCGATGGCGCGGCTGAACGATGAACTAAATCAGCCAATCGAAGAATACGCGCGCTACTGCTCCTGGCGCCAGGATCGCGCGCGATGGAATGAATTCGGACCAGACCGGGTCGGATACGGAAACAAGGAGGGATCGGTAGGTCATGGGCAAGGCGACTTTTGGGGAAGTGATTCGCGAACGGCGGCGGCAGTTGAATCTCACCCAGCGTGAGGTGGCCGATTGTGTCGGCACGTCAACGCCGTACATCGGCCATCTGGAAACTGACAAGCGCCATCCGTCTGAGGAAATTGTTGCCCGGATGGCTGACGTGCTCGGCTTCGAGCGCAAGGAGCTTTTCTTTCTCGCTAATCCTAAAGCTCACGCGATCGTCGCGACGCCTGCCGAGACCTCGGCCAACTCGGCGTGGGAGGAATTCCAGCGCAACGAACACCTCCGCGAGTCGATGCGCGTGACGACACAGGAAATGGAAATGCTCTCGCGCGTCGCGCTGATGGGCGAGGTAAGGAGCACGCGCGACTTTTTGTACATTCTGAACACCGTCCGCCAGGCGCTGACTTCGCAATAGGAACGCCTGGCACCCGCGCCCGCGGGTGAGCGCGTCCGAGTACAACCAACGATGCTGCCAATCGCCAACTCTCGTCCTGACCGCCGCGAGACAGGAAGTGTCTCGCTACTGCGACAAGGTTCCGAACAGGCGTTGCAATGTGGCATCGGTGAAACAACCTCGATCTCCAGAATTAGTGGGACCGTGCGGTCGGGCACCCATATATGGTATGGCACGCGACTTGCGGTTCACCTTTCGCGGTCAATTTACTTGTGTCGCCACTTAGTTCTGATAATACTACACCCTGATTTTCGGGGAGGATGTCTCGCGTAAAGTGCCGGTGCCCATATGAGTGCAGCCCTTATCTCGCTAGATCTTGGCAAACGGATCTCGAGCCGCGCACCCGACGCGATGGCCTCGCGCGAGGTTGACGGCCTGATCTCGCGGCTGCTCGACGAAATCAAGGTGCCGTTCAATTCGATGGGCAAGCGGGTGCTCGCGCAGCTTACCGACTTCAAGAAAGTTCTGTCGGCAAACTATCTCGAAGAACCCGCGATGCCGGAGCGCCGCCTGGTGCGGGAACTCGCCCAAGTGATCGACAACGACATCAAGTCGTACGACGGACGCTGGAAGAGCCTCGATAGCCCCGAAGTCATTGATAAGCTGTTTCGCAACTTCGGTCCGCGCGAAATCGAACTACGCGCGGAACCCTATCGGCAGGGCGCCGGGCTCTCGCTGCGCGGGTTTTTCTGCCGCACCAGTATCGGAGACAGCAACAAGTTCGTCATCTTCATCAATACCGCGCATCATCCCGCCGCGGTCGCCGCGACGCTTGGCCACGAGTTGGGTCATTACATCTATGGCTCGCTGGTCGGAGAGAAAGCCTCGATGACCGCATTCATGGAGGGCACCTTCTCGAGCCATCTGCAGGAAGGCGACGAACTGTTTGCCGACAGCCTGGTGGCGCTGTCCGCTTACAGCAAGGAATTGATGAGCGAGATCGGCATGATTGGCGGAGCGAAGCCGCTTTCATCGGATGAGTTGTTCCGCCGGATCCGCAAGGCCTACAGCTTGATTGGTTCACGCTACAACGTGAACTTGAGGAATGGAAAGATGCCCTCGGCGTGGCGCGTCCGCTACATGACCTCGATGACACATTTCTTCAAACTGCGCTGCGCCCTCCATCAGTCCGCCGGACTCTGAATCCCGCTTTCCCCGACCGCGCATTCCCTCATAGCGACGCGTACACCGCGTCGATCAGGCGCGACGCGCGCGGATCCAGCACCATGTCCTGTCCCATCTGGTTCATCGCATAACCGAAGCCGATTTTCGCCTCTGGATCGGCAAACCCGAGCGAGCCGCCCGCGCCCGGATGTCCAAAGGGATGCGCATTCGGCCCAAGGCGCGCGCCCGGATGCGAGAGCATGAAGCCCAGCCCGATGCGCGACGGTTGCAGCATCACTTCATCGATTCCGAACGCCTGCTCGGTGTAGCCGCGCACGATACTCGCCGCGGTGAGCACGCGGTGTCCGTCGATCTCGCCGCCGCGCGAGAGCGCGCCGTACACCCGGGCCAGCGAGCGCGCCGTCGCATGTCCGTTGGCCGACGGCAGTTCCATCGCGCGAAACGCGCGGCTGTTTACGACTTTGGGATCGACCACCACCACCGGAGGATTGGTGATCGCCCGCGCGATCATTGACTCGGGATTCTTGAGCATCTCGGCGAGCTGATTCGGAGCGCCAGACGCCGGCGGCGGTGGCGGCACAATCTCCGCCACGCGCGAGTCGTGCTTCGCGTCGAGTCCGACATGCGCATCGAGTCCCAGCGGCGCGGCGATCTCGTCACGGAAGTACGCGCCCATCGTCTTGCCACTGGCGCGGCGAATCACCTCGCCCACCAGCCATCCGTAGGTAATCGCATGATAGCCGTGCCTGGTGCCCGGCTCCCACCATGGCTTCTGCTCGGCGAGAGCCGCGCACATCGCATTCCAGTCGTAGAACGTCTCGGGTGCGAGTTGCTTGCTCACCGCGGGCAGACCGGCCCGATGGCTCAGCAGGAATCGCACCGGCAGCTTTTCTTTTCCCGCCTGCGCAAACTCGGGCCAGTAGCGCGCAACAGGAGCGTCAAGATCGAGCTTGCCCTGATCGACCAGCCGATGCGCGCAGATCGCGGTCAGCCCCTTGGTGCTCGAGTAAATGTTAACCAGCGTGTCGCGCGTCCATGGCCGCGTGCGCGCCTGATCCGCGTGACCGCCCCACAGATCGACGAGCGGCGCACCGTCGAGGGTTACGGCAACCGCCGCGCCGATTTCGCCTCCGCTCTCGAAGTTCTCCGCGAACACCGCGCGCACGCGCCGGAATTTTTCTGCGCAACTTCCCTCGATCTTCGCAGCCATCGCCCTGTCTCCTGCCGGTGTTTTCTATAGTGAAGCGTACGCCGCATCGATAAGCGTCGTCGCGCGCGGATCGATCAGAAGGCCCGCCTGCATCTTGTTCATCACGTATCCGAATCCGATCCTGGCTTCGGGGTCGGCGAAACCGAGCGAGCCGCCGGCGCCCGGATGCCCGAATGATCGCGGATTCGGCCCGAGCGACGCTCCGGGCTGCGACATCATGAAGCCCAGCCCAAACCGCGTCGAGATGAACAGGACTTCGTCCGGCCCGCTCGCCTGCTCGCTGTGGCATCGCACGATGCTTTCGGGAGTCAGCACACGGTATCCGTCAACCTCGCCGCCGCGAGCGAGCGCGCCATAGAGCCGCGCCAACGATCGAGCTGTCGTGTGCCCGTTGGCTGCCGGAATTTCGCAGCCGCGCCAGGCGCGGCTATTGACCAACCCGGGCGCGCCCAGCACCGGCGGATTCGCAAACGCCTTAGCGGTCACCGATTCGGGGTTCTTCAGCACCTCGGCGAAGAGATTGGGTTCGCCGGGCTTGGGCGGTGGCGACGCGATCAGGTTGGCAACGCGCGGGTCGTGTTCCGCGCCCAGTCCGATATGCGTATCAAGTCCGAGCGGCTTCGCAACCTCGTCGCGAAAATAAGTCCCGGGAGATTTTCCCGTGATCCGGCGAATCACTTCGCCGACCAGCCATCCGAACGTCAACGCGTGATAGCCGTGGCGCATCCCGGGATCCCACCATGGCTTCTGCTCGGCCAGGGCAGCGCACATCGCGGTCCAGTCGAACAGCGAATCGGGCGCAAGCGTTTTGCTGATCGCGGGAAGACCGGCGCGATGACAGAGCAGGAATCGAACTGGAATTTTTTCTTTCCCGGCCGCCGCGAATTCGGGCCAGTACTTGGCCACCGGAGCGTCGATATCGAGCTTGCCCTGATCGACCAGGCGATGCGCGCAGATCGCGGTCAGGCCCTTGGTGGTCGAATAGACATTGACGATCGTGTCGCGCGTCCAGGGCCGGGTCTTTTCCTTGTCGGCGTGGCCGGCCCATAAATCGACCACCGGTTTTCCGTCGAGGGTGAGCGCAACGGCAGCGCCGACTTCGGCGCCGGCCGTTGCGCCCGGCTCGAAATTGGCCGCAAACGCTTCCTTAACGCGATTGAATTTGGGCTCGCAAGTTCCCTCGATCTTCACCGCCATCTCTGAGTCCTCAGTATGCGCACCGGATTTTCGCGCGCCCGCGGCGCGGCGATTGCGCAAGGTCATACCACGCCCGCGCCGGGTGCGACAAAGCCGCCAGAGCCGCCGAGCGGGTGACGCCAATCGCCCCGCGAGAAGCTTTGCTTCGAGCGGTGCGCGAACCGCCCGTGATCATGTTGGTCCGCGGCTCGATACCGCGGCGCGCTACTGAAGCAGCGTAGCGGTCTGCCCACCGCGCGCGGTATGCATCGACTTGGTCTTCTTGAACGTGCCACTAGCCGGATCGAAAATCTCCGCGCTGTTGGTCGCGTTTCCCATTTGGAATATCGGACGCCCGTAGGCAACGAATCCACCCGCGATCAGCACCGTGCCATTGGACAGGAGTGTCGCGGAGTGACCCGCGCGGGTCTTCGTCATCGTCGATTTACATCCGCCATGCGCGCCCGCGCCGCCGACGCAGGTAAAGGAAATCGAAGCCGGATCGAACAACTCGGCTGATTTGCTGAAGGTGGTCGATGCGCCGGCGCCATTGACCGTCCCTGCGCTCATCGTCGCGGTTACATTAATTCCACCGGCGATCAGCACCTTTCCACTCTGAAGCAACGTAGCGGTGTGCGTGAGACGAGATTCATTCATCGATGCGGGAAAGGTGAATTGATCCGTCGCAGGATCGTAAAGCTCGGCGGTCACTGCGCTACACACAGCCCCGGAGCCACAGCCGTCGCCGCCGGTGATCAATACATCGCCCATCAGCGGTCCGCTTGGAAAGAGCACGCTCGCCGCCGCCGCAGCCGCCGCCGGAAAGCCCGTGCTCTCGGTAAACCGGCCATGTGTTCCGGCGGTTGGATCGAAAATATCGGCGGTCGAAGAGGTCGTCCCATTGTTGTCGGTTAATCCACTGACGAGCAGCACCTTGCCGCTGAGGAGCAGAATCGCGGTATGAAATGCGCGGGCATCCGTCATGGTGTTGTCGGCGGCGACGAAGGTTCCATCCAGCGGGTTGAACAGTTCCGCGCTGTTGAGCGCTTTCTCGTTGGCGTCGAAGCCCCCCGCGATCAGTATCAGTCCTGACCCAAGCAGCGTCGCGGTTGCGCCGGCCCGCGGCGTGGACATCATGTTCGCCGCCGCTGACCAGGTTCCCGCCGATGGATCGTAAATCTCAGCATTGGCCACGACTGTTCCGGTAAACGAAAGCAGATTCACATTGGCATGGCCGGTGCCGCTGATCCCCCCGAACGCCGCGACCTTGGCGCCCGGCGAGGGAGATACCAGACTCGCGCCCTGTACGGCGGCCGTGACCGGCATACTGCCAGTCTGGAAGAATTTGCCCTTGTTGGGATCGTAAAACTCCGCCGCCGCAACGGTTTTCATCTTGGTTCTGCCAGTCCCCATCCCGCCGGCGATCAGGACGTCGCCCGCGACCGGAAGCGAACGACCACCGCCGTTTCTGGTCTCCTCCGCCGCATCGGGTATGAGCGGCGGGGTATCGGATGAGGCGCGGATCTCGATCACGAAGCCTCGGCTGAATATCACGACGGCGGCCGCCAGCAGCGCAGCCACAAAGCTGAGACCCAGCCCGAATCGACGCCGATTGTTCATTGCTCGCACCCGGCGCGGATCGTACGCGGGCCTCTCAGTTGTGGCCAACGCGCGGGCGGCGCCGCCCGGCCGTAGCCAAAATCGCCACAGTAAGGATGCGCGCACGCGAGGTCGCCGGCCCGATCGAGTTCCCGCCACGCGCCGAGTGCCGCAAAGTCTCGCTCCCCGGTCATCTGACATCGAAAAACCCAGGAGGGAACGACGCGCCGCTCGTCGCGCTTGATGCGGCCAGCGGCCATCTGTGCGCGGATTTTGGCACGGGCGGCGAGACCAATCTGCGCGCCTTTGACATCCAGACCGGCAAGCTCCTATGGACCGGCGACCTGCCCGCCGCGGGCAACGCCACGCCGATGACATACGAAGCCGCGGGCGTACAGTATGTTGTGATTGCAGCGGGCGGTCACGCCAAGTTTGATTCCAAACGCGGCGATCTGCCGGTCGCATTCGCATTGCCGTGAGCGTACGAGCAGGAGCTACGATAGAGGCGTTCGACCATGAACACCGATCGCATCATGCGTGGAAGTTGTCATTGCGGCGCCGTCGCGTTCGAGGTGACCGGAACGATCGGGACGATCGACGAATGCAACTGCTCGATCTGCGCGAAGAAAGGCTACCTGCACTGGATCGTGCCGCGCGAGAGCTTCCGCCTGCTCACGCCGGAAACGGATCTGGCGACGTATTGCTTCAACACCGGAGTGGCGAAACATCACTTTTGTCCACGATGCGGCGTCGCGCCGTTTTACGTTCCGCGCTCCGATCCGGATAAGATCGACGTCAACGCGCGATGCCTTGACGGAATCGATCCGCATGCGCTGCCGGTCAGGCGGTTCGACGGGCGCAACTGGGAAACGGCATTGCGCGATCAGCGCGGCGCCGCGGCGGATCGGCCGGCGCGAAAGTGAAAAGGAATAGACTGTGGCGTCACTTGGATTCACGCAGAACGATTTCCGGATTTTCGCGATCGAGGGCTTTAGCGCCCGGATGGAACAGATCGCGGCGCGGGTGCGTCCGCGCCTGACCCGGCTGGGCGGCGAACTCGCGCCCGAGCTCGCAAGCAAGCTGCACATGGAATTTTTTCCGCATGTCGCCAAGCATATGCGGCGCACCGTAAATCCTCCGGCGGAAACCTGGGCGGCGTGGGGTCCGTCGCCGAAAGGCTACAAGCGGTACGGATACCTGGCGCTGTGCATCTCGACGCTCGGACTTCACGCGCGGGTAGTCGTGAAATCCGACGCCGACAATCGCACCGAGATGGCGCGCCGGATCGCGGCGAAATCCGCCGCACTCGCAAAATCGCTGCGTGGCGCGAAAGTCGCCCGCTACGATAGATGGGACTTCGCCGCGATGCCCGCCGAGCACGCCGCAGGCGAAGAATTTTTCAACCAAATGTCCGCCGCACTCACGAAAAAAACCGGCGCAATCGACCTCGGCTTTGGATGGCCCGTGCGCGAGGCGCTGCGGATCGATCGCGCCGAGATTATCGACGCGTTCGGAGAACTCGAACCGATTTACCGGATCTTGCGCTCGGTAGCCTAGCTCGCGCGCGTGCGGTTCGGACCCCGCGGCGGGGAAGAATGTGGCGATGGCTGAAAGTATCGCAATCATGGGAGCGGGAGCGTGGGGTACAGCGCTGGCGGTGATCCTCGCGCGCCGCGGCCATCGCGCGATCCTCTGCGCACGGCGACCCGCGCATCGCATCGCGATGCGCTCGGCGCGGGAAAACGCAGCCTATCTCCCTGGAGTTGCATTTCCGGACAATCTCGAGCTCGGCGAACGATGGGACGATGCGGCGGCGCGCGCGGATTTTATCGTCGTCGCGGTGCCTTCGCGGTACGCGCGCCGCGCGATCGCGCCAATTGCGGAATCGATCGCACCCGAAGCGATCGTGGTTAGCGCAACCAAAGGACTCGAGGACGCAACGCTCGCCACGATGTCGCAGATGCTGGCCGAGACCGCGCCGCGCGCGGCGCATCGCGCGGTCCTGTCCGGGCCCGGTTTCGCCGCCGAAGTTGCGCGCGGACTGCCGGCCGCGCTGGTGGCGGCCGCGCGCGACGAAGCGGATGCGCGGCGCGTGCAGGAACTGTTCTCGGCGCCCGCGCTGCGGATCTACTCGAGTACGGATATGGCCGGCGTCGAGATTTGCGGCGCGGTGAAAAATGTCATCGCGATCGCAGCCGGCGCCGCCGACGGGCTCAGCCTCGGCTCGAGTGCGCGCGCCGCCGTCATCACCCGCGGGCTTGCGGAGATCATGCGGCTCGCCGTCGCCGCCGGAGGCCGGCGCGAGACTGCCGCGGGTCTGGCGGGGCTGGGCGACCTAGTGCTGACCTGCACCGGAGAGCTCTCACGAAATCGCAGCGCGGGAATTGCACTCGCGCGCGGCGAGTATCCGGCGGCCGAGGCGGACTCCGTCGCGGCGGATGATGACGAGACCGATCGCGGACGCCCATTCGCCGAGGGTATCGCGAGCGCGCGCCCGGTCCACGCGCTGGCCGCGCGGCTCGGCGTCGAGATGCCGATTGTCGCGGCGGTTTATCGCGCCCTCTATGAAGGACAAGCGCCAAAGGCTATGGTCGAAGAACTGCTAAATCGGGAATTGAAGGCCGAATTTTAACGGCCTCTCGAACGGGGATTCATGGCAAGCAAAGGAACCTGCAAGGCAACGGACTGCAAGCATGAGGCGGTGGCAAAGAGCTACTGCCGCAAGCATTATCGGCTCTGGCGCGCGGGCGAAATGCCCAAGGCGCGCTACAAGACCTGCACCTTCGAAAAGTGCCGCATGAAGCGCTATCGCCTGAGCCTGTGCGAAGAACATTACGCCGCAAAGACCGGCAAAGCCGCCGCCGCCGCGGCCGCACCAGCGGCCGAAGCGCCCGCCGCTTAGCCTTCGCGGATTGCCCGGCGGCCGCGTATTTCGCGGACGCGCCGAACCGTCAATCATCATGGCAAACCTGATCGTCGCGGGAGCAGCCGGCCGGATGGGCCGGATGCTAATCGCGCTGGGCGCGCGCGATCCGGCGCATAAGATCGTCGGCGCGGTCGAGGCCAGCGGCGTTGCGGCGCTTGGCGCGGACGCCGGCGATATTGCGGGAATCGGCGTGCTCGGAATCAAAATCACCGACGATTACGCCGCGATCGCGCGGCCCGATACCGTTACGCTCGACTTCACCAATGCCGCCGCGTCGATGGAACATCTCGAAGCGGCGGTAAAGTCCGGAGGCGCGGTCGTGATCGGCTCAACAGGGTTTTCCGCCGCGCAGGAACGGCGCGCCAAAGAGATCGCTCCGCGCATCCGCGCGGTAATCGCGCCGAACATGAGCGTCGGAGTCAACGTGCTGATGAAAATCGCCGCCGAAGTCGCGGCGATTCTGCCCGACTTCGACGCCGAAGTGATCGAGATCCACCATCGCACCAAAGTCGATGCGCCCAGCGGCACCGCGCTCGGATTGGGCCGCGCAATCGCGGCGGCGCGCGGGCTGGAACTCGAGCCCAACGCGGTCTATGGACGCGAGGGAATTACCGGCGTGCGGCCGCCCGAGAAAATCGGAGTGCTTGCGATTCGCGCAGGCGACGCGGTCGGCGACCATACGGTAATTTTCGGCGGACAGGGCGAGCGCCTGGAACTCATCCATCGCGCGCAGAGCCGCGAGTCACTGGCGCGCGGAGCGCTGCGCGCGGCGGCGTGGCTCGAGCATCAGAAGCCTGGTCTCTACTCGATGCGCGACGTGCTGGGCCTCTAGCGCGCGAAAAATCCTTACGGCTGCATCGGCTTCGGATGCCCATGGCCGTTGCCGACTGTGTGCTCATTCGGCTTGGCGCCACCAACACCTAACTCGCCCAGCTCCTGGCCGTCCATGTCGAGCGTCGCCCAGCGCTCGACGAGCTTCAGGCGCAGGCCGCGATGTCCTTGCAGGAAGTACGCGGTCATCGCGAGCAGCGCCAGAATATTTCCCGCCACGATTTTCCACCATCCAAGCTGCGACACCACCGACGAATCGAGCAGCGTCACGAAGCCGACGAAGAAAACCTCGAACACGGCGAAGAGCAGAAAAACTCCGAGCGCGAGGAACGGCTCCCACTCGGACGCCGCCAGCAATACCGCAATCGCGAGGCCAAACGCCACGAAGGCGAAGAAGTGCAGCACCGTATAGCCAAGCACCAGCGCGACCGAGGCATGCGCAGTCGCCGCGCCGGCGGAGCCCTGAAAAATCATCGCGCCCAGAATCGTCGGGGTGCGGAACAAGTCGCCGCTGGCAAGGTCATAACCAAGAAACCAGATCGCGACCACAACGCCGCCGACGACACCGGCCAGCACGCCTTCACGCGCGACCCGCAGCCATCCCGAGCCGAACAGATTCTTCGCCAGCATCGGATGGCGCCAGAAGAAGTACGATAGCATCGCGCCGGTTGCGAGCAGGTTGCCGACGATAATTCCCCACCACGTGAGCGCCGCCATCACCTGCGGTCCAAGGAACAACACGACCGCGATGAAGAAGACCTCGAAGGCGCCGAAAAAAATCAGCACCGAGACCAGGAATGGCGGCTCGTTCTCCGCCGCCTCGAGCAGGAGCGCAGCCACGACGCCGACGACGATGAACGCGGCGAAGTGCAGTACCGTGTACTCGGCGACGAGGCGAATCATGCTGTGATGCTGCAGGCTCGGGTCGCGCAGCCCGTGCAGGAGGGTTGCCGCGAGCAAGCCTGGAGTCTCGAAGCCGTGGCCACGCGACAGATCGAAGAGCAGGAACCAAACGGCGACCACTACCGCGCCGATTATTCCGGCGACCGCGCCGTCGATGATTATCCGGGTTCTGGAATGTTGCATCGATCTCCCATCCGGCACGACGAGGTATCATCCAGTGTCGTCTGCCGTCCGATCCGCGAAGCTGTAAAAATTTCTACTCCGATCGACAACTGATTCTCAAGTGAAAACAACGGTGGCTTTTGGCATGCATAAGCCCCGCTGCTTTATCCGGTCCGCTTCGTTCAGTTATTCTTGTGGTTCGCATTAGAAATGCGGGTTCGGTACCGGCATGATTGCGCGAATCGTTTCAGGCGCGCGCCGCACGCGATACAATCTGGCCAGATATGAGTTCGATGCCTCAGCCCGGACAGTCTTCCGCTTCCGCTGCCACGCGCACGATGCCGCATTATCGCGAAGGCGGCGCGGCGCATCCCGATTTGCTGCGTATCGGGCGCATCCCGATCTGGTTCTTCGTCATTTCCGTGATTTTCTTTGCGATCGGCGTGTGCTCGATGCCTTTCGCCGCCTCGTATGCGGCCGACTTTTTCTACCAGGCGGTCGTCCTTGCGATCGTGCATACGTTCACGCTCGGATGGATCACCGCCGCGATCATGGGTGTGATGTATCGTTACGTTCCCGCGCTGACCCGGGTTCCGATACGGTGGCCTCGCGTCGCGTATGCCCAGCTCGTGATCTTCGCGGTCGGAGTCTCCGGGATGGTCGCGCACTTCGAGCTTGGCGCGTGGTTCGGGCTGTGGCTCGCCGCGCTCGCCGTCGTCACGAGCATTCTGATGTTCGCGGCCAACCTTGCGCCCTGTCTGTGGGATCAATTCGGCCGCGGGGTCGCGGAGACCGGGATGCTGCTGGCGATCGGCTTCCTGGTAATCGCGGCGACGCTCGGAACGATTCTCGGCATCGACAAGACCTACGACTTCCTTGGCGGCAACGTGCTGACGAACATCTCCGGCCACGCCCATTTGGCGGCTGTCGGATGGGTCACGATGGCGATCTGCGCGGTGTCGTACCGGATGCTGCCGGCGTTCCTGCTGCCCAAGGTAACGCTGCCGCGCTCAGCCATCTGGCAGCTCTACGCGCTCGCGACGGCGGTGAGCGCGCTGGCGATTTCGCTGTTCTTCGGGCTCCCCGGCGAGACGATTTTCAGCCTCGCGATCGCGGCCGCGATGGTCTGGTACGTCGCGATAATCGCGCGGATTGTCGCGACGCGGCGGATGCCGATTGATTTTACGCCGCGCCACGCGCTCGCCGGGATTGCGGGTCTTGGGTTCGCGATCGTGCTCGGAATCGCGCTGACGGTGACCGGCGGTGACAGCGTTTGGGGCGCGCGAATCGCACCGGCCTATGGTGTCGCGGGGCTGCTCGGATATTTCTCGAACTTCATCGTCGGGATGTCCTATCAACTATTTCCCGGCTTCGTCGTGCGCGCGCGGCAGGGCCGCGGATGGACGGCGGTGACAATCGCGGAGCTTTCGATCGTGCGAACGCGATGGTTCGTCTTCGGCGCGTTCAACGCCGGCGTCGCACTGATGCTCGCGGGTTTTCTGGCTGGCTCGCTCGGGAGTGTCCGCGCGGGCGCGATTGTGGCCGCAGCCGGCGGCGTCGTCTATTCGGGCGTAACCCTGTGGACGCTCAGCTTTGCTTTTCGCGCCGCAATCCCCGCCTCCGCCGCGCAAACCTCTTTGCGGATTCTGCCGGAGTAACCGCGGCCGCGGCGAAAAGTTATCCGCGCGCGCGCGGATGCAGCACGCGCAGAGGAGCGCGCGCGGGCGGCGGCGCGGCGCTGGCGAGCGGTTCGTCGCGATCTTCGCTGCGCGACCATCGGTAGAAGATAATCGTCATCACCGCCATCAGGTAGGTGCCCTGCCCGACCCACATCAGCAGTCCGCCAAGAATTTGATCGTCGAGCGGCTTGATGCCCCAGCCGTGCGGTCCTTCGAGATACCAGGGATAGATCACGTGCGTCGCGAGCGTAATCGGCGCCGCTACCGCGGTCATCGGGATCATC
>Ga0307373_10003631_pt1 | contig 26701 bp, 25 predicted proteins | sample OX2MG_FD_202534 | JGI IMG/M metagenome (GOLD analysis project Ga0307373, IMG submission 202534) | Soil microbial communities from Risofladan, Vaasa, Finland - OX-2 | ecosystem: Environmental > Terrestrial > Soil > Coastal area > Acid sulfate soil | place: Finland: Risofladan, Vaasa | collected...
GAGCGATTATTTTGGCCGGGCCATTTCGAGCTACAAATTTGACGAGCTGGCGCGCGACGCGGAGCAGACCTTGCGCATGGTGAATGCAGCGACGACGGCGACTCGGCGGCCGCTGGCGCAGATTCGCGAACGGGCGCATACATTTTTCGATTTGTTTTCGGAACGCGAGGGGCGATTTCCGTTCGAGCAAGCGGAGCGGACCGCGTTTCTCGAGCGCAATCGCGACCCATATGAGGGACTCGCCACAGCGCTGAAACGACTGGAGACGGAATTGTCCGCGCTCAGCTCGAAGCCCGAGGAAGTGCTGAACATCGCGCGGCGCGCGGCGGAATTGCGCCGAGAGCTGGCTTTCCTGCTGGAGAGCCAAGAGAAGGGGTACGTTTACTGGTTCGAGCGGCGCGGGAAAGGCGTGTACCTGGTGGCGACGCCGATTGATGTGAGCGAAATTCTGCGAGAAAGATTATTCGAGCAGTTCGACACCGTGGTGCTGACATCGGCGACGCTGGCAGTGGGCGGACGGTTCGATTATGTGAAGCACCGGCTGGGAATTTCAGGTTCGCGCGAAGAAGTGCTGCCGCAGGAATTCGACTATCGAAGCCAGGCGCTGCTTTATATTCCGAAGGCGCTGCCGGATGTGCGTCATGAGAGCTTTTCGACGCGGGCGGCGGAAGAAATCGCGCAAATTCTGAAGTTGACGCGCGGGCGCGCGTTTTGCCTGTTCACGAGCTACGCGCAGATGAGAGACATTCACGAACGGCTGGCAGGAATGATTCCGTTTCCCCTGCTGCTGCAGGGTACGGCGCCCCGTTCTGCGCTGCTTGAGCGTTTCCGCGAGACGCCGGGAGCAGTGCTGCTGGCCACGGCGAGCTTTTGGCAAGGAGTGGATGTGCCGGGGTCGCAGCTTTCGTGCGTGATTATCGACCGGCTGCCATTCGCGGTGCCGTCGGATCCAATCGTCGCGGCGCGAGTACGAGCGTTGCAGGAGGACGGCCAGAATCCCTTCGCGGAATATCAAGTGCCGAAAGCGGTGCTGTCGCTGAAGCAAGGCTTCGGTCGGCTGATTCGTTCGCGAAGCGACCGCGGCGTGCTGGCGATCCTCGACAACCGCATACAGCGGATGCAGTATGGTAGAATTTTCCTCGAGTCGCTGCCCGAATACTCCGTGACGCAAGACCTTGCCGAAGTGGCGCGTTTCACTGACGGCCTTTGAGCGCACGTATTTTCGCAGAGCGATTCGCTTGGGGGATCAGATTGATTCGCGGGAGCCAGATGTGTACGAAGTGAGCGTGGACGAAAGTTTTGCCGCAGGGCATTACCTGCGCGGATACAAGGGCAAGTGCGAGAATCAGCACGGGCATAATTATCGAGTGCGGATTACGCTAGCGGGACAAAAGCTGGATAAGACGGGCCTGCTTTACGATTTCGTGCACTTGAAGCAAGTAATCCAGGCGGTGATTCGCTCGCTCGACCACAAGAACCTGAACGATTTCGCGCCCTTCGACACGCTCAACCCCTCCGCCGAGAATATTGCGCGCTATATTTACGACGAGACGTCGAGGCAAATGCACGCGTCGCCGAATGGCGCGGCAGTATCGAGCATCACTGTTTGGGAAACCGACGAGACGGCGGCAACGTTTCGACCGTAACGCGAGGCGTCACTATGAACCGAGCCTTCTTGATTATTGCGATTCCTGCCTTCATCGTTTCCTTCGTATGGCTCTATATTGGCTACGGATTGGCGGTGGCGGCGCCGGTGATCATTGTGGAACTGGCGGCGGCGATCGGCGGGGTTTTTTATCTGCGGCGGCGCGCGTCGCAAGCGGCGGGGCGCTGACTCCAGAGCCACCGCGTAAAATTAATGTTTATCACGGAGATTTTCAAATCGATACAAGGCGAAAGCAGCTACGCGGGGCTGCCGTGCATTTTTGTACGCCTTACCGGCTGCAATCTGCGGTGCACGTGGTGCGATACGGCGTATGCGTTCCATGGCGGTACGAAGTACGGTCTGGACGAGGTTTTGAAGCGGGTCGATGAATTTTCTGGTGATGAAGAGGGGAACGGCGGCAGAACCGTTCGTTTGGTTGAAATTACGGGGGGCGAGCCGCTGCTACAGCCGGAGACGCCGGAACTGGCGCGGCGGCTGCTTGATTTGGGCTATACGGTGCTGATTGAGACGAGCGGCGAGCGTGATATAACCACGTTGCCACGCGAAGTCGTGAAAATCGTGGATGTGAAGTGCCCGGATTCGGGGGAAAGCGGAAGATTCAATCTGGCGAATCTGGAAGCGCTCGAGCGGAAAGACGAAATCAAATTCGTGATTGCGAGCCGGCAGGATTATGATTTCGCGCGGAAATTCATGGCGGAACACGAACTATGCGATCGCGTTGGAGAAATTCTGTTTTCGCCGGTTTTTGCCGATCCGGCCGGCGCGTGGCCGGCGATGCATGCGCGTTCGCTGGCGGAATGGATACTGGCGGAGAATTTGCCGGTACGGCTGGGGCTGCAACTGCATAAATTCGTCTGGGACCCGGCGATGCACGGCGTATAGGATGCGGACGCAAGCGGCGTGACTGGAGAAGCAGCGCAGCGATGCCGGAAAAATCGAAAGCGGTGGTGCTGTTGAGCGGAGGGATGGATTCCTGCGTCGTGACGGCGATTGCGAATGAAACGCATACACTTGCCCTGCTCCACGCCAGTTATGGTCAGCGAACCGAGGAGCGCGAACGGCAAGCCTTTGAGGCGATTGCCGATTTTTACGGCGCAGACGAGAGACTAGTCGTGCGGCTCGATTCGTTGCGGCAGATAGGGGGTTCCGCGCTGACGGATTCGCGCATTGCAGTCCCCGAGAATCTGCCGGAAAATTCGGCGACGATTCCAATCACTTACGTGCCATTTCGCAACGCGCATTTTCTGTCCGCGGCAGTAAGCTGGGCCGAAGTGATCGGCGCGGAAGCAATTTTTATTGGGGCGGTGTCCGAGGATAGTTCAGGATATCCCGATTGCCGGCCGGAGTATTACCGGGCGTTCGCCGAGTTGATACGCATGGGAACGCGGCCGGAGACGCGAATCGAGATCGTGACGCCTGTGATTCACATGCGAAAAAGCGAAATTGTGCGGAAAGGCGTGGAGTTGGGCGCACCGCTGGACCTAACATGGTCGTGCTACCGGTTCGATGACGAGGCGTGCGGCGCCTGCGATAGTTGCCGTCTGCGGCTGCGCGCTTTTTCACAGGCGGGACATACCGACCCTATCGCCTACCGGACGCAAGTTGCGCGATAATGGGAAGGCGCATCTAAAATACACAGGGAGGAATGCTCTTATGAAGCGTTCGATCACGAGACTTAGCGCACCAGTGCTGTTTTTGGCGCTTTTGCTGGCACCGACGCTTCTGCTGCCATCGCGTGCGGTGGCGCAGACCGGGCAGCTCTCCGGCAAGGTCCTGGACCTTCAGGGCAATCCTTATCCCGACGTCGTGATAACGATAACAAATAAAGATAATGGAATGCATTTCGTCGTTAAGACCGACAAAGACGGCAACTATCAGCAACTGGGCCTGCAGAGCGGCATCTACAACGTGAACTTCAAGAAGGACAATATCAATTACACCGATCAAGTCCGAGTCGACACCAGCGGGGGCAAGGGTACGGTGCTCGACGAAAACTTTCAGGCGATCGCCAAGAAAATGGGGTATGACGTCGACGCAGCAAAAAAACAGCAAGCGGCCGCGAATAAATTCAAGACGATGAAGGTGCATTTCGACAACGGCGTCCATGCCATAGCCGATGCCGACGCGACAAAACAACAATTGCAAAGCTCGCCCGCGGATCAAAAGGCAACTTTACAGGCCAAGCTGAACACCGATTACCAGACGGCCGTAACCGAGTTCGAGCAAGCGCAGCAGAGCGCTCCCGATAAGGATCCCAATCTGCCGACGATTTTAGGGAATTTGGGCGTGGCGTATGACGGAGCTGGAAAATACCAGCAAGCGGCGGACACACTTCAAAAAGCGGTGGACATGAAGCCGACGCCCGCGCTGTATATGCAACTGGGAACAGATCTGGCGCGCGCGGGTAAGATTCCGGAGGCCGGCGCCGCCTGCGATAAAGCCGGGACTCTCGACCCGACGAATAAATTGGAGGGAGAAAGCTGCTACAAGAATATAGGGGTCGTGCTGACGAATGCCGGGAAGATGAAGGAGGCGATCGAGCCGCTGGATAAAGCGACGGATATGAATCCCAAGGACGCGGACGCCTGGTATTTGCTGGGGAATGCTCTGACGGCGCAAATCGACACGAAAAAAGAGGGCGGGAAGGAAATTTATATTATTCCTCCGGGAACGACAGAGGCCTATCACAAGTATCTGGAGTTAGCCCCTAACGGACCGCATGCAGGGGACGCGAAAGCGTCGCTCGCGAGTCTGGCGCAACTGGGAGGCGGGGCCGCAACGACAGTTGTGACAAAGAAAAAAAGGAAGCCGTAACACCGCGCACATTGAAATGAAGCGCTGGCGGCAATTCAGTGTTGCCGCCGGTTTTGTTTTTCGAGGCTCAGCCGACCTATCGAATTTTTGTGGGGGCAAATTTCTGCTGGCTAGCCGCTCGACCGAACCGCTTGAGAGTGTTATGCTCTGCGCAGGTTAGGAGGCATCCAGGGGGCGGACGTGGCGCAGGCAGCTTCTACATACTTGGGAGAGCAACGACGCCGGAGCACACGCGTCGACCAAACATTACCGGTCATAATTCGCGGGGTGGATTTGCTGGGCCAGCCATTCGAAGAACGGACCGCAACACAAAGTCTGAGTTTCCACGGTTGCCGGTACTCCTCGAAGCATCATCTTCCGAAAAACACATGGATCACGCTCGAGGTTCCCTCCGGTCACCGGACGAAGGAACCCCCCTGCGTCCGTGCCCGGGTCACGTGGATTCAGCGTCCACGTACGTTGCGGGAGCTGTTTCAAGTAGCCGTGGAACTGGAAGCAGGGAGCAATATTTGGGGCGTCGCATTCCCGCCAGAAGATTGGATCAGCAGCAGCATTGAAGGGATGGACCGGGCATCCCTGAACTCGATCGTGGAAACCCACACCACCGCGTCAGAAACAGAAATGCATGGAGCAGGAATCGCGCCGAATGGAGGCTCGCTCGATTCCTATTTGGAGGAAATGTTCGCCAGATCAAGCGGGCAATCTCCGCGCGGCGAAGTGGAGCGGGCGCAGGATCTTAACGTCGAGGACAGTCCTCTGCTGCGAGAGCTTCGCAAGGAATTCGAGACACAAACGAAAAAAGTGCTCGAAGAGGCGCGCGCGGCTGCCGAGCAATTAGTCGAGGAACGCACGAGCAAATTGCACAGCGACCTGCACGATAAACTGATCCGTGAACATCAGGCTACGGCCGAGGCGTTCCACGAAAAATGGCGCCAGGAATTCGAGGACCGGGAGGCTGATGCGAAAGAGCAAATTACTTCGGAGCTGACGCAGCGGGTAGCCGAACAAGTCGCACAGAGCCAAGATGAAGTTCATCGGAATCTGAAGACTGAGTGGGGCGACAAGATCGAGCGCGAGCAGGCATCGCTCGCGGAATGGAACCGCCGAGCCGAAACGCTTCGCGACGAAACACGCGTAGCTTCCGAAGCGGCGGCGAGGGAATCGGAGCGTCGCCTCGACGAAAAACTTTCGCAACAACTCAATGAACTCCGAGAAGAATTGGCCGCGCGCGCCGCGATTCGCACCGCTGCGGAACAGCCAAGCGGAGAAGAGACCCGGGGAATGCGGGACAGCGCGCGAGAAAGCCTGCAAGCAGAAATGGATGTCGCCCGCGAACAGTGGAGCGAACTGCTCGAGACATCGCTCGATAGCGCGGCACAAGGGCTCGCTGGCCGGATGACGGCTGGTTCCCAAGAAATCCTGCAAGCGGCGGAACAGAAATTAGCGGCACGGGCCGCCGAACTGCAAAAAGATTCCGGGTTGAGCGCCGAAGCCGCGCAAGCGGCACTCGATGAGGTGAAGGGCGCGCTGGAACAAGAAGTGAATCGCGCGAAGGGATCGCTCGCGGAAATCGAGCACGCCGCGACGCAGTTCTCCGAATATTCCCGGCAGCTCGATGCGGCGAGCCAGGACAGCGTGAACGAATTGCGGAAACGCCTGGAATCGAGCGTTACGCTGCAAATCGCGGAATTCGATCGCCGCGCGGCTGAGCTCCAGAAAGAATCCATCGGGCGCGCCGCGTCGCAATTGGCGGAGATGAGCGGGCGGACGGCCGCACAAACAGCGGCGGAAGTGGCCGCAAAGATGGCGCCGATTCTGGAACGGGCCGCCGAGACCACTCGCCAACTTTCAGCGCGCGAGCAGGAAGCCAAGGAAATTCTGCATATCCATCGCGAGAGATTGCGCCAAGCTTACGAGCAGGTGCAACGAGAAGCGGCTCAACACATGGCTGCGGCGCTTGCGAGCTTGCAAGGGGATTTCCAGATTGCACGGAAGGACGCGTCCACGCAGTGGGTGGCAGAACTTGACGCCGAAGCCGAACGAGCGGCGGGAAAAGCCGCGGCGGATCTGGCAAAGGCATGCGAGAAACAGTTGCAGGGAGGCGGCGCGCGCCTGGACATCCGCGTTGAGGAATCCGTACATCGCGCTACAGCGAGCGTGGAAGCAACGGCTGCCGGAGAGGCGGAAGCTTTCCGCGCGAATATTGGAAAGATCGAAGCCGCGGAACTACACGCCGCCGGTGAACAGTTGGACGTGCTGGTGAAAAAGCGATTGGAGTTCGCAAGGCATCAGCTTGAGGCCTCGGCGGAAGAAGTGGCGGGAGCTTTTGGGCAGGTGGTTCAAGCCGCAGCGGAAGACGCCATGCAACATGTCGTGGCACAAAGCAATGCCAATGTGGAGCAGGAACGCGCTCGGCTCGCTGAGGCCGGCGAGCAGGTTTTGCATCGCTTGCAAGCGCAGGCGCAGAACTCGTTCAACCACTTTCAGGAACAGCTATCGATTCATGTCGAGCAACACCTGGCACAATCGAGCGACGGTCTTACCTCGCAACTCGGCGCAACTCTGGATCTTTTCCGGGAGCAGGGCAGAGCGCAACTCGCGAAGTGGTCCGCCAAGCAGGAAGGGCTGGAAGGCGAAGCGTTCGAGAGACATGAGGATCGGCTGCGGTCCGCTGGAGATTCCTGGCTGGATGCGACGATGCGCCAACTCGACGCGGTGAACCAGAATCGGATGGACTCTCTGATTCAGGGCGCCGAAGACGCGATGCGCAGGGCATGCGTTGACGTATTCGATGGATTGGCGCAGGCGATGAAAGAAAAACTCCTCGGAGCTTTCAACGACTCATGTGAGGCCTCTCCGCCGTCTGGCGCAGAGAGTAAGCGCGAACGGCACGCCTCTGCTTGAGCGTCAACCCTAAATATAACGAGCTCGCAAGGAATTCGTTATTCCGCCGCGATTTTATCGCTTGCCGATGATCTCCGTGAGTGAATCGGAAACGTAATCCACCTGCTGTTCCGTCATCTCCGGGAAGAAGGGCAATGCGAGGGCGCGGTCGCAGGCGCGCTCAGCATGAGGAAAATCGCCGGCGTGGTGTCCCAGATTTGCGAGCGCGTTTTGCAAATGGAGCGGGCGGGGATAATGCACGGCAGTTCCGATTCCGCGGTCTTCGAGCTGCTGTTTCACCGAATCGCGGTCATCGACGTAGACGACAAACAGATGATAGGCGCATTCGTCGCGAGGATCGTCTTGCGGCATATCCAGACGTGCGGCGCCGAGGCGCTGGCCGTAGCGCTGCGCAAGGGCTTTTCGGCTGGCGGACCAAGTCTCCAATCGACGGAGCTTTACGCGTAAAACCGCGCCCTGAAAGCCCTCCATTCGGTAGTTGTACCCGATGAAGTCATGGAAGTACCGGCGAGCCTCTCCATGGCTTCGTGCGGCGCGGCAATACTCGGCGATGCGGTCATCGTTGGTGACGAGCGCTCCCGCTTCGCCGTAAGCACCGAGATTTTTCGATGGATAAAAGCTGAACGCACCGGAATCGCCCAGAGCCCCTACGCGCCGGCCCCGGAAGCGCGCACCGTGCGCCTGGCAGGCATCTTCGATGACCGCGAGCCGATGCGCACGCGCGATTTTTTCGAGCGCATCCATATCGGCCGGGCGGCCATAAAGGTGCACAGGCAGAATCGCCCTGGTGCGCGATGTTATTGCGCGCTCGACCAGCCCGGGATCGAGATTGGAATTTTGCGGGTCGATGTCCACGAACACGGTCTTCGCGCCGGTGTACACAATTGCTTCGGCTGTAGCGATAAACGTATTGGGGCTGGTGATCACTTCGTCGCTAGGGCCAACGCCAGAGGCCAAAAGCGCGAGATGCAGTGCGCTGGTCCCCGAGTTGAGCGCGATGCAGTGTTTCGCCTCGCAGTACGTTGCAAATTCCGACTCGAATGCGGTGACTTCGTCCCCGAGGCTGAACGACGCATTCCGACAAACGCGATCGAGGGCTTCCAGGATTTCTTCGCGGAGGACAGCATACTGGGTTTTCAGATCGAAATAGGGAACTTTCATTAGAGCTTTCACATTTCGACTCTACTGTTTCTTTGTCCCGGCGCGCAATTGCGAATCGCGATGTTGCTTCCAGATGTGACGCGGAGGCGCTCATGATAATCTCTTGATGCGGAGTGCTTATGCTTCCTTCTCGCATGGCCGAACGGGAGCGCCACCCAGACACGGCGCATACAGCGTGGGATGCAAACGCGGACAGCAAGATTCCGATGACGGTTTCCGTCATCATTGCCGCGTACAACGAGCGGCAATTTATCGAGGAAATTCTGCGCCGAGTGCAGGCTGTTGGCGTCGCGCATGAAATCGTGGTCGTTGACGACGGATCGACCGATGGAACCCGCGAATGGCTGACAGAGATGCACCGCCTGCAGCAGGCCGGCGAAATGGAAGCAGAAATTCTGGAGGGACGCGCGAATCTGCGCCTGGGCGATGTGCATTTCCTGTTTCAGGAGCGCAATCAGGGGAAAGGCGCTGCCTTGCGGCGCGGTTTCGCCGAGGCCCGTGGCGATATTTTTCTGGTCCAGGACGCCGATCTTGAATATGACCCGCGAGAGTACGCCAAGCTGATTGAACCGATCCTGGACGGTCGCGCCGATGTCGTGTATGGATCGAGGTTTCTGGGCGGCCCGCAGCGCGTTCACTTTTTCTGGCATTACGTTGGAAATAAATTTCTGACGCTGCTTTCCGACATTGTCACGAACTTAACGCTCTCCGATATGGAAACTTGCTACAAGGTTTTCCGAAAGGAAGTGATTCGAGGGATGCGGCTGCGCTCGAATCGCTTCGGCTTTGAGCCGGAAGTGACGGCGCGCGTGGCCAAGGGCCGCTGGCGGATCTACGAAGTGCCGATCTCGTACGCGGGCCGCTCCTATGAAGAAGGAAAAAAAATTACTTGGCGCGACGGCATGGTGACGCTGTACGCGATTCTGCGTTATCGTTTCTTCGACTAGAAACAATCCCCGGCGCAAATAGCCACTCTTATTCCTGCAACAATTAAATGTGCGTGAGCGTTCCGGTGATTTTTGTGCGGCGAAGCGCCCACGCGAAGGTAAAGAACGAGAGCGGCAACAAGATCGCGGCAAAAACCAGCAAGGCAATAATGGAAGGCCACAGCTGCCGGAGCGGCGCGCCGCCCAGCAGGGCCGCGCGCATTCCTTCCAGCGAATACGTAATCGGAATCAGCCGCGCCGCGTCCTGCAAATACTTCGGCAAAATCGAAACCGGGTACATCATGCCGCCCAAGAATCCAGAAAGTCCGAGCAGAATCCATTTCGCTGGGTTGCCGCGTTTGAACAGCAGAGTGTAGCTGGTCGAAAAAATTCCAAGTCCCGCAAAAGCCAGAACCGAGGCCAGTAAGATCAGGACCGCGCCCCCCCAGTCGGCGGAGCGCGGCGAAAATCCGAACAGCAGCATGCCCCAGCCCAAATACACGACGGTGCGCAACGACGAAAGAACAAACGGATAAATCACGGAGCCGAGCAAAATAACAGGGAGGGAAGTTTGCGTTACGAGAAGCGCCTCGAGGGTGCGGTTCTGGCGCGCTTCTTCGAGGCTGGCATCGAACGCGTTCAACGCCACTCCCAAATAATCAAAAAACGCGAAGCCGATCAGCGCAAATGCAAAGTAACTGCCGCCTTGCGGGAGAGCGCGCGAAAGCTGAGGACTCGCGACGAATCGCGAAAGATAATAAAACGTGGCGACGCCGAACAGGGCCTCGCAAATTTCCAAAATGAAAGCGCCGCGATACCCGCGCGCGATGGCAAGGTCACGGCGAAAAAACACAGAGAGTTTCTCGAGCGTGATGCGTACGTTCATTGGGCGCGTTCCACGGCAGAAGGTCGGGGTGCCAAATGCTCCAGCGCTTCCTGCAAATTGGCCGTGCCTGTTTTCGCGCACAGATTACGTGGCGTATCGAGCGCGCGCACGTGGCCCTCCGCAAGCAATACAACACGGCCTGCCAGTTCCTCGACTTCCCCGAGCGTGTGAGAGGCGAAGAGCAAAGTGGTTCCCAGGCGGCTCACGATTTCCGATTTCAGGAAGCGCCGGAATTCGGCTGCCGCTATCGGATCCAAACTTCGTGTAGGCTCGTCGAGAAGTAATACGGAGGGCGCGTGGAGAAGCGCGCGCGTGAGTCCCAGTCGTTGCAATTTGCCGGTCGAATACGTGCGAGCTTGGCGGTCCAGAACATCTCCCAAGCCGAGCAAGTCCGCAAGTTCGCCAATTCTACGGGCAGCCTGCGCGCGGAATAAATTGTTCATGGCCGCGAACATCCGCAGATTCTCGCGGCCGGTTAAGCGCCCATAGAATCCTTCTTCACCGCTCGTGAAATAGCCGAGATGCTTGCGCGCATTCGGGCCGTCGCGCTCCACGTCGCAGCCTGAGATTTGCGCGTGGCCACGTGTGGGCAGAATCAGCGTGGCTAGCACTCGCAGAAGTGTCGATTTGCCTGCGCCATTTTCGCCGATTAGCGCGACGGCCTCGCCGGGTTCGACGGAAAACGAAATTCCGGCCAGCGCGCGCACCGTCAGCTGCGCGACGGGCTGCAAGAACACGCGCCACCCGGAATAGGCGGGCGGGAAATATTTCTCGAGATTTTCGACAATGATTGCGCGGTCGGCCACCAATCGTGGTTATAACCGAAGTGGCCGTCCGGAATCCAGTTCGACGTTGCTCGGGCCGGGCGAATCCCGGTAGAATTGCAGTGTTCCATCGCGGGATCCACTTTGTCCCGAATTGTGTATCCCGCCCGGCTTGGCGCGATACATCCTTTCGTAGGAGATGCTCCGGAAGCCCTCAATGGATAGCAGCCTCACCAACAACGCGACGATCGTGGCAACGAAACAGCAAGTGTCATGCGACCTGGGCGAGGAAGCGGCGATCCTCAACATGAAGAATAGCGTCTACTACGGATTGGGTCCCGTGGGCGCGCGGATATGGCGGCTGCTGCAACAACCCAGAACGATCGGCGAGATTCGCGATGTAATCGCCGAGGAATACGACGCCACTCCTGAAAGAGTCGAAAGTGATCTGTGCAACCTCCTGGAAAAAATGATGAGTGAGGGTCTGGTCGAGTTCAGTGAAGAATCCCGCTAAATCCCGCGGCTGCAAAATAATTGTCGAGATCCATCCCCACATGCGCGAAAGCGGATGCTGTCTCATCGTTGTTTTTTTTTCCATAAGAACACGAACACGTCGCGGTCAGGGTAATGATTAGCGTCTGGATGCGATTCTGGAAGCTCTCCAGCGGGGAGCGGCGCTATTTTTTCATGGGAGCGCTTTTTCTGCCGGTCGCCATCGTATCTCTGCGGATGTTCAATTTCCGAAGTGTTCAGCAATCGCTGGAAAAAGGGTACGTCGACGTAACAAGGATGGACACGCGGAATGATGCCGCGATTTTCGCGGAGGTGCAGACAGCGAGCCGGATGGTGGATGCTGCATCGCGTCATGGCCTCGTTCGCGGAAATTGCCTTTCCAAATCGATGGTACTTTGGTGGCTGTTGCGATGCCAAGGCATTCCCGTGCAACTGCGACTCGGGGCCAGAAAAACAGGCGATGAATTCGAAGCGCATGCATGGGTTGAATTGGATGGCCGCGTAGCCAATGATTCGGAAGATGTGCGGACGAGATATTCGCCATTCAAAGACGCCGTCACTGACGAAATGGCCGCGCAAAAATGAGCGGCATCGCCGGCATGGTTCAGACAGATGGCTCACCGGTGGATGCCGATCTGCTCCGATGCATGACGAACTGGCTCTTTTTCCGCGGTCCGGATGCGCGGGGAATTTGGACGAACGGCCCCGTTGGGTTCGGTCATGCGCTGCTTTCGCACATAGGTGAAGCCGAGCGCCAGCCCGCGACTCTTGACCAACGCACGTGGGTGGTTGCGGATGTTCGACTCGACGCGCGGAGCGAATTAGTTAATGCCCTTCGCTCGAATGGCAGGAATGCCCGCCTTTCCAACCCCGATGTCCAATTGCTTCTCCAGGCATACGAAGTGTGGGGCGAAGCGTGCCTGGATCATCTACTTGGAGACTTCGCCTTCGCTATCTGGAACGGGCAACTTCAGCGGCTTTTTTGCGCCTGCGATCATTTCGGCATTAAGGCGCTATATTTTGCCGAGGTGAAGCGCTGCCTTGTTTTCAGCAACACGCTCGATTGCGTGCGGCTTCATCCAGCGGTCTCCGACCGGCTGAACGACGCGGCAATCGCGGATTTTCTGCTCTTTGGCATGAATTATGATCCGGCATCGACCTCATTTGCGGATATCCAACGGCTGCCCCGGGCACATTTTCTTCGGTGGTCCGCCGCTGGCTTGCAGATCCGCGAGTACTGGCGGCCACCCACCAACGGCGCGATTCGCTATTCGAAGCGTCAGGATTACATTGAGCGGTTTTGCGAGCTGCTCACTAGCGCTGTCGAAGATAGGCTGAGGGCAAAAAGCGTTGGGATTCTTCTAAGCGGCGGACTCGATTCCTCGTCCGTGGCCGCCGTGGCTCACGATTTGCACAAAGAAAAATATCCAGCGATCGAGCTGCATGCGTTCACGTCCACTTACCAAAAACTTCTAACGGATCGAGACGCACCCGCTGCCCGCACGGTGGCCACGGCGTTGCAGATTCCGCTTCATTGCTGGCCGGTCGACAGCAGAGGGATCTTCGAGGGATGGGACGATCCCAAGCTGCATTGGCCGGAGCCGATTGATGATCCGTTTGTCGCTAGTTCTCGAGATGAATTCGGGGCCATTGCTGGAAATGTGCGCGTTTTGCTTTCTGGCGAAGGCAGCGACAATTTGATGGGCTTCGAGATGGCGCAGCACCTTCGCGGCTTGTGGCGCGAGCGGCGCGCCGGCCGCGCATTTCTCGACGTAGCTGAGCATGTTTGGCAAAGATTTCAGGCTCCCGATGGGCTTCGAGGACCGCTGCGGCGGCTGGGCAGATTATTTTTGCCACGGCAAACGGACCTCATGTTTCCCGGCTGGATTCATCCCGAGCTGGTATCCCGCCTGAACCTCGAGACCCGCTGGAAAGATGCTCTGCGCGACCTTCCATGGAACGCGCATCCGCGTCGCCCCAAGTGGTACGGCTCACTTTTTTTGCCACAGTGGGATTTCATGTTCCGGCAGGAAGATGCTGGTGTCACGAATCAACCGCTGGAGGTGCGCTATCCATTTCTCGATCTGCGCCTGGTGAACTATCTGCTTGCAATTCCAATGATGCCGTGGTCTTTCCGCAAATATTTGCTCCGAGAAGCCATGCGCGGCCGGCTGCCCGAAGACATACGAACGCGACCCAAGACTCCTTTCTGTGGCGATCCTCTGCTCGCTGCATTGCGGCGTGGGGAGGGTAGTGCTATCGCGAAAATGCAACCTTCCGCCCGGTTGAATCATTATATTAGTGACGGCTGGCACCCATCCCTCGCGGGAAGCATGAGGGCCGAGAAAGTTTGGCTAGAGATACGGCCCATATGCTTGAGCTTTTGGTTGTTATCACTTTCGAGAATCGAAAGTTATGGAAAGCTCGACTCTCAAATTGCGTCAGGAGAGAATCCTTAATGCTTTGATAAGTCGCACCGACGGCTGGCGCCAGTTTTCATCCTCTGAGGCTATCTAGGAGAATTTGGCGTGATCTGGGGTTTTAGTTGGAGGTATAGGACGAAATGCGATGTATAATCTGCTAGAGATGAGATCCATGCAACCTACGACAATAAAGCCATCTAAAAAACACTATGAAACCCCGAGCTTGACTATTCATGGCACAGTTCAGAAACTGACTCAGAAAGTTGGGGTCCACGGTGCCGCTGACGGCGGCACTTTCTTCCGAGTTAAGACCGCAGTATAATGGCAGAAAGGCCTTTCAACGTCTAAAAAACGAGTGTTTCTTTCAAGAAGAGGCTCTCTTTCGCCTTGCCGACCAAAATAAACGGTGAGTCGCGAACCGTTGCAGGAAGGCGGGAGCGATTCTCCTACCTGATTTACGGTCTTAGATTTACTTCCGACCGCCCTATACCCGGGCTTCTCTCCATTGAATCGACAGATGCCGTTTCCCCTGATCTATCGGTCCGATTTCCTTCGGGCGAAGTGCATCCCCCTGAAGACCTCTCAAAGGAAACGCTCTGGTACACGAGTGACATCCTGGATGCGAGCGGCCATCCTGCGCTGAAAATCTGGAAAGAAAAAAAAGTGGGAAGTTATTTTATCCGCTATAGCCACGGACTCACGTTCCATTTGAATGCCGACCTGACTACTCTTGACATCCATTATGATGAGCCAATGTCCGCGGAAGATATTGCTACTTTTCTGCTCGGCCCTGTATTAGGAATAGTTCTCCGGCTCCGAGGTGTGACCTGTCTACATGCCAGCGCTGTTTCTATCAAAGGGAAAGCGATCGCGTTTGTCGGAGCTGAAGGAGCTGGGAAATCCACCACTGCTGCGTTGTTTGCGCAAAAGGGCCACGCGGTCCTCTCGGATGACATTGTTGCGCTGCTCGAGCGCGGGAATTCGTTCTATATCCCTCCGGCATATCCGTTTCTGAATCTCTGGCCACACTCGTTCGCTATGCTCTCTCCATCGTCCCGCGCAGAACTCCCAGAATCTACAACCGCAGAAAAGCGCCCGTTGGTGTTGAATGGCAACCCGACGCGATTTCAACGTACCGAGCTGCCTCTTGGAGGTATCTACTTATTACTGGACGAGCGCTCGGAGAGTTCGGAAGCGCCGTTTATCGTCGGCCTAACGCCGCAGGACGCTCTGATGCACCTTATAGCCAATACCTATGGCAATAAAGCCCTCGATCCTGTAATGCGAGTAAAGGAATTTTCTGTGTTGGGTAGATTGGTAAAATCGCTTCCAGTGCGTCGGTTGGTCGCTTACAAGGATCCCCTAAACCTGGCTGGGCTCTGCGACGTAATTTCTGCGGACCTATCCGCGCAAAAACACGTGCTCCATGGCGACTAAATAGCAGATTATAAGTGTCTTAGAAAAGCTTCTATACGTACTAGTATGATATACGAAACAGCCGAAGTCTAACCTCCTTGCCGTCCGTTGAACCTGTGCCATGATGAACCATTGATTAGTCTCTGCTGCGGCAGGCGCTTGGGCTTAAGGGGGCCTCCCGGTAGAAGTTCAAAACTCAGGAGGAGGCTACAATGCGTAAGCTTGTCGGTTTGGTGGCTCTATTTGTTTCGTTCACGCTCCCTGCCATTGCCCAGAACACGCCCAAACTCGAAGTGTTCGGCGGTTATCAGTATCTGCATTTCGATCTCAGCGGGAGCACCCTCAATGTGAATGGTTTTGACGCCTCCGCCACATATAACTTCGATCGCTGGCTGGGGATGACAGCCGATGTGGGCGGCCTGTACAACAGCAGCACGCCTAACGCTGGCGGCCCGAACGGAACAACGCATATCTATACCTATATGTTTGGTCCAACGATCTACCCTTTCGGGCATCACCGAATCACGCTGTTCGTGCATGGGTTGGCCGGAGATGGCCATATTCACATCTTCCTACCCGCAGGGGGTGGTAATCCGTCGCTTACTCTGACGGACACCAGCTTTACATACGCGGCGGGCGGGGGTTTTGACGCAACGATCACCCGTCACATTGCCGTGCGCCTCTTTCAGGGCGATTACGAACAAACCCAATTCCTGCAGGATGATGGGTTCCCCGCTCAGAAAAACATCCGCATCGCTGCGGGAATCGTATTCCGCCTGGGCCGCTAAAAGCTTGTTCAATTAGGACTTTGGGCCGGATAAGCGTCGAATTGACGCTTTTCCGGCCTTTTTTCCTGCCGCGATCAAAACCGACAACCGCTTCCCGTTTTCGTGAGTGCCCCAAGATTAGCTGTTGCATTTTATCCTTGCGCCATATGGGAACTTCGTAGGAGATTACAAAACCGTGGGGTCGCTTTTTGGAGATGCGGGTAAGCGCTGGGCAATCCTTTGCCTCGCTGCAGCGGTTTCAGCAACGTTGATTTACCAGGCTGGAAAACTCAGCTTGGCTTGGTATTGGGAAAGCTCGGGACAAGCGGCCCAGGAAATGCGAGCGGCGAACCTTGTTCCTGGAGATGCACAGGCGTGGGACCAGTTGGGCGAGACAGCCGAGTTCAATTTTGACAACCCCGACCCGAAACGCGCGATTTCGTATTACCTCCGGGCGGTGAAGGAAAATCCACGCTCTGCCTCCAACTGGATCGTCTTGGCCGCTGCTTACGAGTCTACCGGAAATCGGAACGGTGCCCAGGCCGCTTACAAAACGGCCCAGCGCGATTACCCTATTTCTGCTGAAGTAGCGTGGCAATACGGAAATTTTCTTCTGCGTCAGGGGCAAATGGCACAGGCGTTATTGGAAATCCATCGTGCGCTACTGACTGATCCGAAATTGACCCCGTTGGCCATCCAGAGCGTTTGGAATTTCGATCCGGACGTGAATTTGATCTTGGGCAGCATCCTTCCGGTGGATGAAAACGCCGATTTCGCGGCACTGGATTTCCTTGTCAGCCAGCACCAAACACAGGCAGAACTGGAGGCTTGGCAACGCATAGTCCTGCTCGCCCGCGAAAAACCGATTGACCTGAATAGGACTTTTCCCTTACTGGACGAATTGATTGCGCAAGATCGACGGGATGACGTGCAACGCATATGGCGCGAAGCGCTCCAAGCGTCGCGGTGGCCCACCGCGCCCCCCGTTGACCACTCTATTGTGTGGAATGGAGGATTCGAAGCCCCGATCGCAAACGGCGGCCTCGATTGGCGCTTTCAGCAGACACCCGGAGCTTACATAAGCGTGGATTCGGTGGTTCATCATTCGGGCTCGCGATCGCTGCGCGTCGGTTTTACCGGAGGCGCGAATTTGAATTTTGCTCACGTGCAACAGATCGAACCTGCGCAACCGAATACCGTTTACGATTTCCAGGCTTACGTGCGCACGCAGGATATTTCTACGGACAGCGGAATGCACTTTGAGATTTTTGATCCTGAGCGCCAAGCACAAATTTATGTTTTAACGCCGAATCTATTGGGATCGACGCCGTGGACTGCGGTTCGCGCGAAGGTCACGACCTCGTCGCAAACTCATTTCCTGGAGCTTCGTCTTCACCGCTTCCCCAGCCGCTTTTTTGACAACAAAATCAACGGCACGATTTGGGTCGACGACGTCACACTGACTCCCAGGCCGGCCAGCGCAAAGCGCCCCCCGTTATGAAAGTCCTTCGGGTGTGCATCTGTCTGCTCATCGCCTTCAGCGTTCTGGCATTTGGAACTGTGGAAGTATGGTCCGAATCCATTCTGGAGACTGGAGCGGCCCTACTCTTTCTCTGGTGGGCAATGTTGGTTTTTCGCCATCGAGAAATCGAAATTTACTGGAGCGCCGTCTATTGGCCCCTACTGGCATTCTTGGGAATCGCAACCCTGCAGCTGGTTTTTGGCGCGACAGCATATCCCTTCTTTACGGGCGTTGCATTGCTAAAGATTTCCGCGTGCTCTTTGCTGTTCTTCCTGACTGGACAAGCATTTCGGAGCCGTCATGATTTGCGCATCCTCACATGGTTTCTGTTGTATTTTGCGTTCGCGGTCTCAGTATTCGGTATCGGACAGAATTTCACGTCGCACTATGAGCTCTACTGGTATCGGCCATTATCGGGCGGCGGAGACCCGTTTGGCCCCTACGTGAACCGTAATGATTTTGCAGGGTTGATGGAGCTTCTCGCGCCTGTCGGCCTTTCGCTGATGCTATTCCGCGGCGTGCGGAGGGAACAGATGCCATTCGTCGGCATTTTGACAGTGGCACCTATCGTCGCATTGGTAATGACGGAATCCCGTGGGGGAATCGCAAGTTTTATATTTGAAATAGGCCTGCTATCGCTTATCGTTTATGTGAAAAGGTCCAGAAAATCGCAGGTGATACCGTTCGCCATCGTGTTATTGGCGGCCCTTCTCACCGTCGGCTGGCTGGGAGCCAATCGCGTTTTGGACCGGTTCGCCATCCACCACGCGGGTGAGCTTACGTCAAATCGGCGTGTAACGATGCTCGAGGGAACCTGGCACATTTTCCTGGATTACCCGTTCATTGGCTGCGGGTTGGGCACTTTGGTCGCTGTGTATCCACGCTATGAGACCTACTACGACGGCAAAATCGTGGATCACGCGCATGACGATTATGTGGAAGCGCTGGCCGAAACTGGCATCGCGGGCGGGATCTGCGGGATCGCTTTCTTTCTATTGTTGTTCCGGGAAGCCAGAATACGGTTGATTCCGGAACAAAGCGCTCTGTCGCAATCAATACATGTCGCGGGGGTAACGGCTTGCTCGGGAATAATGGTGCACAGCCTGGTGGACTTCAATCTCCATATTCCCGCAAACGGATTGGTGTTTCTGATTATGGTCGCAATTACCACCGCACCAGTACTGGAACGAAGAAAGACTGTCCCGTCCCCTGAGGGATCGTACACGACTTCCGCCATTGACTTTCGGTTACACCCTAGTCCATAGTTTTTGGCGGGGTCACGATCGATCCATGGCTTCTACAGTCCAGCAGGCACTGGACTGCGCAAGGGCGCGCTCTATCTGGTTGATCCTTTTCCTTTTGTGCGGGGCTCAAGCCTCATTCAGCCAAGGTAAGGTGCAAACTCCGCAGCAGACGAACGCTCGTATCAAAGCGCTGGCGCAAGCCCCCCATCCCTCGATGGGAGAAATTCCGATTGGTGCCGGGGACATGCTGCATATTGACGTCTTCGACGTGCCCGACCTGTCTCGCGATGTGCGCGTCGGGGAGACTGGTCTTATCTCTCTGCCATTAGTTCCCCGGCGTATTCCCGTTGCGGGATGCACGCCGTTCCAATTGGGCCAACGAATCGAAAAATTGTTGCAGGTCAACGGCTTGGTTATGCACCCGCAAGTTTCCGTGATGGTTAAGGAACAGAACAGCGATCCCATTTCCGTGGTAGGAGCAGTGGGTCATCCCGTCGTGTTTCACGAACTCCGGCCGACGAGTTTGCTCGAGGTTCTCGCGGCTGCTGGCGGCGTTTCGGATGACGCAGGATCTTCCATTATTATCACGCGTGAGACCGGGCCCGTGACGGCATGCGGCGAAGAGGATCCCCCTGCGGATCCAGCTTCCGACGCGAAAATAATCAAAATCCGCGTGTCCGATTTGCTGCAGTCGGGTGATCCTGTGTTCGATGTTCCGGTGTACGGAGGAGACGTCATCACGGTTCCGCGCGCGGGCATCGTCTACGTTGCGGGCGCCGTCGGACAACCCGGAGGCTACACATTGAACGATCCGGGAGAAGCAATCAACACCATGAAAATAATCGCCCTGGCGCACGGACTCCAGGGGACGGCCAAAGCAAATGACGCAATCATATTTCGCAAGGATAAAGCCACGGGAGAAACCAAGCAGATCAAAGTGAAGTTGAAAAAAATAATGGATCGAAAAGCTCCTGATGTTCGGCTTTATGCCAGCGATATTTTGTATGTCCCAGACAGTACCGCAAAACGAATACTCGGCAAGGCTGGCGCCGCAGCTCTGGGGATTGGCACTGGCCTCGCGATTTACCGGATCCCGTAGCCCGGGCGAAAAGGTTCCCTTAGCGATGGAAGAAGCGCCAAAACTAGCTCCGATTGAACGACGCAGGGACTCTCTGTCCGTCGTTACCCCACCGCCCGTCCACAACTGGGAGCCTGTGGCGCGGGATCCCAATCTACTCGATTACTTCATCATTCTGCGGAAGCACCAGTGGATGATTCTGACTTTTTTACTGACCGTCGTCACAATCGTGACCATAGCATCGTTCAAAATGAAGCCCGTTTACGTGGCATCGGCGCGCGTCGAAGTCGACCTCGGAAATTACAACGCACTCCCGTTTCAAGACACGAATTCTTTCGACATGTCCATCGATCTCGATAATTACATCGAGACGCAAACGAAGATTCTCGAGAGCGAAACGCTGGCCATGGCGACCATCCGCTCTCTCGACTTGCCGCGTTATCCGGAATTCGGCGGCAATCCCGGCGAGCTGGTCAATATAGGACCGAATCAAAAAGAGCCCCCCATTTTGGGCGCATTCCTGGACCGGCTGAGCGTCAAACGTGTTCCCAACAGCCGCCTGATCGAAGTGCAGTTTGCGGCGGAGGATCCGCAGCTCGCGGCCCAAGTCGTTAACGCACACCTTAAAAACTATATCGAAGCGAATTTCAAGAGCCGCTACGACGCGACGATGCAAGCGTCGCAATTTCTTTCCTCCGAACTCGAAGAGCTGCGCTCCAAGATGGAGAAATCCGAGGACGCGGAAGTCGCCTACGAACGACAGCACCAGATCTGGATGGTCGACGCAAGTCAGAATACGACTACGCAAAAACTTTCGGACCTCAGCAAGGCGCTCACGGACGTCCAGACGCAACTCTCGCAGAAAGAGGCGGCTTTTGAATTAGCCCACTCGGCGAACGCACAATCTCTGACGGCCGTTCGAGAAAGCCCCGCAGTCCAAGATCTGGTGAAACAGAAATCCGGACTGGACGCGAAGTATGCCGAAACTCTCAGCCAGTTCGGGCCGAATTATCCGAAGGTGCAGCGTCTCAAGGCGCAACTCAACGACGTTCAAAGCCAGTTGGAAACTGCCAAGCAAGGAATTATCCACCAGATCGACAGCGATTACCGCGAGACGCAAGCGCGCGAAACCTTGCTCGAACGCGATTTGAACCGCCAAGAGGCCCTGGCGGACAACATGTCGCAGAAACTGGTTCAATACAATCTGCTGAAGCACGATGCCGATTCCAACAAGGAACTCTACGACGGACTGCTGCAGAAACTAAAGGAGGCGGGAATTGCCGCGGGCCTGCGTTCGAGCAACATCCGCGTTGTGGACCCGGCGCTGGTGCCTTCCACGCCCGCACGGCCGCAGAAGGCTCGGAATATTTTGCTGGCTTTCTTAGTCGGTATTGTCGGCGGCGTGGGTTTGGCATTTTTGCGGGAGTATTTGGACGACACGGTGAAATCTCCCGACGATATACAGGCACTGACAGGCTTGCCTTCCCTTGCTGTCGTTCCCGCTTTTGCTAACGGAAATGGCAATCGCGCGCTCGCCAGAATTTCCCGGCAGGCCGGCCTCGACGGACCCGGTGAGGATGCGCGCGTGGAGCTTATTTCCCAGCAGCAGCCAAAGTCGCAGGTGTCGGAAGCTTTCCGCGCGCTGCGAACATCACTGTTGTTGTCACAGGCCGATCATCCTCCACAGGTCGTTCTGGTAACAAGTTCCCTCCCCCGCGAAGGGAAGACAACCGCTGCCGCGAATCTCGCCGTTACCCTCGCCCAATTGGGCGATCGGACATTACTGATTGATTGCGATCTGCGGAAACCAGGGGTGCGGAGGGCATTGAACCTGCCCAATGGTCACGGACCCGCTATTGGCCTGAGTTCTTATCTGGCCGGAGTCGCTCTCTTGCATGATGTAATCGTCCCGCATCCCGCGATTCCAAACCTCGATGCGATTCCGACCGGTCCTATCCCTCCAAATCCAGCGGATCTTTTGTCTTCGCACCGGATGATGGAAGCCATTGAAGATCTTCGCCACCAGTACAAATTCATTGTTATTGATTCGCCGCCGATTATGGCGGCGACGGATGCAGTAATTCTTTCGGCTGTCGTCGATGGAGTGCTCCTGGTCGTGTGGAGTGGCGAAACCCCTAAGGAAGCGTTCAGTCGCACACGCGACCTGCTTTCCGCGGTTAAGGGACGCCTGCTGGGAGTCGTCTTAAACGCTGTGGATTCGAGCTCTCCGGACTACTACTACTCTTATCGGTATTACCCCTATTCGTACGGTTATGGGGAAGAAGAAGAGGGCAAGCACCGTTCTAAAAAGCACGGCAATATTTCCTAATCACGAGGGGGAGGCTATCATGCGCTCATTGATTACCGGCGGGGCTGGATTCATAGGTTCACATCTCGCGGAAGCTCTGCTTGCACGCGGAGACGACGTTTTTATTCTTGACGATCTCTCGACCGGCAGTGTCGAAAACATTCGCCACCTGAAAAGCAACAGCAGGTTCCATTACGTTTTTGATTCTCTTCAGAACCGTCACCTGCTGGCGGAGTTGGTGGATGAATCGGAAGTTGTTTTTCATCTGGCCGCGGCGGTAGGCGTACGCCTGATTGTCGAAAGTCCCGTCCGTACCATCGAAACGAATGTGAATGGCACGCAGATGGTTCTGGAAGCAGCGAGCAAGAAAAAGAAGCTCGTTTTTACTGCGTCCACATCAGAAGTGTACGGAAAAAGCGACAAAATTCCCTTCCAGGAAGATTCCGATCTCGTCCTCGGCCCAACAACGAAAGGCCGCTGGAGTTATGCGGCATCGAAGGCGCTCGACGAATTTCTGGCCCTTTCGTACTGGAAAGAAAAGAAGCTGCCGGTGATTGTCGCGCGTTTCTTCAACACCGTAGGCCCCCGACAGACAGGTCGGTATGGAATGGTGCTGCCCAATTTTGTGTCCCAAGCGCTCGATGGTCCCGCCATCACGATCTTCGGTACCGGCCAGCAATCCAGATGCTTTTGCGATGTCCGGGATTCCGTGCAGGCCATCCTTCGGTTAGTGGACAGCGGAAAAGCGGTGGGGGAAGTGGTCAATATCGGCAGCAATCAGGAAGTCACGATCGACGCCCTGGCGCAATTGGTCAAGCAGAGGACCGCCAGTTCTTCCCCCATCACCTATATTCCATACGACCAGGCGTACGAGCCGGGTTTCGAAGACATGCTGCGCCGCGTGCCCTCTCTTGAAAAACTCCAGCGGATCGCAGGCGCCTCTCCCAAGACGTCTCTCAACACAATTGTAGACCGTGTCGTCGCATATTTCCGCGCGAAACGTGAAGGAACAACGATCGTGGATGCGGAACAACCCGTCACGCTGTTCGTGGAGGCGGGTAGCGAAGTGGGGGGAACAGCCGCCTTGTGAGCGTCGCGGCCGTTTCTGCCGGGCAAAGTGATGCTTTCGACAGAGCTCGCCTTCCCAAACTTCAAAACGAGCCGCATAATCATGGGTATGCGGGCGCTGACTCAATCGTGGTAAATGACGCTTTCGTTTACTCCGGAACCGAGCTCGACGCCATGGCGGAGGCCCGGAATTACTGCCGCTGGATACTGGATTTTTTTTCGCCGTACCTCGGGGAAAAGGTCGTCGAAATCGGCGCCGGTACGGGCACTTTTTCGCAATTGCTGCTGAACGCAGACCGCACTGCCGAGCTCGTTCTTTTCGAGGTTGCCGCTAATCTTTTCCCATCGCTGCGGAAGAGATTCGCGGAAGATCCGCGAGTCCATCTTCACCTCGGCTCCTTTGAGCCTTCGGTGTTGCGTGCCCCAGTTGACTCGGTCGTACTCGTGAATGTTCTCGAGCACGTCTTGGATGACGCCGCTCTTTTATCGCAAATTCAGCGATCCTTGCGGCCCGGCGGCAGTCTATTGCTGTTTGTGCCTGCACTGGAGTGGAATTACGGCTCGCTGGACAAGGCATTCGAGCATCACCGGCGGTATAGCAAGCGGGCCTTGGCGGACAAACTGAAGCGAGCAGGATTCCGCATCGGGCAGGCGAGGTACGTCAACATGTTGGGTATTACCTCCTGGTTTTTTGCCGGTAAAGTCCTCCATCGGAGGACATTGAACCCAGCCCAAGTGCGCTGGTACGACCGATGGATCGTGCCGTGGAGTTTTAAGTTGGAGCAAATTTGGGAGCCGCCAATCGGTCAGAGCCTGGCGATGGTAGCGTTGAAATGACGGTACCGATTGAAAGCAAGGGGTTCAATCGATACGACAAGATTCTTATTCTGATTTTCCTGCTGTCTTTGCCGCTGGTGAATCCTTGGGTACGCGGGGACGGCGTCGGGTATTACGCCTATGCGCGCGCCCTCGTCGTGAATCACAATCTGCAATTCGAGCCGGATTGGCGGCACGCCAACCCAAGTTTTTATATGGGCAGAATCGATCCATCCGGACGCATTCGATCGGACCAATATACGCGCACGGGTCACTTGGACAATCACTTCACGATCGGGCCCGCGCTCATTTGGATTCCTTTCTTGACCATCGCGCACGTGGCTGTTCTCAGCGCGGATCGCCTCGGTGCTCGCATTCCCGCGGATGGTTTTTCCTGGCCGTACGTAGACATGATGGCCGTCGTCACTGCGTTCGTCGGATTTTTGGGACTCTTCCTTTCTTTTCGCTTGGCAAGAAAGTATTTTCCCGAGCGCTGGGCATTTCTCGCAACGCTCGGCATCTGGTTCGCGAGTTCCTTGCTGGTCTATATGTATTTCAATCCGTCGTGGTCGCATGCCCACTCCGCGTTCGTTGTGGCATTGTTCCTGTGGTATTGGGATCGCACGCGGGCGGCTCGAACCTTTGGGCAGTGGGTCGCGCTCGGATTGATCGCGGGTCTTATGCTCGATGTCTACTACCCGAACGCGCTATTTCTTCTCGTGCTGCTTGTGGAATTAGCAATAACTGCGACGCGCATTTTTCGTTCGAACGCGCCCAAACGGATGCACGAATTGTTATCGCTTTTTCTGAGAAGCAGTGTTCTTGCGGCCGCGCTCGCTGTTGCATTTCTTCCCACGCTGGTCAGTCGTTGGGTGATTTACGGGAGCCCATTCGCTACGGGCTACACAGAGGTCGGCGTCTGGCACTTTACGAACGCGGTGTGGGGCAAGGTCCTCTTCTCATCCGATCACGGCCTGTTCAGTTGGACGCCTATTCTACTTTTAGCCTGCGCAGGATTGCTCTTCGTCGCGCGACGCAACCGTGTGCTTGGATCTGCGCTGATTCTCGCGGCGATAGCTTTTTACGTTTTGATCGCGACGTATCCCGACTGGGACGGCATATCATCCTATGGCAACCGATTTTTGTTCTTGGCCTCACCGCGCTTCTGGCGGCGTCGGAGAAAATCATCCGCAACCGCCGCGTCGCTTGGTCCGGCGCGATTGCCGTGATTGCGTTGCTGACGCTCTGGAACTTCGGCCTCATCTTTCAGTGGGGGATGCATTTGATCCCAGAGCGCGGCCTGATCTCCTGGAGCGAAGTGGCCTCCAACCAATTTCGTGTTGTGCCGGCAGATTTGGCGAGTTCGCTGCAGCGTTACTTCACACGCCGCCATCAGATGATGCGGGGTATAGAGAAGAAGGATTTGCGCCAACTGGGCGCAAATAATATGAAGCCAAATAAAAACAAACAGCCATGAGCGCCTCAAGCACACCCGCGGCCGTCACCGAGCCGCCCGTTCTGCGAATCACGCCGCCGCAGGGCTGGTGGGAAGTCGATTTCCACGAGCTCTGGCAATTTCGCGAACTGATTTATTTTTTCGTTTGGCGCGACATCAAGGTCCGCTACAAGCAGACGGCCATTGGCGCGGCTTGGGCCATCCTGCAACCCGCTCTTACGATGATCGTGTTCGCCCTGTTCTTTGGCAAGCTGGCGCACATGCCCACCGAGGGCCTGCCGATTCTCGTCTTTTATTACAGCGGCCTCTTGCCGTGGATGTATTTCTCGAATAGCCTGACGAGCGCCACGAACACCATCGTCCAAAATCAAGGCATCATCACCAAAGTTTATTTTCCGCGGCTCGCGTTGCCGATTTCCTCCGTACTTTCGGGACTCGTGGATTTTGCCATCGGCTGTCTGCTGCTGGTTCCGCTGATGGCTTATTATCGCGTCCGTCCGGGGATGCCCCTGCTGTTGCTGCCCGTGTTTCTGCTGCTCACCGTCCTGATGGCGATTGGCGCGGGGCTGTGGCTTTCGGCCATGAACGCGATTTACCGCGATGTGCGTTACGTCGTGCCGTTTCTCGTGCAGTTCTGGCTGTTCGCTTCGCCTGTGGCGTATGCCAGCTCGATCGTTCCGGCGAAGTGGCGCTGGCTCTACGGCCTGAACCCCATGGCGGGCATCATCGAGGGCTTTCGATGGTCCTTGACGGGGCAGGGCGACCGGCCAGGGCGCATGATCATCGTATCTGTTGCGGTAGTGCTGGTGGTTTTGGCCACCGGACTGTTTTATTTTCAAAAAATGGAGAGCACCGTTGCCGACGTGGTGTAAGCCGTGGCGCAAAGCGTGGCCTGAACAATGAGTGACACAGTCATCCGCGTGGAAGGAATCGGCAAGCGCTATCGCGTCGGCCAGCGCCAGAGCTATC
>Ga0307373_10003634_pt1 | contig 26692 bp, 21 predicted proteins | sample OX2MG_FD_202534 | JGI IMG/M metagenome (GOLD analysis project Ga0307373, IMG submission 202534) | Soil microbial communities from Risofladan, Vaasa, Finland - OX-2 | ecosystem: Environmental > Terrestrial > Soil > Coastal area > Acid sulfate soil | place: Finland: Risofladan, Vaasa | collected...
ATCACCTCTCCGACCGGGCGGCCGATGGCGAGTACGGTTTTCCCCTTCATTTCGGCGGAAAGCCCGAGCCTCTCCAGCAACGCGCCGACATACTGTCCGCTTGGGCCCGTGCTGTAGGAGATCGACTTCGCCTGCCGCAACACGTCGATAAACTTGTCGACGGTGCCGATGTCCGGGTCCGGTGAGCCGGTGCGCACCATCAGACCGACGCGGGAGCGCACGACATCGATCGGGGTACCGGATGCGATCTTGCCAGACTGCGCCAGTGCATCGATCGCCGAACGCGGCAATAGCGCGACGTCGAAGCCGGCGCCGGCTTCGATTTCGGCCTTCATCTCGCGGGTCAAGGCATAGCGGATCGCTACTCGATACCCGCTCGCGCGCTCGAATAGCGGGATGGCTTCAGTCATGAAGCGGCGCATGGCGCCGCCGCTGAGCACAACGATCTCTCCGCTTGCACCCATCAAGTGTTCCTACGTTTCGCTGGGCCGGCGCAAAAGATAGGTATCCATGATCCAGCCCTTTTCAGCTCGTGCTTGCGCGCGTTTGACGTCGATCTCCCCGGCCACGTCGGCGAGCCGCCCCGAAACAAGAATTTCATCCGCGGTTCCGACATAGGCGCCCCAATATATCTCCACGTCGGCGTCCTCGACCTTTTTGAAAGATTGTTCGCCGTCGAGCATGACGACTACGGTTTCCGGGCCGATCGACGGCTTCTCCGCAAGCCTGCGCCCGGTGGTGATGTGAACGGATTCGCCGATGGCGTTGAGGGCGATGCGGTGTCGCGCCGCCAGCGCCTGGATGCTGCTGATGCCGGGTATCACTTCATAATCGAGCGCGACGACACCCCTCGCCCGGATCTTCTCGATAATCCGCAACACGCTGTCGTAAAGCGTCGGGTCGCCCCAAATCAGGAAACCGGCACATTCCCCCTCGCCGACTTCCCGGCCGAGTAATTGCTCATAGTCCTGCTCGATGCGGGAATGCCAGTCTTCGACGTTACGTTTGTAATCCGCAGGATCTTTCGACCGTGCCGGCATCTTGAATTCGACGAGACGATAGTTTTTGCGTTTGATGTAACGTTCGCAAATATCGAGGCGAAGCTTTTGCAGATCTGCCCTCTCCGCGCCCTTGTCCGGAACGAAAAACACATCCACCCGATTGAGCGCATCGATCGCCTGGACGGTCAGGTAATCGGGATTGCCGGGGCCGATGCCGATAATCAGAACCTTGCGCATGCTATGCTTCCGTATGGCCGGCGTTCAGCCGAACTGGACGGTGTCCAGCATAGCGGGCCCGGATGAAAGCTTGAAATATGGAAACGGCAGTCAGACGTTTGGCCTGCGGGCGCTGCGGCACGCAATTCAGTTGCGGGCGGCATAATCCGGCGGGCTGCTGGTGCGCCGCCGAATCCTACCGCCTGCCAATGCCGCCGCCGGCGGAAGCCGGCGGGTTCGAGGACTGTCTTTGCCCCTCCTGCCTGCGGTTGGTGGCGCAGATGCTGGTCAGGGCCGCGACATCATCCGTTTGACGCGGATGCCGGCGGTGAACCTTCGCCGATGATCGCTTGCAGCGCTTTTAGCCCGTCGGTAAGCGCTGCCGGACCGGGTTGAAGGATTAGCGACGACTTTATCTCGTGCAGCGCGCCACGCTGCACCGCCGGCAGGCGCTCGAAGCCCGGTCGAGCCGCGACCTTTTCCGGCCGAAATTTCTTGCCGCACCATGAGCCGATGATGATGTCCGGCGCACGGCCGATCACATCGTCCGCCACGACAATGCGCTCCTTGGCCGACTTGCATGACGCACGGTCGGCGAAAATATCGACACCGCCCGCAACCTCGACCAGTTCCGAAACCCAGCCAATGCCGGAGATCATCGGATCGTCCCATTCCTCGAAATAGACTTTCGGCCGGCGCAGCAAACGGGCGGCGCGTTCACGCGCAGTATCGACGGCGCCCGCCAGATCGCCGGCGAGCCGATTGGCCCGCTCACCGACGCCGATCAGGGCGCCGAGCGTACGGATCATATTGAGAATCTGCGCGATGCTGCGCTGATTGAAGGCATGTACATCGATGCCGGCGCGAATGAGCGTCGCGGCAATGTCAGCTTGCAGGTCGGAGAAGGTCAGCACGAGGTCCGGCTTGGGCGCGAGGATTTTCGGGATATCGGCGGAGGTGAACGCCGACACGCGCGGCTTCTCGCGCCGCGCTCGCGCCGGGCGCACCACATAGCCGGAAATGCCGACGATGCGATCCTCTTCCCCGAGGAGATAGAGCGTCTCGACGGTTTCTTCGGTCAGGCAAACAATGCGCTCGGGCGGGAACACGGACCTCTCCGGCCAATCGATAGCCGGATGTTACATCACGCGGCGCGCTTCGCGCTGTCTTTTAGAAGTCCAAGCCGGTCGAGGCTCACTCCGCTGGCGACGATCGCCTCCTCGGCCGAGCGCGGCGCCCAGTCCAACAGGCGCCGAGCCTTGTCGCTGGTCGCATTCCTGACCTTGTCGAGTTCGAAAACGATCTGCCGTACCGACGGATCGGCCATGGCGACCAAGCGCACCAGCCAGCTTGGCACGCTCCTGGTCGGGACGCGGCTTGCCACGGGACCCATACGGGACTTGAGCACGCGCGCGATCTCCGCCACCGACATGAAGTCGGCGGCGACGGCGAGGAACCGCTCGCCCTTGGCGGCAGGATTCGTCATCGCGCGGACATGCAGATCGGCGACGTCGCGGACATCGACGACACCGAACTGCAACCGGGGCAGTCCGGGCAGCGCGCCATCCAGCAGCCGCTGCGTCAAGATGATCGACGTGGAGAAATCGGGTCCGAGGACTGGCCCAAAAACGGCCACCGGGTTGATAACCGAGAGTTCGAGCCCGCCTTCGCGGGCGACGAAATCCCAGGCGGCGCGCTCGGCGATGGTCTTCGATTTCGGATAGGCGCCAACGTGGGGGCGGTCGAGATTGGTCCAATCCCTCTCATCGAATGGTGTCGTCCGCGGCGGATGCCCATAGCCAATGGCGGCGAATGAAGACGTCATCACCACCCGCTTGACGCCGCCGTCGCGAGCGGCGCGAAGCACGCGTAGCGCGCCCTCGCGGGCGGGCACGATCAGATCGTCCTCATGTCTGGGAACGCCGAGCGGAAACGGCGAAGCGACGTGTAGCACGAAGTCACAACCGGCGGCAGCCTCCCGCCAGCCGGCGTCGTTCTCCAGATCGGCGGCGATGAAGCTCAGTCGTTCGCCAGCATCGACGCCGCCCGCTTTGAGCATGGCGCGAACATCGGGTTCGCGCGTGAGACTGCGCACCGTCGTGCGCACGGTATGCCTGTCGGCCAACAACCGGATGATGCAGTAGCTGCCGATAAAGCCCGAACCGCCAGTTACCAGGACCGTGCTCACTGCCGCCTCCGCATGTTGTTGCGAGCGATATATGCCGCTGTGCCCAAACGAAAAGGCCGCCAAATGGCGGCCTTCGCGTCGTCTGTTCGCAGTATTGTTTCTATTCGACCGCCGGCAACGCCGCCGGTTCGGCCGCAGCCCTTGCAGCCGCCTCCTTCTCGCGTTCGGCGAGAATGAGCTGATCGCGTTTGACCGCGACCTCGCGGATCTTGTTCATCATGGCGCCGGTCCCGGCCGGGATCAACCGTCCGACGATGACGTTTTCCTTGAGACCGTCGAGCGTGTCGGCCTTGCCGCTGACCGCTGCTTCGGTGAGCACGCGCGTGGTCTCCTGGAACGACGCCGCCGAAATGAACGAACGCGTTTGCAGCGAGGCCTTGGTAATGCCAAGCAGCACGGGATGCGCGGTCGCCGGCTTTTTGCCTTCGGCCACAAAGCGGGCGTTGACTTCGTCGAACTCGACCTTGTCGGTCTGATCGCCCTTGATCAGGTCGGTCTCGCCCGAGTCGTCGATCTCCACCTTCTGCAACATCTGGCGCACAATCACTTCGATGTGCTTGTCGTTGATGGCGACGCCTTGCAGCCGATAGACGTCCTGGATCTCGTTGACCAGGTAACCGGCAAGCTCCTCGACGCCTTTGATGGCCAGGATGTCGTGCGGCGCCGGGTTGCCTTCGACAATGAAGTCGCCCTTCTCGATGACGTCGCCATCCTGCAAGTGGATGTGCTTGCCCTTGGCGACGAGATACTCCCGCGCCTCTTCGCTCTTGTCGTTCGGCTCGATGGTGATCCGCCGCTTGTTCTTATAGTCGCGACCGAAACGCACCGTGCCGGAGATTTCGGCGATGACCGCCGCCTCTTTCGGTCGCCGCGCTTCGAACAGCTCGGCAACGCGCGGCAGACCGCCGGTGATGTCGCGTGTCTTGGCGCTTTCGGTCGGGATGCGCGCGATGACGTCGCCCGCCTTCATTTTGGAGCCGGGATCGACCGAGATGACGGCGTCAACCGCCAGCAGGTAACGAGCATCACTGCCACGGCTCAATTTGAGGATCTTGCCATCCTTGCCCTTGACGACCAGCGCCGGACGCAAGTCCTGCTGGCCGCGGGCGGAGCCCGACCGCCAATCGATCACCACGCGCTTGGCAATACCGGTCGATTCGTCGAGGGTCTCGCTTATCGACTGACCTTCGACCAGATCCTCGAAGCCGATCGAGCCCTCAACTTCGGTCATGATCGGCCGCGTGTATGGATCCCACTCCGCGATCCGCTGGCCGCGCATGATGTGCTGGCCGTCCTCGACTTTCAGCCGCGCACCATACTGGATGCGGTGCACCGCCCGTTCGGTTCCATCCGGATCGGCGACCGCAACAATCAGGTTGCGGCTCATCACGATCTGATCGCCTTCCGAATTGCGGACGACGTTCTTATTCTTGATCTTGATGGCGCCCTCGAAGTTCGATTCGATGAACGATTGTTCCGAGATCTGGGCCGCACCGCCGATGTGGAACGTACGCATGGTCAGCTGCGTGCCCGGCTCGCCGATCGATTGAGCGGCAATAACGCCGACCGCCTCGCCCATGTTGACCGGTGTACCGCGGGCGAGATCTCGCCCGTAGCATTTGCCGCAGCAGCCGCTGATGGTCTCGCAGGTGAGGACCGAACGGAGTTTTATCTCCTGCACACCGGAATTGACGAGCTTCTCGACATGCGACTCTTCGAGCAGCGTGCCATTCGGCGCCAACACTTCGTTGCCGGCCGGATCGCGCACGTCCTCGGCCGTTGTGCGACCGAGGATACGGCTCGCCAACGAGGCGACGACCGTGCCGGCATCGATGATGGCGCGCACTTTGATGCCGCGCGAAGTTCCGCAATCATACTGGGTGATGATGCAGTCCTGTGCGACGTCGACCAGCCGCCGGGTCAGATAACCGGAGTTGGCCGTCTTGAGCGCGGTATCGGCAAGGCCTTTGCGAGCGCCGTGCGTCGAGTTGAAGTACTCGAGCACCGAGAGCCCCTCCTTGAAGTTGGAGATGATCGGGCTCTCGATGATCTCACCGGACGGCTTGGCCATCAGGCCGCGCATGCCGGCGAGCTGACGCATCTGTGCCGGCGAGCCGCGCGCACCGGAATGCGCCATCATGTAGATCGAATTGACTTGGGCTTCGGCGCCTTTCTCGGTCGCCGGCTGCATCGCCGAGATTTCCTTCATCATCGCGTCGGCGATCTTCTCGGTGCACTTCGACCAGACGTCGACGACCTTGTTGTACTTTTCACCTTGGGTGATCAGGCCGTCATTGTATTGCTGTTCGAAATCCTTGACTTGCCCGCGGGTGTCTTCGACGATTTTACCCTTGGTGCGCGGCACCACCATGTCGTCCTTGCCGAACGAGATGCCGGCCTTGAACGCGTGATGGAAGCCGAGCGCCATCACGCGGTCGCAAAAGATGACGGTCTCCTTTTGCCCGCAGTGGCGATAGACGGTGTCGATCATCGAGGAGATTTCGCGCTTCGTCATCAGCTTGTTGACGAGGTCGAACGGAACCTTGCCATGCTTCGGCAGCACTTCGCTGAGTATGGCGCGACCCGGCGTCGTTTCGAACCACTTGCGCAGCGGCTTGCCTTCCTCGTCGATGCCCTCCCAACGATATTTGATCTTGGAGTGCAGACCGACTGCCTTCTCATGCACCGCGTGCTCGATCTCGCTGATGTGGCGATAGAAGCCCTGCACGATGTTCTTCTTCTTGCGATCGCGCTCGATCTCTTTCTCCGAAAACAGTTCGAGCTTCCACTGGCCGGGCCCGCTGTCGGTCATCAGCGACAGGTAATAGAGGCCAAGCACGATATCCTGCGACGGCACGATGATCGGCGAACCGTTGGCCGGATGCAGGATGTTGTTGGTCGACATCATCAGGACGCGCGCTTCGAGCTGCGCCTCAAGCGATAGCGGCACGTGCACCGCCATCTGGTCACCGTCGAAGTCGGCGTTGAATGCCGCGCAGACCAGCGGATGAAGCTGGATTGCCTTGCCTTCGATCAAAACCGGTTCGAATGCCTGAATACCGAGGCGATGCAGCGTCGGTGCGCGGTTGAGCAACACCGGATGCTCGCGGATCACCTCGTCGAGGATGTCCCAAACTTCCGGCTTTTCCTTCTCGACCAGCTTCTTCGCCTGCTTCACCGTCGTGGACAGACCCTTGGCGTCGAGCCGCGAATAAATAAACGGCTTGAACAATTCGAGCGCCATTTTCTTCGGCAGCCCGCACTGATGCAGCTTTAGTTCGGGACCGACGACGATGACCGAACGGCCGGAATAATCGACCCGCTTGCCGAGCAGGTTCTGACGGAACCGGCCTTGCTTGCCCTTGAGCATGTCGGCAAGCGACTTCAACGGCCGCTTGTTGGCGCCGGTGATGACCCGGCCACGGCGGCCGTTGTCAAACAGCGCGTCGACTGCCTCCTGCAGCATCCGCTTCTCGTTGCGGATGATAATGTCGGGCGCCCGCAGCTCGATGAGCCGCTTCAACCGGTTGTTGCGGTTGATAACGCGCCGGTAAAGGTCGTTGAGGTCGGACGTGGCGAAGCGGCCGCCATCGAGCGGAACCAGCGGGCGCAAGTCCGGCGGAATCACCGGCACGTGCGTCAGGATCATCCACTCCGGTTTGTTGCCGGACTGAGTGAACGCCTCGATCAGTTTCAAACGCTTGGCGAGCTTCTTCGGCTTGAGCTCCGAGGTCGATTCCGCAATCTCCACGCGGAGGTCGGCGGCCATCTTCTCCAGATCGAGCGCTTTGAGCATCTCGCGGATCGCTTCCGCGCCGATCATGGCGGTGAAGCTGTCGGCGCCGAACTCGTCCTGCGACTTGACGTAGTCCTCCTCGGAGAGGAGCTGACGGTCCTTGAGCGGCGTCAATCCGGGCTCAAGCACGACGTAGTATTCGAAATAGAGAATGCGCTCGAGGTCCTTGAGCGTCATATCGAGCAAAAGCCCGATGCGTGACGGCAACGACTTGAGGAACCAGATATGCGCGACCGGCGCGGCGAGCTCGATATGGCCCATGCGCTCGCGCCGCACCCGCGACAAGGTCACTTCGACCGAGCACTTTTCGCAGATGATGCCCTTGTACTTCATGCGCTTGTACTTGCCGCACAAGCACTCGTAGTCCTTGATCGGCCCGAAGATGCGCGCGCAGAACAGGCCGTCGCGCTCGGGCTTGAAGGTACGGTAGTTGATGGTCTCCGGCTTTTTGATCTCGCCGTACGACCATGATTGAATCTTCTCAGGGCTCGCGATCGAAATCCGGATCTGGTCGAAGACCTGAGCCGGCGCCTGCGGGCTGAAAAGATTCATGATCTCTTGGTTCATCGTCTTCTCCGCTTGCCGACCGTGTCGGCCGCTGTCGCTTGATCTCTGGCGGGCGCGGGACCGGCCCGCGCCCGATTTCGCGTCCTACTCGGCTGCCTCGGCGGCAGAGCCGCCGTCACCGCCACGCTGTTGCTTGGAATTGTACAAGTCGACGTTGAGGCCGAGCGAGCGCATTTCCTTGACCAGCACGTTGAACGATTCCGGGATGCCGGCTTCGAAAGTGTCCTCGCCCCGCACGATCGCCTCGTACACCTTGGTGCGGCCGGCGACGTCGTCCGACTTCACCGTCAGCATCTCCTGCAGCGTGTAGGCGGCGCCATAGGCCTCGAGCGCCCACACCTCCATTTCGCCGAAGCGCTGGCCGCCGAACTGCGCCTTGCCGCCCAGCGGCTGCTGGGTAACGAGGCTGTACGGGCCGATCGACCGGGCGTGGATCTTGTCGTCCACCAGGTGATGCAGCTTCAGCATATAGATGTGGCCGACCGTGACTTTGCGGTCGAACGTATCGCCGGTGCGCCCGTCGTAGAGGCTCACCTGTCCGGAATGATCGAGGCCGGCGAGGTCGAGCATGTGCTCGATGTCCGCCTCTTTCGCGCCGTCGAACACCGGCGTCGAGATCGGCACGCCGTGACGCAGATTGGTGCCGAGTTCGATCAATCCCTTTTCATCGAGCGACTTGATGGTCTCCTCGTCGCCGTAGACCTTCTTCAGCAACTCCTTGAGCGGCTTGGAGTCCTTCTTGCTGTTGTAGAGGTCGACCGCGCTGCCGATCTTCAAGCCGAGGCCGGCGCAAGCCCAGCCAAGGTGGGTCTCTAGGATTTGTCCGACATTCATGCGGCTCGGCACGCCGAGTGGGTTGAGCACGATGTCAACCGCGGTACCGTCGGCGAGGAAAGGCATGTCCTCAAGTGGCACGATCTTCGACACCACGCCCTTGTTGCCGTGACGGCCGGCCATCTTGTCGCCGGGCTGGATTTTGCGCTTCACGGCGACGAAGACCTTGACCATCTTCATGACGCCGGGCGGCAATTCGTCACCGCGCTGCAGCTTCTCGACTTTGTCGAGGAAGCGCTGTTCCAGCCGCTTCTTCGATTCGTCGTACTGCTTACGGATGGCTTCGATTTCCGCCATGACTTTGTCGTTGGGCGAAGCGAACAGCCACCATTGCGAGCGCGGATACTCATCGAGCACCGAGCGCGTGATCTTGGTGTCCTTCTTGAAGCCCTTCGGCCCGGCAATGCCCTGACGGCCCTCCAGCAACTCGGCCAGACGACCGTATACGTTGCGGTCGAGGATCGCCTGCTCGTCGTCGCGGTCCTTGGCGAGCCGTTCGATCTCTTCACGCTCGATGGCGAGCGCGCGCTCGTCCTTGTCGACGCCGTGGCGGTTGAACACGCGCACTTCGACGACGGTGCCCTGCACGCCGGGTGGCACCCGCAACGAGGTGTCGCGCACGTCGGAGGCCTTCTCGCCGAAGATGGCGCGCAGGAGTTTCTCCTCCGGCGTCATCGGGCTTTCACCCTTCGGCGTGATCTTGCCGCACAGGATATCGCCGGCACGCACTTCCGCGCCGATATAAACGATACCGGCCTCGTCGAGATTCTTCAGCGTCTCTTCCGAGACGTTGGGAATATCGCGCGTGATTTCTTCCGGCCCGAGCTTGGTGTCGCGCGCCATCACTTCGAATTCTTCGATATGGATCGAAGTGAAGACGTCGTCCTTGACGATTCGCTCGGAGAGGAGGATCGAGTCTTCGAAGTTGTAGCCGTTCCACGGCATGAACGCGACCAGCACGTTCCTGCCGAGCGCGAGCTCGCCGAGATCGGTCGACGGACCGTCGGCGATAATGTCGCCCTTCTTCACCTGATCGCCGACCTTCACCAGCGGACGCTGATTGATGCAGGTGTTCTGGTTCGAGCGCTGGAACTTCATCAGCCGATAGATGTCGACGCCCGGCTTGGTCGGATCCGACTCGTCGGTGGCGCGGATGACGATACGGGTGGCGTCGACCTGATCGACGCTACCGGTACGGCGCGCGGCGATGGCCGCGCCCGAGTCACGCGCGACCACGCCCTCCATGCCGGTGCCGACGAACGGCGCCTCGGCATGAACGAGCGGCACCGCCTGGCGCTGCATGTTGGAGCCCATGAGCGCGCGGTTGGCGTCATCGTTCTCGAGGAACGGAATGAGCGCCGCCGCCACCGAAACCAGTTGTTTCGGCGACACGTCCATGAAGTCCACCTTGTCGGGCGGAATGAGCTGCACGTCGCCGGAGTGGCGCACGACCACGAGATCGTCGGTAAAGCGTCCGCGCCCGTCGATGACGGAGTTGGCCTGCGCGACCGTGTAGCGGCCTTCCTCCATTGCCGAGAGATAGATCACCTCGTCGGTAACGCGGCCGTCTTTCACCTTGCGATACGGTGTTTCGACGAAGCCGTATTTATTCACGCGCGCATAAGTCGCCAGCGAGTTGATCAGGCCGATATTCGGTCCTTCCGGCGTCTCGATCGGACAGATCCGCCCGTAATGGGTCGGATGCACGTCGCGCACCTCGAAGCCGGCCCTTTCGCGCGTCAGACCGCCTGGTCCGAGCGCGGAAAGACGCCGCTTGTGAGTGATCTCCGACAGCGGGTTGGTCTGGTCCATGAACTGCGACAGCTGCGACGAACCGAAAAATTCCCGCACTGCCGCGGCTGCCGGCTTGGCATTGATCAGGTCCTGCGGCATCACCGTGTCGATATCGACCGACGACATCCGCTCCTTGATCGCGCGCTCCATGCGCAGCAAACCGATGCGATACTGGTTCTCCATCAACTCGCCGACCGAGCGCACCCGGCGGTTGCCGAGATGGTCGATGTCGTCGATTTCGCCTTTGCCGTCGCGCAGATCGACGAGGGTGCGGATCACCGCGAGGATGTCCTCCTTGCGCAGGATGCGCACGGTGTCTTCGGCATCGAGATCGAGCCGCATGTTCATCTTGACGCGGCCCACCGCGGAAAGATCGTAGCGCTCCGAATCGAAGAACAACGACTGGAACATGTTTTGCGCCGTATCGATGGTCGGCGGCTCGCCCGGACGCATGACGCGATAAACGTCGAACAGCGCTTCTTCACGCGTCATGTTCTTGTCGATGGCGAGCGTATTGCGGATGTAGGCGCCGACGTTGACGTGATCGATGTTCAGGAGCGGCAGCTCCTTGTAACCGAAGTCGATCAGCGCCTTCAGCGGCGTCTTGCCAACGGCAATGTCCCAATCGCCGTCTTTTCGTTCGGTGCCGGCGATCTCCTCGCCGGCTTCCGCAAAAATCTCGCCGGTCTTCGGGTTGACGAGATCCTCGGCGAGGTAATGACCGATGAGCTCGGCATCGCTGAGCCGCAGCGCCTTGAGGCCCTTCTCGGCGAGCTGGCGCGCCTGACGCACCGTGAGCTTTTTGCCGGCTTCGAGCACGACTTTGCCGGTATCGGCATCGATGAGATCGTTGATCGCCTTGTAGCCGCGCAGCCGGTTGGCATCGAACGGTACGCGCCAGCCTTCCTTGACGCGCTTGTAAGGCACTTGCTTATAGAAAGTGTTGAGGATCTCCTCCCCTGACATGCCCAGCGCGTAGAGGAGCGATGTCACCGGAATTTTGCGGCGGCGATCGACGCGCGCATAGACGATGTCCTTGGCGTCGAACTCGATGTCGAGCCAGGAACCGCGATACGGAATGATACGGGCGGCAAACAACAGCTTGCCCGACGAATGGGTCTTGCCTTTGTCGTGGTCGAAGAACACGCCGGGCGAACGGTGCATCTGCGAGACGATGACGCGCTCGGTGCCGTTGACGATGAAGGTGCCGTTGTTGGTCATGAGCGGAATGTCGCCCATGTAGACATCCTGTTCTTTGATGTCCTTGACCGACTTGGCGCCGGTTTCCTCGTCGATATCGAATACGATCAGCCGCAAGGTCACTTTGAGCGGCGCGGCGTAGGTCATGCCGCGCTGACGGCATTCGTCGACGTCGTATTTCGGTCCTTCGAATTCGTATTTGACGAATTCGAGCATCGAGGTGTTGGAGAAGTCGGAAATCGGGAAGACCGACTTGAATACGGCTTGCAGGCCCTCGTTGGGCCGGCCGCCTTGCGGCTCCACCACCAGCAGGAATTGGTCGTAAGATGCCTTCTGAACCTCAATGAGGTTCGGCATCTCCGCGACTTCCTCGATTTTTCCGAAAAACTTCCTTACGCGCTTCCGACCGATAAAAGTCTGCGCCATCATGTCCTCTCGCTCAATCGATCCATCAGGCCTGAATCATCGGATTCAGGCCTGCGCCCGCGCCGCTTGGCCCAGGCTATCGAGGCGATCAAGGCGACTCTCCAGATGGCCGCAATCCATCGCGACCGTCGGGACAGGCGTCAAACCACCCTATTTTCCGCGATTCGGCACCAAAGTCCGAATCTTCTAATACGCGCGCCGCCGGCGACATTTGGCGGTGATTTCGCGACCAAGTCCCGAATTCACCGATTTCCACCGTGCCCAGGTCGATTTTCACGCCCAGTCACGGCCAAAACTCACCCACGCCTGAATTCCCCGGGTCTCGCTCCGCGCGCCCGGGGACCTCGCTTAAGTAAGCACTGCTTACTTAAGCTCAACCTTCGCACCGACCTTTTCGAGGGTCGCCTTGATCTTGGCGGCCTCGTCCTTGTTGACGCCTTCCTTGACCGGCTTGGGCGCGCCTTCGACCAGGTCCTTGGCCTCCTTGAGGCCGAGCCCGGTCACGGCGCGCACTTCCTTGATGACCTCGATCTTCTTGTCGCCGACAGCAGTGAGAACCACCGTAAATTCGGTCTGCTCTTCGGCAGGCGCCGCACCGGCACCAGCGGCGGGTCCGGCCGCAACCGCAACTGCGGCGGCAGCGGAAACGCCCCACTTCTCTTCCAGCATTTTGGCGAGGTCGGCAGCTTCCAGCACCGTGAGGTGGGAGAGCTCATCAACGATTTTCTGCAGATCAGCCATGACTCATTGTCCTTCGGTTCAAACCTTCGAGTGGAAACGGCTTTAGGCGGCCGCTTCCTCCCCGCTCTTGGCGGCGTAAGCCGCGACAACGCGTGCGACCTTGGCGGCAGGGGCATTCACCACCTGCGCAATCTTGGTCGCCGGCGCCACGATCAGGCCGATGATCTTGGCCCGTAACTCGTCGAGCGAGGGAAGCGCTGCAAGCGCCTTGACCCCGTTCAGGTCGAGCGTGGTCTTACCCATCGCTCCGCCAAGGATCACGAACCGTTCGTGGGTCTTGGCGAAATCGACCGCCACTTTCGGGGCCGCGATCGGATCGCCAGAATAGGCGATCAAAGCCGGACCATTCAGAAGCGGACCGATTGAAGCGACGTCGCTGCCTTCGAGAGCGATTTTGGCCAAGCGGTTCTTCGCGACTTTGACGCTTGCGCCCGCCTGCCTCATCTGCCGTCGCAGAAGTTGCATCTGGGCGACCGTCAGGCCGGAATAATGAGCAACGACGACGACCTTGGTGGCCTTGAACAGTTCACCAAGGGTGCTGACGAGCTCGCTTTTTGCCGCGCGATCCAACGGAACTCTCTCCGGTTGGCGGTCATCCTTGCGGAAGCCGCCGGGGTTGATGCCACCGCCCGGATTGGTCCGGACAGCCCTTACACACACCTGCCCCCCGGCATGAGCTTCCGCTCCGCCGGGCCGTCGAGGTCAGAACCGAAGGGCAATTTGCCCTACGTCTTCACCCGTCTATGCTGGTCCACCAGTAGGCGGATTAAGCCGTTTCCGGCACCTGCGGTCTCGGACAGGACCCGTTCCCTACTCACCGCTAAGCTTCTCCATCTCTTAGAAAATCCACGAAGGATCGATCTAAGAGCGGCCTCGCTTTCGCAGGTTTTGAGGAGCGAATAAGATCGCACCGACAAACCGGGCCGGCACGCCCATCGGCGGCTTTTAGCCCCTTCCGGTGGTTTTGCCAAGCCTGGAAACGCCAGCCTGTGAAGGCCAAGCTTGCAAACGCTAAGGCCGTAAAGCCAAGTCGGTAACTTCGCATGGGTGGGAGGCATTCAAATGACTGAAGCCAAAGGCTTGTTCACCGACGGCGCGGCTTACGACCAGTTGGCGCGCCGCTTCACACGCCCCGCCGGCGAAGTCTTCCTCGATTGGCTGGCGCTGCCCGCGAATTTGGACTGGATCGACGTCGGCTGCGGCACCGGCGCCTTCACCCAGCTTGTGCTCGATCGCTGCGCACCCAAGCGCGTCAGCGCCATCGACCCTTCCGCCGAACAGATCGCCTATGCGCGCACGACGGCGGCGGCAAAGCGCGTCGACTTCCAAGCCGGCGATGCGCAAGCGCTGCCGTTCGGCAACGCCGCGTTCGATGCCGGCACGATGGCGCTTGTGATCAGTTTCGTTCCCGATCCCGACAAGGCGGTCGCCGAACTCAAGCGCGTTACTCGGCCCGGCGGCACGATCGGCGCGTATATGTGGGATTTCCTCAACAAGGGATCGCCGCGCCAGCACCTGGGCGATGCCGTCAAGCGCGTCGGCGTCGCGGTTCAACAGCTGCCCGGTTACGCGCATTCGCGGATGGAGGCGATGGAAGGCTTTTTCAAATCGGCCGGACTTGCCGACATCGCAACGCGCATCATCGAATTGGAGGTCGCTTACGACAATTTCGACGAGTACTGGACGCAACAAACCGCACTGGCGAGCGGTGCGGCAGCGAATATCCGCAGCATGTCGGCGCCGGACGTCGAGCGTTTGAAGGCGGACCTGCGCGCGAACCTGCCCAAGGATAAAACGGGTCGCATTACATACAGGGTGAAAGCCAACGCCGTGAAAGGCCGCATACTGGGATAAGCGCACCAGGACTTCAGCGCACCAGCGCTTCCGATGCGGCAAACAAAGGGCGCGCAGACAACGCCCGCGCGCCCTGACATGACGTTTGATTTTAGCGACCTATGACGGGAACAAGCTTCCCGGCTCGACCTTCACACCGGGACCTTGCGTCGACGAAATCGCCACGCGGTTGATAAAGTGACCCTTGGCGCCTTGCGGCCGCGACTTTTGAACCGCATCGGCCAGCGCGCGGATATTCTCGATCAGTTTTTCCACGCTGAACGAGGCTTTGCCGATCCCGGCCTGCACGATCCCGGCTTTCTCGGCCCGGAACTCGACCGAACCGCCTTTGGCTCCCTTCACCGCGTTAGCGATGTCCATGGTTACGGTGCCGACCTTCGGGTTCGGCATCAACCCGCGCGGGCCGAGGACTTTGCCGAGCCGGCCGACCAGCGGCATCAGATCGGGCGTGGCGACCACGCGATCAAAATCGATCGTGCCGCCTTGCACCTTCTCAACCAGATCTTCGGCGCCAACCACGTCGGCGCCGGCCGCCTTTGCCTCGTCGGCCTTCTGGCCACGCGCGAACACGGCGACCCGCACCGAGCGGCCGGAGCCGTTCGGCAGGTTGACGACACCGCGCACCGTTTGGTCGGCGTGACGCGGATCGATGCCGAGATTCATCGCCACTTCGATGGTCTCGTCGAATTTCGCCTTGGCGCGTTCCTTGACCATCTTCACCGCTTCATCGAGCGGATAGAGCTTTTCGCGATCGACGCCTTCTCGCGCCGAACGTGCGCGTTTGCCAATGCTCATCACTTCACCTCCAGTCCCATCGAGCGGGCGGAACCCTCGATCATGCGCATGGCGGATTCGATGGTGTCGCAGTTCAAATCTTTCATTTTTTGCTCGGCGATTTCGCGGACCTGCGCCTTCGTTACCGAGCCCGCGATGTCGCGGCCCGGCGCTTTCGAGCCGCTTTCCAGCTTGGCCGCTTTTTTGAGAAAGTGCGACACCGGCGGCGTACGCAACTCAAATGAAAACGAGCGGTCGGCATAGACCGTGATCGTGACCGGGATCGGTGTGCCCTTTTCCAGCTTCTGGGTCTGCGCGTTGAACGCCTTGCAGAACTCCATGATGTTGAGGCCGCGCTGGCCGAGCGCAGGACCGATCGGCGGCGACGGATTGGCCGCCCCCGCCGGCACCTGCAATTTGACATAGCCGGTAATTTTCTTCGCCATTCTTTACTCCATTAGTGGTGCGGATCTTGACGGCTGGCGGCCGCCTCACCTCCCACGCCTTGCAAACCCCGCTTATAGCTTTTCCACCTGCCCGAATTCCAGCTCCACCGGTGTGGCGCGGCCGAAAATCGACACCGCCACTTTGAGGCGGGAACGGCCCTCGTCCACTTCCTCTACCGTGCCGTTGAAAGAGGCGAACGGACCATCCGAGACGCGGACCTGCTCGCCGACCTCGAAGGAGATCGAGGGTTTCGGCCGCTCGATACCTTCCTGCACCTGCTGGATGATGCGCTGCGCCTCCGCTTCCGACAGCGGCATCGGCTTGTTATCGGAGCCGAGGAAGCCGGTCACCTTGGGCGTGTTTTTGATCAGGTGATAGGCATCGTCGGTCATCTCCATCTTCACCAGCACGTAGCCAGGGAAGAATTTGCGCTCGGCGTCGACTTTGCGCCCGCGCCGCACCTCGACGACCTTTTCCTTGGGGACGAGGATTTCCTCGAACAGACTGGCAAGACCACGCTGCTTCGCCTGCTCGCGAATGGAGTCGGCGACTTTATTCTCGAAGTTCGAATAAGCGTGGACGGCGTACCACCGGCTGGTCATGGCATGGATTCCGGGATCATGAATGTAATGCACGAATAAAAGCCGCTCACGAGTTGATACCGAGCAGGAAACCGACGCCGAGCCGCATGATCTGGTCGGCCAGTAGGAAAAAAATCGACGCGATAAAGACCATCACGAACACCATCATAGTGGTGACCGTTGTCTCCTTGCGCGTCGGCCAGGTGACTTTCTGCGCCTCGGCACGCACTTCCTGCAGGAACTTGAATGGTTCGAACTTGGCCATTGCTCGTCCAAAATAGTCATTCCCCGCCCACTTTTCAGGAAGCAGACCGGCAGAGCCGTCCTTTTTGGGGAAATGTTCGCCGCGGAAGTCCGATCATCGGGCCGCTGACGATGCGGAATTCCTACTGCCCGCGGGCCAAATCGTCAAGCAAGGAAACGAGGCCAAGCTTGAAAGGAAGCCAGCCTTGAAACGGGCCAGACTTAAAAGGAGGCGAGGCCAGCTTTGGCGGGAGTTTAAGGAAGCGAGGCCAGATTTGGCAGGAGTGGAGGGAGTCGAACCCCCAACCCCCGGTTTTGGAGACCGGTGCTCTAGCCAGTTGAGCTACACTCCTACGCGGCGCTTCATGCCCTCCCCAATGCGGCGAGGCAAGGGTCGGTTGGGTCGGCCAACCCAAGCGCCGAAGGCGCGCAGGTTGGAGCGGGTGAAGGGAATCGAACCCTCGTCATAAGCTTGGAAAGCTTCTGCTCTACCATTGAGCTACACCCGCGCCGGCGCAAGCGCACCGACCAACAAGGTACACATTATATAAATTTTCGGCGTTCACTGGAAAAACCGTTGGTTTTTCGAGACGACGCGCCCCGGCCGGCGTGCCGCCGATGCCCGCCTGGCAAATTTGCATTCGCGCTTCCCCTCAGGGGCAAGTTTCAGCGAGCGCGGCAGGATTTGGTTAATGGCTTTTGCAGATGACGCCGGCGGACCCGACCTTCGACGATCGAAGTAAGCATTTTCTAGCGAATTCGGCCTAGAAGCGCTGGATTGGAGCGGCGCGCCATGCCCAAATCTCGTCTCGGAATGATACGACCCCGCCGGCTGTGGACGCGTATCGGCGCGTTCGGAACCGACCGGCGGGGAAATACGGCAATCATTTTTGCACTTGCCGCCCTTCCGCTGGTCAGCGCCGTTGGCTGCGTCGTCGACTATTCGATGGCATCGGCGATCCAGACCAAGTTGCAAGCCGCCGCCGACGCGGCGACATTGGCTAGCATCTCAAACAACTCGCCGATCGTCACCACCGCCAAGAGTATGACCGGCAGCGGAACCGTGTCGGGCAGCACCACCTATTTGCAGAATTTCTATAGCACGGAAACCAGCGCGTTTTCGGGCGTCACTTATAGCGGCAGCGTCACCAAGAGCGGGCAGATACTGTCTGCGACGATGACGTTTTCCGAACAGGTGCCCACCTCTTTTATGAAAATCCTGGGCTACTCAAACATCACCGTGTCGGGCACGTCGAAGGCCAGCTACAGCCTGCCGGTTTACATCAATTTCTATCTGATGCTCGACGTCTCCGGGTCGATGAGCTTTCCGTCGACTTCCGCGGAGCAAGCCAGGTTGATGGCGGTCAATCCCGACGATTATGCGATCTATCCGGGCGGCTGCACGTTTGCCTGTCATTTCAGCGCTCAGGGGAGTTGCCCGCAAACGGGAAGCCAAGCGGCAGGACCGATCCCGGCCGTGGGTCACAGTTACAGCGGCTACGTCCCCAACCCCAGCCCGGGCGGATATTGCCAAGGCTTTATCATTTCACGCCTGGGAACCACACCGACGTCGTTTGCAAGCGGCACGACCAATAAAACCAACGGAGGCTCGGTCAACTGGACCAACACGCCGGTCTCAACCTGCTCGACTGCGGGAACGTCGTCGTGCATTCAATTGCGCGCTGACGCGGTGGGTTACGCCGTTACCGCGCTATTGTCCCAGGCCTCGACGACCGAGGCCAATGATGCGATCTCGAACCAGTTCCAGGTCGGTCTGTTTCCGTTTATCCAAAATCTCTGTACTGCCAGTGCCGGAAGCAGCAATTCCTGCGCCGTCGGTCTGACCACCAGCCTCACCGGCAGCACGATCACCACCTTCGCTCAGCAGTTGGCGAGCCTGTTGGATACCGGCACAAACGCGACGCTCGGATCGGGCGGCACGCATTTCGAGAACGCGCTGAGTGGCATGAATAGCTTCATCACGTCGGTCGGCACCGGCTCGGGCTCATCCAACGCGCTGCCCTATGTCTTCATCATCACCGACGGCTCGCAGAATTATCAGACCCAATCAGGCGGAAACTGGAGTTCGCAAAATTGGAACGCCAACGCCAGCGTCCCTTACAACAATTCCGCGACGGTGATGCCGCCTAACAGCGAGGACAGCAGCGATTATTGCGGCACCATGAAGAGCCGCGGCATCACGGTCGCCGTTCTCTACATTCCCTATGAAACCATCCAGAATGCGACCACTGTCTTTAACAACGAAGACGGCTACGCCAACAACAACATCGCCAACATTCCGACGGCGCTGACCAATTGCGCTTCGTCCGGCTTCTTCTACACCGCGAGCACGCCGACCGACATCCAGAACGCGCTGGTGACCATGTTCAACCAGGCGGTCAGCACGGCGCATATTTCGCAGTAGCTTATTTCCCCGCGGCAACCGGCGGATCAATCTCCGCCCTCGGGCGCGTGCTCATAAATCCGCGTTGGCCGCCAGCCTGAAGTCTGCTTCGTGCCAGCAGGCGAAGTTCCAGCATTTAGACCATAGCCACGATGACGTGGGCCTGAATTTTGGCAGAAACCTCGCCGTGGCCATGTCGGTCCGCAATCGCGGATACGACGTATTCCGTTGCAGTTTCCAGTTTTCCGGCTTCTCTAGCCTCGATTTCGTTGCGAAGAAGGGTTCCCTGACAATATGCAACAGCGGGAATTCGCGGTGAGGATGCACGGCTTTGTTCGGCTCGCGTCTCGATCACCGCATCGGCGAAACCCGCTTTGTCCAGATCGCTACGGATCAGGGCCTTGTCGTAGTAGCCGTGCGGCGTGCGAGCCAGAAAGCGCGGCGGATCGTCCGGGAAAATCCGGGCGAGAGCATTCGTCACATCGTCCGCAAATACATTGTCCTCGATGCGGTCCCACACGCTGAATAAAAAATGTCCTCCGGGCTTCAGGACTCGCTTTGCTTCGCGGTAGGCGGCCGAGCGGTCGGGAAAGAACATCGCGCCGAACTGACAACAGACGAGATCGAAGACCGCGTTTTCAAACGGCAGCGCCATGGCATCGGCGTGGCCCCATGTGATGCGGCTGTCGGGGCCTTGGCGCGAAGCGGCGTAGTCGAGCATCGGCTGGTTGAGGTCGGTTACCGTATAGCCGGCGCCGGGGGCCAGTTTTGGCGCCAATGCACGGGTGACGACGCCGGTGCCCGCGGCGATTTCCAAAACGGTCCCGGGCGATAACGACGCGGCGCGTCGTGCAAAATCCGCGGCGTACGCCTCGAAAATCAATGGCACCATGTAGCGGTCGTAATTCTCCGGAACCGAGCCGGAGAACACTTTGTCAGTCTCCAACATGGCTTAACACCGTCACCCGTTTGATGCTCGCATGATTACCATGTGACTGTCCGCTCCCGATCAATTTCGACGCAGCTCAAAGCGAAGCGAGCCCTTCGCCGCAGGCGGCTTGCCGCGAAATCGAGGAAGAACCTCGTCTTTGTCAGCAGCACTTCTCGCCCGGCATTGCCACCGGTAGCCGTAAGGTGAACGAGCTTGAGATGCCCCTCGGACGGCTCCTGAGAACCGTATACCCGATAATGGCGGATTATCCTTCCCAATGGGACGCAGTATATTGTGGGAATGCCATACGGATTCCTCGACATCGCAGTGACGCCCAGCGTCCAAGCCGCGCAGGCCAAAATGGGCGCGGATCGCATCTGGCGAAACTTCAAGGGCCACCGCCAATTCGACCGTTTCACCGACAACGAGACCGCGTTCATCGCCCGGCGCGACGGCTTCTATCTGGCGAGCGTTTCAGAAACCGGCTGGCCTTACGTCCAGCACCGCGGCGGCCCCGTCGGTTTTCTCAAGCTGGTCGATGATCGGACGCTCACCTTTGCCGACTATCGCGGCAACCGCCAATACATCAGCACCGGCAACCTCGCGGCCGACGATCGAGTCTGTCTGTTCCTTATGGACTATCCTCATCGGTCCCGGCTCAAGATTTATGCTCACGTCGATATCCTCGCGCTTGATGATGACCCAGCCCTGACCGCGCTCGTCACCACGCCGGAATACGGAGCCAAGCTCGAACGCATTTTCCGGCTGCGCCTGGAAGCATTCGACTGGAATTGCCCGCAGCACATCGTGCCGCGCTTCACCGAGCAGGAAATCGCCGAGGCTGTTCGCCCGCTTCGCGACCGTCTGGCTCAGCTTGAAACCGAAAACGCCGAGCTTCGCTCTCGCCTCGCCAACCCGGGGAATTCCCAGTGAACGACCGCCGCTCTCCCCTTGCCACTGCAAGTTCGCAGATCGCCGGGAGCCGCTATGAGAGTGAGTTTTAAAAAAGGAAATTTTCGACTCAGCAGGTGCTGGGCACGCTGTTGTACACCACGCACGTGCTGATGCGCGGCACAGTGTAGATGCTGTCGGAAAGGGTGATCGGCCCGGTCAAGAAGGCGCCGAACATCGGCGTATAGGTGTAACTGACGGTGGCCAGAATCAAATAGCACGGATAGGTGCCGCCGCAGGTATTCTTACCGAAGTTGCTCGGCAAGCTGTAGGAGGCTCCTTGAGTCAGCGCAGTGCCGCCGACCGTGGCGCTCCAGCTGACCGTTGCCTTGGTGGCGGTGGTCGCCTTTATCTGCGAGATGACAATCGTGCTCGGCGTGTTCGAATACGGCGAAAAGATCGCCGTCGTCGCGGCGGTAATCCCCGACATGGTGGAGGTCGAGATGGCGGCATTGCCGATACCGTACTGATTGGTGATGGCGCCCAACGCATAACTCGCGGCTCGAGTTTTCATATAAATGACAATCGCGTTGCCGGCATCGAATGAGCCGAGGAACAACAGCAAAAGCACCGGCATAACCATCGCGAACTCGACCGCCGCGACGGCACGCGTCGAATCCACAAACCGGCGGAAGGTGCGCACAACGCTCAGCGTCATGTTCAATAAGGCTCCACCCGAAACGCGCTCACCCCCATCATTTCGGCGGCGCCATTTGGCAAATTGGAAAGTACAAACCCCAACGGTCCGCTCACCACCGACCACGGATAAACGAGTTGGACGACCATGACTTCACCCGGAGTACCCGGATTGTATGCAAATGACGTAACGGCGTTGCCGCCGTTGTAGAGCGCCGGCGCCGAGGTGTTGGCAGCGGAAAACGATGCGGCGTTCTGCACGACAAGAACCATGTTCGAGCAAGTGAACAGAGCGGACGGACACACCTTGCTGACGACCGTGCTGGCGCTCCAACCGCCGTTCTGGGCTTGCCCGGTCATAAAATAACGGCCGGCCTGCACGGCGGCGTTTTGCAAGGCCATCTGGGCAAACATAAAGATGCAGGTTTGAAACACAGCAATGAGCGTCGCCAGAAAAGCCGGCGCGATCAGGGCAAACTCGACGGCAGTGGCCCCATGTTGGGCTTTGCCGAAGCGAGACATACCCGCCACGCCGCGCCGCAAATATTTGGTCAGCTTTCCGGCCATGTTAAACAGGTTCGCTTCCTTGGCCGGGCCGAGCATTGTGGGAAATTTCAGATGCTCGCAGCAACTCATTATCGGCCCAGCGGGATTTCTGGTTATGCAGCCCCAACCAATAGATGGAAGGCATTGATTTTTCGTTGCCTCAACCGCAGAGCCGCAGCACCGTGATCGTTAATGGCTGGTTGCGCCGTTCGCAGAAAATAGGTGCCGGACCACTAGACGCGCTTATTGCTCGAGCACGAGCTTGCCGTCGGTGTATTCGAAATGGTGCAGCCGCGACAAAAACGAGAGGCCGAGGAGATTGTCGCTCAGCGCCCCCTCCGGCATGACCAACGCGGCCACGTCGTGGACCACCAGATCGCCAACTTCCACCCGCTTGAGCCGAGCGGGCGCAGCATGCACGGTACCGTTGGCGGTTCTGACTTCGGCGACGAACTCGCGCGGGGCCGGACGTATGCCGAGCCGGGCCGCGTCGCCCGCCGTCAACGCGATCACCGTCGCGCCGGTGTCGACCATAAAGTTGAGATAGCGGCCATCGATGCGAGCTTCGACCTCGAAATGGCCGCGACCGTCGCGCGGAACGACCACCGATCGCGAATTGGCGGGATTGCTCACGGCCGGCGACTGCGGATGCGCCGCCATCGCAAGAGGCGCGTGCGCATCGCCTAAATGCGCGGCATAGCGAGGAACGAGAATGCTCGCGGCAAGCGCAAGTCCGGCGAATGTGACGATGGAACGCATGAAATGGCCGCGTCGATTGCCGCCATTCGTACCTGCGAGCAGCCAACGCCTTGCTAATGGACGGCCGGCGGCGACCCAATTTGCCGCGCGATGGTCAGCCGGCGTTTACCGATTTCATTCGTATTTGAACGATTGGCCTGTTGCCGATCGCCTTACCCGCGCTTTACGGGTGACAGCGCAGCAATCCATTCCAGTCGCAGTAGCCGAAGCCGACGCGGCAACACCCGAACGACTGCGGCGAACAGGAATAGACCTGATATTGGAAGCCGCAATGGTCGGAGCAGTAAGCTCGGCCGGCGATGGCGTCGGTGGCGCAATGGTTGCGCAAGCGCCGCGGCAGCATCTGCGGTTCCTGCCAGTCGGCCTTGATAAGCGGAACAGCCATCGGCAGCCGGATCGCCGGCGACGCGGGACAAGCGCAAACCGTCGTCGCTAGGGCAATCAAAATCAACGCCAGAGTTTTCATGACACTCGCTCCCCGGGGCCGGCAATCGAAGGCGCGTCCGCTGCATTGGTGCGCAGCGGCCATTCGTCCTCCGTCTCCGTTCGTTGCCGGTGCGGCAATCGGACGACGAAGCGGGAGCCGTCACCTTCGCTGCTGGTGACTTCGATAACGCCGCCATGCAGCTCGACCGCCGTTTTCGCCAAATAGAGGCCGACGCCCGTTCCGACGATACCGGAGACATTGCTGCCACGGTAATAGCGTTCGAATAACCGGCCAAGATCGCCGGACGGAATGCCAATGCCACGGTCGGCGACCGCGACCACAGCCTGCTCGCCGACGATCCCGGCATCGACTTCAATCAGACCGCCGGCCGGCGAATATTTGACGGCGTTGGCGACCAGATTGCTGAACGCCTGAAACAACAGCTTGGCGTCGCCAACCACCGGCATTGACGCAGCATCGAACCGTTCGGCGAACCGTGCATTCGGCACCATCTCGCGGTGCAATTGGCAAACGTCCCGCAGCACTGCCGCGAGATCGGTTTTTTCGGCCTGGAAATAAAGTTCGGCGCCGCCGTCGGCGAGCCGTGCGGAATTGAGCAAATTGTCGATCAGGTGGGTCAACCGCAGCACGGCGGCGCGGATTTTTCCGGAGCGCTCGTCGATTTCCGAAATGTTGAGCGTGTTATTGGCTTTCATCAGGCGCCGGGCATGGCCGTCGATAATGGTCAAGGGCGTGCGAAATTCGTGCGATGCCATGGATATGAAATTGCGCTGAGCCAGCGCCAGGCGCTGCTCCTGCGCCAGCTGCTCTTCCAGCATGGCCGCCTGGCGACCAAGCATGTGCTGGCTGCGCATTAATTCGATGGCGTTGTTGCGAAACACGGTCGTTGCCTGTGCCATCTCGCCGATCTCATCGCGCCTTGCAGTCTCGGGGATGTCGATATCGGTGTTGTTGGCGGCAAGCGCCCGCATTCTGCCGGCGAGATGCAGCAGCGGAGCCGAAATCGACCGACTGATATGGATCAACGCCAACACCACCATCAGGCCGGCAAGCAGCATCGCGAGCAGAATGAGCCAAAACGCCTGCCGATAAGCGGAGCCAAGACGCTCGCTCGCAGCGGCCGCGGCGGCGACCACTTGATCGGTCAGACGGCCGAGCGTGTCGCTCGCCACGTCGTAGGCTGAACGCGATGCTCCGGTGTAGATCGCCAGCGCCTCCGCCTTACGGTCGGTGCGTGAAAGCGCGAGCATCCGATTGACGATCGTTCGATAGTCGGTCCAACGCATCTTGAATCGGTCGTACAGGCGCTCCTCCGCCGGTTGATGACGAATTTGTTCAAAACCGCGCTCCGCATTGGCAATGGAGCGGTCGAGCTCCTCCATCTGCCGCTCAGTGTCGGCGATCTCCGCCGGCTCCGACGACAATAGATTGCTGCCTTCGATGGCGCGGAAATCGGACGAGAAATTATTGAGGTCGCCAAGAACCCGCGTGTCCGGTAGCCAGACATCGGCAACGTCGGCGGAAAGCGCATTGAAGTTACTCAGGCGCCAGATGCTGAACAGGCCCAGCACCACCACCAACAGAAAAAATCCCAAAAACACCGCGGTGAGTTGAAACCGGATCGATTGCGGCTGTCGCATGAACAATGACCTGACCGGGCTAACGCCAACAACCGCGATACGCGCTTACCGCCCGGGCATTATGATACTTTATATATGCGCCGCGAAGAGGCAGAAACCGCAACGGGGTAAATCGCCTATGTTGCCGGGGTTGGCGCGACCGTCTCGCCCTGTCGATGGCGCCGGAGGCCCGAAGCCGCAATAAAGCCGATGACCGAAGCCCAAAAGAAGATTCTCTGCATCGAGGACGATCGCGAGACCGCCGCCCTGATCGCCGAGGAGCTCGTCGATCGCGGCTACGCGGTCACGCTCGCGCATGACGGACGCCAGGGGCTGACCGCCATTCTCAAGACCATGCCCGACCTGGTGCTGTCGGATATCAGCATGCCGCTGATGTCCGGTTTCGAGCTCCTGGAACGACTGATCGGACTCGCGCCGCGGTTCGCCAAGATGCCCTTTGTTTTTCTCACCGCGCTTACCGACCGCGACAACGAACTCAAGGGTCGACATTTGGGCGCGGACGATTATGTAACCAAGCCGATCGACTTCGAGGTGCTGGCCGCCATCATCGCGGCCCGGCTTGCCGGTGTCGCGCGCACCGGCCTGTGGCCGAAGGCCGTCGACCTCAACGACCGCGAGGTCGAGGTGCTGACCTGGGTCGCACGCGGCAAAACATCGGTCGAGATTGCCCAAATCATCGGCCTGACCAAGCGGACCATCGATTTCCACATCGACAATGCGCGGGGCAAGCTGGGCGCGGCGACGCGCAGCGAAGCGGTGATCAAAGCGTCGACCGGACGCCTGATCGAGCCGTAAATCCCGCCGCATCGACCTCAGAAGTGAATAATGAGGTCGCTCGCAGCGATGACCGCCCAATTCCTCGTCGGCGCGATACCGGCATTAACATTGCCGTTGAAGGCATTGTTGTCGATCGCTCTGTAATAGGCGAGCTCCGGGCGGATTTCGATCTGCGGCGACAACCAATGCTGCCAGCTCAGCGCCCAATCCGCGTAAGCGGTTGGCACGCCAGTCCGCTGCCCCTGCGGATCGTTGAAATATTCGGTCCGCAGCGAAAAATTATTCAGCTTATTGGGCGAATAGTTCAGATAAACGAGAAACGACTGCTCATCCGCCTGGCAGGTCAGCGGGGCGCCGGCGACGGCTGCGTTGCCGAACTGGCGCGGACCGGAGCACCAGGCGGCATTCGGCGCATTGAACGGAACGAACTGCGGACTGAACGGCGTGCCGCCGCCGGCGATGATGGCGTTGGCAGCGGCGCTGTTGAGATTCGGCACATTGTTCTCGTGGATATTCCAGGTCTCGAACGCGAAGTGCCAGTAGTCGTTGACCTTGTGATAGTAGGTCAGACCGATCCATTGCAGGTTATTGTAACCCCATTGGCCGCCGTTCCAGGCGTCCATGACGACATTGACGTTGTCGCGGCCGTCGTCGCTGGTCCAGCGGACGCCGAGCGTGCCCGATGGCACCGCGCCCGGATCCTTGAGCAGCGTGGCGCCGGGATAAAGCGCGTTCCCCGGCATCAGATTTGGCACGTGCGCGTTCACGTTCCACGGCATGGTGTCACTGCCGGCGGTAAGGCCAAGCTGTAAAATCCAGTTCTTGGTGATTGCGGTGGTCACTTCGATCCCGGTGTTGGTGTAGTTGTCGAAGGTGTAGGTCAGCGAGTGAACGTAAGTGTAGTTGTTCGGCGCCAGTTGCGCCTCGATGTCCGGAAT
>Ga0307373_10003635_pt1 | contig 26686 bp, 30 predicted proteins | sample OX2MG_FD_202534 | JGI IMG/M metagenome (GOLD analysis project Ga0307373, IMG submission 202534) | Soil microbial communities from Risofladan, Vaasa, Finland - OX-2 | ecosystem: Environmental > Terrestrial > Soil > Coastal area > Acid sulfate soil | place: Finland: Risofladan, Vaasa | collected...
AGACCTGCTTCACCTGGCTGCCCAGCGGGGGCACCGGGGTGGCGCCGGGCAGGGAGATGAACTCATCGACCAGATTGACCATGCCGGCGGCCGGGAACAGCTGGTTGGGAAACGTCTTGACCTGGTCGTTGGAGAAGGAGGACACGTACGCCACGGTCTGGTCGCTCCACGGGTTGGCGGTGTGGATGGCGGCGGCAACCTCATTGTCGGTCCCGGTTCCCGCCTTCAGGGCGTTGACGTCCTTCACCGTCTGTGAGCCCGGATCGATCCATTGCAACGGGTCGGTCTGGAGTTGGATATGGCCCTCCACCGCCAGCCCGCCGATGAGGATCACGATGGCCGCCACCGCGAACGGAATCGCGGCGCTGGCCGGAACGCTGCCCAACCAGGCGGTGAGCCGGGCCAGTCGGCCATGGGAGAAGTCGGCCCCTTTGGTGGGCGACTTGAACTCGCGGATCCCGAGGAACGCCAGCGGGCCGATGATGCTGCAGACACACACGGCGATGATGCCGACGATGAGCAACCAGCCGAACTGGCGGAGCATCGGCACTTTGGCCAAGAGGAGGGCGGCAAAGGCGAATACTGCGTCAAAGGTGACCACCAGCAGCGCCGGGCCCAGATGTCGGGCCGTGGCCTGGATCGGATGGGGGGCGCGGGCCAGGATCACCTCTTCCTCGACCCGGGAATGCATCTGGATGGCGTAGTCGATCCCCACCCCGAGCAGCACCGGCAGGCCGGCGATGCTGGCCAGGGTGAGAGGAATCCCCAGGAACCCCGTGAGCCCGAAGCCCCAGATCAGGCCGATGACCACAATGAGAAATGGCAGCAACCGCCACCGGACGTTGAACAGCAACAACAAGATGATGATCATGACCACTGCGGCGATGGCACCGAGGGTGAGCATCCCGCCCTTCAGGTAATTGTTGATGGTACGGAGCAGGGCGGGGACACCGGTGGTCAGCGACGTGGTGTTCTGGAAGTTCGCCGAGCTGACGATGTTCTGGACGGAGGACGCCGCCGCCGACTCCTGTTCGATGGTCAGGTTGCCCTTGAGGACCACCACCATGGCCGCGTGCCCGTTGTTGGGGAAGAAGGTGGAAGAAGCCGTGCGCAAGGTGCCGTCGGGGTTATGGGTCAGATAGTGGACCCAGGCCGGGTTGGTGATCACCTGCTGCTTGGCCGGGATGGCCGCTTCGCCACTGGCCAGCGCCACGATGTTCTTCTGACGGATGGCCTTGCTCGCCGCCGACGGGTCGCGGGCGAAGGCCGACAGCAGGAGCTTGCCGGCGGGGCTGTCGGTGGGGTTGCCGTCGGGACTGGTGGCCAGGGCGTTCGACAGGTTGAGATCGTCGAGGGGGGTGATGGCGCTGAACACCGACGGGTCGCTCTTCAACTTGGATTGGATGAAATTGAACTGGGCGACATTGTCGGGGGTGAACAGGTTGTCGATCGAGGTTCCGGGGCGCATGGTGAACATGGTCACGATCGGGTCGCCGCCGAACAGCGACTCGTAGTGCCCGTTGTCGATCTGGGCCGTGTCGTTGGCGTTGAGGTAGCTGGCATTGCTGGTGGAGAACTTCAGCTGGGTAATCCCCAGACCCAGGCCGATGGTGATCACCAGCCCGATCACCGACACGATTCCGGCCTGCTTGCCGAGATTGAGACCCAACCAGCTCCAGGCGTTCCTCATAGTGACACTCCTACCCTTTCATGCGGTTCCATGACGTTCCCCCCGATTCCCTACGCCACCTCGAAGGAAGCTAACAGTCGCGGAGTTGGCCGCTCTTCTCCGATCCGAGAAGCCACGCCGGCCTTCATGCCGGTTGACGGCGAGAGATACGCTGACCGACGGTCGATGTGCGGAGAGCAGGTCCTTCTGGGCGAGGAGAGGACGAATATCGTGGACCCAAGCGGTTTCGAGAAGTCGTGGCCGCCTGACCTGCCGATGTCCGAGAAAGGACTGCACCTGTGGACCTGACCTTTGAGATTGCCGAACAGAGGGTCGATGGCGTCTCGGTACTGACGGTGACCGGGGAGATCGATCTGGCCACCGCCCCTGAATTGCGAGAGTGTCTGGTGGCCCAAGAGGCGGACCGGGTCCCGGCGATCGTGGTCGACCTCACCGGGGTGTCGTTCATCGACTCCACCGCGCTGGGCGTTCTGGTCGGTGCCTACCGGCGCCAGGAAGACGCTGGGAGAACCCTCAAGCTGGTAGTGACCGAGCCCCGGATCCTCAAGGTTCTGGAGATCACCGATCTGACCAGCGTGTTCCCGGTGTTCGCCGACGTCGACGAAGCGGTGCACGGATGAGCGATTCCGTCGAGTTGACCATCCCGGTCCGATCCGACCTTCTCATCCTCGCCCGGCTGACCGCCGCCGCCATGGCGGCCCGGGCCGAATTCGGCATCGAAGACATCGAGGATCTGCGACTGGTGGTCGAGGAACTCTGCATTTCGGTCATTGGGACGATGACCACCGGCACGCTCCACCTTCGCTTCACCGAGGACGACGGTGCCATCACCGTGGGGTGTTCGTTGTGGGGGGAGGGCGATGAGGACGGCCGCGGCGAATCCGAGCCGGATGAGTTGTCCTTGCGGATCATCGAGGCCCTGGTGGACGAGTACGGAGAGGACACGGTGGGCGGCCGGCGGCAGTCATGGATCCGCAAGCACAGGAGCAAGGTTGCTTCTTGATGTTCGACGCCGCGGAGAGTCCGCACACCCCCCACGAACTGTGGGTGGAATTCGCAGCCACCCGTGACACCTCGTTACGCGATCGGTTGATCACCGAGAACCTCGGGCTGGCCCGGCGGCTTGCCCATCGGTTCGCCCACCGCGGCCAGTCCTACGACGACCTGGCCCAGGTGGCCTCCATCGCCTTGATCAAGGCGGTTGACCGGTACGACCCCGAACGGAACGTGAAATTCTCCACGTTCGCCACCGGGACCATCATCGGGGAGCTGAAGCGGCACTTCCGCGACCGGGGGTGGGCGGTCCGGGCGCCCCGGCGCATCCAGGAGCTCTATCTCGAGCTCGGTGCCACCATTGAATCGATCGGTCACGAGCGGGGCCGATCACCCACGGTGTCGGAGTTGGCCCGGGCCACCGGGACTTCGGAGGAGTCGATCGTGGAAGCGATCGAGGCCGGGCAGGGATACCGGTCGGCGTCGCTCGATGCGCCGGCGGCCGGGGGTGCCACGCTGGGGGATACTCTCGCCACCGAAGAAGCGGCCACGGAGCTGATCGAGGAACGGTCGGTGCTCGAGCCGGCCTTGGCCCTCCTTCCGCCCCGGAACCGAGACATCGTGAAGCTCCGGTTCATCGACGGCCTGACCCAGTCGGAGATCGCCGCTCGCATCGGGATCAGCCAGATGCACGTCTCCCGGCTGTTGGCCACAAGCCTCGCCCAGCTGCGGGAGGCATTCGCCGGCGAGACCCGAACATAAAACAATGTTTGGCCGGATCGGCGGTGGGGTATCCGAGCAACGAGGAAGCATCCCGAGCTCCCCTGATACGGAGGTTGCGCCGTGCTCGAACATCCGACGCCGAATGGCTCGATCGTCGCTGAACGCCTGGGAGACCGGGGAAGCCCGCAGGTCTACGGGTCGAACCGGGTCTGTGCCCAGGATGGTTGCGAAGTCCGGCTGTCGATGTACAACAGCGCCGAATGCTGTGCCCTGCACGATGTGTCGATGCTGTCCTCGTCCCCGGCCAAGGGATTTGCCCGCCACCGCCGCCGCCGGGCGTCGGTGGGCAACTCCGCCTGACGGTTTCGCTCAGATCTTCAGCTTGCACCAGACCGCTTTGCCGCGGTGAGCCCTCAGCCTGGTGGTGCCCCAGGTGTCGGCCACCGCCTCCACCAGTGCGATCCCTCGCCCTCCCTCGGCAGTCAGCTCGCGGTAGAGGCGTCGGGGGGACCGCAACGCCGCCTTGTCGCAGACGGCAATCCGAAGACTGCGGTGAGTGGCGGTGAGGGTCATCGAATCCGCACCTCCTCCGTGCCGAAGCCCGTTGGTCACCAACTCGGTGGCGACCAGACAGGCATCGGGTTCCATCACCGTGAGGTCCCACTCAGCCAACACGTTGCGCACGAAGGCGCGAGCCACTGATGCGCTCGACGGGTCGGGGGGAAGGGACGTGGTCCGCCGGACAGGCCGCAGCCATCCCCGCGCCCCTCCCCACAAGGTGAACGGGGAGCGGTGCACACGCCCTCCCTGCTTTCTGAACGGAATCTCCGGCATCCCCGTGACGAGGTTCATGGTGTGGCCCGGTCCCCTCTCTTGGGCGGTGGGCCTTTCGGGTCCTGAGCCCTTACCTACCCACTTCTTGGTCAGGTAACCGTCGAGAAACCGAAAGTCACTACACTTCGGGCCACACGAGAATCGGCGAGGTGGGTATGTCGGACGAGGCTACGGACGCAATTTGTCGGCTCAAGCACAAGTATTTCCGGCTGCTCGACACCAAGCGCTTCATCGAACTGGGCGACCTCTTCGTTGAGGACGCGACCACCGACTACCAATCGGCGCCGGGCCCGCAGACCGGTCGAGCGGAGATCGTGGAATTCTTGGTCAGCTCGCTCACCGACCCGGGCATCGTGCATCTTCACAACGGGCATCACCCGGAGATCGACGTTCGCGGGGACGGTACGGCGTCGGGAATGTGGTACCTCTTCGACAAGGTAATCGTCCCCGCCGCCGACTTCGTCCTCGAGGGCACCGGGATCTACGAGGACGACTACGTCCTCGTCGACGGCCAATGGAAGTTCAAGCACTCCGGATACCGGCGCATCTACGAAGAGCATCGCAAGCATTCGACGGGAGAGCTCATCTCCTTCAGCAGTAGGTTCCAACCAGCCTCCTAATCGCTGTCTCTCGAACTTCGGGATGTGACCAATGGTCGATCAAGCGGCATCCAGCCCAGCGTCCGAAGACGACCGTCCCCACGCGGTGGTGGTCCGGGGGCTCACCAAGTCCTACGGCGACGTCCGGGCCATCGACGGTATCGACTTCCACATCGCCCGCGGCGAGGTCTTCGCCCTCCTGGGGCCCAACGGTGCGGGCAAGACCACCACTGTGGAGATCCTCGAAGGGTTTCGACAGCGAGACGGCGGCCAAGTCTCCGTCCTCGGCTATGACCCCGGGCATCATCAGAGCAAGCTGCGGGATCTCCTCGGGATCGTGCTCCAGTCCAGTGCGGTCGATCCCTATCTCACCGTCGAGGAGATGATCGGAATGTTTGCCCATTTCTTCCCGCACCCGAGGCCGGTCGAAGAGGTGATCGAACTCGTCGGTCTGACCGGGAAGCGGACCAGCCGGGTGGTCAAGCTCTCCGGAGGCCAGCAACGACGCCTCGACGTGGCCATCGCCTTGGTCGGGGATCCCGACCTGCTGTTCCTCGACGAGCCCACCACCGGATTCGACCCCTCAGCCCGCCGGGAGGCGTGGGAAGTGGTCAAGAACCTGGCGGCGCTGGGCAAGACGGTGTTGCTTACGACCCACTACATGGATGAGGCCCAGTATCTTGCCGACCGGGTGGCGGTGATCGCGTCGGGCCGGATCGTGGCCGAAGGCACCCCCGCGACGATCGGCGGTCGCGATCAGGCTCGGCCCCGGGTCCGGTTCCGGGTGCCCGACGGGACCCGTCCTCCGGCCGAGCTGGCCGCCGAGACAGCCCCGGACGGCGTGAACACCTTTGCCACCTCGGACCTCACCCGGTCACTGCACACCCTCACCGCCTGGGCCATCGACAACGGCGTGGAGATCGAACGGCTGGAGATCGTGCGGCCCTCGTTGGAGGACGCCTACCTCGAACTGACCGGCGAGACGGACGGAGATCCCCGTCAGCTGGTCGGGTCCGGGGACACCGAGCCGACATGAAGGCGGCCAGGCTCACCCTGTGGCAGATTCGCTACACCAACAAGGCCTACTGGCGGAACCCGGCGTCCGCCTTCTTCACCTTTGCCTTCCCTCTCATGTTCCTGGTGATCTTCACGTCCCTTCTCGGCCACGGCCATATTGACCTGGGGGGCAGGCGGATCGACCTTTCCACCTACTACGTCGCCGCCATGGCCTCCTTCGCGGTCATCAGTGCCTCCTATGTCAACACCGGCATCGGGGTGACGTTCCAGCGGGAGTCGGGGATCCTCAAGCGGATCGAGGGGAGCCCGCTGCCGGGCCCGGCCTACCTCACCGCCAGGGTGATCCACTCGATGTTGACGGCCGTGTTGCTGGTGGTCATCACCGCCGCCTTCGGGAAGGGCTTCTACCACGCCGCCATCCCGTCGGGGAAGAGCCTGGTGTTCTTCATCGTGATGCTGGTGGTCGGCTCGGCGAGCTTCTGCGCCCTGGGTCTTGCCGTCACTGCGGCGATCCCCAACGCCGACTCGTCCGCCGCCATCGTGAACGCCACCATCCTGCCCCTTCTCTTCCTGTCCGGAGTGTTCATCCCCATCGGTGACCATGCGCCGGCGTGGATCCTGTGGGTGGGAAGGATCTTCCCGGTCCGACACTTCGCCGACGGGCTGCAGGCCGGGTTCCTCGGAGCGACCTTTCATTGGAGTGACGTCCTGATCGTGGCCGGCTGGGGCGCGGCCGGCTTGCTCCTGGCCGCCCGGTTCTTCAGCTGGGAACCTAAGAGGTGAGCAGGTTCACCAACACACGAAAGGGGAAGTGATGACGGATCGGTTGGTTGATACGGTCGCCCTGGTCACCGGGGCATCCAGTGGTATCGGCGAGGCCACGGCGTTGGCGCTGGCCGCCGAGGGCGCCACCGTGGCCATCGCGGCCCGGCGACGTGACCGCCTCGAAGCCGTGGCGGCACGGATCGGCGACGACAGCCGGGTCCTGGTGCTCGAGACGGATGTCACCGACCCGGATCAGGCCCGGGCCATGGTTGATCGTGCGGTGGCCGAGTGTGGCCGGCTGGACACGGTGATCAATAACGCCGGAGTCATGCTCCTCGGCCCCATCGTCGACGCCCCGCTCGAGGAGTGGCAGCAGATGGTGCATCTCAACGTCCTCGGGCTGCTCTACACCACCCATGCCGCGCTGCCCCACCTGCTGGCCGCGGCCGAGAGAGACCCGCGCCGGGTGGCCGACATCGTGAACGTGAGCTCGGTGGCCGGCCGGGTGGCCCGGCAGGGAAGCGGTGTCTACAACGCCACCAAATTCGGGGTGGGGGCATTCTCCGAGTCGCTGCGCCAAGAGGTCACCAGGAAGCATGTCCGGGTTTCGATCATCGAGCCGGGGGCCGTGCTCACCGAGTTGGCCAGCCACAACCGTCCCGAGGTCCTCAAGAACATTCTGGCCACCTTCGGCGATTTCGAGAGGATGCAGGCCGAAGACATTGCCGAGGCGATCGTCTTCACCGTGACCCGCCCCCGGCACGTGACCGTCAACGAGGTCTTGATCCGTCCCACCGAACAGGAGCGTTGATCCGGGCTCAGCCGATCGGCCCGAGTACCACCTCAGCCCGGTGCAGGGAGCGGAGGGCTCCCGACGGTGGCCGGCGATCCTCTCCGGGCTCGACGGCCCATGTAGATGAAGAGGGTCACCGCCACCGACACATAGGCGACCCAGGCGATGATCTGCAGCACGGTGGGATGGTCGGCATAGCCGAGAAAGCTGTGGAAGACGTCACCGAGAGAGCTGTCCTGGCTCAACACGCCACTGGTGTTCCACAGGCTGTGCCCGAGGAAGGGCAGCCAGCCGAGCCCCTGCATGTTCTCGATGGCGTCGGCGAGCAGTCCGGCGGCGAACACCATGAGGACGACCCCGATGACCCGGAAGAACACCCCGAAGTTGATCCGCCGCCCGAGCTTGTAGACGGCATAGGCGATCGCCATGGCCACTGCGAGCCCGACGACGGCACCCACCAGGAGGCCCGAGCCGCGGGCGTTGGTGGCGGCCTGGGTCGTCGAGGCGAACACGATGGCCAAGGTGAACACCATCGTCTCGAGCCCCTCGCGGCCGACCGCCTGGAAGGCAAGAAGGCCGATCCCGAACCGTGCCCTCCCGTCGAGCGCCGCCTCTGATCTCCGGCTGAGATCGGAGGACATGGTCCGACTGTGAGCCTGCATCCAGAAGGTCATATAGGTCAGAACGGCAGCCGCCAGCAGATAGGTGACGGTCTCGAAGACCTGCTGCACGGTTGATCCGTCGTACTGCTTGATCACCAGGTAGGCGGCGACCCCTCCGCCGGCAATCAGGATCACCGCGGCGGCCACCCCGATCAGAACATCGCGAAAATGACGGCGCTGGCCGATCTTGTCGAGGTACGCCAGGAGAATGGCCACGATCATGCTGGCCTCGATCCCCTCGCGGAGGAAGATGACGAAGACAGGAATCATCGAGGTGGGGCGCAGCTCGGTGACGGAGAGATGTCGGCTGCGGCTCCCCGGGGCTGGGCGCCCGGATCGACCGTCGGGGCAGTGATGGGTGGCTCCGGGAATCTCATCGAGCGTTGCCTCCGATCACTATGGTTCCGCCCCTCCCCGGTGGGAGCGGCACGACCGATCCGATGAACTGCACTTCTCAGGTGTATATCACAAAAAAGATTAGGCGCGCCGAACATTGGATGTCAACCCCGTTTTCAAGGTGAGCGCCAATTACAATCCGGAGGTCATCAGACGGTCCAACCACAGGATGGATACCCACCTATGAGCGATGTCACCGCGCCGAACCGCCGGTCCATGACCGGCAAGACCGTCATTGTGACCGGGGGCAACTCGGGCATCGGCAAGGCCACCGCGGTGGCACTGGCCAGGATGGGGGCCCGGGTCATCATCACCGCCCGCGACCGGACCCGGGGGAATCAGGCGGCGGAGGAGATCCGGCTGGCCAGCGGCAGCGACCAGGTCGAGCTGGCGGTCTTCGATCTCGGCGACCTGGCATCGGTCAGAGCCGGTGCCGCCGACCTCCTCGATCGTTGTCTCCGCATCGATGTGCTGATCAACAACGCCGGCCTGGTGCTCACCGACCGGGCCGAGACCGTCGACGGGTATGAAGCCACCTTTGCCGTCAACCACCTGGGCCCGTTCCTGTTGACCGAACTCCTCACCGACCGGCTGGTGGCCTCGGCTCCGTCCCGGGTGGTGAACGTGGCGTCCACCGCCCACCGGTCGGCACGCCATGGCCTCGACTTCGAGGACCTGCAATCACGCCAGGGCTACAGGGGCATGCAGGTCTACGGCAGTTCGAAGCTGGCCAACATCCTTTTCACCACCGAGCTGGCCGGCCGTCTGTCGGGCAAGGGGGTGACGGCCAACTCGGTCCACCCCGGCACGGTTGCCACCGGTTACGGACGCGACGGCGATACCCGGGGGCTGTTGGCCTTCGGGTTGAAGGTGATCAAACCGTTCATCCTCACCCCGGAGAAGGGGGCCCGGACGTCGGTGTACCTGGCCTCGTCGGACGATGTCGCCGGCGTCACCGGCAAGTATTTCGTGAAGGGCAAGGCCCGCAAGCCTTCCGCCGCCGCCCAGGACGAGGCAGCCGCCCGCCGCCTCTGGACGGTCAGCGAGGAGCTGGTCGGGGCGGCGAAGTCGTGAGTGGCTCCGGGAACTGACTGCCATCCGGTCAGGCGGCCACGGGAGGGCGCCGGCGAAGTCGGTCGCGAAGGTGGCACCGGCGGCGGCGACCATGGCCGGGTCGGTGACCACGACGCCGAGCTCGCGGTTGGCGTCCAGGGATGTCCGGGAGAAGTTCTCCGACCCGACGAAGGCTTCCTTCCGGTCGGCCACGATCATCTTGGCGTGGATGTAGATGGGCGTCTCGCCATGGAAGACCCGGACCTGGACTCCGGCGGCGGTGAGGGTCGAGAACTCGGGGCTCCACCACGACTGGTCGGTCATCACCACCTTGACCACCACCCGGCGCCGGGCGGCCGCCGCCAGCGCCGCCACGATGGTCGGGTCGCTCATCTCCTCGTTGTAGATGAGGAGCTCGGAGGTGGCCGATCCGATGAGGGACGTGAGCGGAGGGGAGCTGCCGGGGCTCCAGATCAGGTCGGTGCCGGCCGGCGGCGTGGTCGGGGCACCGTCGAAGTCGGCCGTGAAGGTCGCTTCCATCGCGGCAACGTCGGCGGGATTCGAGTCAGTGACCGCCAGGTCGCGGGTGTCGGCGTCATCGCGGGAGGCGAGATTGAGGGTCATCACCGTGCAGAGCGAGCTGTCGATGCAGAACGTCTTGATATGGAAGGCGCGGAATTTCGTTGGCGCCCACCGCACCTGGACTCCGTGAGTGGACAGGTAGGAGTACGCCGGCTGATTCTGGGAGGCCTCCAGGCCATGGTCGAGGAGGACCCGCACCTCGACCCCCCGGCCGGCGTCGGTGGCCAGGATGGACTCGGCCCGGGTGTCCACCAGCTCGTACATCGACAGGTCGAGGGTGCGGGTGGGCGAACCCAGCGAGGTATAGATCGGCGGCATCCCCTGATCGGGCTCGACGATGAGCGCGGTTGCCGGTGTCGGTACCGGCGGGCCGGTTGTCCCCGGTGAAGGGGGCGCGGTGGCGGGAGGCGGGGTGGCGGTGGAGGCGGTGGGTGTCGCCGTGCAGGCAGCCAGGCCGGCCGCCATGAGACAGGCGACCGCGGCCGAAACCATCGGCGCATGCCGGTCCATGGCTCCAAACGGCTGGTAGTGACGCACCGTGACTCCTCGTCGCTTCCCTGGACGGGCAACCTAGGCCGCGGGTGTGACGTCCCGACGGTCCCGCCGTAGCTACAGCGGCTCTCCCTCGCCCAACTCGCTGGTGGTCTCGGCGATGGCCCGGTCGGCGGCTCCGGCCGCCAGTGGGTCGCCGCCCCCGGTGTCCCGCCACAACTCGGGGACCTGCCACAGTAGGAGGACCACCCCGACCACGCAGGCCGCGCCCCCCGACCACACTGCGAACTGGGGACCACCGAGCTCGGCGGCCAGCCCGGTTTCCGCGTCCCCCAGCCGGGGACCGCCGGCCACCACGGCGAAGAAGGTCCCCGAGAGTCGGCCTTGGAGGTGGTCCGGCACCGTCCGTTGCTGGACGGACTGGCGGAACACCGCGGAGATGACGTCGGCCGCGCCGGCCAGGGCCAACAGCACCAGGCCGATCCACAGCACCGGGATGACGCCGAAGAGGGCGATAGTGGTACCCCACACCGTCACACAGGCGGCGATGGCCCTCCCCTGGTGGCGCACCCGCTGGCACCACCCGGTCAACAGGGAGCCGATGAGGGCACCGGCCCCCGGGGCGGCGTAGAGCAATCCCACCACTCCGGGGCCGCCCCGGAACAGACCGACCCCGAGGGCCGGGAACACCGCCCTGGGCATCCCGAAGATCATCGCATTGAGGTCGATCCAGTAGGTGGCCGACAGCAATGTCTGCCCTTTGAGGTGCGAAAAGCCCTCGGCCATCGAACGGAACCCCATCGGGGTCCCGCCGCCGCCGGGCACCAACGGCGGCAGCAGGAGGGCGACGGCCAGGGCGACCCCGAAGGTGGCCACATCGATCCCGAACACCGCTCCGAGGCCGATGCTGGCGATCAGAACCCCGGCCAGGGCCGGTCCCACCACCAGCGCCAGCTGCTGGATGGATGTCTGCAGGGCCACCGCGGCGATGACCTCCTCCTCGGGGACCACCATGGGCAGGGTGGCCCGGCGGGCCGGCCAGTCCACGCCCTGAAAGCCGGCCGCCGCCGCGGTGCAGACGAACAACGGCCACACCCGGGGATGGGGGAGTGTGGCGTTGATGACAAGTCCGCCGCTGGCGGTGGCCATGGCCAATTGGGTGACGACCAGCACCTTCCGGCGGTCCACCGCGTCGGCCAGGGTGCCACCGATCAGCGCGCCGCCCAGCAGCGGGACCAGCCCCACCAACCCGGTCAGACCGACGATCAGCGTCGAGCGGGTCAGCGCGTAGGCCTGAAACGAGACCGCCACCAAGGTGAGCTGGGAACCCATGCCCGACACCACTTGACCGGACCACAACCGGCGGAAGTCACGGTGACGGCGCAACGGCGTGATGTCGATGACGACGCGGGCCACCCGGCAACCGTAGTGGGACCGTGTTGTTGCCCGGTGAGGTCGGAAGCGACGGACGACGCGATAGAGTGGCGCCATGCGTTCGACAGATGTGGCCGCGAGCTGGACGATCCGGCCTGCCGGGAGCCTGGTGGCTCCCGGATCTTCGCACGGGTCGGGCGCCCTCTCTCTGGCCCGTGGCGCAATGGCCTGGGCGCCTGCCGTATCGGCAGCCGGCGCCAAGGCGAACTCGGAGGCGCTCCCGACGGACTGACCGACCTACAACATGGTCCGGGACCGTCAAGGAGTCGCTTCTCAGGAAGCGGCTCCTTTTTTGTTTACCCGGAAACAGCTCGAGAACGCCCGGACCGGAGGGCAGGAGCCACACCCGACCACCATCGATTCTCCAAAGGAGGACAACAATGAATGACGAAGATCACAACCAGAGGTACCAGCGTGACCCGGCCACCACCCGGTCGGCGACCGAGCGCGCCCTGCGTGAGTGGGGAACCCGCCTGTTCGACGAGGGCGACACCCACGACAAGGGCGAGCCGTCCCTCTGCGTGGGCGAGGCCGCCTGAGCCCCGTTGCGCCATAATCGGGTTCACGGGCACGAACACCGGATCGGAACCGATGACATGGAGGCCGAATCGACATGACGACACTTCAGGCGGTGTTCGAGGTCGGCGGCCAGGATCACTTTTTGGCGGTGGTGTCGACGCTGCGATCCGACCAGACGATCCAGGCGTCGGTGGTCAACGCCGGTGTCCTCGCCCACCCTGTCGACGGGGGCGAGGTGGTCGGCTTCGTGACCTACGGCAAGGCGAAGTTGGGCAACCTTCGCAAGCGACCGCAGCTGAGCATCACCTTTCGGGCCGGGTGGCAGTGGGTGACGGTCGAGGGCCACGCCGAGTTGATCGGTCCGGATGACCCGCACCCGGCGGTCGACGCCGAAGGTCTCCGGCTGCTCCTTCGCGGCGTCTTCATGGCCGCCGGCGGCCAGCACGACGACTGGGATTCCTTCGACCGCACCATGGCCGAACAACGACGGACCGCGGCGCTGGTCCAGCCCTCCCGCATCTACAGCAACTGAGCCGCCGGTCTCTCTTGGGGCTAGCCGATACGCCGAAGCTCGGCGGCAAGGTGGTGGGTCAGCGGTTCACCGACGGCCGCCATCCGAACCGAGTACCGGAGAAGCCCGCCATCGACCAGGAGATCCCGCTCGATCTCGCTGACGTCCTTGGCCGACCCGGTCCCGGCCACCAGGGTCGAACGAAGCTGGATGGCACCACCCTCGAAGGTACCTTCGGCGATCTCGACAATGCCGGTCGGGTGCGACACCACCAGCTCGAGCCACCCTGGTCGGGGCATCCGCACAAAGCCGGCTTCGGCGTGGAGCGGCCGGCCGTCGGCCGCGTGCGTGGTCCGCTGGCTGTAGGAGAGAAATGGTTTGCCCACATGAGCAAAGATCACCGTCTCCTCGTAACCGAATGGGTCGATGGTCGGGTAGTCGCCGGTTCCGCGACCCGACCAGGTGCCGAGGAGGACGGCCAGCGGCTCGACGTCGGGGTGCAGTGGTGCGGTCACGTCCCGAGCATGACACTCCAAGGGGTCCTGGCGACAACTAGGCCGGCTCCGGACGCTCCTGACCCTGGAATTGGATGCGGTAGAGCTCGGCGTAGGTCCCGTCGGCGTCGAGCAGCTCGTCGTGCCGGCCCCGCTCGACGATCCGGCCATGGTCCAGCACCAGGATCATGTCGGCCTCCCGGACGGTCGACAGCCGGTGGGCGATGACCAGCGAGGTCCGCCCCTCGAGGGCAGTGGCCAGGGCCCGCTGCACGGCCACCTCCGACTCCGAGTCGAGATGGGCGGTGGCCTCGTCGAGCACCACCACCTCGGGGGCCTTCAACAGGAGGCGGGCGATGGCCAGGCGTTGCTTCTCGCCCCCCGACAACCGGTAGCCGCGGTCGCCCACCACCGTGTCGACCCCGTCGGGGAGGGTCTCGATGAGGGTGGAGATCTGGGCCCCCCGGAGGGCGGCGTCGAGTTGGGCGTCGGTGGCGCCGGGCTTGGCGTAGAGCAGGTTGTCCCGGATGGTCTCGTGGAACAGGTGGGCATCCTGGGTGACCAGGCCGACGGTGTCGGTCAGCGACGCCATGGTCACGTCCCGGACGTCGACCCCGTTGATCCGGACCGCGCCGGCCCGCACGTCGTAGAGGCGGGGGAGGAGATGGCTGATGGTGGTCTTGCCGGCCCCCGACGGCCCGACCAGGGCCACCATCTGCCCGGGCTCGGCGGTGAAGCTGACGTCGAAGAGGACCTGCTGGGAGACGGTGGTGTCGAGCACGGCCACCGACTCCAGCGAGGCCAGGGACACCTCTTCGGCGGTCGGGTACCGGAAGTCGACGTGTTCGAACTCGACCCGGGCCGGTCCCGGGGGCACCGGCACCGCATCGGGCTTGTCGGTGATCATCGGGGGAAGGTCGAGGATCTCGAAGACCCGGTCGAAGGACACCAGGGCGGTCATCACGTCGACCTGGACGTTGGACAGCGAGGTCAGCGGCCCGTAGAGGCGGCCGAGGTAGGCGGCCAGCGCCACCACCGTCCCCACGCTCAAGCCCCCGTCGATGGCCTGGATGCCTCCCCACCCGTAGACAAGGGCGGTGGCCAGGGAGGCGGTCAGGGTGAGGGCGGCGATGAACACCCGGGCGTACATGGCCTGGGTCACCCCGATGTCCCGCACCCGGCCGGCCTTGTTCTCGAACGAGCTCCGCTCTTCCGATGGGCGGCCGAACAGCTTGACCAGCAGGGCGCCGGACACGTTGAACCGCTCGGTCATGGTGGTGTTCATCTGGGCGTTCAACCCGTAGGCCTCGCGGGTGATCGATGACAACCGTCGGCCCACCCGCTTGGCCGGGAGCACGAACACCGGGAGGATGACCAGGCTCACCAGGGTGATCTGCCAGGACAGGAAGAACATGGCGATCAGGACCAGGGTGACGCTGACCAGGTTGGCCACCACCGACGAGAGGATGTCGGTGAACGCCTGCTGAGCCCCGAGCACGTCGTTGTTCAGCCGGCTGATGAGGGCCCCGGTCTGGGTGCGGGTGAAGAAGGAGATGGGCATCTTCTGGATGTGGCTGAACACCTGGGAGCGCATGTCGAAGATGAGGCCCTCGCCGACCTTGGCCGACACCCACCGCTCGGCAATGGAGAGACCGGCCTCCGACAGGGCCAGGCCCCCGGCCACCAGGGCCAGGGTGATGATCAGGCCCTTGTTGTGGCCGAGGATGCCGTTGTTGATGATGTCCCGGAAGATGAGCGGGTTGGCCACCCCGATCACCGCATCGATCACGATCAGCACCAAGAAGAAGATGAGGATGTTCCGGTACGGGCGGCTGAAGGTGAGCATCCGCTTGGCGGTGCCCTTGGTGATGGGCTGCTGGACGACGTCGGCATCCCGGCGCATCTGGCGGAGGGCGCCGCCGAACGCCCCACCCCCGCCGGTGCCTCCTCTTCCTCCGTGCATCATGCCAGCGACCATACCGTTGGAGGATCGGGGGTCGGCCGCTGGGGCTAGGTGGCCACCAGCCCCTTCCCGGTGACCAGCGGGAGGTCGAGGGCGGTGAGAAGCCCGGGGGGACCTTCCACCACCGCGGGAATGGAATTGACCAGGCGCATGGCCGTGGCCTTCAACCCGGCGGTGTTGTGGTCGCCGTCGGTCCCTAGAAGCTGCAGGTCAAGGGTGTAGTTCGGCTCACCGGTGATCTGCACCCGGTAGCCGCCGTGCCCGGCCGGCTGCGGCCAGTCGGGGCCGAGCGAGTCGTGCAGCCGGGTCACGTGCTCGAGGATGATCACCGCCTTCCCGTTGCGGATCCCCCGGACCTCGAAGTGCAGTGCGCCCACCATCCCCTTGTCGATGGTCCCGGCCGCCACCTCGAACGTCTCGGTGGCGGGCAGCCGCTCGTACCACTCCTCGATGGAGTCGAGCTCGACGTCGAGCCCGGCGGCCAGCTGGCGGACCACGCTGCCCCAGGCGGTGGTCAGCACGCCCGGCAGCAGGATGAGGGGCACCTGGTCCATCGGGCGACCGAAGCCCATGATGTCGAAGAGGACCATCCCCTGGTTGTAGGTGTTGTAGTTGAGGACTTCCGATACCCGGAGCTCGTCGATCCGCTCGCTCACCCCGGTGAGCACCAGGGGCAGCACGTCGTTGGCGAATCCGGGATCGACCCCGTTGACGAAAAGAGACACCCCACCCTCGATGGCGGCGATCCGGACCGGTTCGATCATCGAGTCGTCGACCACGCCGAAGGGATACTGCATGAAGACCGGACCGGACGACACCACGTTCACCCCGGCCCGGAGGATCCGTTCGATGTCGGCCAGCGCCTCGGTCAGCCGGTTGTCGGCCATGGCGGTGTGCACCACCACGTCGGGCTTGAGGGCCAGCAGCTGGTCGACGTCGCTGGTGGCGCTGACTCCCAGCTGCCGGTCCAGTCCGGCCAGCTCGCCGGCGTCCCGGCCGACCTTGTCGGGGTTGGACACCCAGAGTCCGACCAGCTCGAGGTCGGGTCGGGCGTCGATGCCGGCGATGGCATGTCGGCCGGCGTTGCCGGTGCTCCAGGCGGCGACTCGGTACGTGCGGCTCACGGTGGTCTCCTCGGTACGTTCGGTCGTTCGGTTTGGTCGGTCGGTTCGGTCGGTCAGGTCGGTCAGGTCGGTCAGGTCGGTCAGGTCGGTCAGGTCGGTCAGGTCGGTCAGGATCAGATGTCGGGGAGGCCCATATCGAGGTTGGGGTGCTCGATGCCACCGTCGACCTCGAGCACTTTTCCGGTGATGTAGGCACCCGCCGACGAGGCCAGGTACACCACCGCAGCGGCGATGTCCTCGGGGTCGCCGATCCGGCCCAGCGGGGTCTCGGCTTCGATAGCGGTGCGCAGCTCGTCGCTCTGCATGACGATGTCGAGCGCGGAGGTGGCCACCGATCCCACCGCGATGGCGTTGACCCGGATCCGGGGGGAGAGATCGGCGGCGGCCAGCCGGGTGTAGTGGGCCAGCGCGGCCTTGGCGGTGCCGTAGGCCACGTACCCCCGAGCGGCCAGCCGACCCATGGCCGAGGAGATGTTGACGGCCGATCCGCCGTCGTTCTCCAACATCAGCGGCACCGCCGGTCGCAACAGGGCGTGGGCGGTGGCGACGTTGAAGTGGAACGCCTGCTCGAGGCGGCCCGGCGAGGTGTCGAGGAACGGGCGGGGCATCGCCCCGCCCACGTTGTTGACCACCAGATCCAACCGGCCGAATTCCCTGCGGGCATGGTCGACCAAACCGGCCACCGCCTCCAGGTCGCTGAGGTCGGCCGGTACCACCACTGCCTTCCCGCCGGCGGCCTCGATGGCGGCTGCCACCACCGCCAACTGGTCCTCGGTCCGGGCCGACACCACCACGTCCGCCCCGGCCTCGGCCAGGGCCACGGCCGTGGCCGCCCCGATACCCCGTCCGGCACCGGTGACAATGGCCACTTTGTTGGTCAATCGGAAACGGTCAAGGATCATCGAAGTCCCCCCTTCATCTCCGATACATCTAGCAGTCGATGACGCGGTGGCGCCACGTCATCGGAGTGGCAGAGACGCGCAGGTGTTGATACACGTTCGGGACTTCCCGCCACCGCATGGCCGAGGCCCGCCCGCCGGCCACACCGGGGACGTTCAGTCAGCCAGGTCGGCCAGCCCCGCGATGTGGACGGGTGTCACCCGCACCAGAAGCTCGCCGGGCACGCCGTTGCGGCGACCGAACTCCTCGGCGCGGTCGGCCCCCATGTAGCGACCACCGAGCAGACTGGCCCAGCGCAAAAGCTCGGAAGGTTCATCGCGCAAGGTGGCCACGCCGTCGATGGTGACGAAGGAGTGCGGAGGGCGCTCGTCCTGGACGCAGATGGCCACCCGGGGGTCCCGCCGGAGGGTCTTCCCTTTGACGGTGTCCTCCCCGGTGTTGAAGACGATCTCCCCGAGTGGGTTGTCCCCATCCGCCGTCGAGGTGTCCAGCAGGTACCACACCGGAGCGATATGGGGCCTCCCATCCGCCCGCACCGTCGACACCAGCGCGGTATGCGGAGGAACAGATTGGAGGAAGGCCAGAAGTTCGCCCTCGCTCATCGGGTGCGCGGGCATCGGGACTCCTGGCTACGCCGGAGCCGGGCGGCTGGAGGGGAGGCCGAGCTTGCGGTGGTCCCAGGACACCACCCGTTCGACGATGACTTTGGCCACGATGCGCTTGTTGAGCATGGTCTCCACGAACGGCCTGAGCTCCTCGGAGTAGTTGCCGTAGTACCGCTCGAACAGGTCGATCCCCAGTTCGAACATCCGCTCGGGCTCTTCGACCATCTCGACCCGGCCCACCAGCTCGACCCCCCGCAGCTCCTCGTAGTAGTCGCCGTCCTCGAACATGCACGTGATGCGGGGGTCCCGGCTGAGGTTCACCGCCTTCTGGGCCTTGGCCTTGGTCTCGATGGCCACCGCCCCCTCCAGGAATCCGTACCACATGGCCACCGCGTGGACTGAGCCGTCGTGGTTGAGAGTGCACATGGTCATCGGCCGCCGTTCGTGGATGAACGCGTCGATCTCCTCCGGCGTCATCTTGATCGCCGCTCGCTGGTTCACCCCGTGACCCATCTGCTGGGGTCCTTCCGGTACCGGCTCGCTCATGGTTCCCCTTTACCTCGTCGCTCGGCGGTCCTGCCCCCAAAGGGTCGCCGGGCCCCAATTCGGATGTGGGTGCGAGCGTACCAATGATGGTATTGGCGCCTCGGCTGAGCGACCGGCTCCTTCTCAGCCCCGCCGTCGCCGGGCCGTGCCCGGTTCCTGGGCGGGCATCAGCTGTTGTGTCGGAATGGCCAAGGCGGGTGCGGGGTCATCCAGTGACAGAGCTGATTGATTGTCCGGGCACTCAGCGCTGACCACGGGGCCGTTCTCCGAGGTGGCCGGGAGGGCGGGGACCGAGGTGTCGGCGGCTTTGAGGTTCAGGGTCGACGTGAGGTCGCCCACCGTCTTTCGCCGCCAGGCCGAGATGTTCGGGCAATGGATCCCGAACCGCTCCTCGAGCAGTCGGATCTGCGACGTGTGGTCGAAGGTGTCGGAGTTGACGTAGCCACCCCGACTGTACGGGGAAACCACCAGCATCGGCACCCGGAACCCCAGCCCGATCGGACCGAGGATGCCGCCCGATTGGCTCACCGGCGCGCGGGAGGTCACGAATTCGCCGGGCGTCCCGGCCGGAGCCACCGGGGGGGACACGTGATCGAAGAACCCACCGTTCTCGTCGTAGGAGACGATGAGCACCGTCTTTGCCCAGACCGCCGGATTGGCCGTCAGGGCCTGGAGGACCCCGCTGATCATGACCTCCCCGTTGAGAGGCGCGGCCGAAGGGTGTTCCGACTCCACCAGCGAGGGCACCACCCAGCTGACAGCCGGGAGGGTGTTGTGGGCGACGTCAGCGGTGAACTCGTCCGGCCACACCGGAAGGAAGGCCTTGTCGTAGAGGGATGACCCGGCCTTCAGGAACTGCTTGAAGTAGAGCAGGGCGTTGAAGCCGATGGCCAGATTCGACTTGATGAACGGGCCGACAGCCGTCAATGGGGGCTGGTACACCTTCCAGCTCACCCCCTTGTCCTCGAGCAATTCGGGCACCGTTGTCCATCCACAGCTGCCGACCGCGTCGGATGCCTCGGATCCCAGGTTCGGCGTTTCGAGGACCGGGCCACCCTGGGTGCCGGAGGGATCGATCATCCCCGACAGCCAGGTCAGCCGGTTGGGCATGGTTGGGCCGATCACCGAGCAGTAATAGGCGTCGGCGATGGTGAAGGCATCGGCCACCGCGTAGCGGAAGGGCATGTCCTGCCGGGTCAGATAGCCCATCACCAGGGGGCCCTGGGCACCACCGTCATTGGCCGCCTGGCTGTGGGTGCTGACGAAGGAGTCCATGGCGCCCGAGTTCCAGCTCTGGTGTTGGGGGATCCAGGAGTGGGTCGGGATGTCGGCGTTACCGGCGCACTGGGCCATGGTGGTCGCCACGTCGAGGTGGTACGGCAACAACGTGGCCGGGTGCGCTCCGGTGCCCGGGGACTGCGGCCAGCTCTGGGCGAACACGCCGTTGTTCCCGGCCGGGTGGTCGTCGAAGCCCCGGACTCCCGGATAGACGCCGAAATAGTGGTCGAACGATCGGTTCTCGAGCATCAGCATCACGACGTGCTCGATCGACCCAAGGTCGGAGCCGGACGGAAGGGTGGTGGCGGCGTTAGTGACAACCGACGAGCCGCCGCACGCCTCCAGCAGCACGCCGGCGGCCAGGCCGAGACCCCCGGCGAGGAACCCTCGGCGGGAGACTGATGGACTTTCCATTGAACCTCCTGGGCCGCTGGGTCGCCGGTCGCCCGCGGTGCCGCCAACCGGCCGGGACTCTCGATGGTGGGTCACGATAACCAGCCGCCCACGGCGGCGCCACCACCATCGATCCGTCGGCTCCCGCCGTCTCCGCCGGGCTACGAAATCCCGCGGCCGTCCGGCCCGTAGGCTGACGACCCATGGTGCTCGCCATTGCCAGTTCGGATCCGCGGATCCCGCGGATCCACGCCCGGAGGCTTCCTCGCCCGACCCGCCGGGAGCTGGCCCGCCGCGGGGCGGTGATCGCCGAGGTCTCGGCCAAGCACTTCAGCGGGGTGGCGTTTCGGCAGCTCCGCCACGCCCGCCACGGCCCCTTGCCGCTCACGGTGCTGGCCCGGCCGCTGCGCAAGACCTTCGAGGACCTGGGGGGCACCTACATGAAGTTCGGGCAGCTGGTGGCCTCCTCTCCGGGGGTGTTCGGGGACGACTTCGCCGACGAGTTCCGGGCCTGTCTCGACACCGGCCCGACGGTTCCCTTCGAGACGGTCCGGGACGTCATCGAGAGCGACCTCGGGATGCCGCTCCACGAGGCCTTCACCCACTTCGACCCGAACCCGATCGGGCGGGCCTCGATCGCGGTGGTGCACCGGGCCACCCTCCACGACGGGACCGACGTGGCCGTGAAGGTCCTGCGACCCGGCATCGAGTCGATGGTGTCGATCGATCTCGACCTGTTGCAGCCGCTGCTCGAGATGGTGGCCAAGCAGACCGGTGACCAGTCGGCCGGCACCCTGATGCAGCTGTTCTCCGGATTCCGGGTCCAGATCGGCGAGGAGCTCGACCTCCGCAACGAAGCGCGAGCGCTGGCCGCCTTCCGCGTGCTGCTCGAGGAGTTCGACCTGCCCCTCATCGTGGTGCCGAAGCCCTTCCCGGAGCTGTCCGGCCCCAATGTGCTGACCATGGAGTTCCTCGACGGGGTGCCGATCGACGACCTGTCCGGGGCGGCCAAGTTCGGGGTCGACCCCGCCCCGTTGGTCGAGCAGGTGGTGCGGGCCTTCTTCCTCACCACCGTGCGGTGGGGGGCGTTCCACGGGGACGTGCATGCCGGCAACATGTTGCTGCTCCGGGACGGCCGCATCGGGATCATCGACTGGGGCATCGTGGGACGGCTCGATCCCGAGACCCATTACTTCTTCATCCGCCTGCTCGAGGCGGTGCTCGGCAACCAGGACGCCTGGGGGGACATCGCCGCCCATCTCACCCGCACCTACGGTCCCGCCATGCAGCAGGGACTCGGCCTGTCCGACGACGAGCTGGCGGTGTTCGTCCAGGGATTGATCGAGCCGATCCTCATGCGCCCGTTCGGTGAGGTCAGCCTCGGGGCGTTGATCCAGGCGCCCCAGGTGCAGGCGGCCAAGGCCCAGGGCATCGAAGCCCAGAACCGCTCGGTCCGGGCGGTGGCCGGACGGCTCCGGGCCCAACGGAAGCTCCGGCGGCTGGCCGACGAGTCGGGGGGAACCGACTCCGAGTTCGACCGGGGCACCTTCCTGCTGGGGAAACAGCTGATGTACTTCGAGCGCTACGGCAAGATGTTCCTCGCCGACGTGCCGCTCTTCGGTGACCGGGCGTTCTACGAGTCGGTGCTCAAGTCGGCCCCGACCCCGACCATGACCTCGACCCTGCCTCCCACCCGTCCGGCTGAGGGTCAGAGATGAAGGTCTGTTTCGTCTGCACCGGCAACATCTGCCGGTCACCGATCGCCGATGTGGTGTTCCGGCACCTGGCCGTCGGGACCCCGATGGCCGACGGTTCGACGCTGGCCGACCATCTCGAGATCTCCAGTGCGGGGACCGGCAACTGGCACGTCGGCGAGCCCATGGACCCGAGGGCGGCCGCCATCCTCCACACCCACGGCTACGTCGACCACGGGCACCGGGCCCGGGCCTTCGAGACCTCGTGGCTCGACGACACCGACCTGGTGGTGTCGATGGCCCGCCACCACCACCAGACCCTCCGCAGCCTGGCCCGCCACCAGTCCGGCGGGCGAGACCACCATGAGCCCAAGTTGGTGCTGCTGCGCTCCTACGACCCGAAGGCGCAGGGCCGCATGGACGTGCCCGACCCCTACTACGGCGACAGCTCCGATTTCGAGGCCTGCCTGACCATGATCGAGGCCGGATGCCGGGGGCTGGCCGAGCGTCTCCGTCTGCAGCTGGCCGATCAGCTCACCGAGGCGCCGAAGGGAACGAAGGATTCGGCCTCGTAGGTCCGCATCCGTTCGTAGACATCGCGTAGCTCCCGGCGGCGGGCCCGGTCGTTGCCCAGGTTGACCAGTTCGTCCGGGTCCGAATCATGGTCGTACCACTCGTGGTCGTTGTCGTCGAACGAGCAGTCGACGTCGAACAGCTTGGTCCCCGGCGACTTCCCCCACAGCCCGGTCGACGGCTTGCCGCCGCCCACCCCGTAGTAGCGGGCGTACTTGGTCCGGCCGTCGAAAAAGCCCCGCAGCGCGTAGCGCACCTTGTTGAGGTTCTCGGTCTGGGCGGAATCCTGGGCGAAGAGCACGTGGTCGCGGACCGACACCGACGGGTCGGCGAGGACGGGGGACAGGTCGGTCCCCTGAACGGTGGGGCCCACCGCCGAGGGGGCCACCCCGGCCAGCCCGCAGATGGTGGCGGCCAGGTCGACGTGGGACCCGAGCGCGGAGGTCACGGACCCGGGGGCGGTGACCCCGGGGACCTTCGCGTACAGCGGCACCCGCATGATCTCGTCGTAGACGAACGGCCCCTTGGATCGGAGCCCGTGGGAACCGCACATGTCGCCGTGGTCGGAGGTGAAGATCACGATGGTGTCGTCCCAGGCGCCGGATTCCTCCAGGGCGGCCAGCACCGTGCCCAGGTTGCGGTCGGCCAGCTGGTGGAGGTGGACGTAGTAGTCGAGATGGCGAAGCCACGCCCGGGTGTCGGACGGGTCGATGTAGCCCCACAGGCCGTGTTGCTGGTCCCAGCGCCACTGCCGGTGCGCTTCGGGCTTGGCGTGCAGGTCGTCGTCGAAGTTGGCCGGCAGGCTGTCGACGACCTCGTCGTAGCTGTCGGTGTAGACGGGGAGCGGGTCGTCGTCCTTCCAGGCGGCCGACTCCAGGATGGAGCGGACCCCGGCGACGTCGTCGGGATGGCGCTCCCGGTAGCCGGGCTGATCGATGGGGAACCACATCACGTCGTGGGGGTTGACCAGCGCCACGGTCAGGAACCACGGGTCGGGGGCCGGTCGATCGGTCCCCGAAGCCCGGGCGGGGCCGGTGGCGTTGGCCTTCAACCAGTGGGCGGCGTTGGCGGCGATGATCGGGTCGAAGTGCACCCCGGTGCCGGCCCATCCCATGAAGTGGCGGTCGTTGCCGTCCCAGTCGGCGAAGCCGTAGGCCTCCATGTCGGGGGTCGGGGACTGCGACAGGTGCCATTTGCCGATATAGGACGACCGGTAGCCGGCCCCGTCGAGCAGGGACCCGAGGGTGGGCACCGAGGTCGGCAACTCCTGGTGCTCGGGCATGATCACGTTGTCGTTGACCCCGTGGCCGGCCAGGTAGCGCCCGGTGAACAGGCTGGCTCGGCTGGGGGAGCACGGCGACGAGTGGGTGAAGTAGTTGGTGAACTCCAGCCCTTCGGCCCGCAGGCGGTCCCGCCACGGCAACGAGGTGCCGGCCGGAAGCCACGAGCGTTGGCGCTCCTGGTCGGACACCACCAGCAGGATGTTGGGCCGCTTCGAGGTGGGGCCACCCTCGGACCCGGGTTGATCGGGACTGTGCACGTCACCTCGCTCGTGTCGGTGGTCCCGCCGACCTCGGGCGGGGCCCGTCCGACCTTAGTTGGATCCGGCTACCGGACCCGGGCAGGACCCCCCCCTGTTGGCGCACAAAACTGAAATGTGTTCTACTTTTCCGCGTTGACGTTCGACGAGACATCAGAGGGAGGGGTCGGATGCCCGAGAGCGAGGCGTTGCACGCCAGTCACGTCCTCGAATACCCGTACTCGCGTTCGGTGGGACCGGTCATCGGCGCGTTCCTCACCGGCCTGCGTGACGGGAAGCTGACCGGGGTTCGGGGAAGCGGGGGGTCGGTCATCGTCCCTCCCACCGAGTACGACCCGGCCACCGGTGACGACACCGGCGAGGCGGTGGACGTCGGTCCCGGCGGGGTGGTCGAGTCCTGGGCCTGGGTGTCCGACCCGCTGCCGAAGCACCCGCTGGACAGGCCGTTCGCCTGGGCGCTCATCCGCCTCGATGGGGCCGACACCGCCATGCTGCACGTGGTCGACGCCGGCGGTCCTGGCCGGATCGCCACCGGGGACCGGGTCACCGTACGGTTCCGCCCGGCCGCCGAGCGGATCGGGGCCATGGCCGACATCGGGGCCTTCGTCCCCGAAGGGGGTGGGTCCTGATGGATGACGAGACAACCACCGAGGAGCGGGGCCCGGTGACCACCCTGGCCACCCCCATCCGCCTCGACTTCGAATTCACCCCCGGCATCGCCCTCTCCCATTTCCTCCGCGGTCTCGAGCGGGGCAAGTTCATCGGCCAGCGCTGCCCGAAATGCGGCAAGGTCTACGTCCCCTCCCGGGGCTCGTGCCCCACCGACGGGGTGCCGACCACCGAGGAGGTCGAGTTGGGCAACACCGGGACGGTGACCACCTACTGCGTGGTCAACGTGCCGTTCGCCGGCCAGTCCATCGAGATCCCCTACATCTGCGCCCAGGTTCTGCTCGACGGGGCCAACCTCTCGTTCATGGGCCTCATCCAGGAGATCCCCACCGACCAGATCCGCATGGGTATGCGGGTCGAAGCCGTGTGGGTGGCACCGGAGGAGCTGACCCCGAGCCTGGCGTCGGTGAAGTACTTCCGCCCGAGCGGGGAGCCGGACGCTGACTACGACACCTACAAGGAGTACCTATGAGCGCCGCCGCCACGGCCCGGAAGCCGGTGCGCCGACCGGTGTCGATCGCCTCGTTCGCCCAGGCGGATAACGTGCGCCGGGAGAACGAGCGCAACGAGGTCGAGATGTTGCAGCCGGTGGTGGCCGAGGTGTTCGCCAACATCGGGATCACCAAGGACGACATCGGCTTCATCTGCTCGGGTTCCACCGACTACCTGATCGGTGGCCCCTTCAGCTTCGTGACCGCCCTCGACGCCGTCGGGGTGTGGCCTCCCAGGGCCGAAAGCCATGTCGAGATGGACGGGGCCTGGGCGCTGTACGAAGCCTGGGTCCTCCTGCAGGAAGGGGAGATCGACGCCGCCCTCGTCTATTCATTCGGTCGCTCGTCCCCCGGGAACCTCAGTGAGATCCTGGCCCTCCAGCTCGATCCCTACTACCTGGCCCCGCTGTGGCCCGACCCGGTGAGCCTGGCCGCACTCCAGGCCCGGGCGCTGATCGACGCGGGCAAGGCAACCGAAGAGGACTTCGCCGCCATCGCCTCCCGTAGCCGCAAGGACGCCATGGGCAACCCCAAGGCGCAGGTGGCCAGCGACATCAGCGCCGAATCCCTGATGAAGGACGACTATGTGGTGTCCCCCCTCCGTCGCCATGCGCTGCCGCCGATCACCGACGGGGCCGCCGCCATCGTCCTGGCCGCCGGCGACAAGGCGCGGGAATGGTCGGACACCCCGGTGTGGATCTCCGGCTTCGACCACCGCATGGAGACCCACTCGCTCGGGGCTCGGGACCTGACCTCGTCGCCGTCGACGGCCAAGGCCGGCGAGGTCGCCGGTGTGGCCGACGGTTCCATCGACGTGGCCGAGCTCCACGCCCCCTTCGCCCATCAGGAGATCATCCTCAAAGAGGCGTTGGGCCTCGGGAACGGGGTCCGCATCAACCCGTCGGGTGGACCCCTGGCGGCCAACCCGATCATGTCGGCCGGCCTCATCCGCATCGGCGAGGCCGCCGTCCGCATCGCCTCGGGCGAGGCCGGACGGGCGGTGGCCCACGCCACCTCCGGGCCGTGCCTGCAACAGAACCTCGTCTGCGTGCTGGAGGGTGAGTGATGGCTGATCGTTGTGCAGTGATCGGGGTGGGGCAGACTCACCACAAGGCCAAGCGCGACGACATCTCGATCGCCGGCCTGGTCCGGGAGGCGGCCAAGATGGCGCTCGCCGATGCCGACCTCACCTGGTCGGACATCGACGCGGTGGTGATCGGCAAGGCCCCGGACATGTTCGAGGGAAGCATGATGCCGGAGCTGTACCTGGCGCCGGCCCTCGGGGCGGTGGGCAAGCCGATGTTCCGGGTCCACACCGCCGGGTCGGTGGGAGGGTCGACCTCGTTGGTGGCC